>Ga0209427_10008065_pt1 | contig 11877 bp, 7 predicted proteins | sample DeeMarSWOR136_30_FD_187465 | JGI IMG/M metagenome (GOLD analysis project Ga0209427, IMG submission 187465) | Marine sediment microbial communities from White Oak River estuary, North Carolina - WOR-1-36_30 (SPAdes) (version 2) | ecosystem: Environmental > Aquatic > Marine > Intertidal zone >... | reverse complement strand
GGCCTGTCTGTCCAAACATGGACTTCACGCACCGGCCCAATAGCTCCATCCCAGATATACTCACACATCAATCGCGTTTCCTCGGACGCCTGTCCCTGGTTTCCCATTTGGGTGGCGACCTTGTGCTCACGGGCCGCCTCGGCAATCTTGCGGGCCTCGTATACCGAGTGGGTCAGCGGCTTTTCGCAATACACATGCTTGCCTCGCTTGATGGCCGCCATTGTCGCCGGTGCATGGATGTGGTCCGGTGTGGCCACCACCACCGCGTCGATGTTTTTGTCCTCCTTATCCAGCATCTTGCGGAAATCGCGGTATTTGCTGGCATTGGGGTAGCGCCTGAATGTACCCCCTGCGTGCCTCCAGTCAACATCGCACAGTGCGACAATATTTTCACTGCTGACGTTTCCAAGGTCGCTGGCCCCCTGACCGCCCACGCCGATACCGGCTATATTGAGCTTCTCGCTCGGAGCAGTGTGGCGAGCGCCTCCCAGCACATATCGTGGAACAATCATAAATCCGGCATATAGCCGGACTGCGCCGCCGATAAAATCACGCCGAGAAAAGTTCTTTTTCTTCTTCACAACTCAACTCCTTAAAACTTGCCAATCCGGCACTAAAATCCGGTTTACTCTGCTTGGTCTTGCTGTCGGCCGGTAAAGAGGTTTTGCAAACGTCTATTTTTATGCTGGTTCACAAAGTCCAACCCTCCCGATCCTCCCGATACTCGCGGCGGATATATTTATTGGCCTCTGGCAAATTGGTAATATTCATCTTCGGCCCATCGTAATACAGCTTCAGGCCCTTTTCGTACAGCTCCTTACCCATACGCACGGCGATATTGCCTAACAAAACCACCTCGGCCATCGGTCCTGAGACGTCGAAATTGGAACCGGCCGGCGGGCCGCCCTTGCAGGCCAGAATCCATTCTTTGTGATGACCGGGTGAGCGAGGCAGAACTTCCGGCGGCTTGCCATATTCGTTGTTTCTGGATTCCGGTATCAGCCTGTGGCCCAGCATCTTGCCTTTGTCACCCACATACAGATTGTCATCGGCTCCGCCCATCCGCCGACCGTCCTCCAGTTCAGCCGGACGGGCCGGCATCAGCCCGCCGTCATACCACGTAAGCTTGACCGGCGGCATATCATCCCGTACCGGAAACTCATAACGAACCATCGACGCCAGAGGAGCGGTTTCAGAATTGACACCGCTCGAACACGCTTCTACGCTGGTCGGGTATCCAAGCTTCAAGGCCCTGAAAATCGGAGCGAACTGGTGGCACCCGATATCTCCTAACACCCCCGTTCCGAAATCCCACCAGCCGCGCCAATTGAACGGCAGATAACAGGAATGATACGGCCGCCAGGCTGCTGTGCCGAGCCACAATTCCCAGTTTAGTGTAGCCGGCACTGGCTGTTTGTCTTTGGGCCGCTCAAGCCCGCGAGGCGAAATGTATCTGTTGCACCAGGAGTGCACCTCACGAACCGGGCCGATTGCGTCATCCCAGATAAACTCACATACCAAGCGGGTCTCTGGGGACGCCTGGCCTTGGTTTCCCAGTTGTGTGGCAACCCCGGCCTCTCTGGCCGCCTCAGTAACCTTGCGGACCTCAAAAATATCGTGCGCCAGTGGTTTTTCACAGTACACATGTTTGCCCATCTTGATTGCCATCATAGTCGCCACCGCGTGCATGTGGTCCGGCGTGGCAACCACCACAGCGTCGATGTTCTTGTCCTCTTTTTCCAGCATCTTGCGGAAATCCCAGTATTTCTTCGCCTTCGGGTAGCGTTTGAATGTGCCCGCTGCGTGCTTCCAGTCGACATCGCAAAGTGCGACAATATTTTCACTGCTGACTGCTCTAAGGTCGCCGCCCCCTTGCCCCCCCACGCCTATGCCGGCTATATTGAGCTTCTCACTCGGCGCCGCCCTGCCGGGGCCTCCCAGCACATACCGGGGCACAATCGTGAACGCCCCCGCTGCCGCTGCACCACCCATAAAATCTCGTCGAGTAATCTTTTTATCCCCGAAAGGGGTTCTTTTTCGCTTTTGCATAATAGCATTCCTTTTCGAGGTGCCTATAGTTTGAAGAACCTAAAGTGCCTAAAATTAAGTAAACCCTATTCTTACAACTTTAGTTCACTTTAGGCACTTTCGTTCACTTTAGGCACTTTACCCGCCACACGTATGGCAGGTTTATTTCACTTTACAAGGACCATCCCTTGCGACGGGGTTCATTGACGTATCTGTTCGCCTCGTCGTCATTGGTAACCTTCATATTCTTACCATCCCACAGCAGCTTCTTGTCTAAACGACGCATGGCAAGATTACCCATCACAACGCTTTCGGTAAACGGACCCGAATAGTCAAAGTTTGAGCACGCCGGCGGGCCGCCCTTGCAGGCATCAATCCAGTTTTGCTCGTGACTGCCTTTTACCCTGGGAATGGTCTTCGGCGGAAGATGTTGCTTGTATTCTTGCATCTTCGAGTCGGGTATTATCTGTGGATGGTCGCCGTACTCACCGCACATTAATTTGCCTTTGTCGCCGATAAAGGTCACGCTGGTCATCCTCCTGCCCGGTTCCAGCTCATCCGGCCGGGGCGGCTTCATACCGCCGTCATACCAATTTAGCTTAACCGGCGGCATATCCCCGCGGGCGGGAAACTCGTAACGGACGATGGAGGCCAGGGGGAACGTTTCATTATTCACCTTGGTCGCGCAGGCCTGGACACTGTCCGGATAGCCCAATTTAAGTGCCGAGAAGACAGGGTCGAGTAAGTGGCAGGCCATATCACCTAACGCCCCGCATCCGAAATCCCACCAGCCGCGCCAGTTGAACGGCAAGTAACATGGATGATATGGTCTAAGTGGTGCCGGACCAAGCCACAGGTCCCAATCCAGTGTGGGAGGCACATCGTGTTTGTCTGTCGGTCGGTCGATACCCTGAGGCCAGATGGGCCTGTTCGTCCAGGCGTTCACCTCACGCACCGGCCCAATCGCTCCGTCCCATATCCATTCACATATCAAGCGGACTCCTTCACCAGAATGTCCCTGGTTGCCCATTTGAGTGGCAACTTTGTACTTGCGGGCTGCTTCTGTCAGCGTACGGGCCTCAAAAACTGTACGCGTCAGCGGTTTTTGGACGTACACATGTTTGCCCCGCCTCATCGCTGCCATAGCGGCTACGGCGTGCGTATGGTCCGGCGTGGCCACAATCACTGCATCGATGTCCTTCTGTTTGTCAAGCATCTTACGGAAATCGCGGTATTTCTGGGCCTTGGGGAATTTCTTGAATGTATCCTTTGCCCGGTCGTCGTCCACATCGCAAAGCGCGACTATGTTCTCACCGCTGCAGGCATTTATGTTACCTCCTCCCATACCGCCCGAGCCGATCGCGGCTATGTTAAGCTTTTCGCTCGGCGGGACATTTCTGGCGCCTCCCAGAACATGACGCGGCACAATCGTAAACGCCGCCACTGCCGCTGCGCCTTCAATAAAATCACGTCGGGACATCTTTCTGTTCTGCTGTTGGGTAGTTTTTTTCTGGTCTTTCATAAATATTCCTCGCTAAACAAGTAACATTCTATATTCTCTAAAACCATAGCAAACAATCCGACAAGCCTTTGTGCCGGACTTCAAGCCGTTATCTTTAAGACCGAATCCAAAAACTCAATCGGTTACAATTCATTACGAAGCAGGCTTCTCAGGCAATTCAACCAGCCAGATGTTGCGGTATTGCACGCGATTGCCGTGGTCCTGCAGGTATATGCCGCCCGGCTCGGTGGCCTTGCCGCCAAGTGCCGCAGTCGTCGGCCCACGCGCCTCAGTCTTCTCGTGCACCAATACGCCGTTGTGCAATACCGTCAGGGTGGGTTTGCTGACCCTCTTGCCCGAACTGTCGAAACGCGGAGCGCGGAACGTAATGTCATAAGTTTGCCATTGCATCGGCGGCGCACACATATTTACAAGGGGCGGCGCCGCACCGTAGATTCCGCCGCATTCGTTTTCCCGCCCTTCCAGGCCATAGCTGTCAAGCACCTGCACTTCATAGCGCCCCTGCAGGTATACCCCGCTGTTGCCGCGTCCCTGACCGCGGGCTTCGGGCATAAACGGCGTGCGAAATTCCAGATGCAGCTTGACATCGGTGAATTGCTTTCTTGTTATAATTGAACCAGTGCCCGGCGCCACTTCCATCGCGCCGCCGGTTAGTTCCCATTTTACCGAATCTTCACCCTCTTTTTTATTCGGATGCTTCCATTCGTCAAAGTTCTTCCCGTCGAATAGCACAATCGCATTCTTTGGCGGCTTCGCTCCCAATGTGGGCGAGAGCCGAACTGTCCTTTCCATTGTAAAGCTGCCGCTAAAGTCTTGCCCCTGAAAATTCCCTGTGAACTTGTTACCTTCGATAGCCGCCTGTATTTGAAGTGTTATACCGTCGTATTCACCTGACCCGGCAAAGCTTACAACTCCATCTCTGTGTGGGCCTTGGAGCACTGCTATCGGCTCGACACGCTGGTCAAATTCTTCAAGGAAGTTGGCTCGATAATTTCCCTTGCCCAAGGCGATTACTTGCGCTACCACCGGGCCTGAATCAGACCCGTCATCCAATCTCCAGCTTCCCTGCCAGTCTCCCATGAAAAGGTCAGAACGCTCAATCGCCTTTTTTGCCTCCAGGACCAGCTTGCCTCCGGCAGGGCCCGCACAGGAAGCCAGGGCCAGAGGCAAAACTAAGGCCGATATCAACGCGATAATTTTGCAGCCGCTAATTAAAAAATGATATTTCCTATTTTTCTTTACTTCCCGAACCATAACTTTTTGCTCCATATTTGTTCAGGTTCCCATTTTAGAAATTCAAAATCCCAAATGGGGTCCCTCTTAATCTTTCATCTGTACCTTCAATCCCTCAAGCTTGCTGCCGTCCAGCCTGCGAAGGCGAGCGCAAGCAGCCCACTCTCCGCCGCTTTGCGTTATTTTTAACAACAGCGGGTTCCAGCCCTGCTTCAAAGTTAATTCGACTTTGTCCTGGGCCGGCTCGGCAGGTCGAATGACATTATTGGCGTGAACCAACTGACCGTTCAGCCACACCTTAATGCCGTCGTCGCTGCCCAGCTCCAGTCGGACTTTCTGGCTCTTATCAGACCAGACTTTATTGCGCAGGTAAGCCGCCCTGTTGTTTCCTCCCAACGCCTTGTCCAGCTCCATAAGCCAAGGCCTATCCTTGTTGGTGCCGACCGGCATAATACGCCAGACCACATCCTGTGCATCAGGTTCCTCCGGAGAAAAGGCAATATCAAAAAGTGCCGTACCATCGGCTTCTTCTTTAGTGAATGGGCCGGAAACCTCCCAGGCAGTCAGGTAATCATCGAATCGCTCAATCTGATTTATCAGTTCCTGAGCCCTTTGACGTAGCGAATCAATCTTTGAAATTTGAATAACCTTCTGCAAGATAGCCTTGGTCTGTTGAGGGTGGCTGCCGTGCGTGCCTTCGGCGATTTTAATCACGGCCACTTCCGCCTCCTGCTCAAAAGCCTTATCACGAAGGCATCTAAATCTAAAGGCCATCTCCAGGGCTGCAAGGGATTTTACGTTCGCCAACCCCGACAACACCATTTTCTTTTCATCTGCACTCGATGCCAGTTCCATTGCTTGCTTGTACATACTAATCGTCTCTTCCTCTGGACGACCGCTGTCAAGGCCAATCAGACGAACATAGCCGCGCAGTGCCAGCACCCGATGCAATTTATTGTCCGAAGACTGCACAACCTTAAGCAAATCTGCCGCCGGCTCAGCCGTTGACCACTCTGCTAATGCGCGGATGGCTTCAATCTGAACCTCTCCGCTGTCGTGCTCTAATGCCTCCTGCACCACAACAAGAGCCTTGTTGCCGCCGATCTTGCCCAGTACCCGCACCAAAGAGCATCTGGCTTCTACTTGCACGAATTTAGGAAGCGCCGCCAGGACCGCATCGGCCCGGAGGTTCTTCTCACTGATTTTATGAGCAACTGCCACGACGGTCTTCTCAGCTTCTCTTCGGTCAGCTTCGCTTTCGACGCCTATCAAAGCATCCACCAATGCCGGCAAATCTTTCTGGCCGGCAACAGTTTTCAAGGCCTTGAACGATTCTATGCGAACTTTACGGTCGGAATCTGCTGTGGTTTTCAGTAAAGTTTTCACCCCTGCCGCGATATTCCGTTCGCTTGTACTGCGAATCAGTTCAACCTTGACCTTGGGGTCGGCAGACGGGATTTCTGCAAGTATCGCTTCGTCAATCTTTGGCCCGCGCATACGATACAGACTTTCGCGGGCCGCATTAGAGACCGCACCGCTCGTAGCCGCCGCTGTCCCTGCCAGCATCGCAACGTTCGATTCGTCACCTAAATCCCCTAATGCCTTCAAAGCCGCGACCCGAACCGACTCGTCTGCCGTTTTTGTGGCCGTGATAACCGCCGGCAGAGCGGCCCGGTCGCCGCGGTCGGCTAAAGCCGACAAAAGCCGAACCTGACTCGTAGCCGAGAGATTCGGCAGCTCCCGGGCAAGAGCTTGTGTTATCTCTGTCCCGGGGATTTCTTTCACCATCGCTATAGCCACGGCCTGCATCTCCTCGTCGTCGCCTTTGAGGATTTCGATGACCAGCGAGATAGCATCTTCCGATTCGGATTCCCGCAAGGCGGAGTCGCTCGCGTATGCAGAAAAGCAAATGGCACAACAGCACAGGAGCAAAACAGTCAAAGAGATGTATATCGTGCACTTAGTTTTCATTTCTCGTCTTTCGTTTGCGTTTTTAACCGGCCGCGAAGAGCAGCGATATTAATCGGCTTGGGCTCTTTCATTAGTGAATTGTAGATGGCTAAAGCCTGTTCTTTTTTACCCTGCGCCGCGAGCTCGTCGGCACACTTCAGGTAAGCATCCAAAACGGCCATTCGCAATTTGCCGCTGGTTTTGCCCCTTGCTTGTGCCAGCGCTCTGGTGGCGCCGGGACCGGCAATATTGCCCAGAGCTGCCACTGCAGCATCGGCTATCATTGGGTCGGTATCGCTAATCAGGCTCCGCAGGGCGCGAACCGATTTGCTGTCACGACGCTGGCCCAGCGTATTGATTATACCGACCTTCATTTTGCCTGTCGCTTCCTGCAGCGCGTTCCGCAGCGCATCATCAACGGCTGCACCGGGTATTCGCTCAAGGGCATATCTTGCCATATCCGAAGTTGCCGGGTCGGTCAGCATCGCACCCAGTGTGGGAACGGATTCTTCCGTACCGATGATGCTCAATTTCCTGCAGACGAACTGTTTGCCGGCTCGCTTGGCATCCGACCGGAGCAGCTCCAGAAGGCTTTTCTCAATTTGTCTCAGTTTTGCTTCTGTTCCGTATGCGTCACGAATCATATCAGATAATTTGGTAAGCGGTTCACGGCTTTGGCCCCAATCATACGTCTTTACTTGTTCCAATAACTCATCCATTTCTGTTTCCTTTCTTGAACTAATTATAGGCCTCGGTTTTGTATCAACCTTAAAATCCCCGAACGCGAATTGTATACCGTCCAGAACATGCTGCAATACAGGCGGGTTCCACGTAACCTCGTTATTATGACCAAGGGAACAGTAGAATATACGTCCTTTCCCCCACTCCTTGATCCAGCTTATGCCTGTATCAACATCGGCAGGCTTAAAGCCCCCGACGTTTCGAGTCTTCTCATCTCTCATATCGAGACTCATCAGAACCAGTTGCTTTTCTCGTGAATATAATGGCGGGTCTGTTCGATAAATCTCGTCTTTTATTTTGAAGCCTTTGCCCTCGAACGCCTTCATCAACGGATGGTCGGGCTCATCAATCTTTATCGCCCAGGTTCCGCCGCTGCCCCACGGATGACCGGTAAACTTTCCGCCCATCATTTCTTGTGCTTCCGGCCAGTCGTAGAAATTGTCCGTAGCGGCGTGGATACCCACAATACCTTTACCTCCCTTGATGAAATCCATCAGGCTTTTACGCAGAGGCTCATCAAAGTTCAGCCGTGTGGTATTGTTGAAGCAGACCGCATCGAAGCGCTCGAGGTTCTCCGGCTTGAACATCAACATATCATTGCTGACCACCGCCTCAAATGCCCCCGTCTTGCGCCCCATAATCTCCAGCGCCTTGTCCCAATATGGTATCGAGCCGTGCTTGAATCCTTTCGGTCCGCACAGGTCGAAGACAAGCAGTTTTCGCGATTGCTTCGGGGCAGCGCGGGCTTTCGCCGGCATTGCCTTTTCTATTTGCTGCAGTTCTTCCGGCGAAATAGCCGCCTGGCAGTTTTCTGCAAGTAGCGAAAAACACCAGACGGCAAGCAACGCAATCTTAATAAATTTCGGTCTTTGACTCATTTTTTCTCCTTTCTTTTGTTGTGCGTCTTATTTGATAAATGATAATCAACCTCTTCCTTTACAGGTGCCACGGACTCCGCATCGGCCGTGACAGCATTCTGTTGGCTTGCTCATCGTTCAGAAAGATTTCCTTCTCAGGGTTCCATTTGAGCTTGCGTCCCAGAAGCATAGCGATTTCGCCCAGCAGCCCAACACTGATGGAGCGGTGGGCGATCTCGACAGGCGTGATAGTCAATTGGCGGCTCTTGACACAGTCCAGGAAGTTCCCCTGGTGGTCCCGGCTTTCATACAACTTAATCTCGTTGGGTCCAATCTGCTCATCCAGAAGGCTCTTTGGCTCGGCCTCGAGCCTGCCGCGTCTGACATAAATCCATCCCGTCTCGCCGTACCATATTGTCCCCATACCTTTCGGTTGCTGCCGGTCATTGGCCACTATCATCGTCAGGCCGTTGTCGTACTTGCAGGTGAACTTATACTCCGTGGGAGCATCATAGATACCATCTTTGGGATAAACGCCTTTGCCCTCAATCTCAACCGGCCCGGTGTAGTCCAGCCCCAGGCCCCAGTGGGCGATGTCAACGTGATGCCCCGCCCAGTCGGTGAGCTGTCCCCCGGAATAGTCCATCATCCAACGCCAGTCCCAGTGGCAGACCCCTCTATAGGGAACCCAGGGAGCCGGCCCAAGCCAGAAGTCCCAGTCCAGACCCTCCGGAACGGGCTGTACCGGTTTATTGTCGGTACTGCCTCCGGTCGGCAGACCTACCTCGACCTTATGCACCTTACCAATCCGCCCATTGCGAACCAGCTCGCAGGCATGGTGGAAGTCCCGTTGCGAACGCTGCCAGCTTCCGGTCTGCCAGACCCTGCCGTAACGATGAATTGCGTCACATATAGCCCTGCCTTCGCGTATAGTCCGTGCCAGCGGCTTTTCACCATATATGTCCTTTCCAGCTCTGGCCCCCATAATAGCAGGGATGGAGTGCCACTGGTCCGGCAATCCTAACGACAGCGCATCGATGTCTCCACGTTCGAGCAGCTCGCGGAAATCCAGGTACGCCTTGCAGTCATTATTTTTATATCTGTCGTCCACGGTTTTCTTGGCCCCGTCGCGACGACCCTTATCAACATCGCAGACGGCAACCACCTGCACCTCCTTTTTGCCTAAGAAACCGCGCATGTTACCGCCGCCCTGCGAGCCCACCCCGATACAGCCCATCACAATCCGATTGCTCGCAGCGACATTACCGGCCCTACCCAGCGCTGATGACGGAACAAAATAGGGAAAACCTGCCACACCTGCGGCGGCTACCGTCGCGCCTTTTAGAAACTCACGTCGTGATATTGTCTTCTTTGCCATATTTTTTCCTCCTGTTTGATTTTCTGTGAATAAATTTCCTTTGATTTCAACAGTTTTACGTTTTTAGTTTTCAGTTTTACATTATTTATAGATGCCATGGGCCGCGCATCGGCCGCGACAGTAAACGGCTGGCCCCGGGATCTCCTATAAGCACTTCGCGTTCAGGGTCCCATTTCAGCCCGGCAGACGTATTGCCGGGGCCAAGCTTGTAAGCTATATTGCCTAAATGACAGACCGTTACCGAACGGCACCCTGTCTCTACATCGCAAATCGGTCTTGTGCGCCCCCTGATGGCATCGAGCCAGTCAACGTAGTGGTTCTTGCTTTCGTAAAGGTGTATTTCACCGGGACCGATTTGCTGCTCCGCAAGGGTTTCGGGCCAGGTCTTCAAATGTCCGCGATTGACCTCAACTTTGCCTTTTGTGCCGGTAAACAGAACGCCGTTGGCGCTGTCGCGGGTCATCGTAACACCGCTGGCGTATTTGTAGGTGAGCACCTTGTAGTCTTTGCCGTCGGGCGGAATGATTTCAACCGGCCCGCTCTCGTCCATACCCATACCCCACTGTGCGATATCGAAATGGTGTGCTCCCCAGTCGGTCATTCCACCGCCGCCAAAGGAGCTATTATCCCGCCAATGAGGAAAGCCGTCCCAGCTGATGTTGGGAGACAGCTCCGAGTTGTATGGCCTCCATAATGCCGGGCCTACCCACATATCCCAATCGAGATAATCCGGCACCGGCTGTGCTGCCAGAGGTTTATCCTGCGCAGGGCCGCCGACACCCACCGTCACATGTTGTAATTCGCCGATGTAACCGTTGAGAACCAGTTCACAGCCTAAGCGGAAGTGCCAGTCTGAACGCTGCATACTGCCGGTCTGAAAGACCCGTCCGTAACGCCTGACCGCATTGACCATCTCCCTGGCCTCGACAATAGTCTGCGAGAGCGGCTTCTCGCAGTAAATGTCCTTACCTGCCTTGGCCGACTGGATAACCATAATGGCGTGCCAGTGGTCCGGCGTGGCAATTACAACCGCATCGATGTCATCCCTTGCAATCAGCTCACGAAAATCTCCGTAGCACGCATAACCTTTGTAGGTGCCGCCCGTCTGCTTGGCATAATGTTTTTCTGTTATATCCTGTCCGCGCTTGAGCTTTAGTTTATCGACGTCGCAGCCGGCCAGGACCTGCGTGCCGCGAGAGTTCAAAAACGAGCTCATCAGGTGCTTGCTCTGTTTGCCCGTGCCGATAAAGCCCAGTGTTATTCGCTCACTCGGCGCGACGCTGCCGGCCTTACCCAATGCGGAGGAGGGAACATAGTATGGAAAACAAGCCGCACTAACAGCGGCAACCGTGGCACATTTCAAAAACTGACGTCGATTTATTTCTTTTTCCTTCATAGCTGAAACTTCCTAAACTGCTAATTCAATAATCAATTGTATAAGTGCCACGGGCTCCGCATTGCACGGGACAGCATTCGGTTTGCCTCGTCATCATTTTTGAAACGTTCCGTTTCCGGGTCCCACCGCAGCTTGCGTTTGAGCTTCATTGCAATATTGCCCAGGTTACATACACTTGTGGAACGGTGGCCAACTTCTATCGGAGCGGCTGTCTCCCGATGGGCTTTAACGCAATCGACGAAATTGCGATGATGGTCATTGCTCTTGTAGAGTTGAATCTCATTTGGTCCAATCACGGATGTTTTCACCGATTCCGGATGGCATGTAAGCTTGTCCTCCTCGAGCTGAATCCAGCCCTCAGTGCCCTCGAAACGCATAGGCCCGCCAGGCTCGGTCTTGCAGGTTACCTCCACGCCGTTGGCATATCGGGCCAGGTAATGGACTTTCGTGGCCGTCGTGAAGAAACCATCCGTCGGATACTCACCGCCCAGGTCCTCTATCTCAATCGGCCCGCTGCGGTCTGTCCCGTTGGCCCATTGGGCAACGTCGATAAAGTGTGCTCCGAGATTTGTCGTCTGGCCCCCGCAATAGTCGAGGCCGAACCGGAACGTATAGAGACAGCGGTCTTTATGGTAGGGGGCCCACGGCGCCGGCCCCAGCCACATCTCGTAATCCAGCCACTCGGGCACAGGCATTGGCTGCCAGTCCTTTGGCGGACCTTCCTTATTGTTTGCTCCTATGCTCGTAGTGATTTTCTTGAGTAGGCCGATTC
>Ga0209427_10008064_pt1 | contig 11877 bp, 10 predicted proteins | sample DeeMarSWOR136_30_FD_187465 | JGI IMG/M metagenome (GOLD analysis project Ga0209427, IMG submission 187465) | Marine sediment microbial communities from White Oak River estuary, North Carolina - WOR-1-36_30 (SPAdes) (version 2) | ecosystem: Environmental > Aquatic > Marine > Intertidal zone >... | reverse complement strand
CCTGCCATAGCCTACCACTGTCCATCCTGCTATGGTCTGTATGATATCTCCAGCATCAAGTAACCTGGTACCCACGTACTTGGATTTCTTCTCTTCCCCGGCACAGAGTATATTATAGAATGGTTCAACTATCAGGTGGTTAATCTGAGCGATGTTGTTTTTAAGTGAGGCGTTCTTCATGATATATTGCTGGTTGTCAACTAAAAATACAGCATCAGCCACTGCGTTAGCTGATTTCAGACATGTTGCCGAGTTGTAGATAGTTCTTACTTCGGTACGCTCTTCATGCTCAAACGGAAGGATAATGAGATTGTACAGTGGTTTATCTATGAAGCGCTCTTTTATGGCCTGAGAAATTACTGATATTGACCCGGAACCGGTACCGCCGGCGGCACCGGCAATCAGCAGGAATGCATCTGATTCATAGAAACGCGGTGCTCCCCTTATAGCTTCAATAACCTTGTCGGCGTCTTCCCGGGCTATTTCAGCGCCAAGTTCGTTTATCTTGCCCACGCCGTGACCACCAGCCTTCCGACCGCCAATGAGGATTCTGTGGCGGTAGTCAGCCTTTATGTTTGTCAACCCGCCTAAATCAGCAAGGTCAGTGTTAACGGCGAAAGCACCGGTAACTATCTCAATGCTACGCTGGCCGCGTGCCCTTCTATTTATTCGGGCAAACTGATCGGCAAGATTAGAACCACATTGCCCGAAACCAATAACCAGTAATTTCATTTTTCATCTCCTTATGTTTGATATTAATTTCTTCAGTCCTTTTAAAAATTATAGATAGTGCATATCAAAAAAAATATCCGTCGATAGTACCAATTCCTATAGTCAATTGGTAGTCATGACAAGACAGCCAAGCCATGCCCTCAGTGGTAACGGACACATAAGCCCAAGGAACATTATAGTTTTAGAAATATTGTTCACTCATCATCGAGCAACCGAAAAAGCTCGATAAAAACGAGTCAACTGCTCAAAGTTTCCTGAAGCTGATTTATGCCAATGTTACTTTCAACGTACAGTCCTTTGACATGCTAGCAGTATTCTGAGAGAATAGTTTTTCAGTAGTAGAGGCGCAGCAGGTGGCCGTCAGAGCATGCCGTCCCTGCGCTAAAGGAGGAACAAATATGAGCAGGGCCAGCGAGAAGATATGCGATGTGCTTATTGAGGCAGGCATTGACCACGTTTTCGGTATACCAGGGGGTGGCACAATACCGATTTGGAATGCCCTCTTCGATAGACAGGACAAGATTAAAGTGGTGCTCACCCGTCACGAGCAGGCTGCTGGCTGCATGGCAGACATGTACGGTCGTATGACGGGAAAACCAGGGGTGCTGATGGGACAGGGGGCTTTCATCGCCTCCAGCGGTGGTTTCGGCATTCTGGAAGGATACCTGTTCGGCTCGCCGATGCTCATCCTTGCTGATACCTCAGACGATGGACTCAGCCAGCATGGCAACTACCAATCAGGCACTGGTGAACATGGCTCCTTCGATATTTCAGGCATACTACGTTCGATGTCCAAATACACCACCTATGCTGTAACTCCTGAGGAAGCAGTGCAGGGCGTCCAGTTTGCCATAAAGCATGCCCTGACGGGGAGACCAGGACCATCCTGTGTGGTGATGCGTAACAGAGCCATAACCGGGGAAATTGACCCCGAAGGGATTCCAAGAATATTTCCCACATCCGGTTACCTGAAGGAGTCCCTGAGCATTCCAACTACGGAGGACATTGAAAAGGCGAGCCGCCTTCTTCTGGAGGCGCAGAGACCGGTGGTGATCGCAGGTAGCGGTGTTCACAGTTCAAGAGCCTACGATGAACTCAAGGGGCTTGCCGAGTTCCTTGGTACACCTGTTGCCACGAGCTACAAGGGAAAGAGCGCTTTCCCCGAGGTTCATCCCCTGGCACTGGGAATGATGGGCACCTTTGGTCAAAAAGTAGCTAACAATGTCATTGCCGACGCCGACCTTCTTCTGGTTGCCGGTTGCCGTCTTTCTCCCAGCGATACCAAGAGGGAGAACCCAAACCTCATTGCCCCCTCACAACAGAGGATTATTCAGATCGACATTGACCCCAGGAATGCAGGCTGGAATTACCCTGTGGAGATGGCGCTGGTTGGCGACCTTAAGACCGTACTCGCTCAACTCTTAGATAGCCTGAAAAGACTGGCCGGAGGGAAAATGGCCAACGCCGGGGAAAGAACGGAATCCCTGGAGAAAAGAAAGAATGATGAAGGTTTCTTTGAGGCCGAAGAACTCTATTCGGACGCCTCCCCGCTACTTCCCCAGCGGATCGTCAGGGAGATAGAAGAGGCGGTGGACGCTTCAACCATCATCACTCTGGACGCAGGCAATAACCGGCTCTGGATGGCCCACTTCTTCAGGAGCAAGGAGGTGCGTACTGTATTCTGTCCCGGAGGTATCGCTGGAATGGGCTGGAGTCCACCAGCGGCGCTCACTGCGAAGCTGCTTAATCCAGAGAGGCCAGTGCTTTCGGTATCAGGCGATGGGGGCTTTACCATGATGACTCACGTGCTCTCGACTGCCATTCAGTATCAACTGCCCGTAGTATTTTTGGTGATGAATAATTCGTGCCTGGGCATGGTTCGTGACGGGCAATCCCCGAGGGGAACTATCATCGCCAGTGAGTTCATTGAGACCGACTTTGCCCAGATAGCCCGGGCCTTCGGGTGTCAGGGGGTGAAAGTGAGTAAGCCCGGGGAGCTGGGACCAGCTATCAAGAAAGCCTTCAAGGCGCCGGTGCCCACCGTGATAGATGTAGCCACGAGTCGTTCTGAGTCATTCTTCAAAATAGCTACGTAGAAGGATGCCGATATGAAAGCAGTAGTTAAAACAAAGAGAGAGCCAGGCATCGAGGTACTTGATGTTAAGGTACCCGAGGTGGGAGAATCCGATATACTGGTAAAAGTGCTCGCCGGAAGTCTCTGCGGCAGCGATGTCCATGTCTACGAGTGGACACCAAACTATGAGTGGATGCCCCTGCCGGTTATCCTTGGCCACGAGTTCGCGGGGGAGGTATTTGAGGTGGGTTCAAAGGTCAAGACGGTGGCAGTGGGCGACCGCATTACTGCCATGCCTGCCATGGCATGCGGCAGTTGTCCCCTCTGTCAGGTAGGCAGGGGGGACGCCTGTAGCAACAGGCTGGGGCTTGGCCTCAGCACCAACGGTGCTTTCGCCGAGTACGTGCGCCTTACCGCTGCCGCTAACACCTTCAAACTCCCGGAAGGTCTGAGCTATGAGGCTGCTTCTCTGTGCGAACCACTTTGTGTAGCCTTACGTGCTGTTGATCTCTCTATTATAAAGGTAGGCCAGACGGCGGTGGTGCTGGGTCCAGGTCCCATTGGGTTGCTCACTCTTCAATTACTGAAAGCCGCAGGGGCAGGTCTGGTCATGGTAGCCGGGACTGCTGCCGACGCGAGGAGGCTTGAAATTGCCCGCAGGCTGGGGGCTGATATTATTATTAATGTAGATAGTGAGGACCTTTTAAGCAAGGTTACCGAGGTAATAGGAAGAGACTTCGGCAGCGGGCTCGATTTTGTCTTTGAAGCGACCGGGAATCCCGTTAGTGTCACTCAGGCGGTTGGCATGGTGAGACGAGGAGGGAAGGTAGTTCTCATCGGCATTCACCCCGCTCCTGCCGAGTTTAATACCACAGACCTGGTGCGCAGCAGCAAGTCTATCATCGGCGCCTATGGCTATGACGCAGAGATGTGGCGTAGAGCCCTGTTCCTCCTGTCATCAGGCAGGATCAAAGTTGAGCCCATGATTACGCATCGGATACCTTTCTCAAACGCCAAGGAGGGCTTTGAACTGGCTATAAGAAGGGAGGCAGCCAAGGTCCTGTTTATACCATGAAGGAGGAAAGATGAAGTTAAATGGAAAGGTAGCCCTGGTCACCGGAGCAGCAAGGGGTATCGGCAGGGCTCATGCTCTACGTCTGGCCAAGTTAGGTGCTGACGTCATAATCAATGATATTAATCTAGAGGCATTCAAGGAGTTTGGTGAAGAAATTTCTGCCGCCTCGGTGGTGGAAGAGGTGAAAGCTCTAGGGGCTAGTTCGATTGGAATCGAGGCAGATGTCGGCAAAAAGGACCAGGTCGAAACTATGGTTGAAAAGGTACTGGCTGAGTTTGGGCATATCGATATCCTGATTAACAATGCCGGTGGACTGGCTGGCGAGACATTGGAGAGCTTTGCCTCATCGGTGTCCGAAGAAGACCTCAATGCGACCATGGACCGGAATCTCATGGGTACTATCTTTTGCTGCCAGGCAGTCGCTGAGCCAATGAAGGCTCAGCGGTGGGGCAGGATTGTGAATACGTCTTCCCAGGCGGGTCTTCAGGCCCAGGGAGGTGGGGTATACGCCTCTTACGGAGTGGCTAAAGCTGGCGTGATAGCCTACACCAGATATCTTGCTCATGAACTCGGACCTTATGGCATAACAGTAAACTGCATTGCCCCCGCCTACGTAAGCACGGGGAGACTTGAAGCGAGAGCGTACAGTCGCCCCGGTGCACGAGAGAGAACCATAGCTCAGATACCCCTGGGTCGTCTGGCCCAGCCAGATGATGTCGCCAAGGTAATGGAATTTTTTGTCACCGACCTTGGAGACTATGTCACAGGTCAATGCTTGAGCGTGTGCGGTGGCGCAATCAGATTCTAAATAATCTTGCCCAAATTACTTTAAAACGAGTAATCCTATAACGCAGTAGACTTTCCTGAGTAACACAGGACATTATGACGAATGGTCGCCGTGCTGAAAGCACCTGATTAATATTCAGGTAAAGTCTTTTTTTACCTTTCTTTATAAAAAAGGAACTACCATCTTACCTCTTCCCTGTGAAAAGCCTCGCCCAGTTCATAGTCTTGCCCTTCGGCTGACATTGTAGCCCACCGTCTCATCCATTCTGCTGCCCAAGGTCCATCCCCCACCTGACTCTTGTGGCAACGCAAAGCGGCAATCTTAATGTCAATAGTATCAGTGATATCAATGTAGTAATTGGGGTCCTGCGTACCACATATCAGCACCTCTTTCACCCTATGAGGTTGCAGCCCTTCTTCTAGAAAATCAGGATATGAGTGAGGGTACCCCGCATAAGGATAGACGGCATCTAGCGTGACCCGCATAGCGATTCGGTGGTCTCTATGGTCACGGTATCTACCATAGGAGTCAACGGTCACCACAATATCAGGTCTGTACGTCCTTATTAAACGTACCAGTTCTTTCCTAAACTCAGGGGTATCCTCCAGACCCTGGTCTGGATATCGTAAGAATATAACTTCTCTCACCCCAAGTATTTCCGCAGCAGCCAGTTGCTCCTTCTCCCGGATTGCGGCTAGCTCTTCTGGCTTCATGTCAGGGTTATTTGTACCCTTATCACCGCTAGTACACACTACATAGATGACTTCCTTGCCTTCACGTGTCCAGCGGGCTACAGTACCAGCCATACGAGACTCAACATCATCCGGATGCGGCATCACTACCACCACGTTGGCTCGCTTTGTCATTACAGTTAGTAATTCTATAGTATTTCTAAAGCTAAAACAATGTGAATTGATGATGCATGGAGGCTCACGTCCTGGAATTGTCCAGCAGACAACTAAGGGCACTGCTACTCCTCACGCGCTCCGACAAATTTCTGCACACATAAGAAGAAGCGGGGTGCCAATGTACCCCGCTTCCTGGCAGCACGCAATTCAGACTGAGTTACCTAATTCTTGTGCACGCCGATATCTACCATTGCCTTCTTCCAATAGAGCACCTTACATTAAAGCCTGATAAACCAGCCTTTCAAGCTCCTCCTGATAAGTGTTCTCTGGTATCAACATGTGGCTAAGCACCTGAGTGAAGCATATCACAAGTAGTTTCTCCTTGGGATCAGCAAAGTAAGTTGTTCCAGCCGCACCACCCCATCCATATGTACCTATAGAACGCATTATTGGTCGCCAACTGCCACCTGTGTGTACACCGACTCCCATCCCGAAACCAAATCCGTGACCAAGCATCGGAATGAAGATGTTGCCGGTATGACTACCGGTCATAAGCTCAACAGTCTTGCGGCTCAGGATACGGATACCGTCTAGTTCGCCGCCGTTGAGTAACATCTGTCCAAAGCGAGCATAGTCAGCGGCGGTTGACAGGATACCACCCATATCTCCGCCCGCACCGAAATAGATCTTTGGTCCTTTCACTTTTTCACTGGTATCCGGTTTTTCAGCAACGGCAAGTTTCCACTCCTGCCCTTCACGTTTAGGCCGGTAGCAGGTTGGAAAACGGTCGAGTTTTTCCTCAGGGAGGTAGAAGGACGTATCTTTCATCCCCAATGGCTTAAAGATGCGCTCCTGGTAAAACTCTTCAAGTGTTTTTTCAACAATCATCTCAATGACGACACCGATGACCGGATAGCCAACATGATACTCAAATTCCTTTCCTGGTTGAAAGCTGAGAGGTAGTTTTGCCTGTGCCTCGACCCTCTCACGGAAGGTTGTCTGATTCGGCATATTGCCGGGATACCAGCCCAATTTTATTATCGCGTCCTGAAATTCTGCCATAAAAGATATTGGCGAACGCTGCGGTGTTGCCAATCCAGTAGTATTTCGAAGGCAATCGCGAATAGTTATGCCACGTCGGGCCGGCACGATGGGAATCATAGAGGGAGGATTGATAATGGCTCCCTCGGTAGTGTTAGGCACACGTACCACCAGATTCTTGAATGCAGGGATGTATTTAGAGACGGGATCGTCCAGATTGAGCCGTCCTTCCTCACAGAGTATCATCGTAGCGACGCCGGTAATTGGCTTGCTGTTGGAATACAATCGGAAGATGGTATCCTTCGATGCAGGCCTTTTACTGTCAAAGTCCATATACCCTTGAGCATCGAAGTGCACAATCTTGCCGTCACGCGCTATTATTGTTACCAAGTTGGGAACCTTCTGCTGATCAATAAATTTCTGCAAGACTGGACCGATGCATGCCAATCGCTCCGAAGAAAAACCAACTTCTTCAGGCCTAGTAAAAGGTAGCGGCCATTCGCTATTTCTACTTGCGCTCATTATGCTCCTTTCTTGATTCTATCAGTGACGTAATACGCGAGAATAACAGCATTATAGGTCAACAGGAAAAAATACGTCAATGATATAATTTCGGATACTGTTCAGGTGGGATTAATATCGAGCCAGGACGAAGCAGGATGAAATTATAAGATTGTCTGGTACCCAAATTAAGGTCACAAACCGCCAGATTGTGCAATGCAACAGTACTACATTCGAACGTACAGTCGTCTTCTCCAGCCAAGATACAGGTGTAAGATCGGTAGTCGTTGACACTTACTTCAAGATTGAATAACATTGTGGTATTCAAAATGGTTACGGAGGACAAGGTGAAGAAGCTTACTCTCGGCCAGTGGGAAGAGAAGTATATTTCAGGACCGGTGGCGAGGTTTGACCAGAAGTACATGATGTTTCACAGAACAGTCCGTTGGTTTACCGATAATACGAGATGGGCGGACTCATTCTATATTTGGGCTGACAATTTATTTGGTTACGATCGACCTGTCAAAGCGGAAGACTTCTAGCATGAGTGGCAATCCCTTAGGAATTAAACGCCTATCCGCTACCAGGTTGTCCCCAGCCACGATAATACTCTATCAGGATACCTGAGATCGGGTATAGATGATTGGACTATAGTGGAATACAATAATATACGATGTCTTATTGTATAATCGGGAGGAGTGCCAATAAATTCCCCCGTAAGAGAGGAGCTGTCAATATGATTACAACTCGGAGGAGGTATATATAGTGAAGCATTTCAGGAGTAAAGTGGCTGTTATCACAGGCTCAGCGGGGGGCATAGGGCGCGGGCTGGCAGAGAGATGTGTCACAGAAGGCATGAAGGTAGTTCTGGCGGATATCGAAGAAGACGCTCTGAAGAACACCGAGGTCTTTCTGAAGGAAAAGGGTGGGGACGTGATTGCCGTAGTGACGGATGTCTGCCGCCCAGAACAGATGCAACGCCTCGCCGATTTAACCATTGAGAGCTACGGAGGAGTGCATCTGCTGTGCAACAACGCCGGTGTTGGCGCTGGCGGGTTGATACGGGAACATAGCCTAGCAGACTGGGAGTGGGTCATCGGAGTCAACCTCTGGGGTGTAATCTACGGCATCCAAATGTTCCTTCCCATCATGCTGAAGCAGGACACAGAATGCCACATCGTCAACACCGCTTCGGTAGAAGGGCTCTGGTCGCGACTTCGCGGCGCCTCCTACCAAGTGAGCAAACACGGTGTCGTAGCCCTGTCCGAGGTGCTCAAGCTGGAGATGGTCTTCGAGGAGACCAAAGTCGGTGTATCAGTCCTGTGCCCCGGTGCTGTCAACACCGGCATCACCAACTCAGGCAGGAACCGCCCGAGTCACCTGCAAAACCCACCGGAGTCCATACCCGAGATTACGCCAGAGATGGAGAAGCGTATCGCTCAGGTTCGAGAGGTGTTTGAGAGCGGGATGGACCCGCTGGAAGTAGCCGACCACGTCTTCAAAGCAATCCGTGAAGACCAGTTCTACATCCTCACGCACCCGGAGCTTCATGATCGCATTGAGAAGCGAATCGGCCGTATACTTACAGGCGGCGTACCCTTACCAGACTTCACCATCTCCAACATGCCGGATGACATGTGGGGCTTCTTGAAGGCTTCGCCAGAGGAGGCTAGCGAAGATTAGCGTGCCCTAAAGGACAGGTAGATTCTGGGAGTGTAGCTCCTACAAGCAAAGAAAAGTGAGAAATCCCAATCTGGAGGCATAAGATGGAGTATCGTAAACTGGGAAGAAGCGGCATCGACGTCGGCATCATCGGACTGGGTGCCGAGTATTTATGGGATTTTAGTCTGGGGAAACCTGCTCCACTTGAGACTGCGGTTTCTGTGGTTAACGAAGCCCTGAGCAATGGCGTCAACTACATTGACGTACCCCTACCCGCTCCAGGGGTAAGAAAAAACCTTGGTATTGCCCTGAAAGACAGACGTCGAGAAGTGGTGATTGCCGGTCATCTAGGAGCTGTACTGGAAAACAACCAATACGTTCCTCACAGGGATATAACGTTGTGTGAGAAGTTTTTTGACGACCTTCTAATAAGGCTACAGACAGACTATATCGACGTGCTTATGCTTCACTGCGTTGATGAATTAGGTGACTATGATAAGGTTTTTAACCCAGAAGGCTTGCTGGGGGTAGCCCAACGGCTACAAAAAGAGGGGAAGGCAAGATTACTCGGTATGAGCGGTCACACCGTGCCTACGGCGCTCAAGGCAGTCAAGAGCGGAGCCATCGATGTGCTGATGTTTCCGGTGAATCCAGCGAACGATGTCCTGCCCGGAGATATCAGGTTCGATGTGCCGTGGGCGCCAGATACCTTTGAAAAGCTCAGCACCAGTAACGAGACGACATCACTGACACGGCAAGGGCTGTACCACACGTGTGCCGCTGAGGGTGTTGCTGTCGTTGCTATGAAACCCTACGCTGGTGGCCGGCTGTTTGATCCCGAAAATCCCAGTTCTATCGTTCTAACGCCGGTACAATGCGCAAGCTATGCTTTATCACAACCGGGTGTCACCTGTATAGTGCCTGGCTGCAAGAATGCCGAAGAGATGAAGGCAGCGCTGGCCTATATAGACGCGACCAACGAACAGAAAGACTATAGTGCTATAGATGCGAATGCCATGTGGAAGCTGCGTGGGTCCTGCATGTACTGCAACCATTGCTCGCCCTGTCCAGAGGCCATAGATATCGCAGTTACCACGCGAATCACCGATACAGCCAGTTACAGGATGGATGATATAGCTGTCGCGCAGTATGAATCACTTGCTGTCCAGGCTTCAGCCTGCACCGAGTGCGGCGTTTGCACAGACCGTTGCCCCTTCGGTGTAGACGTTGTCGCCAATATGAGGCGAGCTGTGGAGCTTTTCGGGAAGTAGCTACCAATTAGTTTGCCGGTGTCCCGAAGCATGAGGAAATACGAGGACACAGAACCAATAACAGGAATTCAGCAGACCGGGAAAATATAAATACGAAGTTGGAATTAGAGGATAGAAGGTTGTAAAGAATGGAAGGGAGAATAACATACTTTGAAACTCCAGGCAGAGAAAACACCGATGCTGTTATGGAGATTGTGAAGAAACGTGCCCAGGAACTTGAAATCAAGACGGTTGTTGTTGCCTCGTACCGCGGCTATACAGCAGAGAAAGCCGTACTTGCACTTGACGGTATGAAGATAATTATCGTCGGCGGTTTCGCACATCCGACGATGCAAAACCTGGAGGAGAGCTTTGCCCAGGGTGATGAGAAGCTAATCAGGAGTAAGGCTTCAATACTAATCGCTACACATTTCTTTTCTGGAATGAGCCGTGCGATGCGCAAGAAGTACAATACATCGAGCCCAGATGAGCTTGTCGCTCAGGCATTGCGGATGATTGGTGTCGGCGTTAAGGTCGGCATTGAGTGCACAATCATGGCGGCTGATGCCGGGCTGGTTCGCACTGATGAGGATATCATTGCCATTGCCGGTACCGGAAGCGGTGCCGATACGGCGATATTGGTTCGCCCGGTCAACTCACAGGATTTCTTTGACCTGAAGGTGAAGGAAATACTCTGCAAGCCGAGAGACTGGTGATACAGGGACTCAGTTAGGTAGGCTGACAGTCTCTCAATCCCGTTGATATATACAATAAGCAAGCTACACGAGTAAAAGAGCGATTAGAGATGCATGGGGATTACAGCCCGGCAGGGGGATAGCGGTGGTTAGCTAGCTTGACATTCCCACTGGCTTCATCATAGACTGTGGGCACCAAGCTACCAGGGAAGCGTTCAGTATGAAGTGCCCGACAGAGAACAGTGAGGACGTGCAATACTTTGGCGAATGCGGACAACCTTTTCAGTTAGAACTTATGCAAACTGTTGGGTATGAGAATATCTCCAGAAGCAAGCTCTGCAATCAGTACGCCCATCTTCGAGGTTAGCCAACACCACAACGTGCAAGAGAGTAAAACGAGGTATCTCTGGTATGAATAGTAAAATCACAAGCGCTGCCGAGGCATTAACGGAAGTACGGGACGGGGCTTTAGTCGCCTTCAATTTCTGGGGACCCGGCACGCCGCTCCATTTACTGCATACGCTAAAGGAGCAGGGTGTAAAAGACCTGACGGTCTGCACCAACAATTATATTTTGAGAGCAGACGTGCTCAAGGAGCAAGGTGCGACAGACCCGGCGATACTTCTCCCTCAGACCAAGAAAATCATCGTTGCCTTCAGCAGTATAGAGCAGGACGATGCTTCGGCTTCTGCTGAGATTGCCAGGCGTGTTCAAGAAGGTACGCTTGAGATTGAAAATGTGTCTCATGGCCTTTTCATTGAACGGCTCCATGCCGGTGCGATGCGTCTTGGGGGTATTTACAGTCCGATAGGCATCGGTACCGGCCTCGAGGAGGGCAGAGAGAAACGCATTATTAACGGCGTCGAATATACTTTTCAGGAACCGATTACGCCAGACCTTGGTCTGGTTCACGCCGCCAAGGCGGATAAACTCGGTAACCTTGTCTACCATGGTACGGCACGGGCAGCCAACCCTATAATCGCCATGGCATCCCGCTATACAGTCGCCGAGGTCTTCGAAATCGTAGAGCCAGGTGAGCTGGACCCGGACTCAATTGTAACGCCGGGTATCTTTGTGGACCGGGTTGTTCCTATTCATACCGATAATGCCTACAGCAAGGAGCGGCGAGTTGAGCGAACGATGAATCTGATCAAGTACAGGCTGCAAAAGATGGCCGAGGCTGAGGCTGCCCAGGGAGGTAAAGCATGAAGG
>Ga0209427_10008060_pt1 | contig 11882 bp, 8 predicted proteins | sample DeeMarSWOR136_30_FD_187465 | JGI IMG/M metagenome (GOLD analysis project Ga0209427, IMG submission 187465) | Marine sediment microbial communities from White Oak River estuary, North Carolina - WOR-1-36_30 (SPAdes) (version 2) | ecosystem: Environmental > Aquatic > Marine > Intertidal zone >... | reverse complement strand
AACTAAACCGGAGTTTTCAATTAAATAAAAAATAAAACTAAAAATTCACAGTTATTCTTGGAGGTTTTCAAATGCCAGTTCCTGAAATCAAGGAAAGTTATACCGGCTCGGTAAACCGAGTCACACTTGGTGCGACCAAAGACAGCGGCGGCAGCCGAACTTCAACTATCACCGTTGGGGGCGCACGTAACGTCGTCTACGGCGGCTCCGTAGAAGAAGCCGGCGAGAAACCGGTCATCGCCATGGACGTTCTCGACAGCAGGCCGGATGATTGGCCCGACCTGCTCGCCGAAAATTATCAAGACGTTATGGACAGCCCCGCCGACTGGGCAAAGAAGTGCATAGAACAATTCGGAGCAGACCTTATCTGCATAAAATTTGAAGGCATACACCCAGACAAGGCCGATAACGATGCCGCTCACGCAGTCAAGGTCACCGAGGATGTCTTGAAGGCGGTCGGCGTTCCTCTTGTTCTGTGGGGCTGCGGAAACGACGAAAAAGATAATCAGGTCATGCCGAAAGTAAGTGAAGCCGCCAAGGGAGAAAACGTTCTTATAGGCTCTGTTACAGAGGACAATTACAAGGCCCTGACGGCCATTGCCCTGGCTGACGGACATCATCTTATCACTCACGCACCTCTGGATATCAACATCGCCAAACAGGTCAATATTTTAGTCTCCGACATGGGCTTTCCGCTGGAAAAGGTCGTAACATTTCAAGCCACAGGTGCATTAGGTTACGGTATTGAATATGCCTATTCCATTCAGGAACGACAGCGTCTGGCTGCACTTGGCGGTGATAAAATAATGGCTATGCCCGCTATCTGTGACGTGGGTTATGAGTCCTGGCGGGCAAAAGAGAGCAAACTTGAAGATGCACCGGGCTGGGGAGACGTTAAAGACCGCGGGCCGATGTGGGAAGCCACGACTGCAATCTGCCTGCTGCAGGCCGGTGTCGATATAATACGGATGCGGCATCCACGGGCCGTCGCGACAGTTAAGAACTTTATCAATCAAATCTGGCAATAGGAACAAATAGATTCATACGCAAGGAGATTGTTATGATACTAATCGGAGAACGAATTAACGGGATGTTTACAGATGTCAAGGAAGCAATCGCATCCAAAAACAAGCAGCCCATTCAGGAACTGGCAAAAAAGCAAACCGAATCAGGCGCCACGTATCTGGACGTCAATGTCGGCACCGCCGCGGCGGACCAGGAAGGGACTATGCAGTGGCTTGTTGAAACCATCCAGGAGACCTGCACAACAGCCCTGTGCCTCGATTCTCAAAAACCCGGCGTTATCGCAGCGGGAGTAAAGGTCGCTAATGCAGAGAACGGCCTTCTCCTGAATTCCACACCGCTAAATAAGAAATCCGATGAAGAGGTCTTCGATAAATATATGGAAATGGCAGACCAGGCCGGGCCAAAGACAAATATCATTACGCTCACTATGGACAAAAACGGTGTGCCACAGGATACCGATACGCGAGTGGCCCTGGCTGCGGAAATCGTTCAAAAGGCAATGGAAAAAGGCTTTGACACACAGAGGCTGTTCATCGACCCCATCGCACTGCCCGTAAATGTGCCAAACGCCCAGATACAGATGCTAAACATCCTCAACGCAATGGACCAGATAAAATATCTGGCGGATCCTGCTCCGCACATGACTTTGGGCCTGTCAAACGTCTCTCAGGGCACGAGCGAAAGGAGCCTGATAAATCGAATATTTTTGGCTATGGCCATGTCACACGGTCTGGACTCGGCAATCGTCGATGTGCTTGATAAAGACCTGATGAATGTCGTAGCTACATCCGATATGCTTATGAACAAACAGATATATTCTGATAGTTTCTTGAAGGTCTACACAGCCGCCAATTAAGGGTGAGAGATGTTAGAAATGCAAAATCCGTTAGAAACTCTTCACAGAGTAATCTGATAATAATTTTTAACGGGGCAAAGGGTGCTCACCTCGTCTCATACGTGTGGACATATAAATACGAAACAGGGACTAATTTATCGGGAGCGAAGGGCCTTGATTAGAAGAATCCTGCTTATTTTTATGCTGTTTTACACTGTTGTTCCTACGGCAGTCGCGGAAGATCCGAGAGAGCGACAATATTTCACTCCTGCGCTCAACCCAAAACACAAGGACAAGCCCAAAGTAAGAGGCTGGGCCAAAAATCGGATTGATGAAAAAATTAATCGTGGAATGTTGGTTATACCGGATAAGGAGGGTAAGGTCTATCTGGGCTGGCGGCTCCTTAAGAGCGATACAAAGGGAACAGCTTTCAACATCTATCGTTCGGTCGAGGGCGGTGCAACAATGAAGTTGAACAATGAACCGGTGGTTGCCACTACCGATTTCATCGACAAGCAGCCGAAGCCTGGAGGCAACAGCATCTACTGGATCAGGCCTGTCGTTGAAGGCAAGGAGCTTGGTCCCTCGGAGAAAGTATTATTGAAGGCAAACGCCAAAGATAAGCCATACTATACTTCTATTAAGTTCCAAGGTGTTTACAGACCCCAGAGAATCGGCGTTGCTGACCTCAACGGAGACGGGGCGTATGACTTCGTCATCAAGCAACCATCCCGAGGCATCGACCCGGCCGGCAGACCTAATACTGACGGCCTTACCTACAAGCTGGAGGCCTATCTAAACGATGGCACGTTCCTGTGGCGCAAGGACCTTGGGCCGGGCATCGAGCCGGGCATCTGGTATTCACCGTTCGTTGTTTACGATTTTGACGGCGACGGCAAAGCCGAAATAGCAGTCAAAACCGGCCCGGAGGACGCCAGAGAATCCGACGGGCGCGTTCGCAGGGGACCGGAGTGGTGCTCAATCCTGGATGGTATGACCGGGGCCGAACTCGCCCGTGCCGACTGGCCGCCACGCGACCCGCGACTGGGCGATTATAACCGCATTAACCGCAACCAGATGGGCATGGCCTACCTGGATGGTAAAACCCCTTGCCTGCTGGTGGCCCGCGGAACGTACAAGCTGATGGTTGTCGACGCCTATCAGTATCACAATAGAAAGCTCAAGCGACTATGGCACTGGGAAGGAGATGACGAGACGCCAATCATTCGCAGCCAGGGCGCACATGGCATGCACTCGGCCGATGTCGATGAGGACGGCCGGGATGAGGTCGTCCTTGGCTCGGTCGTGCTGGACGATAACGGCACATGCCTTTGGTCGACCGGCCTCGGCCATCCCGATAAATGCTTTGTGACCGACGTGGACCCGACCCGACCCGGCATGGAAATATTCTACGCCATTGAGCCCTGGCACGATGACGGCAAGGGCGTATGCCTGGTCGAGGCCAGAACCGGAAAAATCATCTGGAGCATAGGCGAGCGCACCTATCACGTGGGCGACGGTATGGTTGCCGATATAGATCCATCGTTACCTGGATTGGAATGCTTTGCAACCGAAGACCCCAAAGGCGGTTCGAGAAACCGGTATATGTTTTCCGCCAACGGCAAGAGACTCGGTCAACATGAAGATGTCCCCGGATGTCGCAACTGGATCTTCTGGGATGCCGACCTGCTGCGGGAAACCTTTGGATACGGTGGCTCGGGACGCGGTCTAATGGGGCGAGGCAGATTCGGTCGAGGCAGGTCACTGTCTATCGTCAAGTACAAAGGCGAAACGCTGACTTCCAATATCGAAGGCAGCATTATAATGATGGCCGACATCCTCGGCGACTGGCGCGAGGAACTCATCACAGCTCTGCCAGGAGAGCTATGCATCTACACAACGACCATCCCGGCAAAAGACCGGCGAGTCTGCCTGATGCAGGATCCGGTCTATCGTGCGGAAGTGACGCACCGGTCTATGGGCTACGAGCAATCACCGGTGACAGGTTATTATCTCGGCGTAAGGGCCACCAACCAAACCAAAGCAAATCCCAATAATTCTAAATGATACATACACCCCAAATAGGGGTAGTTTGCCCTGCTTGACAATATAACAAGATATGATAGAGTAAGTAGGAATTTCTATGCAGTTCTAGTCAATCTTTTGTTAGATATGGTTCAGTGACATGGCCAAACTAAAATATGCAACTTTATATACGGAATTACAGAACATGAAGAAAGCAACTATTCTACTCGTACCAACGATACTTATCACCATTTTCAGCAGCACTGTTATCGCCCAACCTGCGAAAAACCGTCCGGCCAATGGCAAGTTAAAGATATTTATCCTGTCAGGGCAGTCAAATATGGTTGGCTTCGGTCAGTTGGCAGGAAGTCCAGGGACGATGGAGACATACCTCAAAAGCAATCCAAAAGATTACGGCCACCTGGTGGATGAAGACGGCAAACGTGTTGTTCGTGATGATGTATGGATCGTGAATCTGTCCTATAAGGACAAGGAACAAATGGGCTGGCTTACCACTGGTTATGGAGCAAGCCCTGAACATATCGGTCCCGAATATGCTTTTGGTTTTGTTGTGGGTGACTATTTTGAAGATCCAGTGCTGCTCATTAAATCCGCCTGGGGGGGCAGGTCGTTGTCTAAGAACTTTTTATCTCCAAGCTCGGCAGACTATCCAGCACCAAATGCGGATGGTGATACCGGGTTTCAATACGCAGAAGTCCTCAGACATGTGAAAGAAATTACCGGTAATTTGAAAAAATACTTTCCCGGTTATTCAGGTAAGGGATATGAAATAGTCGGCTTCGGATGGCACCAAGGCTGGAATGATCGCATCAATCAAGCTGCCGTGGATGCTTATGAAAGGAACATGGAGCACTTCATAAAGGACATCAGAAAGGATCTTGGCATCGAAAAGCTGCCGTTTGTAATCGCAAATACAGGCATGGGTGGATGGACTATTCCCACCACAGCCAGATACAAGAAAAGGGTGGAGAAACTTATGGCTGCCCAGCTTGCTCTTGCTGACCCTGAAAAATATCCTGAATTCAAAGGCAATGTAGGCGGCGTTGAAACACGCGATTTCCAGAGGACGCGGGAAGAATCCCCTTCGGGCCAGGGTTATCATTGGTATCGCAACTGGGAAACCTTCTATCTGATAGGTAAAACAATGGGAGATGCCATGGTTGAAATTTTGTCCCGCAAACCGAAAGCCCAATCCTCCCAGTAGAGGCTCATGAGCCTTTCATGACTATTCCTCAGCTCTGCCGTTCAGATTTCCAAACTGCCCGTATACGACATCTCTGAACATCCTTCTGCGTGAGGAAATGAAATCGTCATGCAACCTGTCGAGTTGTTCCTTCGAATACGGCCTGCCCTTGGAACTATCGGGGGTGTAGTGAATGAGAGTCTTATCCACATAGCCGAGTGTCCCAAGCGGATTCTCCTTCGGATGCAACTTGCCTACACTGGTCCACCATACCAACCCCACCCAAGGTCCGGATTTGCAGTTGTCGTAATACCTGTCCATGGTCTCAATAGGTGTCGTGTATTGTCCCGGAAGGGAGCTTGACAAACCTATGTATATCATCATCGCCTTATCTGCTTTGGCAAACTTTATTGCATTCATCAGAGCATGAGTGTCACTCCAACACTCAGGTGTCCATGTTGAGGGGTCGTCAGCGTTTTTACACACACAGGTGTTAACCCCGTTCGGATAGTATTGCGTTCGAATGCTATGCCATTCGTTCACACGAGCAAGCACCTTGTCTCGATTGGCAGGATCAGCAGGATCAAATCCAATATTCAGCCACCAGTAATCGTATGTATCTACACCGATGCACTCAGTATTTGCAGGGAGTTTCTGGCGGCCGTCTTCTACATCCCTTGGACTGCTTGCCCAACTGCTCCCGTAATTCCATGCAGCCCAGCCCACCATGTTATACCATGCCTTTATGTGGGTAAAGGGCTTTTCCCCATCTATAGATCGATTCTTAACCCGCTCGCGGAATGTGCTGTAGATCGTTTCCAATCCTTTGGTGCCGAGTCTCCCGAAGTTCTCATCTCCTGCCTTTACCATAAGGATGTTATTGATTAACTGCCTTCCGGTTGCTCGATCTCCTTCCGGGTTGCTGAGATATTTATCCCTCCCGGCCCACAGGGTTTCGAGGATATCGACGGTTTTGTCAAACGGCTGATGGTCATCCCCGGGTTGCCAGTAGTCTCTAAGAATGAAGAGTTGTCGGTGTCGATAGGCCCGAAGCATAAGACGAATGATCTCATCCCTGAAATCCATCCTACGGGCATAGAACATCGTTGCGGTTGACCATTGGCTTGCCAAATCTATTCGACGTACGTTCTCCTTGTGGAATGCCTCTAAAGGCCTGTCGCCTGACCATGCCATCAACTCATATTCACAGAGATAAGGCAGAATCCCCTTTGCCTCATTTATAGTCCAGTGCCTATTAGGAACATATGAATAGCTGACCACATCACCTTTCACAAAGCCGTCACCAAGTGCCGGCATTGCCGCGGATCCATTGGGATCAGCTTGCCCGGTGTCTGCAGCAGATTTTGCAGCCGATTTCAGCATATCCCCGATATCACTGAGGATCGGTATCCTAACCCCACCTCTATCTTCGGTAATCTCGTGAAACTTCCTGATCTTCTTCTTCCATTCCCCGAATTGTGCCCACTCTGCCAATCCAAATGATTCCTTCTTCCCAACGGAAAGCCAGAGCTTTCCCTTCACGCCGGAAGGGACATAGGCCACCAGATAATACCGTCCTGACCCGGGTAACTTCACGGTATCACTACGGAGAATCCACGAGTCAGTCCCGGTGAAGTGCTCGTGAAAGAATCTCGGCTCTTCAATACTGTCGGTAGGAAATGCCTTTACACCAGCCCCTTCAGGCAGTGGGAATGGGACATTGTCCTCAGGTAAGCCAGGACCAACGACCAGCATGGAAGGCCTGAATTCCTTCAGGCGGTCTAAAACGGGAACACCGATCTGTATGAATAATCCAAAGCCCTCGTTGACATCAAAGGCAAGCCAGACTTGTTCTGCGTCATCGGTAATCTCGCGGTAGATAACCTGAGAGATGGCTGGTTGGCTAATCATGACTGCCGTGTTTGGGTCTGTGGCGGCTTTATCACTGAAGATCGGGCGATGGGCCTGTGCTACTGAGCACAGGACAATAACAAGCACACCTGAGATAACAGCACACTTTCCCATTTTCAGACCTCATCATGAACAACCGTTTGCTCTATCATAAGTATACCACAGACTATTAGCATTAGCCAATATTACCTATCTTGGTCTCAACAGAGTAGGTCTTAAAAGACCTGACAAAGCAATTCATCAGCTCATCAAGAAGGGAGCACTCCACCCTACAAAGATATCAGGTCGATTGTGTTTCGACAGGGCTGAACTCGATAGGGTTCTTGCCAATGGAGACCATAAGAGGGGGAGAGGGAGACCGAGGAAAGTGTATTTTGCCCTGCTTGATAACTTCACAATATTTGATATAGTGATTGAGCAGTGAATATTAAGGTGAACAAAAAGAGAGTAAGTAATGATTTGCAATATGAGGAAGTTTGCTAGAATAGTCTTGGTTATTTCATTTCACTGTGCGACACTGGCCAGTGGTGATTCAGCAAGTCCCTACTTCTCCTGGGACACGGTTCCTGTCTATATCCACTTCGGTAAGAGCAGTGGCTCATTGTCAGATAGTGAACTCAGGTTTGTTGCCAAGGCTTCTGATTTTGTCTGTCTTGAAAAAGGCCATGGACGGGGCCGTTCTGGCTCAACCGAAAAGGGCATTGCTTTCGATGCCAAACGGCTCAAGGCACTAAATCCAAGAATGAAAGTGCTTTTCTATTGGAACACTTTCCTTAACTACCCTTTGTATGATGCATGTCAGACAGTTGCCAGCCATCCTAAATGGATTTTCCGAGACAAAAGTGGAAATCCAATATACAAGACAGGAACGTTGGAACAATATAACCTACTCAATCCTGAGTTTCGTCAATGGTGGGCTTCTATTACAGGAAAGGCAGTAAATGAATACGGATGTGATGGTATCTTTATGGATGCCGTTAATCAGGCCAAACGTCCAATCTGGATGAGGAGAGGATGGGGAGTGGGAAATGAACACATCCTCACACAGGCCGTCGCCGATATGATGCGACTTGCCGGCAAACAGATGGGAGAAGACGCTCTTTTGATCTATAATGGAATACGATCTTCAGATCCTGCTGCCAAAACTACAGGAAAGGAGTATCTTCCATACGCCAATGGTGTGATGGTAGAACATTTCACTGCATTTCACAGCCAGAGCAAGGAATCAATTGCTGCTGACATCGAGGCAATCAACACTGCTGCCAGTATGGGCAAAACTGTAGTGGTTAAGGGTTGGCCTGACCCGACATTCAATTGGACCAACAAAGAGAAGATGCGTATTCCATCAAATGAGCTGGCTGATGAAGCTCGGAAGAAAATTATCTTTTCGTTGGCATGCTTCCTGATAGCAGCACAGGAAAATTGCTATTTCTCTTACTCATGGGGATGGCGGGAGCAACACGGCAGTCTGGTTGATTATCCAGAGTTTCACAAACCGCTTGGCAAACCGAAGGGTAAGGCAAAGAAAGAGAACTGGGTATATACGAGAACTTATGAGCATGCTTCTATCTGGGTAGATCTTGCCCAAAGAAGAGCCAAAATTGACTGGAAGTAAAAGGCAACAACTGCTCCATTTCAATGCTCCAATTTCTACGCAGAATGCTCAAACTCACTCATTTTCTATGTCAAAATTCGACAAGAACTACACACCAATCACTTCATCCTGCGTAGAAATAAATACCGTTAATTCATGAATTAATTTGGGAGGAGTTGGTAAGCTGTTATCGGCAAGTCTCGCCGATTGACAAATCAGCCTATCCCTATCAACCCAAAACTTTTACTATCGTTCCTATGATTTGCTCCTGCTTCCAAGTGGCAAAAAATACCACTTGACTTTTCATAGGTACTTTTACCATTTTGCTCCCTGACACAGAATTGCCGCTGGGACTGGTTGGAGATTGAGAGAATTATCTGATGAGGCATTCAAAGAAAAAACTGACTATTCATCAACTCTCTTTCCCGCTTTAGCAAGAAAGTACTATTTTGATTCTATTTTATCTATCTCTTCTTGTACTTCCTCTGCTCCTTCGTCATAGAACTTCTGCTCGTCAGGAGCAAGCTCCTTTAATAGTCGTAAGAATTCACCTGCGTGCACACGCTCTTCATCTGCAATATCTTTAAGAACTTCCTGAGCCAACTTGTTGTCTGTTGATTCAGCAAGTTGCATATACAATTGAATTGCTTCATACTCTGCAGCAATCATGAAGCGAATCGCACGAATCAGTTCTTCTTCAGTAACCTTTCGGTCTTGTGCTAATCCCGAAAAAGGTGTTCCAAACTCCGGCATTGCAACCTCCTTTTCTTCCCTTTTTTTATTATCATTACAATCTTATTCTGGCACAAATTCATAACGAAACCTATCCTTTAAGACCTAATCCTTTCGCAATCCCATCTCCATAGTCTTTATCTGCTTTGCGAAAATGTCTCACCATCTTTTCCTGCAGCTCTTTGGAGACTTTCTGTAAGCTGTTTGCTATGTTCTGAATCAGTCGCTGTTGTTCATCAGCAGGCATAAGCCTGAACAGATTCCCTGGCTGGATATAGTCATCGTCAACACCACGTTTTTGATCATATCTATCTGCATCACCTGAAATCTTCAAAGGCGGCTCGGCGTATGCCGGGTCTGCCTTCGGACCACCAAAGCTATTGGGTTCGTAATTGACGGATGCCCCACTATTGCCATCAAATCGCATAGAACCATCACGCTGATAGTTGTGTACAGGACATTTTGGACGATTGATCGGCAGGCTTTCATAGTTTGCACCCAGGCGATAACGATGTGCATCGGCATAAGAAAAGATACGTGCCTGAAGCATTTTACAAGGAGAAAACGAAATGCCGGGTACTACATTGGCAGGTGAAAAAGCCGATTGCTCGACTTCCGCAAAGTAATTCTCCGGATTTCGGTTCAATTCCATCTCTCCGACTTCGACCAGGGGATAGTCGCCGTGTGGCCACACTTTCGTCAGGTCAAATGGATTCCAGCGATAGTCCTCGGCTTCCAGTTCAGGCATAATCTGCACATAAAGAGTCCACCTGGGATATTCACCCTTTTCGATCATCTCAAACAGTTGCTGTGTATGATAATCTGGATTCTCTCCCGCAATTCGGTCTGCTTCTTCCTGCATCATACACTGGATACCCTGTTTGGTCTTGAAGTGGAACTTAACCCAGAAGCGTTCATTTTTAGCATTGATAAAGCTATATGTATGGCTACCATATCCATTCATATATGGAATTCCTTTGGGAATACCACGGTCCGAAAAGAGAATGGTAACCTGATGCAAAGCTTCGGGAACCTGTGACCAGAAATCCCACCACATTGTATGAGACCTCAGATTATTCTGGGGCATACGCTTCTGTGTATGGATGAAATCTGGAAATTTCATCGCATCGCGGATAAAGAAAACCGGCGTATTGTTGCCAACCATATCCCAGTTTCCTTCTTCAGTATAGAACTTTAACGCAAATCCCCTGACATCACGAACTGTGTCCGCAGATCCTTTTTCGCCAGCTACTGTAGAAAAACGCCCAAACATTTCTGTTTTCTTACCAACCTCTGAGAATATCTTTGCCTTTGTGTATTTTGTTATATTATTGGTAACAGTAAACGTGCCGTGTGCTCCAGCAGCTTTGGCGTGAACAACTCGTTCCGGAATACGCTCACGGTTAAAATGAGCCAATTTGTTAAGCAGAACATGATCCTGCATTAATGTTGGGCCACGCTCTCCTGCGGTGAGTGAATTCTGATTATCACTTACAGGTATGCCCGCTGCAGTGGTAAGTTTTTCCTCTTTCATTTTCAGTCTCCCTTTATCATTTCCTATTTTTTTAAACTTGTTTAGTTATCTTTCACTGACAATTTCTGTACGGCAGTTACTTTTGCCGAGGTCAACAGGATACCAGCAATCCTTGGTAAAAGCAACAAAAGATGCCCTGCTTGACAATATCACAATGTGTTATAGAGTGGTAGGAACTGGTCCTGGAAGATATTAAACGAATGTATGAAAGGGCAGTGGAATGACAGAAGTAACTTCCTATTGTGACGGGATTTGTAAGAACTGTGCCATCTATCTGGCGACCAGGGGAGGAAGATGAAAACAAGCGTTATGAAATGAGGGCTGAGATTGCACAGCAGATTGAGAGTATCTATGGCCACAAATGCAAGCCTGAGGATGTCGACGATTATGACGGGTGTAAAGCCACAACTGGAAGTCTGTTTAGTACGAGTTGTAAGATAATAGAATGTGCAAGACAGAAAGCTCTTGAGAATTGTTCATCCTGCGATGATTATCCCTGTGAAGAACTCGAAAAACGTTCTTAACTCGACAAGGATACCTCGAAATCCATACTGGAGCAAGGTATTGATGTGACTCGACTTTGGGGTGAGTAAGTAGTACAATTTGGATCACTTAGAATAGGACAAATTTTTATTTGCTGACACACTGCTTTTACCGGAAAGGAATTATAGTGTATAAACGTGACAACTTCTCAGTGCAGGTGATTCTCTTTGCCCTTATCTTCACCTCGCTGTTTTGTTCCCCTTATGTTTATGGCAGTAATTGGCCTAAGTTCAGAGGACCTGGTGGATTGGGTATAGCCGAGACAAGTAGCCTGCCGACCAGATGGAGTAACAATGAAAATATTATCTGGAAGGCAGTAATTCCAGGGGCAGGTGCATCCAGCCCGGTTATTTATGGGAATCGTGTGTTCTTGACTTGTTTCACTGGTTATGGAGTTGATGGGAGGAGTTCAGGAAATCTTAATGATTTGAAGCGTCATCTCTTATGCCTGGATGCTGGATCCGGGGGAATTCTATGG
>Ga0209427_10008059_pt1 | contig 11882 bp, 13 predicted proteins | sample DeeMarSWOR136_30_FD_187465 | JGI IMG/M metagenome (GOLD analysis project Ga0209427, IMG submission 187465) | Marine sediment microbial communities from White Oak River estuary, North Carolina - WOR-1-36_30 (SPAdes) (version 2) | ecosystem: Environmental > Aquatic > Marine > Intertidal zone >... | reverse complement strand
TTATTTTTTATATAGCAGTTTGTATATAGTTGCTGGCAAATCCTTGATTTTAACACGAATCTGCTTTGTGGTGTTTCTGTCTCTAATAGTTACATCTTTTTTCTTTAAAGAGTCAAAATCAATAGTTATACAGAAAGGTGTTCCAATTTCATCATTCCTTGCATATCTTCTTCCTATTGAGCCAGATTGGTCATATGCACAGTTATAGTGTTTTTTCAAGTCATCAAGGACTTTTTTTGCAAATTTGATTATCTGCGGTTTATTTGAAACCAGCGGAAGTACGGCAATTTTTACTGGTGCAAGGCCTGGATTTAGATTCAGAACAATATTGCCTCTTTTCTTGTCATCTTGATAGGCATTAAACAATACGATAAGGAAGGTTCTATCAACTCCAAAAGAGGATTCTATTACCTGAGGCAGGATTTTTTGTTTGGTTTCTTCATCATAGAGTTTCATGTCTTTTTTTGAGTGTTTTTCATGCTCTGTTAAATCAAACTGGCCGCGGTCATGGCTGCCAAATATCTCTTTCCAGCCAGCTGGAAAATTATATTCAATATCTATGGCTGCTTTTGCATAATGTGAAAGTTCATCTTTTCTATGTTCTCTTAATCTTAAATCATTTTTATTGATTCCAAGATGCAAAAACCATTGATAAGAATTATACAGCCAATAAGCATGCCATTTATTTTTGATTATTTTTTTCTTGAGTAGCTGTGCAAGGCTTAAAGGGGTTTCTTTTTTTGTACCTGCAACAAGGACTTTTATTTTATAGTTCTTTATTTTTTCATAATGCGGGCAGTCATCTGCTTTTTTTGGGTCAATAAAATACTGCAATTCCATTTGTTCAAATTCCCTGCTCCTGTATAAGAAATCCCTTGGAGATATTTCATTTCTAAAGACCTTTCCTATCTGTCCTATGCCAAATGGCAATTTTAACCTTGCATTTTCCTGGACTAGTTTTAAATCTGCAAATATTACTTGCGCTGTTTCTGGCCTTAAATATGCTTTTATTGATTCTTGTTCAACAGGACCAACATTTGTTGTAAACATGATGTTAAATTTTCCTTGTTCTTTATATGCGCTGCCGCATTTAGGACATTTGGCTTTTTTTAATTCATCTTTATCTAGTTTTGTTTTGTATCCGCATTTTGGACATTTGGCTGCTATATCAATAAAAGAACGTGTATGGCCTGATGCCTCCCATATTCTTGGATGGGTTATAATTGAACCATCTATGCCTACTATTTCTTCATTGTTATGAATAAAATATTTCCACCAATTATTTTTAATATTGTTTTTCAGTTCAATTCCTAATGGTCCAAAGTCCCAAAAACCAGCAAGACTTCCATAAATCTCAGAATCCTGGTATACAAATCCCTTTTTTTTGCAAAAGATGGTTATGTCTTCAATAGTTAAAGGCATAGTATATGGGTTTTAGAATTAGTATATATTATTTACGCTTGCAGCCATTCTATTTCATCCTGGTTTAGGTTAATCTGCTGGGCAATGTCTTCTCCAAGACCGTGCTTGAAGATGGTCTTGAAATAAGGAAGTGATTTTAAGGCCTGTCTTGCAGATGTGTGGGTGTGCTGTGCTATCTTTAATGCAATTGCTTTCTTTTTTGCATTTTTCCTGTTTGCCCAGTATATTTTTAATAATCTTCCTGTGGGCTTGTATCTTACATAGCTTTTGTTTTTTTCGCATTTTGAACATGCAATGCCTGCTGTTAATAATGTGTTTATATGGCTTAGGAATCTCCAGTGCTGTCTTCTTCTAATCCTGCCTCTTAGAACATCTGCCTTGCTTATTATATCATACGCTCGTGCTAAATCCTTTGGATCAGTGTATTCTTTTGGCAGGTTTTCATCAATCCAAAGAAGGCACTGGTCTAGATTTTCATTTACATTTTCAAATGCAGTTATTGCAACTTCTGCGTCTGTTGTCTTGAAGATTTTTACCAAGGCAGAGAGGATTGATTCAATTTTATCTCTTTGCGACAGTTCTTTTATGGATTCTTTTTTCAATTCGTTATTGGTTGTAAGCATTTGGAAATCATTGATGGCTGCCCTTGCATCTCCTCCAGAACGCCTTGCAACTGCTTTTAAATCAGAATCACCATGTTTTATTTTTTCTTTTTTTGCTATAATCTTTAGAATTTGATGAACATCATCTGCTTCCAAATCCCTGAACTGCAGCATTTCTGATATGTTTCTTAAGGATGAAAATTTGTTATCAAAAGGGTTATTTGCTGTTATTATAACTGGAAAGGCGGATTCTTTAATGAGTTTTGTCAGAGCCGCTATTCCTCCATAATCTGACCTTCCTGCAATGCCATCCACTTCTTCAATTAGGATTATCTTGCTCTTGGCAAACAGACTCATTTGTTTTGATGCTGCGCCCATTACTTCATTAATCTGGTTCTTGTTTCTCAAATCAGATGCATTCATTTCAATTACTTCATAGCCCAGGTTGTTTGCCAGGGCATAGACAGAAGATGTCTTGCCGCAGCCTGCTGGGCCGTAAATCAGGATTGAGTTCTTTTTCTGCTTCTTATAATTAGAAATAAAGCTGTTCAAAGTCTGCAAAGCAATATCCTGTCCAACAACATCCCCCAACTTTTTAGGAACATACCTATGTATAAAAGGCTGCATATTTAGTTAGTTAGTTAGTAAGTATTATTAAAGTTTTTGCGGATATGTCCAGTGCGACTGTCCGTGTGCTGTGTTTCTATCTTTCCTGGCTGGATTTTTCCACTTCCTCGCCTCAGTAGGGAAGTGGAAAATCCAGATAATTGGATAAAAAGCAGCTTGCTTTGAGCATAATGTTTATAAAGTGCGCCTTAAATATCACTCTTATGCGATTACCAAAGCAGTATGACGGCCAGAAAGTTGAGAAAAAATGGCAGGATTTTTGGGAAAAGAACAAGCTGTACAAGTTTGATTTCAAAGACAAGAGGCCTATTTATTCTATAGATGTTCCTCCTCCTTATGCCAGTGCAGGGCACCTGCATGTGGGGCATGCACTTCATTACACGCAGTTTGAGGTCATTGCGAGATACAGGCGGATGGCTGGCTTTAATGTTTATTTTGCTCCTTGTTTTGACAACAACGGGCTGCCAACTGAGAAGTATGTTGAAGAGAAATATAATATTTCAAAGGCAAAGACAACAAGGGCAGAATTCAGAAGGCTTTGCAGAAAAGAAAGCGCAAAAGTTGAGAAAGCGTATGCTGACAAAGTATTCAGGGCGCTTGGACATTCTTATGATTGGGACTTATTATATACCACCATTAGTCCGGAAGCGCAGCGAGTAGCCCAGTGGTCTTTTATTGATTTATATGAGAAAGGCGATTGCTATCGCGGAGAAGAGCCAACTATCTGGTGTCCAAAGCACCAGACAGCATTGGCACAGGCAGAGGTTGAGGATTTAAAAAGAAAAACAAAGCTTAATCATATTTATTTTAATTTAGTTGGCGGAGGCAAGATTAAGATTGCCACAACAAGACCAGAATTTTTGCCAATGTGTGTTGGGGTTTTTGTGCATCCTGATGATAAAAGATATAAAAAATTAATAGGCAAAGAAGCCGTTGTCCCTGTGTTTGGCCAGAAAGTCAAGATAATGACTGACAAAGACGTAGATATGGAGTTTGGCTCTGGGATATTAATGGTCTGCACCTTTGGGGATAATGCTGATATAGAAAAATGGAAAAAACACAAACTGGATTTAAAGATAGGCATAACTGAAGACGGCAGGCTGAATAAACTCGCTGGAAAGTTTGCAGGATTAAGATTAGATGAAGCACGGGAAAAGATTATTGAGCAGTTAAAAAAAGAAGGCAGACTGATTAAACAAGAAGAACTAGAACAGACAGTGGGAAGCTGCTGGAGATGCCATACTCCTGTTGAATACCTGGTTACAAAACAATGGTTTATCAGGACCTTGAAATACAAAAAAGAGCTGATTAATCAAGGCAAGAAGGTCAAATGGCATCCTGGTTTTTACAGAAAACGATTTGAGGACTGGACAAACAACTTGTGCTGGGACTGGATTATTTCAAGGCAGAGGTTTTATGGGGTTCCAATACCTGTATGGTATTGCAAGCAATGCAATGAGATAATGCTTCCTGATAAAAAAGACCTGCCAGTTGACCCAACTGAGACTAAGCCAAAAAAGAAATGCAAGTGCGGTTATAATGATTTTATTCCTGAAGATGATGTTTTTGACACCTGGATGACCTCTTCAATGACACCAGAGATTGCTGTGAGGTGGCTGGAAAAACCTGAACAATTCAAAAAGATGTTTCCACTGTCATTAAGACCACAGTCACATGATATAATCAGGACATGGGCATTTTATACAATCCTAAAGGCCTTTTTGCATTTCAAAAAGATTCCATGGAAGGATGTTGCTATCGGCACTTATGTTCTAGACAGCAAAGGAAGGGGAATGCACAAAAGCCTGGGAAACGTAATCTGGACAGAGGATTTGTTAAAGCAATATGATGTAGACACTGTCAGGTATTGGGTAGGGACTGCAACTTTTGGAGAAGACCTGCCTTTCCAAGAAAAGGACTTGATAACTGGCAAAAGATTCTTAACAAAGCTGTGGAATGCCTCTAATTTTGGCTTGATGCATTTAGAGGATTTCAAAGGCAGGCCAGGGAAATTAGAGATTATGGATAAATGGATGCTCAGCAAGCTTAATGGAGTTGTTAAAAAAGCAACTGAATGTTTTGACGATTACCAGACAGGCAGGGCAAAAAGGATTATAGAAGAATTTTTCTGGTTTGTGTGCGATAATTATCTTGAGGTTATCAAAGACAGGCTATACAATCCAGACAAGCGGGGCAAAGAGGCAAGACAGAGCGCACAGTATGGATTATATGAGTTTATTTTATGCATCTTGAAATTAATGGCTCCTGTTGTGCCCCATATTACAGAAGAGATTTATTCTGTTTATTTTGCTGACAAAGAAAAGGTTAAGTCGATACATGTTTCTTCATGGCCTGCTGTTAAAAAAGAATTTGTTGACAAGAATGCTGAGAAGAGCGGAGATGCTGCTGTTAAGATTATCTCTGCAGTAAGAAAATTCAAGGCAAGCAAGAATATGTCTTTGAAACAAGAGATAAAAAGGCTTGTTATTGGAGTTAAAGACAAGAAGCTGCTTGGACCTGTTCTTGATGATTTAAAGGCGACTGTTCATGCAAAAGAGATTTCTTTTGAAGGAAAAAAATTAAAAATAGAAATATAAAAAAATTAAAAATTTCTTAAACCGCTGATGCTACAAGGATCATTCCTAGAATCCCGCTTATTAAATATCCTATTGCCTGTGCAAATATAACCCAAACAAGCCATACAAGAACTGCTTTTGCCCATCTTCTAAGTTTATAGTGTTTCTTAATCAGATATATCCCTAATACAATCACTATTACAAAGATTAATACTGTCATTATAGATATAACAGCCAGATTAAATGACAATATTCCTATCAGGCGTAATATGAGAATTACTGCATATATTATCAGGTTTATTTTAAGCGGTGTTTTAAATGACTTATCTTTTAGCTTAAATAATTTCCAAGCCACTAAAAATAGAATTAGAGCGCCTATGAAGGCCATGATTATGGCATGCAATAAAGTAATCGCTATGTTCATACCTAAAACCATTTGCTAACCACCTCCTAAGTTTATAACTAAATAAATTAGTTTTAGTTTATAAACTATTGTATTTTGCAGAATAGAAATGTTTTTAAGGAAGTTTTTTTGATTTTGAATATAGAGGTGAATATATGGGTGATCCAAAAGAAAAAGATGTTGCTGACAAAGTGCTTTCTAATATGTCTGATGTAGGCAATATGAGTGATACCCAGATGTGGGAATTTCTCAAGGATACTCTTGGAGAAGAAGCAGAAAGATTAAGAAGCCAACAAGTGCAGGGGCAACAAATGATCCATGATTATCTTGCAAGTCGCAACCTTTTGCCTAAGAAACAACCTTATGACGGACACCAGTAGGTGTGTCTTCTAGAATAATCCCTTTTTTCTTTAATTGTTCTCGTATTTTATCTGCTGTTTTCCAGTCCTTGTTTTTTCTTGCCTGTTCTCTTTGTTTTATTAAATCCATTAGTTCTTTTGGAAGCTTTTTTTCTTTTATTTCAAGTATGCCGAGAACTTTATTGAGAGAGTTCATCAGTTTAATAATTTTTTTTGCATCAGATTTGCTTAATTCCAGTTTGTTTATTTCACGCATAAAGTCAAATATAGCAGATAAAGCCTGCGCGATATTCAGGTCATCATCCATTGCCTGTTCAAAATGGTGTTTTGCTTTTTGAAGATGTTTTTCAACTGTTTTATTTTCTTTTTTTGCACTTGATTCTTTTAATCTCAGCATGAAATCTTCTAGTTTTTGTATTGATTTTTTTGCTGCCTCGAGTTTCTTAAAGGTAAAATCCAGCTGCTGGCGGTAATGCGTGCCTATTAAAACAAACCTTATTGATTGGGCATCATATCCTTTTTCCAGCAAATCCCTTAAGGTATAGAAGTTATTGTAGCGCTTTGACATCTTTTTTCCTTCAACCAGCAGCCATTCATTGTGGAACCAGTATTTAACAAACTGTTTTTTTTGCGCTGCTTCTGCCTGTGCTATTTCATTTTCATGATGAGGGAAAATCAAGTCAACCCCTCCTGTGTGGATGTCAAACGGCTGTCCAAGGTATTTGGTTGACATTACAGAACATTCAATATGCCAGCCAGGGCGTCCTTTTCCAAGCTCTGTTTCCCAGAAAACATTGCCGTCTCCTTTTGACCAGGCCTTCCAGAGCGCAAAGTCATTTGCCTGTTCTTTTTCATATTCATCCTGGCAAACGCGGGCTCCTGCTTTAAGTTCCTTTATTTTTATTTTTGCAAGCTTTCCATAATTTTTGAATTTAGAAACATCATAATAGATTGATTTGTCTTCTCCTTTGTATGCATAGCCTTTTTTCATTAGTTTTTTTACTGCTTCAACAATTTCTTTAATATGCTCTGTTGCTTTTGGGAATTTAAATGGCTGTTCAATGTTTAAGGCCTTTAAATCCTCAAAAAAAGCCTTGATATATTTTTCTGTAAATTTCTTTAATGGAATTTTCTGTTCTTGCGAGCGGTTGATGGTTTTGTCTTCTACATCTGTCAGATTCATGACCTGCTTTACTTTAAAGCCTTTGTATTCCAAGTATCTTCTAAGAATATCTGCGCATAGGTATGCACGAAAATTGCCAATATGTGCATAATCATAAACAGTAGGGCCGCATACATACATGCCTACTTGTCCTTTTTTCAAGGGCTTGAATTCTTCTTTTTTCCTTGTCAGGGTGTTGTAGATTTTCAAGGTTACCATAGTGGTTCTGTTTTACTGCTTAAATATCTTTCTCTTTGGTTTGCTGGAGTCATTGCATATTCAACAATTTCCCTGAATTGAGGTATTGACAACTGCTGATGTGCATCGCATTTTGCCAGTTCTAGTGCATTTGGATACACTTCAACAATAAGGCCATCTACTCCTGCCCTTAATGCTGCTTTTGCTGCGTTTACAATCTGCTCTCTTATTAATTCAGATTCGTTTCTGCTTCTTCCATTTCCAACTGCATGGCTTGGGTCAAAGATTACTGGATAATTAGTCATTTTTCTTAAGTCTGGCAGTTCGTGGTAATCTGATTTGCATCTCTGGCGGTTATGTGAGATCCTAACTCCTCTGAGGCAAAGCACAATATTTGGTTCTACATCGCGCTCTTTTCTTCCTTTTGCAATGTATTCTGCTGAATTGCAGAATTCATCTAATGATGCTGACAGCCCTCTTTTAAGCAGCACAGGAACATCTGTTTCCTCACCAATAGCTGTAAGCAAATCAAAATTCTGCATATTTCTTGCGCCTACTTGCAGCATATTTGCATAATTGGCAACAAACTCTAGTTTTCTTACGCATGTTACTTCTGTAACAATTGGCAGTCCAATTAATTCCCTTGCTTTTGCAAGATAGGCAAGGCCTTTTTCTTTTAACCCCTGGAAAGAGTACGGGCTTGATCTTGGCTTGTATGCCCCTCCACGAAGCATATCAGCGCCTGCTTCTTTTACAAGCTGCGCTATTTCTGTTATTTGTTCCCTGCTTTCTACTGCGCATGGGCCAGCTATGATAACTGGCTTTTCTCCTCCTATTTCAATGTTACCTATCCTTACAACGGCCTTTTCAAGGCCTTTTTCCGCAATTGCGGTCGACATTTTAACACCTCGCTTAATTTTTTATAGAATTATCCTGGTATTAGAAGATTAGATTAAGAAAGAACCAGGATGTTCTTAAAACCAATACCAATAACAGAAACTAAAAGAATTTACATGATTTTGTTCTGTTATGGATTTCATTAGGGTTAGGAATTATTAAATCATATATAAAACTTTTGGAACCGAAAAGTTTTTATATGGTCATATGAATTCTGCTTCATATGAAGTGCAAATCATTCAATGCTTTTTTTGAGACAATCGGGAATAAAACACGAATGAAGATAGTTGAAGCCCTAATGGAAAGACCCTTGAATGTGAGCAAAATCTGCAAGCAAACAGGGGAAGAACAGAGCAAGATTTCACATAATTTAAAGATTCTAAAAGACTGTCATGTTGTTGATGCCAAGATAAAAGGAAAGCAGAGAATTTATTCTTTGAATAAGGATACAATTGTTCCTCTGATGAAACTGGTTGAACAGCATGTTTCAAGATACTGCGGAGCAAGATGCATGAGGAGTTTGAAATGAAAACCTACCTGGACAATGCTGCAACAACAAAGGTTGCGCCTGAGGTTATGGAAGTGATTAAGGAGTATTCCACTGAAAAGTATGGCAATGCTTCTTCACTGCATTCTTTTGGCAGGAAGGCTCGTGATGCGCTTGAGAAGGCACGTGCACGAATTGCAAAAGAGCTTAATGCAGCACCTGAGGAGATTATATTTACTGCGTCTGGGACAGAAGCTGATAATCTTGCAATAAAAGAGACTGCTTTCTTTCATAAAGACAAAGGAAATCACATTATTACAAGCAAGATAGAGCATCCTGCTGTTAAAGAGACCTGCAGGTTTTTAGAAGAAATGGGTTTTGAGGTTACTTATCTTGATGTTGACAAAAACGGATTTGTTGATTTAAAACAGCTGGAAAAAGCTATCAAAAAAAATACAATACTTGTTTCTATTATGCATGCAAACAATGAGATTGGAACAATAGAGCCTATTGACAAGATTGGCGAGATTTGCAGAAAGAAAGGAGTTATATTTCACACAGATGCTGTGCAGAGCTTTACTAAGATTCCAATTGATGTTAAGAAAATAAAGGCTGATTTGATTTCATTGTCAGCTCATAAGATTCACGGGCCAAAAGGAATCGGTGTGTTATATAAGCGGAAAAATGTAAAGATTGGCACACTGATACATGGTGGCGGGCATGAGTTTGGGCTTCGTTCTGGAACAGAGAATGTTGCAGGAGCGGTTGGTTTTGCAAAGGCTGTTGATTTAGTTGATAAAGAAGATATTGCAAAGATGAAGAAGCTGCGTGATAAATTGATTGATGGTTTAATGAAGATTCCTGAAACCATTTTAAACGGCCCTAAAGATAAACGTTTGTGCAACAATGTTAATGTTGCATTCAAGTATATTGAAGGAGAAGCACTTGTATTAAGGTTAGATGACGAAGGCGTTGCAGCATCTACTGGGAGTGCATGTTCATCTAAATCATTATTGCCGAGCCATGTTTTGATTGCAATTGGTTTAAAGCCCCGCGAGGCGCATGGAAGTTTAAGATTAAGTTTAAGCAAGTATACAAATGAAGAAGAGGTTGATTATGCTTTAAAGGTTATTCCAAAGGTTGTTGAGGAATTAAGAAGCATAAGCCCATTGTGGAGGAAGAAATAAGATGCAGTATTCAAAAAAAGTTTTAGAGGCATTCAAGCATCCAAAGAATATTGGAGAGATAAAGAATCCAGATGGACTGGGCAAGATAGGTAATCCTGTATGCGGGGATTTGATGTGGATTTATATCAAAGTGGGCAAGAACAAGGAAGGACAAGAAATCATCAAAGATATTAAGTTCAAGACCTTTGGATGCGTTGCTGCAATTGCATCAAGCTCAATGCTTACAGAGCTTGCCAAAGGCAAGACACTTAAAGAAGCAAAAAAACTGTCAAACAAAGATATTGCTGATGCATTAGACAAGCTACCTGCTCCAAAGATGCACTGCAGCAATCTTGCTGCAGACGGCTTGAAAAGAGCTATTGAAGATTATGAAAAGAAGAAAAGTTTAAAAACAAAGCAAGATAAGAAATAATTAAGGTGTTTAGATGATTGAGATCAAGTGTGTGGGGCGCGGCGGACAAGGCGCAGTTACCTTCTCGCAGATATTAGCCATAGCTGCGTTTCATGACGGCAAATACTGCCAGGCAATGCCTTCTTTTGGGGTTGAGAGAAGAGGCGCGCCGTCCTTTTCTTATACGCGTATTGATGATAAACAAATTAATATCCGTTCTTTGATTTATGAACCTGATATTGTTGTTGTGCTGGATGCAAGTTTATTGTTTGCTCTTGATGTAACAGAAGGCCTGAAGAAAAACGGGATTTTGATAGTTAATTCAATAAAAAAACCAAATGAATTGGGAATAAAAGGCAATTTTAAGATATTTACTGTTGATGCCTCAACACCCGCATTAAAGCATTTTGGTTTAAATATTGTTAACACTGCAATGCTTGGTGCTTTTTCAAAGGCAACAAAGTTGGTAAGTATGAAAGGAATTTATAAAGGCATAGAAGAAAGATTTGCCGGAAAGAAAAAGCTGATTGACTTGAATAAAACAGTTATTGATGAAGTTTATAAAGAGGTAAAAGTATGAAAAAAGAAATATGTCCTGTATGCAAAGAAGAGAATCTTAAGTTGTTTATTGGAGGACATACCGGACAGTATGAGTGCAAAAGCTGCGGTTATATTGGGCCTTTGATTATTTCAAAAGAAGTCAGGCCCGGAGAAAAAATAAAGATTAATGTCGGTGCTGTGATTACAGAGCCAGGAAGCACAATCAAAAATAAAACAGCAGGATGGCGCGCATTAAGGCCTGTTGTTGATTCAAAAAAATGCATAAAATGCGGAATCTGCTGGATGTATTGCCCTGATTCGTGTATTAAGATTGACAAGAAAAAAGGCGCTGTGATTGATTATAATTTTTGCAAAGGTGACGGCATCTGCTCAAAAGTTTGTCCTGTAAAGGCAATTAAAATGGTGAAAGAAGAGAAATGATGATAATGGTTTACATCACATGTAAGAATAACGCAGAAGCAAACATGATTTCAAAGCATCTGATAAATAAGAGATTGGTTGCTTGTGCAAATATCTTTCCTATAAAATCTATTTATAGGTGGAAGGGAAAGATTGTTAATGATAAGGAAGTTGTGATTATTGCAAAAACATTGAAGAATAAGTTTGAAAAGATAAAGAAAGAGGTTAAAGCAATTCACTCATATAAGATTCCTTGTATTGAGATGTTTAATACAAAGGCAAATAAAGGTTATGAGAAATGGATTGGAGGTGAGGTTAGATGAAGGTTTTCAAAACAAGTTTTTGGATTGCAATTATTTTGTCTGTGGCATATATGGGCTGGACTGCAATACAGAATAAGGGCCTTGTCTGCGGATTTTTAGAAAAAAGTCCTTGCGGAGTAAGTTCATGGCTGGCTCAGCTGGGTGTAATGTTTGTTATAATATTTGTTGTTTTTATTATAATCTTTGGTATTATAACCAGAAGGATGACCAGATTTGGTTATATCAGGGGAAAGCTAGGAAGGGATATTGAAGAAAAACAGAAAGTGCACAGAGAACTTGGTGCTGCTG
>Ga0209427_10008057_pt1 | contig 11884 bp, 11 predicted proteins | sample DeeMarSWOR136_30_FD_187465 | JGI IMG/M metagenome (GOLD analysis project Ga0209427, IMG submission 187465) | Marine sediment microbial communities from White Oak River estuary, North Carolina - WOR-1-36_30 (SPAdes) (version 2) | ecosystem: Environmental > Aquatic > Marine > Intertidal zone >... | reverse complement strand
TCCCTCGAGATAATCCATGGCCCAAAACAAGAATGTTATTCGCTCCTCGTCTTCGTGAAATTCATTCTCCCTTTGCTCAATCGACCTGAGATTATTGAAGACAAACCGAATGAAATACCCGACATCCGTCTGGTCGATTCGTTGTCCGCTGGGGGTTCTGGCGATGGCGGCATCGATGGAGAGGCTGAACCTCAGGGCGGGAAGGAATCCGAACGGCCTCACGATCAACTCCTCATCACCACCACGGTAGAATATGCTTACCCCCTTATAGGGAGATGAGAAATCCACGCGGAATTTCTTCTCCTTCTTAAAGAAGAACTTGACCCGCCACCGCTGATCCTCCACCCCCTCTTTGTAGTACGTCACCTCCGTTTCACAGGTGAAATCCTCCACCTTTTCCAATACCGAAACCATCCTTTGAACCACGGCCAGTATCTCGTTTTCATGAGGGACTTCGAGGGGGGCCGCGAGGCTTGTCACCTGGAGTAGCATCACAGCTGATGCCAACAATATCAAAGGGCCTTTCATCATCTACTTGAAAACGAAGTTCTTCTCGAAGAGACTTGGGTCATCGAAGTGGGCCCGCCCGACGAGGACGAGGGGGTGGTTACCTCTTTGACGCATGCTTCCAACAGATGGCACCCCCATGGAGAAGAAGAGGACCTCCTCCTTCCACCTCCCTGATCCCTTGGCAATTCCATCTTCATCGAACACGCTTTCAGTTCGGTCGCCCTCCCTGGGCAACGCCTCCAGAATTTCGTAGGGCATGAGTTCATAGGGAATTGAATTCGAGGGTATGCCTGAGGCGAGTATACGCTCCACCTGATGGTATCCCGAATTCACGCGGATACCAAGGCGCTCGCCAGGGCCAACCTCCGGGAGCCATTGTGGCACGAAGGGGTCAAGCCCAAGGGATTTGGAAATCACTCGATCCAAACGCGCTTTCTTGGGGATGAAGAAGTGGTAGCATCCGCAGTTGTTCGTCACATCGACCATAAAAGGATGCCCCCTCGAGTCCAGAGACACGCGAACGGTCATTCCGTCCAAATGACCTCGTTCGATCCAGGGCGATCTCTTCCCGGCTCGCTCGGGATACCAGATGGCATAATTGATTTGTAAGATGGGCTCTCCTTTCAGGAAACCATGGGAGATATAGTAGTACACGAGGGGTTTTTGCCCGTCGATCGCCAACCGCTCTCCTTCCCAGCTAATACGCCCAAACCGATCATATGGAGCGGCAACATCCTGGAAAATGATGGGCGCGAAATGAGCAACAATCCTTTCCTCTTCCTCACAATCCAGCAAAGGCACGCTCAAGGGGTTTTTTCGGGAGTTCTCGATCAGCCCGTGAAGCTCTTTTTCCCCAAGGGGAACCCCCTGAGACGGGACAAAGCCAACGAGCTCTCCCTCCATGGGGAGCTCTTCCAGGTTCATGACGTACCAGGATTTGAACTTACCCCGAGAGCTCTTCGTGGCGAGGGTTACCGCAATTGAAAACAACGGGTAGAGCCCTATAGCCCTCCTGGAAAAAGAATATTCATCCGGCACTCCCACAAGGGGATGAAGGGTTTCATAGAAATCCGGTTGCCTCATATCATGCTCGAGAAGCCTGTGAGAACAGGACTCCACGCGGGCAAATAATCCCTCTCGATCCGGCCGACCATTTCTTGTGGACCCCAGTGAGAGGATCATCTCATCCGGCAAATTGCGAATCTCCTTCCACCTGGACTCGAGGTCTAACTGCTGCATCCACCGAACCCACTGTTCTCCCGCCTCGTCGTTCTTGACATCGGTCCCCAAGCATGCAAGAAAACGATTTGTTCGAAGATAGGGGAAACCCGAAATGGGGAAATTTGCGGCATCCCTCATACCGGCTTCGCTTACCTTTTCATCGAGGACGTTGAGAAATCCCTGACATTCCTGCGGTCTCTCAGACTGGAAAGGGACCCGGCGCTGCAAAAGGGTTGAACAAGCGAGCAGGAAAACAAGGAAAAGGGGAATTAGGTAACTCCGATATCGTCTCATCTTCATCCTCCCTCGGCCTGCATGGGCTCAACAAAGCTCGTTTGCCCCTACCAATATACAATAGATAATTGGAGCCCCAAAATTCAATATGGCATCTTTCTCCCCGAATACATATAATGAGCTCTAACCGGAGTTTCCTCAATGTTCTCGAGAAGGCCGTTGTTCATGAGGGGGATTGGCCATGGCACGATATAGTAAGGAGTCTCAATTGCAACCTGAGGAGGTCCTTCGGCGGGCCGCGGATTTTTTTGGCGCCGGGCTGGGCCTCACGGTAGCCGAGCGAACTGAGTGCTGTTTAAGCTTCGAGGGCGGAGGGGGACATGTGACCGTTTCGGCAGCCCGTTGCGAGCTGAACCGAACGGACGTGGACCTTGAGACCCGTGAGTGGGATTATCAGGTGAAGAAGTTCATGGAAGAGATTTGATAACCTGCAAAGCACCGTGAACCAGCTTCCGCATAACCCCTCTATAAACCCGGCCGAGCATGTCCTCAAGCTCTTTCAGTGCGTCACGATACACGAAGGCTCCGTATTCAGGGGGAAAGGCAGATTAAGAAATCGAGGTAAAGCTCGGACGCGAGACAAACCTGCTGAAAGGAGACCGACTCATCAGGCGCATGGGCATCTTGCAGACGGCCAGGTCCGAGCAGAAAGGGTAACACCCCCGCCTCCCAAAGTTGGTTTGCATCCGAGTGACTGCGAAAATCCTTTGGTTCCCAGGGGAGGGAGCGCCTGGCGTAGACGGCCTTGAGACCCTCTGCCACCGGGCCTTTTTCTGGGAGCTCATAACCAGCATCGATGGTGGCAAAGCGGAGCGTAGCATCGAGACCAGGGTCCTCTTTGCGTTCTCTGACGAAGATCTCTTCTAATTCGAGAATGATTTCACCCATGGGAGCCGCGGGTGGTAGATGGACATCGAGCCAAGCCTCACACCGGTCCGGAACGGCAAAGCCGACCTGAGAGCTGAAAAGATCGCGGATATTATAAACGGCCTCCGAGCGGTCCCGCTCCATGTAGCGAGTAATGTGCAGGATAAGGCGAAGCATGGACTCAATGGGATTTCGTCTCATATTGACTACGGAGGGATGCATCCGCCTGCCAGTAGTGCAGATTTGAACCTCAAGGTAGCCGTAGCTCCCGAGACAGGGTATGAGATCCGTCGGCTCACCAACTATTGCCCAAGGAAAGTGGAAATCCTTAACCAGCTGTCGGGCACCGTCTCCCTCTTCTTCCTCTCCCACCACGAAAACCAGCGCCGCCGGAAGCTTGAAAGAACCATGTTCCCATAACGTCAAATACGCCTCCACCATGGCAGCGCAACCACCCTTCATGTCAGCAGCTCCCAAGCCAATCACCCGATCACCCTGCTCTCCGTACCCGTAATGGTCCAGATCATGAGCACCTATCGTGTCCAGATGACCGATGAGAGCCACTTGGGCATCGGTTTCCGGTGGGACCACCACCAGATTGTATCGATGGTCGTCCACTGGTTGGCGGAGTACCGGTATCCCGTGTCTTTTTAAGTAGCCCTGAAGGAAAGCGAGGATGTCCCTCTCCTTCCCAGAAGGACTATAGATATCGATAAGTCGATGTAACAATTGCCTGAGCCGTTGAGGTTTGATGGCAGGCGATGAATCACGCACGGTTTTTGTGCTGTCGCCTTGTCTGCTCCCTGGCATTATTCTTCTTTATCCCCAGTTGGGCGGCTAAATTGAGCGTCATATAGATGTGTTTCTCGGGGTTGCCAAATCCCACTTTTTGGAAAAAACGAAGGGCTGCCATATCGTCCGCCTCCGTGTCCACGAGAAGCATCCTCACTCCATTCTCCAGCATGAGATCCCGAAGCCGGTTGAAGAGCTTTGTTGCAATATTCTTTCTCTGGAAAGCAGCCTCTACTCCTAGCCAAACCAAATGGCCGTATTTCCAGGCCGAATGACTTTTACTGATTGTACTTCCCAAAACAAAACCAACAATTCGCTCGTCCACCTCTGCCACGAGGCACAGCTCTGGATCGCCCTGGTACAGGGAGATCACCTCAAACTCATCCCACGTCCGGTACAGGTTCGGAACTCTCTGCGCCCTGAAAAGCTTCTCGCCGAGGTGAAAAACCGCGGGAAAGTCATCAATCTCCATCTCACGGATCGTGAGATTGTGGTGCTTTTTCTTCTTGCCCAAATCTTCCTGCATATTCATTAGAATATGGTGCTCACCTCCCCCTTTTGCCACGTTTCAACAGGCGTTGCTTACCACCGATCTCACTATATCAGATATTCGCCATGAATGGTAGATTTCGCTCACAACCTCTCCGTTGGCCGCTCGGTAAACAAGGCCAAGCGAGTTCTCGAGGCCTTTCAGTTCGTCACGATGCACGAGAGACAGGTTTGCCCGCCAGACTGTGAGGAGGGGGAGGATACCATGGTTGCCGAGTCCGAGGAGATGAAGAAATACCTCGCCACCCATTGAGATCGATGGGGGAAGTTAAGGGCGGCCTCTGCCGCCCTTTTCCATCCGAGGAGGGGATCCATTGCCCCCTCTTCTTTTCGGGATTGCTGGGATCGATCTACAATAACTGTATCAACAAGGTTTAAGTCGATATCAAACACGGATAAGGTTAATAGGTTGTCTCTAACGGTTAGCCCACAAAAATGGTGGGCTTTGATAAATACCTGGTTATGAGAGCTTGTCCGTACCTGGTCATGAAGGGGAGCTCCTCCCCCACCGGTGACGATGTAATGGATGTTATTGAATAGGGATCTTTCATAGGCATGAGTATGTCCATTAAAAACCATATCCACACCATATTTCTCAAATAGAGGTACAATGCTCTTTCTCAGCCCTTTTTGATCATCAGCATGTGGGCCTGTGCTGAACGGCGGGTGATGGAAAATCGCTATAACAAAGTTTATCTCTCGCCCAATATTCCTCAAGTCATTCTCCAACCATTGATACTGTTCTGAGCCCTTCGTAATATCGGAATTGCTATCCAAAACGATAAAGTGGATTCCGTCAACTTCCACGGAATACCAACGCTCGTTGTTCGGCAGATCGAAGTTATCGAAATACAAGCGTGAATCATTTTCGTGATTTCCCAGAGAGGGATAGAACCGTGCGGTCTTAATGAGCGGAGAGATTATCCCGTTAAAGATAGCCCAGTGGTTCGGATTCAGCCCATCTTCCACCAGGTCGCCCGTGTGAAAGACGGCCGTAGGCCTCACCTTCATAATGGCATCTACGACCCTTCTATGGGCAACGTGGTCGGTCCGAGTATCTCCATAAATAACGATGTATTGTGAGGGAATTGGACTCTCAGATGCAGAACAAGGCGTTTGGAAGAGAATCAGGCATGCGATCAGAAGCGCCACTAATCTCACAGCCTTCATAATGTCCCCCTTTTGACCATTCAATCATTAACTGATTTCATGCGAAGAGATACCTTGAATGATTTTCTGTGATTTTACAACTCATGATCATCACTTTTCCACGGAACGGAATATCCCCTCTCCCTCTACGCGAAGCGAGTCAAGTATACGCCTCCAAGGACCAAAACCGCCCCGATAATCTGAACCCAAAGGAGGCTTTCCCCCAGGATCATGACGGCGAAGATGATGGCCACCAAGGGAACGAAGGTCTGATACATGCTCGTCCTGGTGGGTCCGATCTTGGAAATACCCGCGATCCAAAACACATGTGCCACGGCATTCCCTAGTATGCCCACATAGAGCAAACACAGCCAAGCCTTCGCGCTGGGATGAGCAAATATCCCCTTGGCCAGCGGACTGATAATAAAGGGCACCATGAAGGCCGCTCCGAATTGGCAGCTCCAGGCGGTCACCTTCAAAATGCTGGAGTCACGAAGGAGGTATTTGGCGAAAATGCTGAAAAGCGCCCATGAGAGGGCCACTCCCAGCATCAGGAAATCCCCCAGAAGGGTTGCCTTCCCTAATCCTGGTTGTGAGAACCCCCCTTCGATCACAAAGAACACTCCCAAGAACGCAAGGGCAATTCCAATTGCCGATCTCAGGGTAATCCTCTCTATGCGAAAGAGGCTGGCAAGAAGGGCGGCAAAGATGGGTGTTCCCGACATAAGGAGGGATGCGTTCGATACGGTGGTATATTTCAAACCATAGGACCAACAGAAGCGATTCAGAAAATGGCCGAAAAGCCCCATGATAACAAAGGGAAGAATATCCCGTTTCGTGAAATGGACCCCCTTTTCTTTGAGTATAAGAATAATAAAGAGAACAGGCGCGGCTAAAATGGTCCTCAGGGCGGCAAAGCTCGTGGGGTCGAATTCCCTCAGAGCGATCTTGGCAGCGGTGAAGTTGGTCCCCCAGATTACGACTACGCAGAGGAGAAGAAGATCTGCAACGGAAAAGGCCCTCTCGTTCATCCTACGTCTTATCCCCTGGCTTACTCGAATCCGTGCTCCAGTATTCGCTTCAATTCGCCTCGATCAAGTCCGGCTATTCCCAATCCCTCTAACGACCTACCCTTTTCCCAGTAATTCGTCTGATTCACCACGGAGGTTATATCAATCGCCGCGTTGATGTTCGGCGTGGCTACGCCAAGTTGGCGCGCCAGGAGGGCTACCGGCACGAGCCCGTAGGGGACATCCTCCGTGACATACCGCGCCTTCATGGAGGAAGGACCGGAGATGCGGGCCACCAACCCCTCCTTGTCAAAGGGGGCCTTAAAGTAGTACGACATGATGGTGCTCTTGGACCAGAAGGCCTCTTCGGGGTATTCGAGCATCTTCACGTCCATGGCCTCGGCCACCCCCTTCACCTCCTCGTAGACGGCTCTAATTCCGCGGGCTACGGATAGCGTGGTGCCGTGACCATAGAAATAGAAGTCCTTCCCCAGGGTATCGATCCAGCCGGCGTTGAGCACGCAGCCTATCGGGTGCACAATGGGGTTCAAATTGTTCACCGAGGTAGCCATGACATTCTCGCCGGCTTCGACGGGATACATGGACCTGAGATCACCCAGGACTCGCCCCGTTTCACTCGCCGGAAGGGCCGCAACCAAGAGCTTCCAGGCATCGACGAATATCCTCACCGTGCCCGGTTCCTCCATTCGGCACCCCCAGGGGAGGGTATGGCCCTCACCGAAGGTGACCTTTTTTTGAAATCCCCTCTCACGGAGCATAGTTGCAAAGCGCAGCGCTGAGTAGTTCCCCGGCCAGCTCACGATGGTCTGGCCGTCTTCAAGATACGGCATGATGCCGTTGAAAAAGCGTTCGTGCCCCATAGCCGGGATGGCCAGCATGATGTAATTCGCGCCCTCAATGGCCTCCCCGAAATCCGTAGTTGCTCGGGAGATCCGAACACATTTTTCCTCCCCCCATGCGTCAATCAACTGTATCCCCTGCTGCTCCAATGTAGTGCGGAAGGTGCTCTCAAACTCAGGAGCCTCGCATATCCTTACCTCAAACCCCTTGAGAGTAAGGTCGGCTGCCATTGCATGAGCCCCGTTACCTCCTCCCAATACAGCTATCTTCTTGGCCCTCTCCATTGTGTCCCCCCCTGAGCGTGCTATCCCGACCGAAAGATACCGTAGTTAATGCTTATGAACAAGACCTCCCGGAGTTCGCACGGTCATTTTCAAGCTGTTTCTCGTGATACCAACTGAACCCGACCTTTTTGTCACACCTGGAACGGGGATTGACAAAAAACAGAGCTCCGTGAACGTTTGGGCACACTTATTGCTAAAGCATTCTACACGTCAACCATTCGAGGATGGATTTATTCCGGCATGCTGCTATGGTGAGAAAAGGCCACCCTTCCGTAAAATGCCTCTGTCTTCGAGGACTCCTCATCGGGATCTTCCTTTTCTCTCCATGGACCCTTCTTGCGACGGAATTCAAAAATGAGACGGAGTTCTTCCACCGGGTTTCACCCGGGGAGTCCCTCTCTAAAATTGCACGCCTCTACTTTCCGCTCACGGAAGCCCATTCAATAATAGGCTTTGTGCGAAAAATCCAGGAACGAAACGGTTTGAAGGGAACGGTGATTCACCCGAACCAGCGCCTTTTGATTCCCGTGGTTCGATCGACGCCCGTCATTTCCAAGACCATTCCCAAGGGAAGGGACTTCGAGGCCAAGGGGATCTACGTAAACCGATATTCCATTGGTTGTCGAAAGATGAATCGGCTGCTCAATAGACTGATCGCCCTCGGGGGCAACACGGTCATTTTGGATGGGAAGGACATGTCGGGGGAGCTCTCATACCCATCAAAGGTAAATCTGGCCAGAGAAATCGGGGCAACGGCCCATCCCACCATTACAGATCCGGCCAGGCTTTTCCACCACCTGCACAAAAGAGGAGTCCACGTTGGTGTTCGCCTCGTGCTCTTCTACGATCCCCTCCTGGCGGCAAATAGGCCCGACCTGACCGTTCGTTCCGTGACAACCGGCGAACCGTGGACGGAAAATGGAAAACGAGCGTGGGTTGATCCCTCCAACCCGACCGTCCAGAGGTATAACCTCGACATTGCCATGGAATTGGCGAAAATGGGGGCAGACGAAATTCAATTTGACTACATCCGCTTCCCCACCATGGGAAATACCCGGGATGCGGGATACGGCTTCGATGGGGAAAAGCTCTCAAAACACCAGGTCATTACTTCCTTTCTCGCTCAGGCGCGCAAAGAATTAGCCCCCTATAAGGTGCTCTTGTCCATTGATGTCTTTGGGGTCATGGGATGGGACCGGCCGGACGATGTTCGAATGACCGGCCAAAAAATAGAGCACCTGGCACAACATTGCGATGTGATCAGCCCCATGATCTATCCTTCCCATTTCTACGGACCCTTCGAGAACATTGCCGAACCAGGCGATCATCCCTTTTTCATTGTCTCGGAAACGTGCGAAAAATTTTCCATACTTCTCAGGGATAAGGAGGTAACCCTTCGCCCCTGGATTCAGGCTTTTCCATGGGGGACAAATAGCTTCAGCGAAGAGTATATTGTTGAGGAACTTTTCGCTTTAAGCCAATCGGAGGCCAGGGGATGGCTTTTCTGGAGCGCGGGAAACGCCTACCATGTTGCCTGGAAGGGCTTGGCCCGGTGGAACAATGGGGCCTTGGAACAAAAGACCTGGGAAGCCCGGCATTCTCGCCTGGATGAACCCCTCGTAGAATAATATCTAACGAGCGGCCCAAATTTTCCCTCCTGCTATCTTCCGCTTTTCCTCCAAAAGGCATTGTAGTATGGTTAGGCGGAATAATACTCAATCGAGGGAGGGATCACTATGGAAGAGGAAAAACAGACCGAAGCCAAGTTCGTCGCTACCGTCACCGGCTTGAAGGGCACCTGCAACGTTAACCATACTATGGGTCAGCAGTTCGAATTGAACTGTTATGATTCCGGGGGCCTCTGTGGCTTCTTTTACCACGATATCTTCCCATACCTCTCGGTAATGCAGTTTGGCGGGAAATACCCCTGGTGGGATAAGGACATGATCGAGGTAGAGTGTCCCGACCGGTATAATACGGTATCTCTAAAAATAGAGAGGAAGAAATAAGGGCATGAGGCTCCTCAAAAAAACACCCTCAAGACTTGATCTCTTTTACGGATGGTACGTACTGGGCTCATCATTTGCCATTCTCTTCTTCAATGCAGGTGCCCGATTTTCCTTCGGGGTGATGTTCAAACCAATGATTGCAGAATTCGGCTGGAATCGGAGCTCAATCTCTCTCGCCTTTTTCCTCAATATGACACTGTATGCCCTGTCGCTCACAATCGTCGGCAGATTTTATGACCGTTATGGCCCCAAATGGGTGATTGTCATCTCGACCATTTTTCTCTCGGTGGGATACGTTCTCGTCTCCCTCATCGACTCCCTCTGGCAATTCTTCGTCTATTATGGAATCATGGCAGCCATTGGGCTGGGAGGAACCTCCGTGCCCTTGATCGCGGCCCTGATGAGCAAGTGGTTCGAAAAGTGGCGCGGCCTTGCCATCAGCCTGGCTCTGTCCGGCAATTCCCTGGGGCAGTTTGCACTCGTTCCGCTCTTCACCATCTTTGCCTTGCGCTATGGATGGCGGGCTTCATACTTCTCCATCGGGCTGATCATGTTGGTAGTCAATATCACCCTGGCACTCCTTGTGATTAAGGCGGATCCAGATGATCTTGGCCTGAAGCCCTTTGGTCACGGAGAGGTGACAAACGGCAGAAAAGCCCAAATCTCCTCCATCGAGAATCTTCGAGATTTGAGTTTGGGAGAGGCAATGCGCACTCGTTCTTTCTGGTTCTTTCTCATCGTTATGTTCATCTGTGGATCCGGCGATTTCTTGGTGGCAACCCATTTGATCCCCCTCGTCACCGATTATGGAATTTCCCCTCTTACGGCTGGGAACATGTTGGCCTGGTTTGGATTGATGAGTCTCGCTGGAATCATGGTTGCCGGACCTACCTCTGACCTAATCGGGAATAAGATCCCTATAGCCTTCACCTTTCTGTTACGGGTCTTGTTATTCCTTCTGATCGTGAAATATCAGAGCCTGGCCTCTTTCTATCTCTTTGCCCTGTCTTTCGGCTTCACCCTTCTTATCACAGCCCCTCTTACACCGACCCTCATAGGGAGGCTCTACGGGTTCTCTCATGTCGGCCTTATTTCCGGTTTTATCACTACCGTTCACCACCTCGGCGGAGGTTTTTGGGCCTATATGGGGGGATTGATCTTCGACCAGACGGGGAGTTATCGGTTGGCCTTTGTCCTTTCGGCGATGATGGCCCTCGTCGCCTTTGTAAGCAGCATTCTCATAATCGAGAAAAGGCACAAGGGCATCTAATACTCATGTTGGCTGATATGGTGGTGGGATTTAGCGTGGCACCTCCCCTAAAGGAGGCAACCCAGTAATCGACGTATTTGAGGGCAGCCGAAGGGCAATCCTAGGTATCGTCCTGAAGATCAGCTACCTTTGGTTCTTCAACCTCCTCTTCCTCTCCAACCTCCTTTTCCTTAATGGGGGTCACTTTTCTCTTGGCCTCGGCTTCCTTTCCCATTTTACAGGTTCCGTCGAAAAGCCCGCCCTCTTCAATCACAATAGTCGGGGTCGTGATGTTTCCATACAACTTACCGGTGGAATGGATCTCAATCTTGCCGGAGGCAGAGACGTTTCCGCTCACCTTCCCGTCGATAACGAGGGTTGTGACGTTGACTTCCGCATTGACTGTTGCCGTCTCACCGATGATGAGCATATCCCCGGAGAATATCTCCCCCTCAAACCTACCATCAAGCCTTGCCATCCCCTCAAAGCCCATCTTCCCCTCGAATGAGCTATTCTTGCCGAGAAAAGCCTCCACCTCACCTGACTTGATGTCACCCTTTCCCCTTATCATATGAGACCCCCCTTTCCCCGATTATCACCCTTGTACGGCTCAATCGGATGCCTACTTGCGGTCTTACCGTGTTGCAGAGGTGCGGCAACGGAGTTTCGCACTGCCAATGGCCGACCTATAGGCCAAGAATAAAGCATAAGGACTCAAAAATCAAGGCTTATCGCCCGAAAAAGGCGACATTCAATGAAAAACGGCATGGGGCGACCCCTTGACCCCTTGTTTACAAGCGGCGGAATTTCTGTTAGGTAGCACATTGAAGTGATCTCCCCTAAGGACGGGAACTGCTCAAAGGCGACATGGAGGAGTTAATGAAGCGACACCCAATTAACATTTTCATGGCCCCCCGCTCTGTGGCTGTCATCGGAGTCAGCCGCCGGACAGGAGGCGGAAGTTTTAACGTCATCGAGAACATGAAGACTTTCGGTTTCCCTGGAAAGATACACCCGGTAAACCCCATGGCCGAGGAGATTATGGGAATGAGGGTCTACAGGGACGTAAAAGATATTGGCGAGCCCATA
>Ga0209427_10008056_pt1 | contig 11885 bp, 12 predicted proteins | sample DeeMarSWOR136_30_FD_187465 | JGI IMG/M metagenome (GOLD analysis project Ga0209427, IMG submission 187465) | Marine sediment microbial communities from White Oak River estuary, North Carolina - WOR-1-36_30 (SPAdes) (version 2) | ecosystem: Environmental > Aquatic > Marine > Intertidal zone >... | reverse complement strand
CCAAGGGTACGTGAGGTACTGTTAGCTTATCTGAAGGCAGCAGAGGAGCAGGGAAAGAGCTACTTAAGCTTTTTAGATGAGCTGCTAGAGGAGGAAGTAGCCCAGAAGGAGCAGAGGAGAGTAGAGACGGTACTGAGGGTATCAGGATTGCCCTTTATTAAAACTATCGATGATTTTGATTTCACCTTTCATCCGAAGCTTGATCGGCAGAGGGTGCTCTCATTATTTGACCTGGCTTTTCTTGAGCAGAAAGAGAATGTGATTTTTCTAGGTCCACCTGGGGTAGGTAAGACCCATTTGGCGGTGGCACTGGCAGTGAAGGCCTGTCAGGCAGGGTTAAGCATCTACTTCACCACTATGGGAGATCTTACTGCGAAACTGAAGAAAGATCATGAATCGAACAAGAGCCACCGAGGGAGGAGCTATTATAAGTCTGCTCTGGTGGTGGTAGATGAAGTTGGCTATACCCCCATCAGCCGGGAAGAGTGCAATCTGTTTTATTATTTCATTTCAGCCCGGTATGAGAAGAGCAGCACGATCATTACTTCCAATAAGTCATTCTCTGAGTGGACTGAGCTCTTTCATGACCCGATTATCATCACCGCCATACTAGACAGATTGCTTCACCACAGTGTGGTGATAAACATCAAGGGGAATAGTTATCGGTTGAAAGGGAAACTGACCATGGAGCAAAAAGAGGTTAAATCAGATGGGTAGGTGGTACACTTTTCGATGACCGATTTTGGTACACTTTTAAATTACCCTTGACACAAATGTTCAAAACTTTACTTGCTGTTCCGTAATATAGAACCGAAAATATTCATCAGTTCCGTCGCTTCTCGTTCTAAATCTTCCTGTTCGTTTTTCAAATGTTGTTCATCCTGTGTGTCTATCAACCTCAACCAATATCTACTTTCCTTAGCTTCTTTACGACAGATTTTAATTCTCATGATGAAGTCTTTTTTGCTAAGTGATTCATTAGCCTCAATATAATTGGCTCCAACGGAACCTGAAGCTTTTACTAGCTGTTTTCCGTCTTCAATGTTTGCTATAGTCTTAGTCAATTTCTTTACGAAGGCTCTCACTCTTTTTGCAAAAGCACTCGTACGATCTTCCAAATCATATTGTTTTGGATTTCGTGTTTTGGTCATTTGAATTTGTTTCGTATTTCATGCTTCGTATTTCGTGTTTTTTTCCTGTTCTTGCGTCATCCAGCATCTTTTCAGTCCGAAGTACTCATGTTCAATACCTTGACACCTATACCCTATCTTTTATTTCCACACACAATGCATTTGGGGTCTTTTGGGAGGGTGATCTCCTGGAACATCATAAGTTCTCCGTCCCAGTAAAGCATTCTATTTTTTAAAAGGCTGCCCTTACCAGTGAGATACTTAAGCACCTCAAGTGCTTCCAGAGTACCGATAACACCAGCAGTTGCGCCAACGATGGGGAATACCTCAGAAGGAGGTGATCCCGGAAAAATGCAGTACAAACATGGAGTTTCAGGAGTGTGAATGAAAGTTATCTGGCCTGACATTCCAAAAACACCTGCATGAACAAAAGGGAGTTCCGCTTTAACAGCATATTCATTCAGGATATGTCTGGTCGGAAAGTTATCCATACAATCAACGATAATGTGGGCATCACCTACCAGGTGGGCAATATTCTCTCTTTCTATCTTATCTGATAGGTTTTCTACTTTTATATGAGGATTAATTTTAGCTATGGACTCCTTGGCAGAAAGTGCCTTGTTTTTTCCTATATCTTCTTCATCGTGAAGAACTTGGCGATTTAAATTAGAGAGTTCTGGCTCTCCAAAATCGCATATCCTAAGGCGACCCACTCCGGCAGCGGCAAGATAGATAGCAACCGGACTTCCCAGTCCGCCCGCCCCAGCAATGAAAACTGTTGCCTGCTTAACCTTTTTTTGACCTTCTTCTCCCCACCCTGAGAGAATTATTTGTCGATTGTATCTCGTCTTCTCTTCATCTGTGAACATGACGTGGTTGTCACCACTCATAACTTGATTTCCTAGAGAGTTAAGTTTTAGAATTTTAGAGGGTTTATCCCCCTGCAACTGGTGGAAAGATGCTAAGGACATCACCGTCCTTGAGTGTCTGGTCAATTGAGCCGTTAAGGCCATTAACCAGAATGATCTTAGGAATCTCTTCGGGTAACTTTAATTGCGTAATGATCTGTTTGATGGTTGTATTTTCATCTATTTCCACCCGACAAGATTTTCCATCACTATTTTTGGGTAAGAAATCTCTTAGTGTTGCAAATAGTTTAACTGTTACCTCCATAGAGCTAACCTCCATTGCGGTGAATTGTGTTTTATTAGCATAATAGCAACTAGACATCAAGAACTTCACTCCACTTCGAAGTTGTAGTAAGATTATTGGGATTAGAGTAATGATCTGGTTGAGGATGGATTTTTTGTATGGTGGTAAGGTCAAAGATGTCTTCTTCAGTAAGGGTCTTTTCTATGTAGCCCAGTTTATTAAGAACGGTTAGGAATGCCATGGTGGAATCAATATAGGGTTTGGGTAGAGATGCACAGTATTTTGGTGAGATTCGGAAGACTTGGATGACAAAGTTACTATCTACTACCTTTATTTCACCGGCAATGATAGTAGCTGCCTCTTCCGGCTTTTCCCTTATGAGATTGCATGCCCTTTCATGGAGTATTAAAAAATCTTCTAATAACCCTTTTTTGCTGAGTAGTTCTTTTCTCACCACGATACCGTAACTAGGATTATAGGGCCAGAGCTTATGAGGGGGGATAACGATTGTAGTGCCACATTCCTGAGCGCTGATGACTGCAAGGGGAGGAGTTCCTAGTGCGCCTGCAATCTCACCACTATCGATGGCTTCTGGTATAAGATCAGCCCAACTAAAATTTTTCACCTCTATATCTTCTCTTGTCTCCCCTATGAGGTTTCGTGTGATCACATCATGGATTGATCCTCTGGTAGGTGTGCCAAGACTCTTGTCTTTAAACTGTTTAAGAACGTGATCTATACTATGCAGTTCATCAAAAGATTGAAAATCCTTAGGAGCTATCATTACAGTTCCTTCAACATGCCCCCCTGCGATGCACTTTATGGATATACCCTTTTCAATACCAATCATGGTAGGGGGAAGTCCAATATAACCTATATCGATAACACTGGCTGCAAAAGCTTCAACCATGGCGGGTCCTGTAGGGAATAGTTTCCAATCAGGTGTGATATGCATAGATTTCTCAATCAACCCATCTGCCTTAATAATATGGGAAGAATGATACATAGTAGAGAGATATCCGATCTTAAGTTGTTCCATGATCGCTATACTCTTGGTGAGCACATTCCATGCTGGTTTCTTTATCACCGGTGGTAATGAGTCTCATGCCATAGAGGATTACTAAGAGTGAGGTTCCCATGTCAGCTGCAACTGCCATCCATAGATTTGCCATGCCTAAAAAGACAAGACTGATAAAAGCTGCTTTCACCATAAGTGAGAAGCCAATATTTGCTTTAATGGTCGAAAGGGTTTTCCGTGAGAGATGAACGAGGAAGGGAAGTTTGAGCAGGTCATCAGACATGAGTGCGACATCCGCTGTCTCGAGAGCAGTGTCGGTGCCAGCTGCTCCCATGGCTATACCAACGGATGAGACTGCCCGAGCAGGTGCGTCATTTACGCCATCTCCTACCATAGCAACTTTTTTATGGATTGATAAAAGTTTCTTTACAGCATCAACTTTCTCTTCAGGGAGCATAGCAGCGTAAAAACTGTCAATCTTGAGGTGTTGAGAAATTGCATTAGCGACCTTTTCATTATCTCCGGTAAGCATTACGACGTGTTTAATACCTTTTTTCTTGATCCCTTCAACACAGCTTCTTGCCTCTTTTCTAGGAGTGTCAGCAAGGGCTATTATACCTTTTATATTATTGGAAAAAATGAGTATGCTCGTTTTCCCCTCATTTTCCAATCTTTGAATCTCACCTTCATAGATAGTGGTTGGAATTTCCTGTTCTCGAAAAAATTTTAGGTTACCAATATAAGCAGATCGACCATTGAGTGTTCCTTTCAGTCCTTTACCTGGATAGATTGAAAATTCCATAGGTTCTCTTAAGGGAACTTTTTCCTGATCTGCTTTTTTCAAAATAGCTTTTGCTAGTGGGTGTTCTGACTGCATTTCTAGAGATGCCGCAATACTCAAAATATTATTTTTGCTACTTTCGTTTATGGAAACTATGTCAGTAACTTCAAAGAGACTTCGAGTTAGTGTACCTGTCTTATCGAAGGCAATCGCGTGAATGGTACCCATTTCTTCAAGATACGCACCGCCTTTAATAAGGACACCTTTTCTGGATGCACAGGCTATGGCAGAGACAATGGAAACGGGAGTAGAAATAACCAGTGCACAGGGGCATGAGATGAGCAAGAGCATGAGGCCTCGATAAAACCAATCTGTAAAAGGTAAAGATAAAAATAGTGGTGGAATTATAGTGATTACTACAGCCACGACGATTACTAGTGGGGTGTAGATTCTTGAGAAGGCATCAATGAAGTTTTGAGATGGGGCCTTTTGTGCCTGTGCTTCTTCTACCAGGTGAATAATACGGGAAAGCGTTGAATCTTCAGCCAACTTATCTACTTTGATCTCAAGCAAACCTGGACCGTTTATTGAGCCTGCAAAAACCTTGTCTCCAGGAATCTTATCTGCTGGTTGTGACTCTCCAGTGATAGGTGATTCATCAATGGGAGATGAACCCTTGGTAATCGTCCCATCCACAGAAACCTTTTCACCAGGCTTAACTATAATTGTGTCATCTAGCTTGAGTTTAGAAACCGGAACCTTAATTAAATGACCACCTCTTTTAAGATGTGCCTCTTTAGGAGTAAGATCCATAAGTAATCTTATGGCGTTTCTGGCTTTATCTATGGTATAGGATTGTAAAGTATTACCTATAGAGAAAAGAAAGACTACAAGTGCTCCTTCTTCAAATTCACCTATGCAAAGGGCACCAATTACTGCCACACTCATCAGGAAATTCATATCGAAGGTTTTTGCCACAAGGGAGTGGTATCCCCCTTGAGCGATATAGTATCCACCAGAGATGATGGCACAGAGATAGAAGAAATGGGCTGGAGTTATATGGTATTCTCCAATAAGAGGAGGATGAAAGGGGATAACATTCTTAAGCAGGTGAGCTATAACAGCAAAGATAATAAAGCATCCTGAGAGGGTAGGGGAGAGGAGCTTTTTATTTTTGAATGAAAAGAAACGGGTAGATTTTGTTACGGTCGTTCCTTCAGATATGGTAGCTTTATATCCGGTTTCTTCCACTGTAGCAATGATATCAGCTCTATTAATCTTACTCGACTCGTGTTTAACCGTCATTGATGTAGTGGAAAAATTAACTACAACCTCATGGATCCCATCAAGTTTGGAAATCTTTTTCTGTAGCTTCGAAGCGCAATCAGGACAATCAAGTCTTTCCAAAACAAAGGAAGAGAGGGTTAAGTCAGTGGCTACAGTGGATATTTCAGGCTCACTATATTTATAACCAGCTTTCTTTACAGTTGAAAGAATGTACTCGCGGGTTACTTCTTCTGGTTCATATTCTAACCAGATTTTAGAAGTGGCGTAATTCAATGAGACCCAGGTTACACCCGGAATTTTGGAGATGGAGTGTTCCAGCTTTTGTGCGCAGTCAGGGCAATCGAGATTTTCGATGGTGTAGTGTTCATGGCCATAGTGGGTTTTAAGCTTTAGCCCTTGCCGGACTGCATAGCTTTCAATAACCTCTAAAGAGGTTACATTGGGGTCATACTCGATAAGCATTTTTGATGGGTCTTCTGCCTCTTCAACCCTTTTTATTCCCTTGAGTCTGCAAATATCATCTTTAAAGCGAGCAATACAATTGAAGCAATCTCCTGTTTCCCGCAATGAAAGGGGAATTGTGATATGTTTGACATTTGTCATTGTTGTGCAATGTTTCTAAGTGAGGAATTATTTTAAAAAAGTTATTTTCTTTCTCTTACGTGAGCTAATCCTTCGTTAAACAAATTTTTTATGTGATCGTCATCTAAAGTATAGTAAGTCATCTGCCCATCTTTTCTGAACTTGACTAACCTTAAATTTCTTAAGGTTCGAAGTTGGTGTGAAGTAACAGAATCTGTTACTTTTAAAATTGATGCGAGAGCGCACACACATAGTTCTTGCTTTGATAGAAGGTGGATAATTTTTAAGCGGGTGGGATCCCCCAAAACTTTAAAGGTTTCCGCGAGGTCATGGAAGGTATCTTTTGTAAAAAGATCTTTCCTCAATGTATTCGCTTTTTCTTCACTCAGATGTTTTACCTGACAACTATCGCGATCCATAGTGTAAAAACTCGTTTAATAATTTTGATTATTTGAACAATTATTCAAATAATATATAATTTACTATTTCTTTTCAATACATTTTTATACTCTTAATTTCACAGTGAATTTATTGATCATATGATGGGGATGATAGGAGAGTTTTGCCTTCCTTAATCCTTCCTCACCCAAATCCTGTTCTCTATTGATATAGGCAATGTTTCCCCATTCATGCATGCAGAATTCTTGATTTATGAGCTGGTAGAGTCCCTCAAAGGCTGGATTGGCTTTTTCTGCATGAATGACTGCCGTCTGAGTGTTGAGCTGTTCTCCTAGTGCAAAAGCTTCAACTTTTTCATTGATTACAATCACACCCCCCTTAAAACCAAGTGTTTCCATATTTTTTAGCGCTTCATAAATTGCCCTCTCTTCTCCAGCAAGGCTGGGAAACATTTCACAATGTTTTAGATTACACCACTCAGTTTCCATCTTCAGACATTCTGAAACAAGGGAGGGGGTAAGAGATTTGTATTGGTAGGAATGATTCTTCTTAAATTTATTAATATGGTTCCTTTTACCGTGGAATTTATTCCCTTCCAGTTTGATCAGTTCTTCAGCTAAATAGATGTAATCACAGTTACCTCTGTCCAGAGCTATTTCAAAATTATTATGGTCTCTAAGATACTGATTAACTGAGTGCTCAGGTACTCTCTGCACCATTTCATCAAAACCCTGTCTTTTAAGATAGAGCATAAGATCATTGATTCGTTCCTTGAAGTTTTTCTCACATATGGGCGGAAAAAAGAAAGGCTGACTTCCTTCTATGTGAGCTAAAGTGCACACACATTCATCCCAGAGGCACCACTGAAAGTGATAATAGTGACGCCATATAAACAGATTAGTAAATGTATGTTCAGATATTTGGGGAGGAGAGTGGGCAAAAAAATTCTTAAAGAGGTTTTTATCCTCAAGACATATTTCTCTGAAATGGGGGTAATAGGGAATTTCCATTTTATGGAACCTTAATAGTAGTGCACAGCGATTTAAGAGAGCACTTCTTCTAAGGTGCGTTTCACTCAATTAATTTAAAACTATTTTTTTTGGCTCCGCATACAGGGCACTGTTCTGGGGCATTTCCCTCAGCAGTATAGCCGCAACGCTGGCAGACATAGTAATGAGTATCCTCAATAGATTTCAAAGCATCAAGTGCCTTTTTAAAAAGATTTCCGTGAACTTTCTCAACTTTATTAGCCCAGTGGAAAGTGGTGAGTGCTTCATTATTCCCTTCTTTTTTTGCTTGTTCTATAAACGTTGGATACATGCTGGTGAACTCTTCATGTTCTCCCGCATATGCTGCTTGTAAATTTTCGAGTGTAGATTTAACTTCTCCAATAACGTTGAGGTGGTTGTGGGCATGAACAGTCTCTGCTTCAGCAGCAGCCCTGAAGAGTCGTGCTATGTGAGGATATCCTTCTTCCTCAGCCTTTTTAGCAAAGGCGAGGTATTTTCGATTAGCTTGAGATTCTCCTGCAAAGGCTTCCTTTAGATTTTCTAATGTGTTTCCCATTCCAAACCTCCTTTTTTTAAGATTTGTAGTGTTGTAGAAATCGTTAGTAGAATTCACACGTGCTCTGTTTGAATATCGTTACATCTCGTTTGCAAATTTATAAATTTAGGAGTTTTTTGCGATCCTGTTCTTTGAAATCGCAATGCACAATTCCCCACTACCTCACTTTCTTTATTGCTTTCACTTTGGTCTTTTCCAGATGCAAAGCAGTTCTCCATGGTGATAGTTAGTCATGATAAGTTCCCACCCCTCTTTTCCACGCTCGTTTAGAATAGATGCTAAATTCTCTGTTCCAAGTTTACACACATCATTAACTATGCACCTGCCCACTTCATCACAGGTAATTACCTTGCTGGTTTTAGGAGATTCTTCACACTTTCTAAGTTCTTCTATAAAATGATTTGTTACATGATATTCCCAGGTAATCATTGTAAATACCTCATTTTATTTATTATTTTATCAAATAGTACCAAGACACTTTTTTATATATTTAATAATAATAATCATTACTATAAATGTCAAGCAGTTTTTAACTGATTGAATGTATGTTTTTAAGTTATTGAATTTACTCCTTTTTTCATATATAAGATAAAAGATACTATAGAGAAAACATATCTTGATATTATGGATTCTAATTAATACTTGTTCACTAGTGGGGTTTATGTTAGGTTTCAATGTGTGTGAAGTTGAGGGTATCGGTAGTGCAAAATATATGGAAAACATTTTTTAGAAAGGAGGTTTACCATGCCTGAGTTTGGATCACCATTTTCTGGTCTTGCAAATGATCGTAAACTAACACATGAGGAACTAATTCGAGCAATAAGGTTTATGATTGCCGCGGAGTATGAAGCAATTCAACTTTACATGCAGCTTGCAGAATCAACTGATAATACATTAGCGATAGAAGTTTTAAAAGACATAGCAGATGAGGAACGAGTCCATGCTGGTGAGTTTTTGAGACTTTTACGAGAGCTTGCACCAGATGAAGAAAAGTTTTACGCAGAAGGTGCTGAAGAAGTGGAGGAGGAAATACAAACATTAAAGAAGAGCTAAGCTAGTGAAGAAGATGGTACCTTTTGTGGTGCAACAAATGCTGGGGTGAGAGGGTATCTTTATGCCAAAGATTGCTATCATTGGAGCAGGTGATGTAGGAACAACCATTGCATATACCCTGCAAATATCTGGCCTTGCTACTGAGATTTTTTTAATTGATATCAATCAGAAACTAGCTCAAGGTCAAGTAATGGATATGAATCACGGACTCTTCTTTGTTTCCCCAGTCCATCTTTCTGCAGGGGATTATCCAGATTGTAGTAATGCTGATGTCATAGTTATCACAGCGGGTGCTCGTCAAAAATCCGGAGAGAGTCGTCTGGAATTGGTTGATCGAAATGCAAAAATTTGCAGATCCGTTGTTGACCACATAAAACCCCATAATAGCTCCGCAGTGTTATTAGTAGTAACGAATCCGGTAGATGTAATGACCCAAGTTGTGATAAATCATTCTGGTTTACCAAGGTATCAGGTGATGGGTTCAGGAACCGTTCTGGACTCCGCACGATTTCGCTACGTCCTTAGCCGGCACTGTCACGTTGATGCTCGTAATGTGCATGCCTATGTGATGGGAGAACATGGGGATAGTGAAGTACTCCTCTGGAGTCAAGTTCGCATGGCTGGAACTCCTCTTGAAGCATTTTGTACTAAATGTGTGTATAGATGTAACTCAATTGATAAAGAAGGGATAACTGAGACTGTGAGGGACTCTGCCTACCATATCATTGAGGCTAAAGGGGCAACCAATTATGGTGTAAGCTTAGCAGTGCGAAGGATCCTTGAAGCTATTATCAGGGATGAGAACAGCGTGTTAACGGTTTCCACCTGGCTGGATGGGGAATATGGTCTTGATAATATTTGTTTGAGTGCTCCCTGTATAATTAACCGTAGGGGAATTGGACGAATCGTTGAGACTACACTTGATAAAAATGAAGAGCGTGACCTTGAAAAGTCAGCAGAGACTATTAGAGATGTATACAAAAGGGTAGTCAGATGAAAATCTTATAATCTAACTACCCATAACCAGTTTTACTACATTAGAATGAAGGCATCGCTATTTATGGCTGCGTGTGAAAAGCAATAAGTTTGGGCAGAATTTAATTCTTTGTCCAAACTTTTTAACGGGGTTTACTTTAGATATTTGAAGAGTTGTTTATATATAACATGAATCTCACAAATTTAAAATAAGTAAAATTTCTTCTTTTTAACTTTTTCTCGCATTTCTGCTGCAATCGTCTTAATCTATAATGGGTATGACACGCATCGCATGAGTCAACTCCAAAACCAGCACCTTTTTTCCTTAAATTCACTATGGGTAGATAATTGCCAGTCTGAAACGATATAAGGTGTGAATTTCTTATGGCACTCCATGCATTCCTGTGCTGATGCACTTGATAAAAAAAGATGCAACAAATAATAGTATTAATCTTATTAAAAGTTAAATATTATTAATTTATTATAGAATGTTATTAAAGTATCCCTTTAAAACTTTTATTCATTCATCTGATATATTTTGGTGGCGAGTACCTTGAATAAAAAATACCATATTCGATAACATTTCTCATAAAACTTTTCATATCATGATCTTATCATTATCAAAACCAAGGCTTAGTTCAATGAAGTAGCAGCAGTAGAGAGCTTGCTTTATGTGCTTTCATTTTTTAAAAACAGCCAAGTTGACACGATTTTAGTTTAATATTGCAAAGGTCGGTGAGGTACTTCATTTTCTTCAGGGGTATCTTCTGGCTTCTCGCAAACTCCATAGCCTGGTAACAGGTAAGCTCTTCTCCCTTGGCTATTTGTTTCAAGCCTTCTTCTAGCTTAGGGGTTACCCACTCTTCTCGTTCTTTGACCATAAACATGTTTGCTTTTGACATCTCTAATCTCCTGAATAGTTTTGGTTAAATATAACATCTTGAAATTACCATATTAATATTAAAAGAAGATTATGCGAGAATTTTATTTAAGATAAAATTTTGTTCACTTACTTTATCTGACTATCAACTAGTGGAAGAATACCATCTATTATTTCCTTTATTTCCAATTTAAATCTTTCATCTTCCTCCATTGCTTTTACTATCACAGGACTCCACTCATAGTATAACCTTATGAATTCCTGCCCTTCTGGAGTTTTATTCATTACATTATTTCTAAAAAATCTTAGTGCCTCGACTTCTTCTGAATCCTCCCCATAAATTTCTTCCACAGTGCAAAGCTGGGATGAAACCGTCTTTTGCTCCCACATAAGTCCGGTCACATTGTCTGTTACGGTACCATCACCATTGTCGGTATAGCTTGCTGCAGGCTCTGTGGTACCTCGTACACACCTCACTCTGTAGAGATCTGGTGTCTTAGGGATTTTATCTATAAGTCCAAAGGCTAGACGAAGCAACCACACCTGGGAAGGATCATCATGATATTCCGAACCGGTCCAGTAGTACGCCAAATTAGAACCTCCTGAGGTATAGTAGGGGAAATAATCCATATCTAGTGATGGGCTTACTCTGCCGTAGTTGAGAATGGTTGAATATTCTTTCCTTGTAGGAATCCTCCAATCGTCGTAACCACCAAGCATAAGATCACCACAGTAGGTTATGGCATCATTGTAAGTATATGTGTTGGCTTCGTTTTCCTCTGTCCTCTGTTCCCAGATGAGACCTGTCAATTTATCAGTCACTGTGCCGTTTCCATTATCAGTGAGATCAGGAGGATTTATAGTGTAGTTACCATCCTGCCCATAAAAGTCCTCTCCTTCGCTAGGGCACTCATCCATTAAATTCTCCCAATCATAGCAGAGATCCTGACCGGTATCGGGAAGTATAGGAGTTGTGTCTGATGTTCGTACACACCTTACATAATTTTTATCATAGACATCATTTCGGTACTTATTTCCATAAAATAATTCGCCATCTTCGAA
>Ga0209427_10008055_pt1 | contig 11885 bp, 7 predicted proteins | sample DeeMarSWOR136_30_FD_187465 | JGI IMG/M metagenome (GOLD analysis project Ga0209427, IMG submission 187465) | Marine sediment microbial communities from White Oak River estuary, North Carolina - WOR-1-36_30 (SPAdes) (version 2) | ecosystem: Environmental > Aquatic > Marine > Intertidal zone >... | reverse complement strand
AAGCCGAAACGATTTTAGACCATCTCATGCGGGGCTCGGGCCTTCGAGGACTTTCCGGAATCGCCTATTCTCGAGATAAACTCATCCGTCCAATTTTGAATGTTTCCAGGCTGGATATTGAAGCGTACGCCGCCAAAAAAGGATTGAGATATCAGACGGACTCATCGAATTGGGAATTGAAATATAAGCGAAACCGCATTCGCTACGAACTGATTCCTTATATTCGCAGGCAGTTTAATCCGAAAATTGCATCAGTTTTGCTGCATACCGGCGAATTGTTTCGTCAGACAGAAGAATATCTCATAAAGCAAGCTCGCCTTACCTTTGAAGAATGTCTCAAATCGAAATCTAACCGCGAAATTATTCTCGACCTGAATATATTCCGTTCGAATGTTACCGTCATTCGTCAGTATATCATTTTTCACATCCTCGATTTGCTTAAGATTCAAAAACCTGTCATACACTTCCAGACGATGAATAGGATTCAGGAACTTGCAGAGGAAGGACGCTCAGGCGCAAGATTCTCCATCACAAGAGATTGGGAAGTTTTAATATCGAGAAATGAACTTGTTTTTCATCTCCGACACACGGAAAAGTTTGATTTTGAAGTTCAGATATCCGAGAGATATTCGTTATTTCAAGGCGAAGTCGAGTTTTACTCAGAACTAATGGAACAATCAAGTATTCCCGATCGATTCAGTGGAAGTCCAAATGTTGAATATATTGATTACGACAAACTCAAATTCCCGATCCATCTTCGCAATCCACGGGCTGGTGATAGATTTCGACCATTAAACATGAGAGGCGAAAAGAAACTATCAGATTTCTTCATCGATGAGAAAGTTCCCAGTTATCTACGCGGACGAGTGCCGATTTTAGAGGGCCCCGAAGGCATAATTTGGGTCTGTGGATACCGAATTGATGACCGATATAAAATTACTGAATCGACGACAAATATTTTATATTTGGAAATATGTGAGGGCGGTCATGACGGAATATAACATAGAGGATTTTCGAGATGGTAAATATAAAATGCTTATATCAAAAGAGGATATCCATAAAAAAATAAAGGAACTTGCTCAAAGAATTACAGTAGACTATAAAGAAAAGTGCCCGGTTTTAATAGGCGTGCTAAATGGGGCCTTTATTTTCATGGCTGATTTGGTTAAGGAATTGGAAATTGAATGCGAGATCGATTTCATTAAAATTTCCAGCTACGGTAACGCCAAAGTATCTTCTGGCAAAATTGATATTAAAAAACCAATTGATTGCCATCTAAAAAATCGGCACGTTCTTATCGTTGAAGATATTGTTGATTCCGGCCGATCTGTTAAATTTTTAGAAGCGCTGATCTTAGCACAAAAGCCAGCGTCGCTTAAGTTCGTGTCGTTAATGAGGAAAAAAGGCGCAGCAATCGTCGATTTCAACATTGATTATCTTGGTTTTGAAATTCCGAACGAATTTGTTGTTGGCTATGGACTGGATTTTGCACAGAAACTCAGGAATCTGCCCGCGATATATTTGATGAATTAGATTTGATCTTTATTTCGGAGGATAAATTTTTTGCCTTCAAACAATCAAAATCAGAATCGAAATGATAGTTTTCAATGGATGAAAGCCTTGAAAACGTTGATTTTTTGGGCTATTATTGTTCTCATATTATTTTATTTTGCAAGCAAATATGGTGAGCACGATACCGTTGAAAGAAAAATTGAATATCCTTTCTTTCTAGATCTTCTTGAACTAAAGTTGATAGATGAAGCCGTAATCGAAGAGAGAAAATTCCTCGGCAAGCTTGTCCCCCCGAACAAGATCGAATCCCGATTGAATGAGGTATTGAATGCGGCAACTCCAGATTCGAGGCCAGAGTTAGAAAAGCAAATTATGAATATTCGAAGAAATTTAGATGGACTTGTGCGTTTCACAGTTCTTCTCCCTGAACCGCCTAAAATGGAAGTCGCCAAACAATGGGATAAATACATTGACAAATTTGAATTCAAACCAAAGAAAACAGAGTGGGTTAATTACTTAATCAATTTTTCACCATGGATTTTGTTACTTGTTTTTTGGTTTTTTATTTTTAGACGGATGCAAGGTGGCGGAACCAAAAGTATCTTCTCTTTCGGTAAAAGTCGAGCAAAATTATTGATTGAAAATAGGCCTAAAGTGACCTTCACGGATGTAGCCGGAGCAGATGAGGCGAAACAAGAATTGCAGGAAATTATTGAATTTTTGAAGGAACCTGAAAAGTTTCAGAGACTTGGCGGAAAAATTCCAAAAGGAGCCTTGCTTCTGGGACCTCCGGGAACAGGGAAAACGCTACTCGCTAAAGCTGTTTCAGGTGAAGCTGGCGTGCCGTTTTTCAGCATGTCTGGTGCTGATTTTGTGGAAATGTTTGTTGGTGTCGGAGCCTCGAGAGTTCGTGATCTTTTTGAACAAGGTAAGAAAAATGCTCCCTGTATTATCTTCATCGACGAAATAGATGCAGTGGGGCGCCAGCGTGGAGCTGGATTGGGAGGAGGTCACGATGAGCGTGAGCAAACATTAAACCAGTTGCTTGTGGAAATGGATGGTTTTAACTCAAATGAAGGCGTCATTCTAATTGCCGCGACGAACCGACCCGATGTACTGGATCAGGCTCTATTACGCCCCGGCCGTTTTGACCGTCAAATTGTCGTTGACAGACCTGATATTCGTGGCCGGGAAGGAATATTAAAAGTTCATACCAGAAGTATTCCGCTGGCTAAAAAAATTGATCTCTCAGTCATTGCAAAGGGAACTCCTGGGTTTTCAGGCGCAGACCTGGCAAATCTGGTGAATGAAGCCGCGTTATTGGCTGCTCGCAGGAATAAAAAGGTCGTCAGTATGATGGAACTTGAGGAAGCAAAAGACAAGGTGTTGATGGGAGCTGAACGCAAAAGCTTGATCCTTTCCGAAGAAGAAAAACGAAATACCGCCTACCATGAATCGGGCCACGTGCTTGTCGCTAAACTCATCCCCGGGTCTGATCCGGTGCATAAGGTGACGATAATTCCCCGTGGACGTGCATTGGGTATAACCACAACATTACCAATCGATGAAAAGCATACATATTCACGCAGCTATATCGAAGCTAACCTTTGCAAACTGCTCGGCGGACGTATCGCTGAAGAGCTTGTTTTTGGTGAAATCACGACCGGCTCTGGAAACGACATAGAAAGAGCCACAGAATTGGCTCGCAAAATGGTTTGTGATTTTGGAATGAGTGATAAGTTGGGACCGCTTTCATTTGGCAAAAAACATGAAGAAATATTTCTTGGCCGCGAAATTGCCCAACATAGAGACTACAGCGAAAAGACAGCCCAGCTAATCGATCAAGAAGTTAAAAATTTGGTCCTCGACGCTGAAAAAAAAGCGCGAGAAATCATCGAGGCAAACTTAAATAAATTACATAAACTTGCAAAAACACTGCTTGAACGAGAAGTCCTTACCAGCGATGAAATTGACCAAATTATTAATAATACAACAGAAAATACGTCAGAAGAAATCCAAGCCTTAAGTAGTATAAGCGATCAGGCAAACAGCATGAATATATAGTAGCTCATTTTGTAAGGAACATTTTGAAACTTATAATATAGTTGTCAGGAAACATTTGGCAGGCATTTAAAAGCTCAGCCTTCGATATTCAGTTCTAAAGGAGTTAGAGTGATGTCAAAATATATATTAAACTTTTTGATGGATCTAATACCCCAAGGATTTTCGTACACTTTAGTGGCATTACTCGCAGTTTGTTTTATTATTTATTATCTGTATAAATCATCAGATTTTTTCACTGAGAGAGTATTCAATGTTTCCGCGATCATCACTGTCTCTCTCTTTTTGACAACAAACCTGATTCTTTGGCTATCACAGCGTCCTACCGACCAAAAACAACGTCTGGCAATTTTCCCCATCGATGTAAGTGAATGTGTTGAAAACGATAAATGGATGGGATGGGCAATATCAGAAGCCGTGGGAGATTATTTTCAACGAGGCACAACAAGTGAATTCATCATTTATCCTGTAGATTGGCTTCAACCTATTATCAATTCAGATTCTTTAAAATTTGAATCTTATCTGAAATCTTTTAGCAGTCGAGTTAGGATTGATTATTATTTTTCTGGCAGTTTGCTTCACCAGGACAATTCATATTATCTTCAATATCACCTGCATTCATCAGATAAACTAATCGACTCCGCAAGAATGAAAATAGATTGTAATGATCATTATTTTGGCCTAAATATTGCTAGGAGGATCAAAAGCCATCTCCGGGAAGAAATAGAAATAAACGGTTCAAATCGACAAAATATTGAACAACTTCCACTGAAAAATTATATTTTAGGCAAGTTTGCACTACTAGCAGATTCGGCTTCGCAAGCTATTGAATATTTGGAACTTGCTACTAAGTATGATTCATCATTTTCACGTTCTTTCACATATCTGGCGGCTGCAAATTTACAACTCGGTCTTAAGGCAAAAAAAAGTGGTCATTCATCGATACAATTTTATAAAAGCGCAAAAAATTGTCTCGAAATTGCACAAAAATTAAACAGGAGCGATTCTCAAAATAACATATTCTATGCAAAATATTATATCCTGATGGAAAAATGGAATCACGCAGAAACAATATTGCGACAATTGATAACACAAGACCCAAATAATCCTTATAGTTATTTATATCTCACTCAACTTCATCCCAGTCGTTATATGGATTTAGATTTTAAAAATGAAGAAGAGCTTCTGAGACATGCGCTGTATTTATTCCCGGGATTTGTTGAAGCCGCAATTTCTTTGTCCGATTATTACTATAATTATTTGCAGGACTCTAAAAAAGCTATTGAGATTTTACAGCAAATGCTTACAATAAATCCGAACCAGATCGCGATATTGACAAGTTTGGGAAAACTTTATATTGCAGCGAATCAAGCACTTCCTGTTATGACTACGTTCAAAAAGATCATTGAAATTGACCCGTTAAATTCCGGCGTTTATTACAACCTGGGGATATTTTATTATAACTCTGAAGACTATGAAACAGCTTTAAAGTTATTCAAACGTGCAATTAAGATTGACAATCATCTCGACTCTCATTTATATCTTGCATATATTTATGAGAAAATGCATAAAACTGAGGAGAGCCATTTAAAACGCAAAGAACATCTCAATAAAGCGATCGAGCATTTAAGGATCAGGATTCGCAACCGTCGGGGTCAGGACGATCTGTATGCCGAAACCGCTCGTAAACATCTATTTTATCTTTTACATCAATAGATATTCGATATAAGAACCAACCGGCCAGAAAATATGGATTGTCATGGTATTCAACTAGATTTCGCTCGAAAAACCCATATCATGGGGATTTTGAATACAACACCGGATTCATTTTATGATGGTGGCTTGTACGATAAACCTGAAAGGGCTATTGACCATGCGCTTAAAATGGTTGACGATGGGGCGGATATGATTGATATTGGTGGCGAATCGAGCAGACCCGGGGCTGAAGCCATCTCTGTAAATGAAGAATTAAAGCGGACGATTCCAGTATTAAAGAAAATCCGGCAAAAAAGTAATGTGGCGATCTCAATTGATACCTACAAAGCCGAAGTTGCTAAGGCTGCTTTGGATGAAGGTGCCAATATCATCAACGATATTAGTGGGATGCGTTTTGATCCTAAAATGGTAGAGCTAGTCGCCCAAGTGGGTGTACCCATTGTTTTAATGCATCTCAAGGGGATGCCAAAAACAATGCAAGATAATCCATATTATGAGGATCTCATTGCCGAGATTTATGAATACTTAAATGAGCGAATTGAATTTGCAATCCAACACGGCATTGAACAATCGAAAATAATTATCGATCCTGGCATTGGCTTTGGAAAAAGAATTGAAGATAATTTTGAAATTCTTCGAAATTTGAGGACATTTAAACAACTTGGATGTCCTATCTTGATTGGGCCGTCGCGAAAATCCTTTATAGGTGCAGCATTGAATCTACCTCCAGCAGAAAGAAAGGAAGGAACTGCTGCGGCGATTGCGGTTGGTATCGTTAATGGTGCGGATATCATCCGTGTTCACGATGTAAAAGAAATGGCACAAGTTGCCAAAATAACAGATTTGTTGCTCACGAAGCGAAGCTTCCGCTAAGGATTTTCCATGAAACTAGTTACAATCGGATTCATCAACGTCACAATTTTTGATGTCTTAGATATTTTAGTCATCTCTTTCCTTCTTTACAAGCTCTATTTTTTCATGAAGGGTTCTAGAGCTGTTCAGATGTTCTTTGGCTTAATTTTTATACTCATCTTATCTGTTTTGGTCCAGATAATGAATATGAGTGGCATGACATGGATTTTTCAAAGCTTGCGCACGATTTGGTTGGTTGCATTCGTTGTATTATTTCAGCCAGAATTACGCCGAATGTTGACACATCTCGGTCAAACTCGTGTGATGCAATGGTTTGTTAAAGTAGGACGAAGCAAATCAATCGATGAAGTCATCGCTGCTTGTATGGAATTGACCAAGCGGCGTTATGGTGCGTTAATTGTGTTAACACGCGACACCGGCATCAAAGCAATAATCGATACAGGGCTTAAAATACAAGCCGATGTATCCTCAGAATTAATCGTTTCAGTTTTTAATCCTCGTTCACCATTACATGATGGTGCGATTGTTATACAAAATGATATTATTGAAGCCGCAAAGTGTATTTTACCACTCAGCCAAAATCCAAATCTTGAACCCTATTTTGGGATGCGTCATCGAGCAGCACTGGGGCTTTCTGAAGAATCAGATGCGGTTTGTATCATCGTTTCGGAAGAATCGGGGGCCATTTCAATTGCTATAGGAGGGATTATACAAAAGAACTTGGATTATGAGTCATTGCGTGCAACTCTGAATGAAGCATTTAATATCGAACCAATAAGATCAAATTAAATAAAATAACTTGATAATTAAATAAAAACATTATCATAAAGATTAAAATAAGGTTTTTTACATCTTAAGGTGTTCAACAACAAGGAGGTTAAACTATGAAATTGTTGAAGCTGGTCCTCTTAATATTGGGCATCACGATTATCACCCCATCCCAAATGAAAGCCTCCAATTTAAATGGCGGAAGAGGTTTAATGCATATCCAATCTGCATGGAGTTTAAAACCAGGATTTTTAACTCTCTATGCCCATTCACGATTCTTCGGAAAAGTGGGAGAATTTTCAAACCAGACTGTTCAGAGTGCTGTCACATTTTGGGATGTTCAGGGTACTCTTAGCTTCAATTATGGTATTAATCAGCACCTGGAGATAGCCATTTCTCCAATTCTATATCAAGATAATCATAAAGGTGGCACCGGTTACAATTTCCCCGACGATCTTTTCATGCAGATGAAGTTTGGCTCGTATGGTTCAAAAGGTAGCTCCCTTACATTTGGAGGATTATTGAATTTGCGATTTCCGATGGCAAAACATCATAATATTATTTTTGAACCTTACTCGGCTGGCACCGTAGAATGGAGTCTCGTTGGCTTAACGACTTATTCCAGAGATCCTCTATATCCAGAAGATGCATTGAATGCCCATTTCAATCTGGGATACATCAACCATAACGATGTTGGAGAGAAGCTTTCTGATAGTCAATCCGATTCAATACATGTTAGGAGTATGACACAAGAATTAATGTATGGCTTTGGTGTCAAAATCCCCTCATCTCAATTTGACTTTTCGATTGAGTTATATGGAAATGCTTTTCTGCAGAAGCCGCCTGAAACGGCATATAGCTTAGAAACTTATTTCTTTTTCACTCCAGGCATTACTTACAAAGCATATCGTTGGTTATCAATTGATTTTGCGGCTGATTTTTTAATAACGGACCCTAATAAGGATGAAAGCCATTACGGATCAATTACGAAGCTCCCGGGAATGCCCAATTACCCCTCATGGAGAATCAATTTAGGCTTTCGGTTTATTTTGTTACCAACAACTGCTTATAGAGTAAGTGATAGGGATATTCTCATGCGAAAAGCTGAAAGTCGACGGGAGCTATTTGAACAAATCATTAAGGAACAAAGAGAAACAGAATCTGCTGAAGAAGAACTTGAAAGAATTAAAGAGGAACGAAGGAAAGCCGAACGTGAGCTAGAGCGCCTGAGAAGAATCCTCGAAGGTGAAGCTCGTAAAAAACAAAGTAACCCCGATTCGAAAAAAGATGATTCGGGAGGGAACCAATCTTAATATACTTGTTGATCAATATCAATCCTCAACAAAGAGTAATGGAGTATTGGATTGATGGAGTAATAATTCGAAAGCGGTGGTTATGGTACAATAATCCATCACCCCAATACTCCATTTACTCGGCTACCAAAAATTTTTTGAATATCTAATTCCTTGCAAATCAAGCAAAGATTTTATTCGTAATAGAATACAAAGGTGCTTTGTCATAAAATGATACGCATCGTTGTACCGTCACCGATTTTTGTCTCTTTAATAAATAACTTACCATCATGATATTCTTCTACAATCCGCTTTGCTAAATTAAGTCCGAGTCCCCAACCTCGTTTTTTCGTGCTATAGCCTGGTTTGAATATAACGCCTTTATAAATAGGTAAAATCCCAATGCCATTGTCCTTAATATCAATAAATATCTTTTTACCTTTTTTATTTTTCAACTCACCAACGGAGATTTCTATTTTGCCCTTCTCGCTTTTAATTGCATCGATCGAATTTTTGAGAAGGTTTTCAATAACCCATTCAAACAAGTCCTTATTAAATGCAATTTTCGGCACTGGCGCATAATTTTCAATAATTTTTACTTCCTTCTTGATATGGGGTAGCCGACGCCGAATATAGGCAACCACTTCTTTGAGATAGGGGATGATATCTTGCGTGGTTAGGTCCGCTTTTGAACCGATCTGTGAAAATCGTGAGGCTATTTTATAGAGCCGGTTCACATCTGTTTCCATTTCTAAAACGGTTTTCTTAGTTAATTCGCATTCATGTTCATTCGACTTCAGCCATTCGAGCCAACCCATCAACGAGGAAAGCGGCGTTCCAAGTTGATGCGCAGTTTCCTTAGCCATTCCAACCCAGATGTACCGTTGCTCTGCACCTTTGATACTCTTGAAAATCAGAAATCCGCCAATCATGCCAAATAGTACAAACAGCCCAACGACTCCAATTTCAATATAAGGCAAATATCTGAGTCTCTGAATAAGTTGACTATCGCCGTAAAAAAGATATCCCATAATCTCATTTTTGTAAAGAATTGGTATTGGTTCCACTTCGACTTCTAAATCGTAGACTATCTTTTGTACTTTTGCAATCGCTTCTGGTGAGCGGTCATCCGGATGAACGGAAATACCCTCCCAATAAACCGGTCGCTTATTCTTATCAGTATTAATGAGCGGAATATCAGTTTTTGAAATGATTTCATCAAAGATGTCTTTTAAGAAATCGCTCCCAACATCTTCTGAGGCGATTTTACTATGGATACTGGCGTAAAACTTTAAAACCTCGCCTGAATCCTTCTTCATATCTTCGACGATATGACCCATGTAAAAGTAAAGCGGGGCCCAAACAATGAATATAGTCAGAATCCAGAGGAAAAATATGATCGCGGCCACCAAAGCTCCCTTAAAGCCAGCAGAAACTTGATAAAATTTGACATGTTTCATCTTACAACTAACCTACTTTAAAAATGAATCTTCAATTAAAATGATTTCCTCTGCCTTTTTTCTTTAAGTAATGTTAAAATTATAACGGCTATCAACACGATGAAGGTGAGCAGACTCAACCAGAAGCCAATCGTAAATGATGCTGGATCAAATATGAACTTGATGCTATGTTTACCGGGCGCTAAAAAAACCGAGCGTAAAAGATAATTCGTTTTATAAATCCTGGTTTCTTTTCCATCCACATAAGCTTTCCATCCAGCAGGATAATAAATTTCACTTAAAACCAAATGAGCGGGCTTTTCCACTTCGGCCTTCAATTCAATTTCATGAATATCATAGGAAACAATCTCTAACTGATTGTTTTCGCAGGGTTCAATCGCAAAGGGTGGTTCCTCTTCAATTATAGCTGTATGGTGTGGAATGAATTTACCACTTATCATGAAGTTGAATATATCATCACGGTGCTTTTTATATCGCTCTTCACCCTGGGCCATCCCTTTTGCTGCCAGGAATACCGTATCTTTTTGAACAAAAAAGGCCCTGGGTAAAGCATAAGGCGACTCAAAAACTCGAATAAGTTGATCTTTAAAATCCGGGAGGAGGCGATACATTCGCAAACGAAAGGGAAGTTCATCTATTCTGGAGTGTTTCATAATCAACGATTTATAAGTCTGTTCTTTGCCGATCATCCTTTCAAGAATATCTAAAAATCTTTCTATTCCAAACTCCTGGTTTTCAATGTATTTTAACTGTTCGATGATATCATCAGGAACTCCATCTAGTTTCAAATAGCTTAAGGTTTGCTCAGTGATTTTGAAGCTTACCTTTTTTACGGTATATCGTGTATTCAGCATAGCCAGCATAATTGGGTGAAATCGTAAGCTTTCTCTAGCTTCCTGATAAATCCGCAATTTTGCAGCATTATACCCATCAACATGTTCGATTAAATGATACATATACCAATTTTCGTTGCCCTGATCAGCATCAAAAATCCTGTAAGTATGTTCCTTCTGGTTTTTAAGAAATTTCACGGCCGGTGTTTCCGCAAAATAGTTTTCGACTCCCTGAATGCGGTTTTCTCTGTTTTTATCGTATTTATCGCTGATGATCCGGAAATCAGCCCACCATAAATCAATAATTGTTAAAACTAAAAGAATAGCAATAAATGCGATCCGTGACAATTTGTTTTTTAAGAAAGCGATAATCGCGGTGCCACCGAGTGCCAACAGGATGACCATCTTAAAACCATCCCAGCGCGCAAGCTCAAATGCTGGTCTGATTAGTTGATCTTGTAAAATCTTCATGGTATAGCCTTGTGCCAAATATCTTTTAACTGTATCATATTTAGCAGCCAGGTTTCCATAAGCTGATTCACCAAGGAGTAAATACATGAAAATAACTAAACCAACTGCCCCGAAAATATAAAAGTAAGTTGTTACTGCTTTGACTTTTTGAGCATATCCTTTCTGATGGGAACGCTCCCTTAATGTCAGGAGGGCGTTCAAGCCGATGACCGCAACAATAATCACTGAAATATCCAATAAAATATGGATCATACTGGGAACTCTAAATTTATTGAAGAACGGCAGAAATTTATACATTGGCCAATAAAGTAATGGAAAACTTCGACCGAATGAAACCAGCAATGAGAAAAGAGCGATTCCAGTGAAAAACCAGGTAGTTTTATCTCGTCTCAAAATAAATGCAATGCCAACGAAAAATAACGGTAAAATTCCCATATATAGCGGATAATCCGTATAGCTCATCGGCCCCCAATACGTCTTGCCACCGAATCCTGCAAATCCAGGCACAATGAAGGTCATCATTTCTAAAGGAGAAAATGACCAGTTGGTGGCATACTCATAATCCAATCCTCCACCAGGTCCTCCGCCGCGGATGGAGTAATGTGAATATTCATAAACCGAAATATAAACGACTGAAGATAATGCAATCGCCAACACAATGGCTGCAGCTAACAGTCCAGTAATTTTTAAAACAGTATCAATCTTTTTATTTTGAATGTAATCATCTATGACAATAAACAAGAAATAAAATCCAATCAGCATATAGGTATAATAAACCACCTGGACATGAGCTCGAAGTAGCTGAAAGCCAAGAACCAGCGCAGTAAGCGAAAGAAATAGTAGATTCCGGCGAGTTAGCAGTCCATCGACCAGATAGATGATAAGCGGGATTAGTGCCA
>Ga0209427_10008052_pt1 | contig 11886 bp, 11 predicted proteins | sample DeeMarSWOR136_30_FD_187465 | JGI IMG/M metagenome (GOLD analysis project Ga0209427, IMG submission 187465) | Marine sediment microbial communities from White Oak River estuary, North Carolina - WOR-1-36_30 (SPAdes) (version 2) | ecosystem: Environmental > Aquatic > Marine > Intertidal zone >... | reverse complement strand
CGGCAATATCACCCGGTCGAAAAACATTACAGTGATGGTGCCAAGGTGCTGATAATGACGATGGGAGCCGTTGGCGAAACGGCCTCGGTGGCCGTCGACGAGATGCGGGCGGATGGTATGGATGTCGGGCAGATTAGGCTGCGACTCTGGCGGCCTTTCCCCTTCGAGGAACTGCGTGACGCCGTTAAGGACGCCGATGTCCTGATTGTGTTGGACAGGGCAATCTCCTTCGGCGGTCCGGGCGGGCCGGTTGCCTCCGAGGTCAAGGCGGCTTTCTATAACCAGGCAAAAAGACCGAAGATTGTAAACTTTGTCGGCGGACTCGGTGGCAGGGACATTACTGTACCTGGTTTTAAAGAGATAATTAATAAGGGTATGGAGATTGCCCGTACGGGAAGCAAGAACGAATACGAGATATACGGGGTAAAGGGGTAATGGAAAAATACGCGTTATACGTACCTCGACTTGTCAAGAAACGGGAAAATTTTGCACCGGGCCACCGTGCCTGTATCGGGTGCGGCGAAGCTTTGTCTGTCAGGCTGGCGTTCAAGGCCCTGGATAATAATGTCATCGTCGCTAATGCCACCGGCTGTATGGAAATCGTCGCCTCGCAGCTCCCGAATTCGAGCTGGCACCTTCCATGGATACACACCCTATTCGAGAACCCGGCAGCAGTAGCTTCCGGTATCGAAGCCGCCTATAAAGCCATGAGGAGAAAGGGGAAAAACGTACCCGAAAACACCAAGGTGGTCGCTATTGGCGGAGACGGTGCCACCAACGATATCGGCCTTCAGGCAATTTCCGGCGCCATGGAAAGGGGCCATGATTTCACTTATATCTGCTTCGATAACGAAGGATATCAGAATACCGGCAACCAGAGGTCATCGGCCACTCCTTTAGGTGCCGCGACCACCACCTCGCCGGCAGGCAAGAAGAGCATCGGGCAGTACACCTGGAAGAAGAATATGCCGGAAATAGCCGTCGCCCATGGCATTCCCTACGTGGCTACCGCTACCCACGGGTATCCCTTCGACCTTATGGAGAAAGTCCGCAAAGCCGCAAACACACCGGGACCGGCTTACGTCCACATCCTCTCGGTCTGCCCGTCCGGCTGGCGTAGCGCCACGGATACTGTTATACGGCAGTCACGCCTGGCGGTGGAAACGGGCATGTTCCCGTTATACGAGGTTGAAAACGGCCAGTATAAGATGAGCATTGACCTGCCACAGTTAAGACCGGTGAAAGACTATATGAAACTCCAGGGCAGGTTCCGCCACCTGAGTGATGACGTCATCGAACGGATACAGGAAAGAGTGACGCTGGAATATCAGAAGCTTTTGGAGAAGGCTAAAAATGGAAGCAAAAGAGCTAGAAGGAAAAGTAAATCAGGTACTGCAAAAATATCAGCATGATAAATCACTGCTGGTAGATATATTGCAGGATATCCAGGCAGAGACCGGTTACCTGCCCAAAGAGGTACTGTCAGAGACTAGCAAAGGCCTGGATATTCCGCTGAGCCGTGTCTACAGCGTGGCTACCTTCTTCAAGGCATTCAGTCTGAAACCCAGGGGACGCCACCTGATTAACGTCTGTATGGGAACTGCCTGCCACGTCAGGGGCGCCGTTAAGGTTCTGGAGAAGATTGAGCAGGAGCTGGGCATTAAGACCGGAGAGACCACCGGAGACCTGAAATTCACCCTGGAGACGGTCAACTGTGTCGGCGCCTGCGCGCTTGGCCCTATGGTAATCATCGGGGAAGACTATCACGGAGAGATGACGCCTGAGGGAGTCGGTCCCGTGTTGAAGAACTATAACTAACGAGTGGAGGATGTCGCCAGTGCCAAAATTAAAGTCCCCGGAAGAACTGGAGGCTCTCAGGAAATCACTAACCGGTAAAAGAGACCCTGAAAAAGCCGTTATTACTGTATGCAACGGCACGGGATGTCACGCCCACGGTTGTAGAGCCGTTACCGCTGCTTTTGAGGAGGAAGTAAAAAAACAAGACCTGTCAGCCAGGGTAGATGTCAGGGCAACCGGCTGCCACGGATTCTGTGAAAGAGGCCCCCTGGTGGTCATCAAACCGCAGGATATCTTCTACCAGCGTGTCAGGGTTAAAGATGTTCCTGAGATACTGACCGAGACCGTTGCCAAGGGCAATACCATTGAAAGACTGCTGTACACAGACCGCCAGTCCGGTAAAAAGATAACCTATGAGCATGACGTGCCTTTCTACAAACTCCAGAAACGCCTCGTCTTTGGCAATAACGGCTTGATAGACCCGACCTCTATCGACGATTACCTTGCCGTCGGCGGTTACGCTGCCCTGGCCAGAGCGCTTAAAATGGCGCCGGAGGAAATAATCGGCGAGGTCAAGAAAGCCGGGCTGAGGGGACGTGGTGGCGGTGGCTTCCCCGCGGGAAATAAATGGGAAAGCACCAGAAACGCCCAAGGCAATACTAAATTCGTTATCTGCAATGCTGATGAGGGTGACCCCGGCGCTTATATGGACAGGAGCCTGGTGGAAGGCAACCCGCATAGCGCCTTGGAAGGGATGCTCATCGGCGCTTATGCCATCGGCAGCCACCAGGGCTATATCTACATCCGTAACGAGTACCCCCTGGCCGTGAGGCACGTACGCACGGCCATACAGCAGGCGGAAGAATACGGACTCCTGGGTAAGAACATCCTTGGTTCGGGATTTGACTTCAGTATCCAGATAAACCGGGGCGGCGGCGCCTTTATCTGCGGCGAGTCCACCGCCCTGATGGCCTCACTGGAGGGTAGGGTGGGCGAACCACGTGCCAAGTATATCCATACTTCGGAGCAGGGACTTTGGGGACAGCCGACCAACCTTAACAATGTCGAGACCTGGGCGAATGTTCCCCTGATAATCAACAACGGCGCTGAATGGTATCGCCAGATTGGCACCGAGAACAGCAAGGGCACCAAGATATTCTCACTGGTCGGCAATATAACCAATACCGGCCTGGTGGAAGTGCCTATGGGGATTACCCTGAGGGAGATTATCTTTGACATCGGCGGCGGTATTCCCAAGGGTAGAAATTTCAAGGCTGTGCAGACAGGAGGTCCGTCCGGCGGTGTTATCCCGGAAAGCCTGCTCGACCTGAAGGTAGATTTTGATGAGCTTGATAAAGCCGGCTCCATGATGGGTTCCGGCGGCATGATTGTGATGGACGACAAGACCTGTATGGTGGACGTGGCCAAGTATTTCGTTTCCTTCCTGGAAGGTGAGTCCTGCGGCAAGTGCCTTCCCTGCCGTGAAGGCTTGCAGCAGATGCGGGAAATCTTGACCGGCATTACCGAAGGCCGTGGTAAAAGCGGCGATATCAAGCTGCTGGAGGAACTCTGCGATACGCTGGTTGACGCCTCGCTTTGTGCCCTGGGCAGCACGGCGCCCAATCCGGTCCTGAGCACGCTCCGCTACTTCCGCGATGAGTACGAAACCCATATCAAGGACAAAAAATGCCCCGCCGGTGTCTGTAATCTCGAGGCGGTAAAAGTATAACGAGGATAGGGTGAAATGGTAAAACTGACTGTTAACGGACGAAACATTACAGCCGAAGAGGGTACGACTATATTATATGCCGCCCGTGATAATAATATTTATATCCCGACCCTTTGCGAGAACGAGGCCGTCGCCCCTTACGGCGCCTGCCGCCTTTGTCTGGTCGAGATAAGCACTGCTAAGGGCCGGGAGAGACTTGTCACTTCGTGTATTTATCAGGTCGAAGAAGGACTTGACGTACGGACGGATACCGAGCGAATCCGGAATATCCGCAGGATGCTGCTCGAACTGCTGCTGGCAAGGTGTCCGGACTCAGATGTAATACAGGACATGGCCAGGCAGGCTGGTGTCACGAGGACTCGTTTTAAAAAGCAGAAGGGCAATAACAAGTGCATCCTCTGCGCCAACTGCGCCCGCACCTGTGAGGAGGTTGTCGGCGTGGCGGCCATCAGCCTGGCGAGACGAGGTGTGGATAGGGAACTGACCACGCCTTTCAATGAGGACTTCTCCGAAGTCTGCATCGGCTGCGGCTCATGCGCTTACAGCTGCCCCACCGGTGCCATCACCCTGGAGGACACCAACGGCACCAGGAGAATCAACTGGCCTCATAACTGGATGGAGTTCAAGCTGAAGAAGTGCTCCGTTTGCGGCAAATACTGGGCCCCGGAAAAGCAGGTCGAGTACGTGGCGGCTACCTCGGGGACACCACTCAGCGACTATGACGCCTGCCCCGACTGCCGCGATTAATACATCACAGTCCTGAGTTCAAGAGGGGCAAATGCCCCTCTTGCCTTTTCTCTACGTATGTCATTGCGAGCGTAGCGAAGCAATCACCCCCACCCTCGGTTTATATCTTTCCCCATCCAGACCACCCAGCATCATCAACTGCTTATCCCACAGAGTACCACCCTCGCATCACCAACTACCTGACCATAAATACAACCCATTTATCCCCGGTGGGGGGTATAAGGAGGCGGCGTTGTCATACCTATTTTTCATACTCTCCGCTTATCTCTATAATAAAGCCCCGAAGAGCAGGATTCCCTTTGTAAATATTCCCCCTTCCTTTTCCAAAGGAAGGGGGCTAGGGGGATAGATTAAGATATCTTCACCATGTGAAATCCTCTGCCAATACGACATATTTATTTATACCTTCAGTTTCCCCACCCCCCTCGTTTGATATCTATTCCCACCCAGGCCACCCAGTATCATCGTCTGCTTATCCCTAAACAACCGTCATTCCCGTGAAAGCGGGAATCCAGGCCAATCCCTTACCGCCATCATTTCTTATCTATCCCCAACCATACCGCCCAGCATCATTCTCGGCTTATCCCGCTGTACTTTCACAGGCTAAATAGCAGATGAGCCGACGGTGGGTTCGGGTGGGAATGAAAAAGTTACGGTCGGAATCTTTGAGTGGGGAAAAGAAAAAAGGGGAGTAGCCAGCGGAGAGGGGGCGAAGCCCCTCATAGACGTCCCACTTATGGAGTGTTAGGATATTTTTCAGGCTGGGCAGAGAATGACACTGGGCGACTAGGGTGGGAATAGATAACACTGAAATGGGGTAAAGGAGTGGTTGGGGAGTTAAAGGATAATTAATCAAGTGCCAACATAGCCATTCTTCTTACCCATTGCGCCACGCTCCAAGCTGGGTTATACTGTAACTGTCGGGGTGTAGCGCAGTCTGGTTTAGCGCGCAGCGTTTGGGACGCTGAGGTCGGTGGTTCAAATCCACTCACCCCGACCATCGGGGCAGGGGATAGTTGACATAACTATAGTAACAAATCAAGCTTGTTTACGCCTAATTGTTTCCTCCAGTATTTCTTCGAACTCATCAGTTACTTTCTCCCAGGTGTTCCTGGCAGCAAACTCCCTGGCTTTCAGACCAAGTTCCGCCACTTTGTCGCCCTGTATAAGCTCCCTGGCTTTTAGAATGACGTCTTCCGGCCTGTCCACGTATACCACGCCGTTAGTTTCGCCGAACTCCTTCATCACGCCCGGCAGTCTCGTGGCAATCACCGGCTTCTGCATGGCCATGTATTCGTACATCTTAATCGGAACGATGTCCTGCATGATTTTCTCGTCGGGATAAGACGGCAGAATGCAGATATCTGCTGCGGAAATCAGGGCCGGGATTTCACTATAGTCCTTCTTACCGGTAAGGATAAGCCTGTCCTGAAGGTTTTGTTCTATCTTAATCCTCTGTAGTTCTTCGTATGAATCTCCCTCACCGACTATTAACAGCTTGATATTCCGATTCTCACTCTCTATAAGCTGCCGGGCCACTTCTTTCAATCCGGAAAAACGATAAAGCCAGCCCATGAAGAAAAGGACTATATCCTCCCCGGAAAATCCGTATTGTTTCCTTAATGAACCATCATCGCTATTAGCAGGATTGAACAGCTCATCGTTGATGCCCGTGCGAAGCACACGGGTACGTTCTTTAGGCGCCCCGAGACTCACCACATAATCCTTCAGTCCCTCATTAATAGCCAGGACCATGTCCGACTGTTTCAATGCCATGCGCTCAACTAGTACACCGATTGGTTGTAATATCCGTGTTGGGATGAGTCTGTGCAATACATCTATCCAGTAATAAATGAAAGGGGTATAGTTTTTCCTCACCGCACTCGTTGCCAGATAGCTGTTCAATATACCAAAACCAACGATAATATCGGGTTCGAATTCCTTTATCTGCCACTGGATTTCCTTCTTATGAGAAAAAACAAGCGATACATAATCGAGGCAGGGCATTTTGATAATACCGGGACGTATCACCATTACTCTGGCGCCATTGTAAATCTTTGAGATATCATTATATATTTCTCTTTTCAAGTGGCTTCGCCTTTCTGCTCCTAATCTCCACTGTAACTCGTGGTCGATAACTCTGATTTTGTGTCCCCTCAGTGACAGCATCTCCGCCAGATGGTGCTGCTGAACGGGGTTACGCCTCAGCCAGTCGGTCTCCTGTGTAAAAAGGATTTTCATATCGTGTTATTCTGCAAATTCGCCAGACTACTGCGGAGTACAGGTAAAACTGGATGGATGAAATTCATTTAACCGACCACCATTATCAATCCCGGCCTCCCGTAAGAGCCTGCTCAGTTCCCTGCGGGCGAGTTGGGTAGGCTTGCCGCCCCGGTGTTCCCACCGATGTACTGTAAAGAAACTGACCAACATCTCCCTGGCTAGGTCTTCCTGTGCCCATTCCTTTCGTTTACGCAGTTCTCTGACTTTTTCTCTTAGTTCTCTCATTTTACCCTCCACAGGCTATACCAAGCAAGGTTTCATGCTATACATCACATGGAATAACAGATTATAATATAGAACAGGACAAATGTCCACATTGTGCCATTATGTACTAATGAGAATGTTTTTACAATATTAAGTTGGATAGATCTTGACAAAATAATAGGGAGTATAATAAAATTAAGCGTAAATTATACGGCAAACGGTTTCCTATTACCTAATCAGGATGGTTACATGGCCTTCGAATCACAGGGCGTCGAGAGAAAAGAAATTGCCATCATGAAAATCCTGAGCGATTCTGCGGCACCACTCGGCGCCAGGGTTATCGCTCATCACCTGAAAGACCACGGATTTGAACTTGGCGAAAGGGCAGTGAGATACCACCTCAAGCTGATGGACGAACGTGGGCTGACACACTTGGTCGGACGGCGTGACGGCCGCGTTCTCACCGAGCGGGGGAGCGAAGAGGTAAAGTCCGCTCTGGTCAAAGACAAGGTCGGTTTCACAATTTCCAAGATAGAGACGCTTGCCTTCCGCACAAGCTTCGACTGCGAAAAACGTTCCGGTCTGGTGCCGGTTAATGTTTCCTTTTTCCCCAGAGATGAATTCGACCGCGCTCTCAGAATAATGAAACCCATCTTCGAAGCCGGATTGTGTGTCAGTGACCTGGTAGCTCTCGCTTCTGAAGGAAACCGTCTGGGAGAATTGATCATACCCCCGGGGAAAATTGGTCTGGCTACCGTTTGTGGTATTATTTTCAATGGCACTCTGCTCAAGGCCAGTGTACCCATGGACTCCCGGTTCGGTGGCATATTGCAGCTCAGAAATCACAAACCCATGCGTTTCGTGGAACTCATTGACTATGCCGGCAGTTCACTTGACCCGTCCACGATATTCATCAAAGCCAGAATGACCTCGGTAGGAGATGTGGCAAGAACGGGGGAAGGTAAGGTACTCGGTAATTTCCGAGAAATACCATCAATCTGCCGTCATGTTGCCGAAGAAGTGATTGCCGACCTCAATAAAGCGGGATTCCACGGTTTGGTGGTCACCGGAGAAACCAGTGAGCCGGTATGTGAAATACCCGTGGAATTGAACAAAATAGGCATGGTGCTGCTGGGAGGCTTGAATCCTGTGGCGGCCGCCGAAGAAGCCGGTATTGAAACCGAGAACCTGGCCATGAGCACCATCATGGAATATCAGGAACTGGTGAAATTCCGAGAGGCGGTCATTGACTACCGCGACCTAGTAAAATTCTGGGAGGCATCAAAGTGAATGAAATAAAGATTATACCCTGTCTGGATATCAAGGACGGCAGGGTGGTAAAGGGTGTGAAATTCGCTAATCTGCGCGATGCCCGCGACCCTGCGGAGGCCGCGCAGGCCTACTGCCGCGAAGGCGCCGACGAACTCGTTTTCCTGGATATCTTCGCTACCGTCCAGAACAGGAAAACCAGGCTGGAATGGGTGCAGCGGGTTGTTGATGTTGTTACCGTACCTTTTACTGTTGGTGGGGGCATTGGTAGTATTGAAGATATGAAGGAATTATTCAAGCTGGGTGTGGACAAAGCTTCAATCAATACCGCTGCCGTCAGAAAGCCGGAGCTTATCAGGGAGGCTTTTCGTGAGTTCGGCAGTGACAAACTCATTGTGGCTGTAGATGGACGAAAGAACCCACCCGGAAGTGGTCTACCCAGGCTAGAAGTTGTCGTTAAGAGCGGCGATGAACCCACCGGTCTTGATATCGTTGAATGGACGAAAAAGGTAGAGGAACTGGGGGCCGGCGAGATCCTGCTTACCAGCAAGGACACCGACGGCACCAAGGAAGGCTACGATCTGGAAATGACCAAAGCCGTCGCCGAAGCCGTTTCCATCCCGGTTACGGCATCGGGCGGTGCCGGTACACTGGAACACCTGTACGAAGCCGTGACGATTGCCAAAGCCTCGGCAGTTCTGGCCGCTTCGATCTTCCACTTCGGTGAAATATCCATACCCCAGGCCAAGCAATATCTCAAAGAAAAGGGCATACCTGTAACCTTATAGAGAAAGTAAAAGGAGAATAGAAAATGAACTTACAGCGACCCAATGCCAATGATGCCACTCGCACCGCTAATCGTTCCCGTAATGTAGCGCCGATGAGTGGCCTCTGCACCCGGTGCATCGACGGATGCACCGGAAACTGCGAGGTCTTCAAGGCTACCTTTCGCGGGCGGGAACTGATTTACCCCGGACCGTTCGGGGAGATTACCGCCGGCGGCGATAAAGACTATCCAGTCGATTACTCTCACCTGAACATCCAGGGATATGCTCTGGGAGCCAGAGGACTCCCCGAGGGCGTCGTCGGCGATCCCGATACCGCCACTTTTCCATCGGTAGACACCGAGACAGAATACGGATGGGACATCAAGGTCAAAATGAAGACACCCATCTTTACCGGCGCTCTGGGTTCTACCGAGATTGCACGTAAAAACTGGGAGCACTTTGCCATCGGTGCCGCTCTCAGTGGTGTTACTCTGGTCTGCGGGGAGAATGTCTGCGGTATCGACCCGCAGCTCGAGCGTGATGCTAGTGGAAAAGTTATTCTGTCGCCGGATATGGACCGCCGCATCGAGACCTACCGCCGCTATCACCAGGGCTACGGAGAAATCCTGGTGCAGATGAATGTGGAAGATACCAGACTAGGCGTGGCCGAATACGTCCACAACAAGCACGGTCTGGAGACGATTGAGCTGAAATGGGGACAGGGCGCTAAATGCATCGGCGGGGAGATTAAGGTCAACAGCCTGGAGAGGGCACTGGAGCTCCAGGATCGCGGTTACCTCGTTACGCCCGACCCATCGAATCCGGTAAATCAGGCAGCCTTCAAGGAAGGCGCCATTAAAGAATTTGAACGGCACAGCCGGCTTGGCTTTATCAAGGAAGAGGAATTTTATAAAGAGGTCAAGCGACTGCGCGGCCTTGGCTTCAAGCGGATCACCCTGAAGACTGGCGCCTATGGCCTGCGGGAGCTTGCCATGGCTATCAAGTGGGGCTCAAAAGCGAAAATCGATTTACTGACGATAGATGGTGCCCCCGGCGGTACGGGGATGAGTCCCTGGCGCATGATGGAGGAGTGGGGCATGCCCAGTCTTTACCTGCACGCTGCATCTTACGAGTTCTGCAAGAAACTGGCCGATAAGGGCGAAAGGGTCCCCGATATCGCCTTTGCCGGTGCGTTCAGCAGCGAGGACGGCGTTTTCAAGGCTATCGCCCTTGGCGCACCCTTCGCCAAAGCTGTCTGCATGGGGCGGGCTCTGATGATTCCGGGAATGGTTGGCAAGAACATCGCCCAGTGGCTCAAGGATGGCAAGCTGCCGAATACCGTCAGTCAGTACGGCTCAACGCCGGAGGAAATCTTTGTCAACTACGAGGACGTTAAAAATATCGTCGGTACTAATGAAATGAAGAATATCCCCCTGGGCGCCATCGGTTTCTACAGCTATAGCGAAAAGATAAAGGTGGGACTACAGCAGCTTATGGCCGGTGCCAGGTGCTTCAACCTGCCGGCGATTACGCGAAAAGAACTGATGTCCCTCACCGAAGACTGCGCCAAAGTAACCGGCATACCATATCTGATGGATGCCTACCGCGAAGAGGCAATGGCGATTCTGAACAGTTAGAGACTCTTTTCAGATTGAGAAATAGTGGGGGCTGGCCTTAAGGCCAGCCCCCTTTTTATCATATCCTCATCAAATCAGGCAGTGGTTTAGAGGACGATGTGAACTTCGTATCTCATGCTTTTAAGGTTTTCCATGTCTTACCTTAGATTGACATTAAATCAAGTAATAATTACAATTTTGATAGTCCCATTGCACGTAATGAAATTATAGGAGGAATAACTAATGAAACTGAGAATCTTCCTAATACCGACTATACTTATCATGGTACTTTTACTGTCATCATGTATTACCTCCCATGAGTACAGTGTTAATATCTCTTGTGATAAGTTTACCGAGAACAATAACCGCACTAGTGAGTTTGAAGTGGAGGTAGGTGACAAGATTAGATTGAAACTGTGCTCAAATCCAACAACAGGTTTTCAATGGGATTATAAAATGACCACTGAGAATATTGTAAAAGAAGAAGACCATGACTTTGAACCACCAGAAGGAGATGCTCTTGGAGCCGCTGGTATAGAATTCTGGACTTTTGAAGCGGTTAATAAGGGGACAACTGAAGTGCGCATGGAATACAGCCAGCCATGGGAGGGCGGCTTAAAGGCAGAGTGGACATACACTATGAATATTACGGTTGAGTAACCATGTGCTATGATCTCCCATTTGCTTTATCGTTCATACTCTCCTCTTCAAGTAAGGCAGTAATATGGAGTACAAAGAAGAGGTTTGCTAAAATGTAATTTGACATTTTCTATAGCAGTATTATAATAATCGTATCGAATAAGTAGGAGGTGTTTAATATGCCACGATTTATCGCTGTTCACACAATGCCCATGACTGAAGAAAATTGGGACGAATTTGCAAAAGGGGCTTCCGAAAAGCTGTCTCAACTTCCGCCTGGCGTCAAATACAATCTGACCTATTGTGGTTTTACTGACGGCAAGTTCTTCTGCGATTGGGAGGCACCGAATAAGGAAACGGTTGAGCAAATCTTCAAGGGTATGGAAATGCCTTATGATGCCATCTATCCTGTGAAGCTATTTAACGTCGTTAAGATGGGTTTTGAGGACTAAAGCCGAGAGAGCCGTCCACCACTCTAAATTTCCTGAGTTAACGTCACGTATGTTGTGTTTCACAGCTCCGTCTTGACTTTGTACGTAGTACGTTGTATTGTGATATCCCTCAGTTCTGATTCAGTGCGTGTTCCCCCTTTTTCTATTTGTCATTACGCTCCGATCATTAGATAATTAACAATCTCACACGTTATAGCTAACTAATTATTCCCCACCTTGCTTTCCCACCCGCTTTAGCGTAAAATCTACCTGTAAATACATCATGCGGGAGTAACTCAGTTGGCAGAGTCCCTGCCTTCCAAGCAGGTTGTCGCGGGTTCGAGTCCCGTCTCCCGCTCCAGCATAATAATACCTTTGTCAGATGCCCAGTGCCTCTCCCACCA
>Ga0209427_10008049_pt1 | contig 11888 bp, 11 predicted proteins | sample DeeMarSWOR136_30_FD_187465 | JGI IMG/M metagenome (GOLD analysis project Ga0209427, IMG submission 187465) | Marine sediment microbial communities from White Oak River estuary, North Carolina - WOR-1-36_30 (SPAdes) (version 2) | ecosystem: Environmental > Aquatic > Marine > Intertidal zone >... | reverse complement strand
GTAGCCGCTCCCGCCTACGCGAAGCCCTCGCTTCAGCGGGCGTAGGTAGGTCGGCGAAGGCAGGGCGGTAACCTTTAACCGTTTGGATTCAGGTGTGCCAAGCGTATGAAAGCGTTCCATTTTATATAAGCGACAATTTCCCATAATCTAAAAGACCCGCATTCTAAAGCTTTGGAACCCGACTGCCTCTCGCCTTTGCTTGCAGTTACGAGACAGTCTCCAGGTAAGAGGGAAGGGTGACCTGACTTAACATTGCCATATCCCCATTCTTCGTGAATGGTTTTGAAACGCTAAAGTCCCGATTTTTCGATCCACACGAGCAGGATAATCATTCCAATAGAGAATGGGATGATGATGATCCAGGAATTCAATCTGAATAACTGGGGCCAGGTGAGCTCCCCGAAGTTGCCCCGGTTCAGAGGACTCTTCTCTAGTCTCGGATAAAGTTCCGAGAAGAGACCCGCTCCGATAATCATGCCCACCACGCCCCCAAAGAGGGCATCCAGAAATCCCTCACCGACAGCACCGACCATTGTCCCCGGGCAGTAGCCCAGAAGGCCAAATCCCACACCGAAGAGGAGACCCCCCGTCCCCACGGAACCAACGGATCCGGGTTTGGGATGCAACTCGGCGATCCCCAGACTCTTGAGGAAGTGCACCCCCACCATACCTGTGATGATCGCTGTCAGCATGACTTTCATGACAGTGAAATCAGTAAGAAGAAGCTGACCGATAATGATATCATATTTGGTCACGCCACCTTTGTGTAGCAAGAAACCGAAGATGATTCCGATCATGAGTCCAAGACCCAGCTGGATTTCCTTCTTCAGATGCAATTTTCTTAGCATGGTCTTTCAACCCACCGTTAGAGGCCAAAGATGTGGAAGACCACCATCGCTGTGATGATTCCACCGATAAAAAAAGAGACGACGGCCAGCCAACTACTCACGGCTAATTGAAGGGTCCCGCTGATGCCGTGGCCACTTGTGCAACCTCCTGCCCAACGGGACCCGATCCCTATCAAGATTCCTCCAAGGAGCGCCACGATCCATCGAAGGACGGGCGTGTCCCCAAATGAGGAGGCCCACCTTTCAGGGACCCAGGCCACCTGGAACTGGCCTGAGAGGGATGCTGAAAGGAAGGCCCCGATGAAGATTCCAACGACCAACATCCACTCCCATTCGATCGCTGGAGCAAACTTCTTGTAGTAGGCCTTTTCAGCTACGATTCCTCCGCGGAACAAACGCTCGATCATTCCGCTGGTTCGGGAAAAGGCCGTTGAACAGCCGATGGGTTTATCGGAGAGGAGAAAGGCCACACAGCTCAAAAGGCCTATTCCTATGCCCGCAGCGTAAGGAGACCACCGGTCTATGCTCAGCCATTCCATATCTACTATTCCTCCAAATCCAAATGACCAAATCCCAATTTCCAAATAAGCTCCAATATCCAAATAACCAAGGTGTTTAGAAACTTGGTTATTGGAATTTGATGATTATTTGGTTATTGGTTCTTGGAGCTTGGTTATTGTTAGTTCGGGGCCATGTGGGGCAAGACACATTGGACATTCAGCACCGTAGCCGGCGGCATTGTAACCCGTCATGCCTCCCGCTAAGTTGTAGACTTCTTTAAACCCTTTCTGTTTAAGGATGCTTGCACCCAGGCTCGAGCGATGACCTGTGTTGCACATCACCACGATGGGAGCTTTTAAATCCAATACCTGATAACGTTTTCGTAAATCGGGTGCAGGAATATTAATAGATCCATCGATATGCCCGGTCATGTATTCCCTTTGTGCTCTTACATCCACCAGGCCGATCTTGGAACCAGTGGAGGTCCGATGGTTCAGATCTTCTGCAGAGAGTTGGGGGATGTGATCCGCGGGAAATCCAGCCTTTGCCCACTCATACATTCCTCCCTCGAGATAGCCGATGGTTTGATCCAGCCCCACCCGTCTCAGGAGAACGACAGCTTCCTCAGCTTGAGCAGGTGTTTCAGCAACCAAAAGCATGTAGACCTCGGGGGGAAGCACCCATCCTGCAAACGTAGAGAAATTGCTGCCGAAATCGATATGATAGGATCCCGCAATATGCTGGCCTCCAAAGGCTTCGTAACTGCGAATGTCAAGGATAATCGCGTTTTTTTCCTGTGTCATTTTGGAAAAAGAGGATGGATCCAGCGGGGCTAAAGGAGGTAAGTTTTTGACCAACGTGGGGCCTTTCCTGTTGATATCGCTGCAGCGGCTGAAATGATCCGGCGCTTCAGGCATCTCTGTCGTCAATAGTTCGATGAATTTGCCAACCTCTTTGATTTGAAAGGCGTAATTAAATTTCTTTTCATAACCGATCGTGCTGGTTCTCTTTGCAGACATCGCCCTGCCGCAGAGGGAACCTGCCCCATGGGCCGGGTAAACCTCACAAAAGTCAGGGAGCTTGGCCAGTTTCTGTAAGCTGTTAAATAATTTCGAAGCGAGCTCTTTAGCCATGTTTGGAAAGAGGTCAGGCCGGCCCACATCCCCCACAAAAAGAGTATCTCCGCTGAATAGGGCAACAGGGTCCTCGCCACGGGAATGGTCCGCGACCGCATAGACGATATGTTCGGGAGTATGCCCGGGAGTTTCAAGGATCTTAAGCTCCATGTCCTCTATTTCCACCTTATCTCCCTCCGATAGCGCCACGTGATCGAATTCGCATTTCCCTGCCTTGGGGGCGTAGATCTTGGCACCGGTCTTTTCGGCCAAGTCAAGATGGCCTGAGATAAAATCAGCATGAAGGTGAGTCTCAAGGATATGGGTAATCTTTACCCCCATGGCTTTGGCCGTATCCAGATAGATCTGGATGTCCCGACGGGGATCGATCACGGCACAAGTTTTGGATCCTCCTAGTATGTATGAGAGGTGGGATAAACCATTTACAAAAAACGATTGGACTAACATGATGCCCTCCTTCGAGGTAGTACTAGAATTTTACAAACCGATCATCCAAGTGTCAATACAAACTCGCATGGATTCAAGGGAAACACCAAATATGAAAATTCCATAATCAATTTAATCAGTGTATAATATTTTTCAGATATTTCAATCCCTCTCCGGGTATGACCATTCGTCATCTCACTTAGTTCAGCTGGAGAAAGGAGAAGAAAGTGGACCTCAATCCCTTATTTAAACCCGAAACGATCGCTGTCATTGGGGTTTCGATGAGCAACGATAGGCATCCCGCCAATGTCATCTACTACAAAAACCATTTCCACCAACCGGTGAAGGTTTTTCCTGTCAGTGTCCGAGGCGGGTTGCTGCAAGGAGAGAGGGTCTATGCGAATGTCTCAGAGATTCCTCAATCTGTCGACCTGGCAGTGATCGCCACAAAGGCTGAGTTCGTTCCAAAGATTCTGGATGATTGCATCCAAGCAAGCGTCAAAGGGGCTGTCATCGTTTCGGGCGGGTTTGCTGAAAGGGGAAGAGAGGATTTGCAGGACCGGATGGTAACGATTGCAAAAGAAGCCGATTTTCCATTTGTGGGTCCCAATTGCCTGGGAATTTATTCTCCTCCCTATGTGGACACCTTTTTCATCCCCCGTGAGCGCGTCGTGAGGCCGGAGAAGGGAAAGGTGGCGTTGGTCAGTCAGAGTGGGGGGGTCTTGGTGGACCACATGATCAAATTGGCCGAAGAGGGTGTGGGGATTTCCAAAACGGTGAGCATTGGAAATAAAGCCTTGATTCGAGAGCGGGAGCTTCTCAACTATTTCATTGAGGATCCAGAGACCTATGTGATAGCCTTTTATATTGAAGGGTTTGGCGAAAACGAGGGCCGGGAGTTTGTGTTGAGTGCAGCGAGGAGTGAGAAGCCGGTCGTTGTTCTAAAAACAGGAAAGACCTCCTCGGGCGTACGGGCTGTCTCCAGCCACACGGCGTCGATCGCGGGAGACTACGAGGTTTTCTCATCGGTCCTTGCCCAGCATGGAGTCGTGGAGGCGAAGGATGAATTTGAGCTGATTTCCTTCTGCGAAGCCCTTTGCTGTTACCAGAGGCCGATTGAAGGCAAGGTCGGTATCATCACCGGAAGCGGGGGACACGGAGCCCTTGCCGTCGACGCCTGCATCTCCCATGGCCTTTCTATCCCCTCACTAACGGAAGAGGTTCAAAGAGAGGTGAGAGAGAAAATTTCTCCCAGAATAAAAGAGATCGCTTCCTTCAATAATCCAATCGATCTCACCGGGAGTGCCATGGATGATGATTTTGTTGCGGCAGTGAGCCTTTTGAGCAGAAGACAGGAGGTGGACTGTCTTTTGATTCTTCTTCTTCCTTATATCCCTGGAATCACCTCTGATCTGGGAGCCCGATTGAGTCACATCTATCGACGGGAAGGGAAGCCGATGATTGCCTATGTCCCTCACGTGGAAAGGTATCTTATGTTCATTGAAGGATTTCAGCTGAATGAGATCCCTGTTGCCCATTCCATTGAAGAGGCCGTCCATATGGCCGAGGCCTTGAGGAGGCACCAACCATGTTGACCCAAGAAATGGAACAGATTCTTTCTGCTTCGAAAGAGATGGGTTGGGTTCTGGAACCTGAGGCGAAGCGCCTTTTTTCTATGGCCGGGTTGGATGTTCCCCGATTCGCTTGGGCGAAGACAGTCGATGAAGCCCTTCGTTTTGCAAAGGAGATCCACTATCCGGTTGTTGGAAAGGTTGTTTCTCCCCTCGTGGTCCATAAGTCCGATCAGAATGGAGTAGAAGTGGGTATCGATAGCGATCGTCAATTGAAAGAAACCTTTGACCGATTCAGCCGAATCGGGGGGTTCAGAGGGATGCTGGTGGAGGAAATGGTCTCTGGAGTCGAATTGATTGTGGGAGCGAAGAGGGATCTTCAATTCGGTCCGGTCATCCTTTTGGGAATAGGGGGAGTATGGATTGAAATCTATCGAGATGTCGTTTTGAAAATGGCACCCTTGAATCAAACCGATATCGATTCCATGATGAGGTGTCTCAGAGGACGCCCGCTCCTGGAAGGTTATCGGGGAGCGAATCCCGTGAATAAAATGGAATTGAGCAGATTGCTGATGACTTTCTCCAGTTTGGTGATGGATCTTGAAAAAGGTATCGAATCGATCGATCTCAATCCTGTCCTCTGCACCCCGACGAAATGCGTGATTGCAGACGCAAGGATCGTGCTTCGCCAGTAGTTCTTATTTCTTCCTATCCGGCAGCTTTTGAAGTTTGAATTCAAGCCGGTCGAGCATCTCCTGGATGTTTTTGCTTAAATACCAACGGCCATTGGCAAAAACTCCATAATCCGCCCCCGCCATGGCAGAGGCAAACCGGGTGGAGTTCGCATAGAACAGCCACTGTTCCACCCACTTTCTTTCGATGGCCTCATTGAAGATGCTATCCTTCTGTGCAAGCCCCTTGGCCGCTCCTTTCTCCCAGGCGGACAACAAAATTTTTGTGGCAGTCAGCGTCATCTCGTTCGTTGTGTTCAGGGTATTTTCAAAACGGGTGAACTGTCCCTTCACCCACTGGTCACTGTGACAAGACAGGCAGATCTTTTGGAGGGTCGCATTTCTTCTGGATTGTTCTTTGCGATCAATCAAAAATTGAGAGATGGGTTCCCCAGTGAGCTCTGTTGGCAAAGGTAACCCAGACTTGTTCTTCATGATGCTTGTATCTGGAGATTTGGGATGCGCGTGAGCATAGATGAGGCCCATGAGCCTCCAGGCGAGGCGATCGTTCATTTGATGGGTCCTTTCAGCGATGACTTCACCTGATTCCGGGTTGACTGTTAGACTCGCGTGGCATGTGGCGCAAGTGGGGGCAGTCAAGTCCTTCCCGATTGTCCATGGTACGGAGTCAAAGTCCCATTCCCTACCGAATGCCTTGTGGATATTTCCATGTTTACTCACCTCATAGACCGCATAGGCAGGGACATCAGGCCCTTTGTGGCATTCCGAACAAGTATGGGGCTTTCTTGCCATTTCAATCGAAAACTGGTGTCTTGTATGGCATGCCGTACACGCCCCTTTGCTTGCATCTGGGTTCACTCGGCCCACCCCCTGATTCGGCCAACCGGAGAGAATGAGGAATTCCATCTCTCCCATGGATGTTTTTCTGTACTTTTTACCTTTGACGTTGACCTCGGTCCCGTGGCAGTAGAGACAAGAGTCCAAGTTGGTTTCGACATCAGGGGGTTTGGAAGTGATCTTCATGGCTTCAAAAGATTTCATTCCGTTGACTTCATCGGCAAGGCTCCGGTAGACCGAGTTGTTTACGAGATTTCCATACGCATGGGACATGAGATTCTTACCATACTGTTGAACTTCAACAGGATGGCAGGTGGAACAGTCAGGAGGGGTGACGATGACGTGGACTTGGAAACCATTGTGTTCGAAAGTATCCTTATGCTTTTCCGAATTCATGGTGTGGCATTCGGCACAGCCGACCACGGTCTTCAAAAAGAGATCGGGCACCTTCTCGTTCGAAATCCTTCGTTCCAGCTTGTTCTTCTTTAAGGCTTCGGAAGGCGGGATATTGCCATGGCGGCTCTTTTTCCATTCGGATACGATTCCCGGATGGAGTGTGGTGTGGCATGCCAAGCAGGCCTCCGTGTTCTCACTCAAGGGAGACTTCATCTGGCCGTTACTTAGCTGCGTCGTCAGGGAAACCGTGAGCCCAATCACACATATGAAGTATCTCCATCTTTTCATTTTCTAACCCTCCTTTTTTGCGTTCATTTCGTTGGGGATAGAAAGATTGTCACACTGATCGCGCCGCGAAGATCCCCCACGAGAAACCCGGTAGCACGATCCTCAGGGTACCTCTCTACCAGAATGCTCCTTACATCGGTTGAGATGTTCTCTTTGGGTCCGTGACAGTTGATGCAAAGGGGAAGGACAAGGAGGGGTTTCAGATAGCGGAGGTATCGCTTCCCCTGGTCCTCCACCACTTCGTAATATTCATTCCTCATCTCCTTCTTTCGGTTGAGGAGCTCCAATTCCTCCAGCTTACGTCTTTCATATTCATCGGGCACGTTCTGGCGATTGCGATACTTCAGGCTGACGCGGCGAACCGTGTGGCCGGTGCGAGCATTAAACGCTAAGGTCATTTGTTGTGCCATTTCGGAACAGACTTTTACCGCACTCGCGAACCCACCTCTTCCAATCTCCTGAAGAAGCAGGCCTCGGACCTTTTCTGCCAGTTCAGACGATACCTGACGCGCTTCGCTAAGGGCCTCCCCTTGTTGAAGGTCTTTAGTGGGCTGCTGCGCGATTGATCCTGTCATGACCACAAACGACACGACACCAACGATTAGAAGGATTCGTGTTAACTTTGTTCTCATCCGTCTCATTTTTCACCCTCCTGGACCTGCTTCTTCAAAAAACAATCTCCAAGAAGCAATATTGACAGACGTTGAAGAAACAGAGTAAATTTATCAAAAAAACACGGACAAGGAAAGATGGTTAAGATTTCCGCCATTCTCCTAGGAGCGGGAGAGTCAAAACGGATGAAGCTGAATAAACTTTCGCTCCCTTGGGGAAGTGAGACAGTCTTTGAGCATTGTTTCAATACGCTTCTCCGATCTCGCGTGAACGAGGTCATTGTAGTTTTGAATCCCGAGAACGAAGGAATGAAAAGGTTGTTCGAAGGAAAGTCTGCAAGCGCAACCAAGACCGTGAGGGTCACCTTCAATCCGTTTTACAAGCGGGGAATGAGTACCTCCATCCATAAGGGCCTTCGGATCATGGATTCCAGAAGTGAAGGGATCCTCATTTCCCTTGGTGATCAGCCCTTTCTAAAAACGAGGACGATCAATCTGCTTCTCCGTGCCTTTCGCGAAGGAAAAGGGGAGATCGTTGTTCCATCTTTTCGGGGCACGAAGGGACATCCGGTGATCTTTCATCGGAAGTATGAAAAGGAATTGCTAAAATTGAGGGGAGATTCAGGAGGAAAACCCCTCCTGATGAAATATTTAGAACAGACGAAAAACATTCCCGTGAGATCAGACGGAGTTATCAAAGACATCGATACAAAGGAAGAGTATCAGAGGGCATTGAGGAGGAGAAGGGGGAGAGATGAAAAAAGTGATTCAGGGAAAATCGGGAAAAAGACTTGATCAGATTGCTGTCTTAATCAGAGGAGCAGGGGAGATGGCCAGCGGGGTAGCCCATCGGCTTCATCAATCTCATTTTAAGGTTTGCATGCTCGAGATTTCCCACCCGATTGCCGTGAGAAGGGAAGTCTCTTTCTGTGAAGCGGTTTACGAAGGCGAAAAAGAAGTGGAAGGAGTCCGGTCAAAGTTGATTTCTGGACCCAAGGAAATTCAATCTTTATGGGAGGAGGGAAACATCCCCATTCTGGTTGACCCCGATGGTAAGAAGACGAGACAATTCTTGAAGCCGGACGTTCTCATTGATGCGATCCTGGCTAAAAGAAATTTGGGAACGCGTATCCATAGTGCCCCTCTGGTGATTGGCCTTGGCCCAGGCTTCAACGCCGGGAAGGATGTCCACATCGTGATTGAAACAAATCGGGGGCATGACCTAGGGCGGATGATCCTGAAAGGAACGGCAGAGCCAGACACGGGCATCCCGGGTAACATCGGAGGTTACACCGTTGAGAGGGTATTGAGAACGTTGAAAAGGGGGGTATTCCGGCCCCAAAAGTCGATTGGCGACCGGGTCACCAAAGGTTCGGTCGTCGCCGTTGTCGATGATTTCCCTGTGATTGCAAGGATCAACGGTGTGGTCAGGGGACTTGTCCGGGAGGGGGTGGAGGTGAAGAAGGGGATGAAAGTGGGTGATATCGATCCGAGAGGGAAGAGGGAGTTCTGTTTTACCGTCTCTGACAAGGCAAGGTCAATCAGCGGGGGCGTGCTGGAGGCCATCCTCTACCATTTTAACAAGTGAATTAGGATGGAGCGTAACTATAGAAAAACACCAAATTCCAAACACCAATAACCAAATAATGACCCAAGCTCCAATAACCAAAATTTAGATAAAATCATGTAGAATGTAATTCTGTGTTTTCGGTCATTGGTGATTGGAATTTATTTGGAGCTTGGAATTTGGTTATTGGAATTTGCTGCACGCAGATGGATCCCAATCAAAAGGTCGTCTATCCCGTTATTGAAAAGCATATGAAAGGGACAAGGAACAAAGGACAAGGGGCTTATTCCCTGATCGAGGCATTAGGCCTGAGAGCGAGAGAAGTGGTCAGCCTGGTGGGAGCCGGTGGGAAGACGACCTTGATGTTTCGTCTTGCCAAGGAGTTGCTCCTGGCAGGGAAAAAAGTGGTCACGACCACCACGACAAAGATCCTGGAACCCTCTTCAGAAGAGACTTCCTGTCTCTTTGTCGATCCCGACGAAGAGGAATCGAAACAATTTTTGTTGAAACACATTGACTCATACCGTCATATCACACTCGCCCACACAAGACTCGACTCGATGAAACTGAAAGGGATATCCCCAGATCTGGTGAGTATTCTCTCCAACTCCCCTGAGATCGATATGTTAATCGTTGAGGCCGACGGCGCAGCAGGTCGTCCGGTGAAGGCACCAAGGGAATGGGAACCCGTCATCCCCTCCAGCTCCACTCTGGTGATTGGGATTCTGGGAGTGGATGGTGTTGGAAAGAAGTTGGACGAGGAGGATTTTTTTCAGGCAGAGCAAATCTCAAAATTGACAGGGGTTCCTATGGGGGAGAAGATGACCTGTGAAGCCATGGCCATCTTAATGACTCATCCGCAGGGGATCTTTAAGGGAACACCGGTATCCTCCAGAAGAATTGCCTTTATCAATAAAGTACATATCCCGAGAGGTACGACGTGGGGTAGGAAAGTAGGAGGAAAAATCTTCACTCACAGACCTCTTCAGATTGAAAGAGTGATTCTAGGGCAGTTAAAAAGTGACCCACCCGTAGCGGAGGTGATCTTTCGGAAATAAAATTTCAAATCCCCCCCTGCCTACCGGCCCCGGTCCCGACCGAGGGCGGGGCAGGCAGGCAACCCCCCTTTACCAAAGGGGGGAGAGGGGGGATTACGGTGTTTTGATTAGCGAGAATCAATTGGTTACGTATTCGTTGGAGGGACGGCCGTGAGATATAGGAAGGTTCATTTGGTAGGGATCATCCTTTTTTTAATTTGGCCCTCTTTGGGTGTTGCAGAAGAATACACTCTGTCCTATTTCTTAGACAAAGCTTCCACCAAAGAATATGAGCCTTCTAAGAAAGACCAGACAGAGTTATTGAATCGCATGAATGAGATATTGGGAAGAACCCAGCAAATCCATAAGAATATGGTCCAGGCCCTCCAGGGAGGGGAGATCACGATGGAGTATCAGGAGGGGAAGTTTTGGATGACCAAACTGGAGGAGGACCGGGAATCAATCGAAGCCGGGATGCAGCAGCTTAAGGTGTTAAGAGAAAAACCAAACCATCTTTCAGCCTCGGTCATACTTTATAAGTCTCTAAGAGACCTCTCTGTGAATTTTAGCGCTTACAATAATATCGCTTTCTTTTCTGCCTACGTGGGGGACCTGGCTCCTGAAGTTGAATTATGGGCGGATCCGGTCTTTTATAAGCTCTACCTACTGCCCCTTGCCGTGTTAAAGGACAAGGAGGTTGAAAAAGAGCCTCCCAAAAGAGAAAAGAAGGTTAATCCGAAGGCCAAGAGGCGGTGAAATTCAGAACCTCAAACTTCAGATACTAAACTCCAAGGACGTCATTGAAGAGAGGACGAGTACAGTGTCTTTACAATACGGAAGAAAGGCATTAGAATAAATATATAACCTTAATCAACGGAATGCGTATCAAATTAACATAGACTTTATGGAAGATATCTACAGCGAAATTGTGAAAGCCCTTGAAAAGGGAGAAAATCTGGCCTTGGCGACGCTCATTACCCGTGTAGGTTCAGCCCCTAGAGGAGTTGGTGCAAAATATTTGATTAAGGAAGATGGCACCTCCTTTGGCTCCATTGGAGGCGGATGTGTAGAGGCAGAGGTATGGCAGGGGGCTCGGGAGGTCATGCAAAAAGGGGAGGGAGGCGTTCTCCACTTTAAACTAACGGCAGAGCAATTGGCAGAAGGAGGGCTCATCTGCGGCGGGAATATTGATATCTTTGTAGAGCCTCTAAAAGAAGAATTTATCCAAATCTATCAAGAAGTGAAGAGGATAAAACAGAAAGGAGGAGCTGCCATCCTGGCCACGCTGATTTCGATGGATGGGATCTTTCCAAAAGGGATAAGTTCGAAAGCCTTGTTAAAGACCTCCGGTGAAAAAGTTGGGTCTCTTTTCGATGGAAAAGCATTGGAACAGAGGATTCTGGAAGAGGGGAAGGCATCACTGAATGAGAAGAAGCCGAAGGTGATCGTTTTGAGCTCAGGGAAGGAAGAGGTCACATGGAAAAAAGTGGAGGTCTTGTTGGAACCCATTTTGTCAGAACCGACTGTCTATATTTTTGGGGCAGGACATATCTCTCAACAACTTTCTCCGCTTTCTAAGAGGGTCCACTTTAGGGTGGTGATCATCGATGACCGGGAGATGTTTGCCAATCAGGAACGGTTTCCAGAGGCCGACGAGGTGATCGTTTCAGAGTTTGAAGAATGTTTCGACCGAGTCCCAATTGATGAATCATCTTATATCGTCATCGTCACACGGGGTCATCTTTATGACGGTTTCGTATTGGAACAGGCGGTCAAAACGAATGCCCGGTATATCGGGATGATTGGATCGAAAAAGAAGATTCGGACCCTTTATCAGAACCTGATCGATAAGGGAATATCCAAAGAGGCTCTAGATCGTGTTCATGCTCCGATCGGCCTTGATATCCACTCTGAAACCCCGGAAGAAATTGCAGTCAGCATTGTTGCCGAGTTGATAAAGGCGAGGGGGGAACCTCTT
>Ga0209427_10008047_pt1 | contig 11888 bp, 9 predicted proteins | sample DeeMarSWOR136_30_FD_187465 | JGI IMG/M metagenome (GOLD analysis project Ga0209427, IMG submission 187465) | Marine sediment microbial communities from White Oak River estuary, North Carolina - WOR-1-36_30 (SPAdes) (version 2) | ecosystem: Environmental > Aquatic > Marine > Intertidal zone >... | reverse complement strand
CGGCTTCCTGCGCCCGCCTCATCTTCGACGTGGCAATCATCTCCATCGCCCGGGTAATCTTGGATGTACTCTGCACACCTCGTATCCGGCGCCTTATTAAACGAATATTTGCCATATCCTGTCTTTTACCTGCGATAGACTATGGATAAACAAAGCCCTGCTCTACCCCGCGAAGTGACTTTGCTTGAACTCTCCGATAGCCGCCTTCAATGCCTCTTCGGTTTCTGGACTGATTTTTTTCTCGGTGGCGATAGCTTTCCCTATCTCCGGGTGGCTTGCCTCCATGAATGTATGCAGACTGTTCTCAAAATCATCAATTTTATCTACACCCACATCATCAAGGTAACCGTTAACGCCGGCATACAATATTATTACCTGCTTCTCCACCGGCATGGGTACATACTGCAATTGCTTTAGGACTTCAGTGATTCGCTGTCCACGCTCAAGCTGGGCCCTCGTCGCCCTGTCCAGCTCAGCCGTACCAAATTGGGCAAATGCGGATAGCTCCCGGTACTGCGCCAGTTCCAGCCTCAGTCTGCTGGCAACCTGTCTCATTGCATCCGTCTGCGCCCTGCTACCCACCCTGGATACTGACAGACCGACATTCAGTGCCGGCCTGATACCGGCATTGAACAGGTCGGTCTCCATGTACATCTGACCGTCGGTAATGGAAATAACGTTCGTCGGTATATATGCAGAAAGGTCACCGGCCTGTGTCTCGATAATCGGCAGGGCTGTCAGCGAACCGCCACCGAATTCATCGTTGTACTTGGCCGCCCTCTCTAGCAACCGGCTGTGCAGGTAAAAAACATCACCCGGGTAGGCCTCACGTCCTGGCGGACGTCTCAGCAGTAGCGAAAGTTGCCGGTAAGCCCAGGCATGCTTCGAAAGGTCATCATAGATAACCAGGGCATCCTTGCCCGCCTCCATAAACTCCTCACCCATCGCACAGCCGGCATAGGGTGCCAGATATTGCAGGGCAACCGAGTCGGAGGCATTGGCTGCAACCACAATAGTATGCTCCATGGCTCCGTATTCATCGAGTGTAGCTACCACCCGCGCTACCTTGGAAGTTTTCTGCCCGATGGCAACGTAGATACAGGTTAAATCTCCACCCTTCTGATTGATAATGGTATCTATAGCAATGGCCGTCTTCCCCGTTGACCGGTCACCGATTATAAGCTCTCTCTGCCCGCGCCCCAGAGGAATCATGCTGTCTACCGCCTTTATTCCCGTCTGCACCGGGGTATCAACCGACTTTCGCTTGGTAACATTGGGTGCCACCCGCTCCAGAGGTCGGCTCCTATCTGTCTTTATTGCCCCCTTACCATCCAGCGGTCTCCCCAGCGGGTCAACCACCCGCCCGATAAGACCCTCACCAACAGGTACCTCGGCAATTCGCCCGGTGCACTGCACCTCGTCCCCCTCCTTAATCTGAGCGTAATCACCCAGGATAACGGAGGCCACACTGTCCTCTTCCAGGTTCATGGCAATCCCCATGATATCGTGGGGAAACTGGACCAGCTCATTGTACCGTACTGCCGTCAGTCCCTGGATCCTAGCAATACCATCGCCAATCTCAACCACAGTACCGACATCCACCATTCTCAATGCGGTACCGAATTCTTTAATCTCCTGTCTGATAACAGAAGCGATATCTCGCCCTCTTGTCGTCATCTAGGCAACCTCCCCTCTTCTCATTAAGATATTACTCAATAACCTCCCCTGACAGTCCCCTCTTATCCAGTTTACCTCCCCGCCTCGCTCAGTTCCTTCTTCAGGGCCATCAGCTTGCTGCGGATACTGCCGTCAATAAGCTTGTCCCCGACTCTGATTATTATCCCGCCGACTACGCTCGAGTCCACCTTGGACTTGAGCACTACCGGCCTGCCGACTATTTCCGTAATGCGCTGGGCGAGTCTCAGCCTGTCTTCGTCATCAAGCGGAATAGCCGTGGTCACCTCGGCAACCTCAACTCCCTCAATACCATGATAATTATCTACCAATCGCTGATATTCATCGGCGATATCCGGTATCATACCTGTCCTGCCCTTGTCCACCAGCAGAGATACCATCTTCAGCACCTCTGGATGTATCTCTCCCAGCCGCTCGGACAGCATTTTAGCTTTATCATCAAAACTGACTTTAGGATTCTCAAGCAACGCAAAAGCCGCTTCATCCCTGGCCAGGCTGGCAACCTTCCTCAGGTCAGACTGCCACCTGTTCAGCTCCTTACTTTCCAGAGCCATCTTGAACGCCGCTTGTGAATAACGTCTGGCATAAACGCCGCTGGTCATTACTATCTCCCTGAATGCAGCAGGTTATTTCTTCCCCAGAGTGGTGCTTTCGTCCAACACCTTGTCAATAAGCTCGCGGTGTGCTGCCTTATCCAGTGACTTCTCTATCACCTTTCCCGCCGCTTCAATGGTCAGGTCAGCAAATTCCTCGCGTAGCTCATCGACAGCCTCGTCTCTCTCTCGCTGAATCTCAAGACGTGCTCTTTCTAGGATTGCTTCTGCTTCCTGCCTGGCTTCCTGCTGTATCTTCTGCCTGGCTTCCTCCCCGGTTCGCATCGCCCGCGTTATTACCTCCTGCCCCTCTTTGCCAGCCTCTTCCATTCGCTTCTTCACATCCTCGTCGGCACGGGCCGCCTGTTCCTTGATGGTTTCCGTCTGCTCCATGCTCTCTTTAATCCTTCGCGAGCGCTCGTCAAACATCCGTAAAATCGGTTTGTATGCAACTAGATATAGCAAACCGAGCAGGATAACAAAGTTTATGATTTGTGCCACCAGCGTTGACCAGGTAACACCAAGTCCTTCCATGGTAACTCCTCCTCGCTGCTTGGATTAAGCCACAAATATAAGAACCACCGCCACCACCAGGGCATAAATCGCTATTGCCTCGGCCATAGCGATAGCCAGTATCATGTTGGTCATTATCGGCCCCCTGGCTTCTGGATTACGCCCCAGCGCATTCATAGCACCCATCCCCAGAATTCCAATACCAATCCCTGGACCTAATGCCCCCATACCGATAGCTAATCCAGCCGCTAACAATCTCATCGTCTCTGGATCCATTATCTATCCTCCTTCAGAATGATATTGACTTATTTATATCTAAAGACCCTTTTATCTAGGCCTCTTCTTCTGCTTCTTCGTGGGGAGTAACCGCCATGGTGGCAAATACCAGAGTCAGGCCACCAAAAATCAGGGCTTGCAGGACACCAACCAGTAACTCAAGACCATAGAAAGGAATGGCTATTACCCACGGAACAAGGAATATCATCATCAATATCAGTATTTCGCCTCCGGTCATATTGCCGAATAAACGAAAAGTAAAACTGATAATACGTACTAATTCGCTCAGCGCCTCCAGCCCACCGACAAACATATCAATGCCCCCGTTGAACAGCCCGCCGAACCCTGCCTTTAATTTGCCCCTGAACAACTGCCCTACTCCTCTAAAGAACCGCCCTACCCTGACAAACTTACTTAGGTAATGTACACCGCCTAGCGAACGTACCCCCAGGTATTCAACAAAGATAAAAGATATTATCGCCAGAGCCAGTGGCGTATTGATATCGGTATTGGCTCCTCGGAATAAGGGCACCATGGATTCAACCCAGTGACCCTCGTGCCAGGAAGTCCCGGCCACAAGTATTGACCCGAACCCGGGGACCAGGTTTAGCCACGCATTCATCAGAACAAAGAGAAAGATAGTCGTTACTATCGGGAAAAAACGACGCCCGTTCTTTTCACCGGCAACCTCCACGCAGAGGTTAAGCATCCATTCTAGAGCAGACTCAACCATACTCTGCAACCTGGATGGTACCAGCCTCGTCCGGTGGGTAACTGCATAGCCTATCCCCGCCAGGACAACTATAGTCATCCAGGTGGCAATCATACTGTTGGTGATGGGAAAACTGCCAATGCTGAAAACGCGTTCCGCCGGCAGCCGGACGTGTAAGCTCTCCTCACTAACCGTGAATACCGAGGGTAGTCCTGTTTCACCCACCAGAGCCTTGCCCAGCGCCCCGCTTATCAGGCTGATAATAGTGAGTGCCAGAATAACAACGACAATCCCTATTAAAAGCGGAAAGGAACAGCCCAGGAATCGCCGCTCACGCACTAGCTTTTCCCCTTGTTTTGTTTGTCATTAATGAAAGGCCGGAGCATATTATAAACGCCATAAAAAGCAACCACTATTCCTAGAATCAAGCCTACTATTGTCCAGACAGGCTCACTATTCAGTTTACCATCAAGCCAGCGTCCCCCGAGGACGCCTCCCACAATAGCAGTAGCTACAAAAAATCCGATCCCCGTCAGCCCCAGCGCCGCCATCCACCTTCGCATATCGCTAGGAGCATATCAAATTTATCCCTCTAGGTCAACCTCCTGTCTGATGTATGCCCTGTCTCCAATCAATAAAAAGTCCTACAACTCTAAGGTCCTAGGACTCTTTTACTTCAAGCCACAGGTTATGGTCTCTAATCATGAAATCTTTATATCACTCTCTTATACAACGTAGTCTCAGATGTTGATGGCCGGTCCAACTCAAGACTTGCGCTTATCAAAATCCTCCATATCAAGACTGTTAATGAAATCATAGAAAGCAGACATCTTTTTCATCTCTTCCTCACTAACCTTTCTGCCGCTGGTCTTGCTGCCTTCTACATCTATCGGGATGGGTTTGCCCGTCTCCTTGTCCAGCATTATGCCTGCCTTGTCCAGGACTCCCTCCTCAGCATAAATGGGTGCCTCCACCCTCACCGCTAGCGCTATGGCATCGCTGGGCCGACTGTCAATCTCCATCTGTTTACCATCTATGTTAAGAATGATTTTGGCAAAAAAGGTATCGTTCTTCAGGTCGGTAACGACTATTGAGCTAACAGTTGCTCCTAATGCATCAACCACTGAGTTCAACAGGTCGTGAGTGAGAGGTCTGGGCACGCTCACGCCCTGTAGTTTTATAGCTATTGCATCTGCCTCATTTGCACCAATCCAGATAGGCAGGTAGCGGTCAGTTACTTTCTCTTTCAAAATTACCACTCTCTGATAGTTCATGAGGCTAACCCGGATGCTGTCCACAATCATTTCTATCATTATGAACCTCCTCGTGCCCTCAACCTGCACGTTTAATTTTACCCCACACCACTACCACTGTCAACCGAAATCGCTAATACTTTATACTTACACATGGACAAATTTTATCCCCAATTGTTGACTAGAAATATTGCGATTCATGGTATAATATTACATCATTTTACTTACCTTTATTCGTAAAGGAGGCTAATCATGCCAAAGGCCCAGAAGACCATTATGGCTTTCAGCGAAGTTACCAAGAATGATGTAGGGATTGTTGGTGGCAAAGGAGCCAACCTGGGTGAAATGACCAATGCCGATATACCCGTCCCCCAGGGCTTTATTGTAACTGCCGGCGCTTATTTTGACTTCTTAAAGCAATCTGGAATTGCCGACCAGATCGCAGAATTGCTCAAACCTCTGGATGTTCACGATAGCCGCCGGCTTCAGGATACCGCCCTCAAAATTCAAAAAATCATCCAGGATGCCCCCATGCCCCCCGAAACCGCCCGGGCAATCGAAGAGGCTTATATAAAGATGGGCCGCGGACTGGTTGCCGTACGCTCCTCAGCCACTGCCGAAGACCTGCCGGAGGCTTCCTTCGCTGGCCAGCAGGCCACTTTCCTTAATATCGAGGGCGAGAAAGAGGTGGTACATGCTGTTCAGGACTGCTGGGCATCCCTGTTTGGCGCACGCGCTATCTTCTACCGGCAGGAACAGGGCTTCGACCACTTCAAAGTGGGCATCGCCGTACCGGTGCAGAAAATGGTCCAGTCTCAGGCTTCAGGTGTTATGTTTACTGTAGAGCCAACCTCCAGCGACAAAAGCAAGATAACCATTGAAGCCGTCTTCGGACTCGGTGAGATGATTGTCTCCGGAGATGTCACTCCTGACCATTATGTTGTCAGCAAGAATAACATGAAAATCATCGACAAAGAGATTAAACGGCAGGAGTGGAAACTGGTAAAGAAAAAGGGGGGCAAAGGTAAGGAAGACAATATTAAAATAGACCTTACTCCTGCCGAGCAGGCACAGCAAAAAATAACCGATGATGACATACTCACCCTGGCAAAGATAGGTAAACAGCTCGAGGACCACTACCAGTTCCCGCAGGATATTGAGTGGGCAAAAGAAGATGGGGAGATTTTCATCGTCCAGACCCGCCCCGTAACCACCATCAGGGAAATGGCTGAGGTCGGCCCCGAAATTACCGCCACACCAATTCTATCCGGCTCGCCGGCCAGTCCCGGCACGGCTTCGGGACCGGTAAAAATAGTGCCTGACCCCTCCCAGATAGACAAGGTGTTGGAGGGTGACATTCTGGTAGCTGAAATGACCACCCCCGACTTCGTCCCCGCCATGAAGCGCGCCACAGCTATCGTAACCGACCGTGGTGGCAGAACAGCACATGCCGCCATCGTCAGCCGTGAACTGGGCATCCCCTGTGTTGTCGGTTGTGAAGGTGCCACCACCACCCTAAAGGACGGCCAGGTAATCACCGTCGATGGTGCCGCCGGTAAGGTATACGACGGCAGGATAGAAATTGCCGTAGCCGCCGAGACTAAAGCCAGGGTAGCCATTAAAACTAAGACCACACTGCTGGTAAACCTGGCGCAGCCTGAGCTGGTTGATAGGGTAGCTGCTCGGGATGTCGATGGCATAGGCCTGCTCCGCGCTGAATTCATGGTTGCCCAGATTGGTGAGCACCCCAGCTATATGATCAGTCAGAACCGGGGTGAAGAGTTTGTCAACAAGCTGGCTGAAGGGCTGACCACCTTTGCCAAAGCATTCCACCCCCGCCGGGTGGTATACCGAACAAACGACTTCAAAACCAATGAATACCGCGCCCTCAAGGGCGGCGAAGCATACGAAGATATTGAAGAAAACCCCATGCTTGGCTACAGAGGGGCTTCGCGGTACATCACCGATATTGATACCTTCAAGCTTGAATTAGCCGCTATAAAGAAGGTAAGAGAAAAATACAATAATCTGTGGGTCATGATTCCCTTCGTGCGCACCGTTAATGAACTGGCTCAGACAGTTAAAATCATGGAAGATGAGGGACTGAAACGCTCCGAAGATTTCAAGATATGGATGATGGTTGAAATTCCCTCCAATATCATCCTCCTGGAGAAGTTCCTCGCCGTTGGTATTGACGGTATATCCATCGGCTCAAACGACCTCACCCAGCTTACCCTCGGTATTGACCGGGATAACGCCAGACTGGCCGAGACGTTTGACGAACGTGATGAATCTGTAATGTGGTCCCTGGAAAGGGCCATCAAAGTGTCAAATAGTATGGGCGTTACCTCCTCCATCTGCGGCCAGGCACCATCAGTCTATCCCGAGCTCACCGAAAAGCTGGTGGAATGGGGCATTACCTCAGTCTCGGTCAGCCCCGATATGATTGACCAGACCAGAGAATTAATCGCCAGAGTAGAAGAGCGTTTGAAAACAAAGTGAGTCAGCGGCTTAATATTCGCCAGCTCGCCGAAGAGAAGGAAGAAAGCCTGTCACCATATGCCCGGAAAAGCAGGCTGTCGCGGGGCAGGCTGAGGGACGAAGAACCCTGTCCAATCCGCACTGCTTTTCAGCGTGACCGTGACCGCATTATCCATTCCAAGTCCTTCCGCCGCCTTAAGCACAAAACACAGGTTTTCATTACCCCTCTCGGTGACCACTACGTGACACGCCTTACCCACACCCTGGAGGTATCCCAGATAGCCCGCACGATAGCTCGCGCCCTGAACCTAAATGAGGACCTGACCGAAGCCATTAGCCTGGGGCATGACCTGGGTCATACCCCCTTCGGCCACGTTGGTGAAGATGTTTTGAATGAACTCTATCATCAGGGATTCAGGCACAACGAGCAGTCGTTACGAATTGTCGACTTTTTGGAAAATGACGGCAGGGGACTCAACCTTACCTGGGAGGTAAGAGACGGCATTGTTAATCACTCCAAGTCCAGGGTAGAGGTACTGGGTGAGGACTGGGGCCAGTCAAACACCCTCGAGGGTGAGGTCTGCAAGCTCGCCGATATTGTCGCCTATATCAATCATGATATTGGTGATGCCATAAGAGCTGGTATCATCACTGAGAGCAGTCTACCGCTCTCAGCAGCCAGAGTATTGGGGCTATCTCACTCGGCACGCATCAATGCTATGGTCTCTGATATCATTGAGTACTCCTGGGCAGTCACCGGTTATGATGCCGGAGAAACGGACTCCAGGATTGGTATTGGCATGAGTCCCGGCGTTCTTGAAGCAACCAATACCCTCCGTGACTTTCTCTTTGATAAGGTATATAATGTACGTTCAGCCCTCCAGGAAACAGAAAGGGCAAGAGAAGTGGTACGCCTGCTGTATGACTACTTTACCCGGCACGAGGATATGCTGCCGCCGGAGTATCGTCTTCATAGTGACGAGAAGGAGCGCAGGGTGGTTGACTATATCGCTGGTATGACCGACCAGTACGCCCTCAGGACAGCCAAGGAGCTGGCATTACCCGAAGACAGGGTCATTCAGGCAAGGTTCGTTGTAGATAAAGAGTAATCTTTGAATCAAAAATCCTTCAGAGTAAATATTTTCCATCTTATTCTTGAAATATTATATTAAACAGAGTAAGGAGACCTGAAGAAAAGCCAGGCCCCGATACACATCTAAGGAGAGTTTAAGGGAGGATTCACCTCCCTTTTAAAACAATTCCTCTCTCTTTTAGACCGGGTATATAATATAGGGGGTATCTAAGAGGGACGAAGCCTCTCTTACAGAATTTCTTCCCCCTTCCCCTGTTTAAAGGAAGGGGGATACAGGGGGACGGGGTCGTCCAGTTTATAATGTAGACTAAAAACTAAAATGACTGTTATCGACGACGTAAAACAAAAAACGGACATAGTTGAGTTCATTAGCCAGTACACCACTCTGACCAAATCTGGCCGGACTTTTCGCGCGCTTTGCCCCTTCCATTCCGAAAAACGACCCTCCTTCTTCGTCTATCCGGAGCAGCAGAGCTGGCACTGCTTCGGTGCCTGTAATACCGGCGGCGATGTCTTCTCCTTTATCATGAAAAAGCAGGATATCGATTTCGGGGAGGCATTGCGTCTTCTGGCAGAAAGGGCCAACATCACCATCCCCTCCAGGTCCGACCGTGAAGCTGGCAAAGACGAAAGGGAAAGGCTCTACCAGATTAATGAAGCCGCCGCCCTCTACTTCCACAACCTGCTCTTGAACTCACCGGCAGGAGAAGTGGCGAGGAATTACGTCGCCAGCCGCGGCTTCTCCACAGAGACCGTTTCCAGCTTCCAGCTTGGTTTTAGTCTGGATAGCTGGGAGGCGTTGAAACAGTACATGCTTGAGAGAGGCTATCAGGAGGCAGAACTGCTTGCCGCTGGTCTCTTGGTGGAAACGGAGGAAGGCAGGACCCATGACCGCTTCCGTAACCGCCTGATTTTTCCCATACGTGATGCCAGAAGCCACACCATAGGTTTTGGCGGCAGAGTGCTCGACGATTCTCTTCCCAAGTACATCAACTCTGCACAGACGCCCGTCTTTGATAAGAGCGGCACTCTGTACGCGCTGGACGTGGCCGCACAGGCTATCAGGCAGCAAAACCTGGCAGTTATTGTAGAGGGTTATATGGACGTCATTACCGCCCATCAGAATGGCTTTCAGAATGTGGTCGCCTCCATGGGGACCTCGGTAACCGAGAGGCAGGTCAGCACTCTGAAGAGACTGACCAGGAATATGGCTTTCGCCCTTGATGCCGATGCCGCCGGCGACGAAGCCGCCCTGCGGGGTGTTACCTTTGAGAATACCCTTGATGCCGAGGTACGGGTTATCATCATGCCCCGTGGTAAAGACCCCGACGAAGTAATCAAGCAGGATTCCCTAACCTGGCAAAAGCTGGTTGAGGAGGCAATACCCGTAGTCGACCATAAATTCAACACTGTCACCGCTGGTCTTGACCTGACCAGACCCGGCGATAAGTCTACCGCCGTGAACAGTCTCCTCCCCGTCATCGCTGAGATGAAAGATGCTACCCGCCAGGACCATTACTTGACAAAACTATCAAAATTAACCGAAATCAGTTATAATAGGCTAGAGGCGACCCTAAAGGCTTATTTTCAGGAACAAAAGACCGCAAAACCAGCTACTGAATCCATAAATCGCACTTCGCAACCCCTTGTATCCAGTCGCCTCGAAGAATATTGCCTCGCCCTGCTCCTGCATCACCCGGAACTTAAAGAAAGCATACAGGACTTGTCACCCGAGTACTTTCAAAACAGCGAAAACCGTGAAATCTTTACCATTTGGAAGGAGTCTTCTGACCTGTCGTCACTTAAGGACAGGCTTGACCCGGCAATCTGGGAAAAACTTGATACCCTGATTAATGAAAAGATACGTGACGACCGGATAGAAAAAAGATATACCGACTTTGTACTTCGCCTGAGGGAAGAGTACCTTCGCAATCTGGAACTGAAAAGGGTGTCAGTATTCACCCTGGAAGTGGAAGCGGGCGGCACTGGCGCTGACCTCACCAGGCTTCAGGAAGAAGGTATTGAACCCAGCACTCAACTGAAAGAGGTCTTTACTCGAAAAACAAGAGCAATTAGGAGTACCGAAAATGACCATAAATAATTATGGCAACCGTGAGCAATTTACTCCCGACGACAAGGATGATGAAGAAGTAAATCCCCACGAAGATGTAACAAATGAAGCCAAAACCGCTGTAGATTTAGAGATTGATACGGCGATAGAAGCACTGGAAGAGCAGGAGGTCGGCGATGACCCGGTTCGTCTTTACCTCCACGAAATTGGCAAGGTGAATCTGCTTACTGCCGACAACGAGAAGACCCTCGCTGGAAAGATTGAGGAAGGCAAGCGTATTAGTGAGATTAGACATGACCTGATGAGACTTGATAGATACCCCTCGGCAACCGAAATAGTACTCACTATGCTAAAAGAGATAGGTCGCTCTACATATCTCATTCGTGCTCTCCAGAAAGAGCTCGACCTGCCAGCCAAAGCCGGCTTCACCGAAATCATATCCGACCCCAAACTGCGAAACAACATCGCTGGCGTAATAGACCAGCAGCTCGTTCAGGCAGTTTCTCTTAGGATAGACGTGTTCATGCCCGAAACAGAACAGCTTCTTATTGAGCTATCAATAAATTGCTCCCTTCTACCTGACTTGGTGCTTGAAGCCATTGGCAACGAGGTATCTCTGGATGATATAGAGAAATTGGCATCGGAACCCGTCTTCATTGAAAAGATTAAGGCTCATGAAGATGAGCTCCGGGAATACCTGCGGAATATTGAAGATGAAGCCGAAAAAGCCAAGAACCATCTTACCGAAGCCAACCTGCGACTGGTCGTCAGCGTAGCCAAGAAACACATCGGCCACGGCATGTCCCTCCTCGACCTCATTCAGGAAGGAAACATCGGGTTAATCAGGGCTGTCGAGAAATTTGACCCTCATAAAGGCTACAAGTTCAGCACCTATGCTACCTGGTGGATTCGTCAGGCTATCACCCGAGCTATCGCCGACCAGGCTCGCACTATCCGCGTACCGGTCCATATGATAGAAACTATCAACAAGCTCCTGAGACTCAGCCGGCGCCTTGCCCAGGAATACGGCCGTGAGCCCACTTCCAGGGAAATCGGTCTCAAGATGGGAATGTCCCCGGAAAAGGTCAGGGAGATTGTCAAGGTAGCCCAGCTTCCAATATCCCTGGAATTACCTATGGGTGAGGAGGAAGATAGCCACCTCGGCGACTTTATAGAAGACCGCAATGCCCTGCCGCCGGTC
>Ga0209427_10008045_pt1 | contig 11888 bp, 5 predicted proteins | sample DeeMarSWOR136_30_FD_187465 | JGI IMG/M metagenome (GOLD analysis project Ga0209427, IMG submission 187465) | Marine sediment microbial communities from White Oak River estuary, North Carolina - WOR-1-36_30 (SPAdes) (version 2) | ecosystem: Environmental > Aquatic > Marine > Intertidal zone >... | reverse complement strand
TCCCATTTGAAAAACGTCTACCTCATTGCGATCTTCATCATAGAGATGGTGGGTAAACTTCTTGTTCTGTCCCGGTATTTGCCTCTTTCTCGTGAATAAGCCATTGCATGTTAATTCCCCCAGACCACCGTTGTAGAATACCGGATTGCCCGAATTCTCCAGGATCATAAAGTAACTGCCCACCTGCGGATTCCTTGAGTTGATACTACCAACCACATAACCCGGCGCGGTTTCACCATACTGGTTAATGATGAATTTCGGAAAATCATCGGGCAAATTAGGATCAACGCCGTACGCGCTGTCGTATACAAGCCCGGTAAACGACACAATGACCGCACAAATTATGATATTCTTCTTCATGTTCATTTTCACACCTCTCTTTCTTTTTCTTTAATAGGTTTCCATAGTCTCTACTATACTGACTTTCGAAATTGATAATACACGTCCGGGAAAAGACAAAATGACCTGACAAATAACGGCTTCATGACTTCCTCGTGTGCCGGAGGTCCGCTGCTTATCGAAGGCAGTGGTGGGAACAGCATAGGTCCGGCGACCATAAACTGATACTGATATGGCTCAACTATAGCAGGAACGCAGGGATCTATTGCCGGTGTCAGCGTCACCGTGGCAAGCTCGTTATTAGAGAAACTCGACGATACCTCAAAGATGACAGTCCTGTCGTCGGAGGCAATCTTAGTCTGGACTGAGTGAGATCCACTGGTGGTGCCTGTCACCTCGATGAATGTCGGCAGGTTTGTAATATCATTGGGTGAAATAGCCTGAAAACATACCAGAAAATACCTTGTCTGCGGTAGCACATACTTAGCCTGTGGTACGGGCGACAGATACAGGTCACCTTTATCACGATATTCAGATGCCAACGCCTGGCCTGAAAATACCAGGAAAACGGCACTTAAAACAGCTCTGTTTCTTTTCATCTTGTCGCCCCTTTGCCCAAGTTCCCTTATTATAAGCAATTACAGCTATTCGTTCAAGTTTAATTATACCACCGAAGTGTTCAGGTGATATGAAATACGCGTTAGAATCGCGTTAATGTAGTAAAAAAGTTCCGCAAAACAAAGAATATTTTTCAATGTGGTATCTGTTGTTTCCCGGGTGTGGCTAATTCAAAAAGCCCCGCTCCTTTGAATCCCAGCCAGTCATGATATTTTTTTCACACTAATATAACCTCAATTTTCAAGAAGCAGGGAAAAGATGACCTGGAAAACAGGACTATATTTCCCTTCAATTATTCGGTATAATACCAAATCGGGCAAAAAAACCTGACCATGTAGTTGAGCAAATTTTCACAGTTAAGTCATAATTCAGGATAACTTTCATCATGGATCAAATAGAACAACTCGCAAAAGAACATGCTGATATCGCCCGCCGTTACTTTCTCAAACTCAGCGCAGCAGGCCTCGCAATTATAACTACATCGCAGTTGTGGGCACAGGGGGATACAAACCAGAACCACCCGCTGCTTACAGAGGCTATATCAAAACTGGAATACCTTACCCGGGAAGAGAATTTTATTACCTATGGCAGGGGCGATCCACCACCGCACAAGCTGCCAAAGGAGAAACTGCCCGAAGCCGGGTTGGTACGTGAAACCTGGCAGCTTGAGGTCCTCGCGGACCCGGATAGCAACGCCAAGCTTGAACGGCCGCTATCAAAAGCACATGGCACAGCTTTGGATTGGGACGGACTTATGAAACTGGCCGGGAAATATGCTGTTCGTTTTATGAGTGTGACGACATGCACCAACGGCCGGGCCCCATGCGGTATGGGTCTATGGGAAGGTGTGCCGCTAAGGGAAGTTGTCTGGCTTGCCCGTCCAGTCGAAAACGTTCGTCGCCTCTTTTATTATGGCTATCATAACCAGGACCCAAAACAGAGATTCCAGAGCTCGCTGCCGATTGGACGTGTGCTTGAAGACCCGCCTGGAGAAAATCCTGTCATCCTTTGCTACAAGCTCAACAATCGATGGCTGACAATTGATCGGGGTGGGCCGGTTCGTGTGATTGTCCCCGATGCGTATGGCAATAAGTCTGTAAAGTGGCTCCAGTGCATCATGCTCACCAACGATTATCAGGCAAATGATACGTACGCAAAGTGGAACAATGATACGGTCAGCCATCTCAAGACCTGCGCGCGTTTTATCCACACGCCGAAGAAAGTAAAAGCGGGACAGTCCGCGCCGGTTACGGGAGTGGCACAAGTGGGAATGTCCGGCCTGAACAAAGTCCAATACTGGCTGCACCCCCAAGACGAACCCTTACCAAAAGATGATCCTTACTTTACCAGGGCAGAATGGAAAGATGCCGATATCCTGCCGCCTCCGAAGCATTGGGGAGGTGGACTGCCCGATGGCAAGCTACCGAAAATCCCGCGCCAGATTGACTCTGCTACAGGCAAACCATACGAGTGGCCGATTCGCAACACAATCGTCCATTGGGCGACACTGATTAAAGCCAATCGCACGGGAAAATACAACCTTTGCTGCCGCACAATCGATTCCAACGGCACCGCTCAGCCCATGCCTCGTCCCTTTCCTAAATCAGGCAACAACAAGATTCAGAGCGTGCAAGTAATCGTCGAGAAGTGAGTGCACTGCCGCCAAAAAAACTTTTAATCTTCATTTAGATTAAGTTGTTGGATACTAAGACCTCTCTTTCACTTTAGCCTCTCTACGGGCGGACTTAATGTCAAGCTGACGGTCTACTTCATCCTGGCAAATCTGGTGAAACTCACACTGTTCGCAGTGATAGAGGTTCGGGCAGATACGAAAAGAGATGTCTCCGCTCATTGTATATCGGCACTGGTTCTTGCCGGTAAGTGCATTGATTCTATCAAGGAAAGGTTTGATTTTTGGATCGCTGCGGTACTTTTCATTCTTCATCATAGCTGTATGAAAGACGCATTCGGAACTGCACCGGTATCCGAGGGTGCACATGCGTTTCTTGATTACGCCTGCCTGATACCATATACAGGGGCTGACTTCCACCTCTTCGGCCGGGGGCACTTTGACAGGTACAGGCATTTCGACAGGCGGAGCAGCGACCAGTTGAACGTCGCGGGCCTTTATGATCGAGGTCTCAAGCCGGTCCAGCTCAAAAGGTTTTGGTAGATAGTCGACGGCACCTCTACGCATAGCCTCCACGGCAGTGTCAACCGAAGGATAAGCAGTGACGATAATGACTTTTGCTTTCGGATTCTTCACCCGGACTTCACTAAGTACTGAAAGACCATCCCGGCCAGGCAGTTTAAGGTCGACTATCATGACGTCATAGTCCTGAAGGTCGAAAGCTTCCAGCGCCTTATCACCATCGCTTGCCGCGTCAACCTTATGGTCCTCACTTGAGAACCAATCAACTAATGATTCACGCATAATTTCTTCGTCTTCTACTACCAAAATCGATTCTTTTTTCATGACTTAAAAACCTCCAATCTTTACTTTTAGACTCATTTATTCAATTTCAATTCCGATATCAACAAGCTCTCTTGTGGATAACAACAATCTATTCAACTCAATATATTGCGAGAACTGTGCCAAAAATGGTATGATTTGAAGATTGCTATATAAATTTCGCTACCGGCTTACTGTAAAAGGACTTATGATAGGCAGGAAAATTATTGTTACGCTTTCGGTAATTTACAGAGTGCTAATATATGCGACATCAAGCGCCTATTTTATTGACATCGATGCTGTACTTTTTCAACTTATTATAGAGGGTCATACGGTGAATACCGAGTATCTTCGCTGTCTGCGCAATGTTGCCGTCCGTCTCCTCAAGAACTCTCAGGATTTGGTCTTTTTCCAGCGCCTCGAGGGTCCTTTCTTTCACCGGGGCCTGATGAGTCAATTCCTGGGGCAGTTCAGACATAGTGATGGCCTCATCCTTTGACAAAATCACACCGCGTTCAATCACGTTTTCCAACTCTCTGACATTGCCCCGCCAGTTGTAATTCAGCATGAATTCCACTACCTCAGGTGAGAAGCTTTTGACCGCCCTGTTGTTCTCTTCGGCATACTTCTTCAGGAAGTGCTCGGCCAGAGGCAGGATATCCTCCCGCCTGTTTCTAAGCGGAGGCATGTCTATAGTCACGACATTCAATCGGTAATACAAATCTTCCCGGAACTTCCCATTTTCGGTCATGGCCCGCAGATTTGTATTCGTAGCAGCTATGATGCGCACATCAACCTCAATTTCTTCATTGCCGCCCACCCTGGTAATCTTCTTTTCTTCGAGCGCCCTGAGCAGGTGGACCTGTGTATTGGCATCAATCTCACCTATCTCATCAAGAAACAGAGTCCCCTTGTCTGCCGCCTCGAACTTACCCTTTCTTCTTTCCACAGCACCGGTAAAGGAACCCCTCTCATATCCGAAAAGCTCACTTTCCAGCAGGGTCTCGGGAAGTGCAGCGCAGCTTGTTACGATGAATGGTTTGTTGTGACGTTGGCTCTGGTGATGGATAGCCCGGGCGATGACTTCCTTGCCCGTGCCGCTTTCACCCGTGATCAATACCGTAGCGCTGGTTGGAGCGACCGTTTTGATAAGCTCGAATATTTTTATCATCTTGGGGCTTTTGGCAATAATACCCTCGAAGTTGTATCTGTCCTCAATCTTTTGGCGCAGTGTTATGTTCTCCTCAACCAGATTATGATGTTCCACCAAATTTCTTATGAGTAGTTCGACCTTTTCCGGACAGAACGGTTTTTCGACGTAGTCATAAGCCCCTTCTCTTATAGCGGCTATTGCGGTTTGGATGGTGCCATGGGCCGTAATAATGACCGTTGATAAAGTAGGGACTATGACTCTTGCCTGCTTCATCAATTCAATACCGTTCATACCCGGCATGATGAGGTCGGCAATCATTATCTTGACCTTCTTTTGTTTGATTATCTTCAGTGCTTCCTCTCCACAGTTGGCAGTCAGCACTTTATAGCCTACGGAACTCAACCAGTCACAAAGAGACTCTCTCACTATGTCTTCATCGTCCACAACGAGCAATTTAGTCTTTTTCTTCATCTATAATCCCCAGATAAATCGAAAATGTCGTACCGGCACCGGGATTACTTGTTATTTCAATTTTGCCATGATGTCTCTCGATGATCCCGTGAACAACGGAAAGTCCAAGCCCCACACCCTTGCCCTTTTCTTTGGTAGTGAAGAATGGAGTGAAAAGCTTATCCAGATTCTCCTGAGGAATACCAATCCCCGTATCGCTAATGTCAATCCTAACGGCATCTCTGATGGACCTGCCGATCTTGACACGTTTGGCTACCGAAGTGGTTATTTTCAAGTCACCGCCATTTGGCATTGCCTGGGCTGCGTTAAGCATGATATTCATAAGTGCCTGTTGGATTTGGTCAAAGTCTACGAGGATAGAAGGAAGTGATGTGCTCAAATCCATTTCGGTTTTGACGTTTTCAAGACTGATTTGATGGCCGATTATCGAGAATGTTGCTTCTATCACTTTATTTATGTTGACCGGTCTCAGTTTCACTTCAGTTTGGCGTGAGAAGTCAAGAAGGTTCTTGATTATGCGTGAACACCTTTCCGTTTCCCTTCCAATCTTTTCAAGCTGCTTTTTTGTCTCCTCGGTCTGCAGTTTTTCTTGTTCATACCTCTTGAGAAGTAGCTTTATGTACACCAGAATACCGGCCAATGGATTATTGACTTCGTGGGCGACTCCGGCGGCCAATTGGCCTACAGAGGCCAGTTTCTCTGATCTAATCAATTCAGCCTCCGCCCTCTTACGGTCTGTTATGTCTTCTCCCGAACTAAGAGAGCCGATGATATCACCCGCCTTGTTTCGCACGATAGTGTTTTTCCACGCGATAATCCTTTCCTCCCCATTCCTGGTTAGGATTGGATTTTCATAATACTCCGTCACCTCAAGATCACCGGCTATCAATTTCTGGAAGAATTTTTTTACCTCTCCCCTTACTTTTTCCGGCACGCATAAATCAAACCAGTTTCTCCCGATAATTTCTTCTTCTTTGTAACCCAGAACCTCGCAGCCCCTTTTGTTAATAAGGGTAACCTCTCCCTCTCGATTAAGAGCTTTAATCATAACCCTGGCTACACTAAGGTACTGCTGTGCCTTGTCTCTTTCCTCCCGAAGCTTCTCCCACAAACGCTTATGCTCGGTCAAATCCGTGATGATTTCCAAAAGACCGATTATCTTATTATCGCTGGACCGCAGTGGTGAAGTCGTTATGTCCACATGGATTTCTTTTCCCTCCTTATTCCTAATAGTCGCCTCATAGTTGGATAACGAACTGCCAGTCTCCAAAGTCCTTTTGCCGGCACATTTGCCCTTACAGAGGTTGCTCTTTAGGACGTGATAACACTTTTTATGAAGTACTTCTTCTCTCTTGTAGCCGGTAATTCTTTCGGCTGCGCGATTGAATGTGATAATCCTGGCATCTTTGTCTATAGTCAATACACCCTCATCCATACTGGCCAGGATATTATCCAGAAATTCCTTTCTTGAGGCCTCTTGTTCTGTTCCCACGCTTACTTCTCCTTCGCACAAAAACTCATCCTTGACTGAAAACTAACAAATTGCCGCCCTTCCCATGAAAAGGACAGTTTTTCAGGCAATCTTAAGTTTACCTATCTTTTGTCGACAAATCAACTCATACTTCTCCTGCTTGAAACACGATTCCTCCGGCCTTCAGACCATGTCTGAGTGAATTTCAATCCCGGCTCCAAAGCAGCTATCGCAATGAAGAATCTATTTCCAGCCTTTGGCCGAAGGCTTTTTATCTCTATAAAAGGAATTGATATTGACGAATTATATGTATTAGTATAGACTTTCTTTTCAAAAGACGAATATAGTTAACTTGTGTTAAAGCCATTTAACGTTTTAAGTTAAGGAAACCTGGAGAGGTGGCCGAGTGGCTTAAGGCAACGGTTTGCTAAACCGTCGTGGGGGTATACACCCCCACCGCGGGTTCGAATCCCGCCCTCTCCGTTTTTGGTTGTGAAAAGTTCTGACTTAGACAGCTTGGTGTTGCCTAAGTCACTTTTTTTATAGGCTTATGAGTTTGACTTAGAGAAGCATCAACACCTGGGGAGAGATTCATCTTGTTGACTTCCTCTGACATTGCTTGTCCGGCCAGGTAATTGGTAACCAACTTATTATCCTCAGTCAGCCGCTGCCGGGTAAACTAAACTTTCTTATGTACCAACTATTAACGGGATTAACTGAAGCAATAAATACCTGCTTTGGGCTCCACAAGGAATTGCTGCGGGGAAGCTTATGAGGAGATCCTGAGGTTTTGAAGTTCGAGCCTCCTAAAAAAGGCATTGACTTAAACGTCTTATATATGTTATACTACATCATGGTTTATGCGTTTTTGGTGGTAAAAGACCCGCAAGTTTCAGCCCCCATTGTGTAAAATGGAAACTTTCGAAGGTGAAATTGCGGTCATTGGCTTAAGACATCGGTGAGGAAGGAATTATATATGCCAAAACTTGCGAAAATCTTACTGTTATCAGCATTTTTGACAGTATCATTGGCCTTTTCATCAATTACCCGAGCTGAACTCGCAGGTGATTTGAATAATGACTTCAAGGTTAATTCCAAAGACCTTAGAACTTTTGCCTGGCAGTGGCTCGACCCTGCCTGCCTTGTGCCTGGCTGCACTTCCGACCTGGATGGTGCGAACGGGGTAAATATGGCCGACTTTGCCCTGTTTGCAAGGACCTGGAAGTTGGAAGAATCTCACCCGGTAATCAGTGAATTCCTGGCCAGTAACGCCAGCAATAAGCCGCCTCTACCACCGAAGGAAGGCGATATGCTGGACTCCGATGGGGATTCATCCGACTGGATTGAGATTTACAACCCTACGGTCGTACCAGTTAATTTGTCCGGCTGGTACCTGACCGACAGCGATGCCAACCTTACCATGTGGCAATTCCCGGATGTCGACCAGCTTGAGCCGGGTGAGTTCCTTCTAGTATTCGCATCAGGAAAGAACAGATTGGATCCGAACGAGCTACATACCAACTTCGAACTCGACCAGGACAGAGATTATCTTGCCCTGGTGGGACCTGACGGCATGGCTGTCGTTCACGAATATTACCCGGAGTTCCCTCAACAGTTGACGGATGTTTCGTACGGTCTGTCACAGTATGCAGCAACGCTCGTACCTGCTGGTACGAATGTTTCCTATCACGTGCCAACCAGCGGCGATGCGGTTCTGGGCACAGGCTGGAGCGCTGTAGACTTCGATGACTCAACATGGGATACGGGAAAGACAGGTCTGGGCTTCGGTGTTGGGGGCGAGCCGAGAGTCGCCTACAACGACTGCGTTTATCGCAGCGACCAGTACATCGGCACAAACGTAACGACCTATGGCATTGGTAATGGATTTTCCGGTTCGACATCCGGGATGCTGGTGGAACAGGCAACCGGTGAAGACATAGGTATCACAGCGACACTTACGCAAAGCGGCGATGTGCATTGGCAGCCTGACCCCGGTGGCGGCGGAAGTGACTGTGCCATAGGTACTGATGCTTACAACACATTCGGTGGTATAGCAGATATGACCGGCGTGATTTATTATGGCAATGCTGCAGGCTGGTGGGTCGACCTTACATTCACAGGCCTGGATCCGGCGACCGAGTACACCTTTGCTACGTCTGCTAATCGAGGCAATCCCAGCTATACAGACCGATGGGCGAATTATACCCTTACCGGTGCCGACACCTATACCAACGCCAGCAGCAGCGGCGTTAATGTCCTCGCCGAAAACAAGGTGCAATTTAACACCGGCGATAATTACAACGAAGGTTATGTTGCACGCTGGACGGGAATTACGGCTGCTGACGGCAGTTTTACGGTCCGTGCCGAGGCTGATCCAAGCAGCGAGAGTGGTTATAAGGCGTATACTTTTGATGTCTTCAAGATCGAGGGAGGTTTCAGCGGCACCGATATTAAAAACGATATGTTAGGTGTCAACGCCTCGCTGTGGATGCGCACGGAGTTTAATCTCGAATTGGGTGAGCCGGAGATATTCGATACATTAACGTTGCGGATGAAGTACGAGGACGGATTTGTGGCGTACCTTAATGGCCAGAAAGTTGCCAGCCGCAACGCACCGAGTTCAGTGCAGTGGAATTCAACAGCCGATTCTAACCGACCGATTCAGGACGCTTCGGTCTTTGAGGTTATTAACCTTACGGCTTTTCTGGGCACTTTGCAAGTCGGTAAGAACGTGCTGGCTATTCACGGGCTCAACGACAGCTCTACCAACCCTAATTTCCTGATTTTGCCTGAGCTGACAGCCGCCAGCAACATGACTATCCCGCAATACTTTACCCCACCGACACCGGGCAAGTTCAACATTTCCGGTGCGGAAGGTGTTGTCAGTGAAGTTTGGTTCAGCCACAAACGCGGTTTCTACGATGCCGGATTTCAGTTAATCCTGTCAACCGAAATGGACGATGCTGAAATCCGTTACACTCTCGATGGTTCACAGCCAACGATAATGCATGGGACTGTTTATACCGGCCCATTCGACGTGGATGAGACTACGACCATTCGTGCCGTTGCAGTCATGCCGGGCTGGCTGGACTCTGAAGTGGAGACGCACACGTATATCTTTCTCGACGATGTCATTACCCAGTCGCCCAACGGTGAAGCACCCGCCCCCGGCTGGCCGACCGGTTCCGTAAATGGCCAGGTGTTAAACTACGGTATGGATCCCGATATTGTAAACCATGGAACCTGGGGACCTCAGATGAGGGCAGCCCTGACGGAGATACCTACTATCTCACTTGTTACAGACCTGGATAATCTATTCGATCCCTCCATTGGTATTTATGTCAATGCATATCAAGACGGTCGCGATTGGGAGCGGCCTACCTCGGTAGAGTTGATCTGCCCTGACGGCAACGAAGGTTTCCATGTCAATGCAGGCCTGCGGATCCGCGGGGCATTCAGCCGGAGTGGCAGTAATCCAAAGCACGCCTTGCGCCTGTTCTTTCGCAATGAATACGGACCGGGAAAGCTTCGGTACCCACTGTTCGGCAGCGAGGGAGTGGACGAGTTCGACAAGGTCGATCTGCGTACCAGCCAGAACAACTCATGGTCTTACGAGGGCAGCTCCCAAAACACTCTCATTCGGGATGTTTTCTCCCGCGACGTGCAGCATGACATGGGCCAGCCCTACACGAGAAGCCGCTATTATCACCTTTACATCAACGGCCACTACTGGGGTCTCTATCAAACCCAGGAAAGGGCCGATGCCGATTTCGCCGAGTCATACTTAGGCGGGGATAAAGATGAGTACGATGTGATTAAGAACGACTCATCGGGCTCGCGTGTCCTGCACGCTACTGACGGTACAATGGCTGCATATCGACGGCTTTATGACGCTGCGGTCGCCGGCTTCAGCACCAACTTGTCCTACCTTGCCGTGCAGGGTCTTCAGCCTGACGGGACGCCGGATCCGACCGGTGAGAGGCTGCTTGATCCTGAGAACCTGATGGACTATATGATCTGCACATACTACACAGGCGATCCCGATGCACCGGTGAGCTGCTGGGCCCACTTTTCAAACAACGTGTTTGCAATCTACAATCGTATCCTGCCCCAAGGATTTACGTGGTACCGGCACGATGCTGAGCACTCTCTGGGGGCCAATGGCGGGATCAACGAAGGGCGGCTCTTGACCGATCCTACGGATCGAACCATCGGTCAGTATTGGGAACATTTTAATCCTGCCTGGCTTCATTTGCGCTTGACCGCCAATCCGGAATATCTCTTGCAGTTTGCCGACCGAGTGCATAAGTATTTCTGGAACGGCGGACTGTTGACGTCGGCTCCTAATATCGAGCGGTGGATGGCCCGAGCATACCAGATTGATCTGGCGATCATTGCCGAGTCAGCCCGATGGGGCGACTCTAAAACACATCCCCCACGCACCAAGAACGATTGGGATGGTCAGAACAACTACATGGTCAACACTTTCTTCCCCGGACGGACCCAGATCGTCATTAACCAGATGCGCTCAGTAAACATGTTTCCTGATTTGGATGCACCGGTATTTAAGATCAACGGCTCGTATCAGCACGGCGGTCAGGTTTCTGGCGGTGACATGCTGACCATGGACAATCCCAACGGATCTGGCACCATCTATTACACAATTGACGGCAGCGATCCTCGCGAGCCGGTTACCGGAAATGCAGTTGGAACTCCTTATGCCCCACTCACGTTGAACAAGAGCACTCTCGTCAAGGCACGCGTGCGAGTTGACAACAGTACGTGGAGCGCGCTGAACGAGGCGACATACGCCATCGGCCCGGTTGTAGACAACCTGCGTATTACCGAGATTATGTACCATCCGAAGGACACAGGCAACGCAAATGACCCGAACAAGGAATTCATCGAGCTTAAAAATATCGGTCCCGATACATTGAATCTGAATCTTGTAAGGTTTACTGAAGGAATCAACTTTACCTTCCCGGATATGGAACTCGACCCCGAGGAATTCGTCGTAGTTGTCAAAGATCAGGATGCGTTCGAAGCACAATACGGCACATCAGTAAATATTGCAGGCCGGTACACGGGCAGCCTGGCCAATGATGGTGAAAGGATCAGGCTGGAAGACGCAATTGGCCGAACGATTCTGGATTTCGAGTACAAGGACGGCTGGCATTCAATCACTGATGGCGACGGTTTCTCCCTTACTGTCATAGATCCGACCGACAAGGCTCTTAATGTCTCGGATTTAGGCCTTGTCGCGCATTGGAATTTCGATGACGGCACCGGCGATACCGCGAAAGACAGCGTGGGCACTAACGATGGAACACTGAATGGAGACCCAACCTGGACAACGGGGCGAATTGGTGGAGCCTTGAGCTTCG
>Ga0209427_10008044_pt1 | contig 11889 bp, 11 predicted proteins | sample DeeMarSWOR136_30_FD_187465 | JGI IMG/M metagenome (GOLD analysis project Ga0209427, IMG submission 187465) | Marine sediment microbial communities from White Oak River estuary, North Carolina - WOR-1-36_30 (SPAdes) (version 2) | ecosystem: Environmental > Aquatic > Marine > Intertidal zone >... | reverse complement strand
AACTTCCCGCTGCCGTCAACATCAACCCCTACATCACTGATGTCTTCGGTGAGATTTGCATAGTCAACTGGTTCCTCCAGTACACCTTCTATGTGGTGTACAGATGAAGCGAAAAATGAAGCAATCAACAGAAAGACTAGTGTGATAACTATAATTTTACCATTTGGTGTGAACATTTTATCAACCAAAATTAACTATATTAAACAGCCATATATAAAATTGAATATGAATCTCGACTGAAGAAGCAAGAGGGATGGAAAACCATTTGCACCTCTCTCTGATGTGTCTCCGTAATCTCTTTCGCCGAAGAGCAAGAACAGCCCTTTGCACAGTTGGCGTAGTTGTGACTGTGATGTCCATGGTGGTCATAGGCACAATTGTCACCTCTTACACTTCGAATATCAAGGCAATGAATACTTTTTTCACTGATGACATCATGGTCGTCTCCAAGAGCCAAATCGTCATTCAAGCGCTACCTCTCGCTGGAGGAAACCTCCTTGAAACTATAGAAGATGAGGTGAAGGTCATTCCTGGAGTAAGAGACACGGTGCCGTTGCTATTCCTCTTGTCAATGGAGCTCAGGGGCACCATAGAGATCATACCAATAAACATAACTGTTGGAATTCCTCCCGGAAACTGGACAATATTAACTGGCTCAACTCCCTTAAAAGTTGGGGGAAGGTGGCCCTCTGAGAATGCTTCCGATGAGATTCTGATTGGGTCTTATCTGGCAGATTTGTCTGATATAGCTATTAACTCGACGATGAAAATAGGAAATCATATTTTGACTGTTAGTGGGATTATGGATACACGTTCCACGATACTGGCTCGTATGATTCTGATGCCTCTGAGGACTGCTCAAGAGATTTATCATTATCCGATGACTGTTAGCATGATCGTTGCTAGACCAGAGGAAGGGGTAGACGTCGAAGAGGTGGCGGATGAGATTGAAAGCGAACTCAACAATCCTAATGAACGAATTAGGGCTCTGACCAATAGGGAAAGGAACAGTATAATCGATCCTCTCCTTGATGAAGTTGACATGTGGAACCTTGGAATATCGGGTGCTCTTTTTGTCACGAGTGTAACGATTATAGTCTTGGTGGCTATGATCAACGTTTCTGAGAGAAGGAGAGACTTCGCGACCCTAGACGCCTTGGGGGCTTCTCTTACTTCTAAAGTTCTCATCGTCTTAACCGAGATAGGTTTTATTGGGCTGTTGGGAAGCCTGATGGGCGTCTTCTTAGGTGCTGTTGCGACTGTCACAATAATAGGCATCTACACGAATGCTTCCATCCAGATGCTTCTTCCCAACATGTTTAATATGGTCTCTCCGCTCTTGCTCGTTGAGATCGTGGCTGGCGTGGTGGCAGCAAGCTGTGTCGCTGGTCTAATACCGGCATTCGTGGCAGCCAGAGCCAGTATTACAGACGTTCTGAGGGCTGAATATTGATTGTCAAAACCGTGGAGTTGGTCCGCACGTATCGTCGCGGCTCCTCTGAGATAGTGGCGGTTAACAAGGCAAACATAGAGGTGCAAGAAGCAAACTTTGTTTCGATTGTAGGACCTTCTGGATCTGGAAAAACCACCCTTCTTAACCTTATCGGGCTCAACGATCATCCGACCTCTGGAAAAATCCTGTTCATGGGCAAAGATGTCTCCCGTCTGGCTGATAAGGAACGAAGGAAGATAAGGCTTCAAAACATCGGCTTCATCTTCCAGACCTTCAACTTGTTGCCAACACTCACAGCCTTGGAAAATGTTGAGTTGCCCATGGCTTTAGCCAAAGTTCCGCATGAGACGCAAAGTAAAAGAGCCATCAAACTCCTAGAAATTGTTGGGCTAACAGACAGGCGTCGACATCTGCCAAAGGAACTGAGCATAGGAGAGATGCAGCGAGTGGCGATAGCGAGGGCCCTTGCAAACGATCCCGTGTTAATCCTTGCAGACGAGCCTACCGGAGAGCTTGATTCTCAAACTGGCAGGGAAATTGTGAATCTACTCCTTACACTGAGCAGGGAACGCAAAACAACGGTGATTGTGGCAACGCATGACGAAAAGATGGTTGAGGTTGCGGATACAGTTTATACGATTCAAGACGGCATATTGAAGCTTGGAAGTTGACGCTCAGTCATCTCATAGCAGCGAGAGATCTATGGATTTTATTTTCCCTTTCTGATCCACTGTGACTTCAAATTTTTCAGTCCAAGGATGTCCTTCCAAGTTTATGGGGCACGTGCCTTGGACTATCCAAACGCCGTCTTTATGCTCAATCAAAGAGACATCTATCTTTTCCGTGTTCTTCTTCTTCATAAGGAAATCGACAGCTATTTGTTGAGCATCTTCTTCTGAAACTGCTTTCAAGTCTGACTCCTCTATCGTTTTTACTATTTTGCATGGGGATGGCATTAAGGGTTATGAACAGAGAATCGTTAGTGAGATTAAACACCGCGCGCGTTGAACTTTTTATAGAAATCTTATATATAACTAGCGTTTATGTTATTTGGAGTGCATGAAAATGTTCACACGAAAGGAAAAAACGCGTGCGCATCTTGAAAACTAGGAGGAGATTCGATGGACATAACTATTGGCACTTTCAACCTGAACAATCTGTTCTCACGCTTCAATTTTAAGGGCGAGATTGACGCTATCCGCCGTTTAGATACCACATTGGACGGCGAGTTGAAGTATGAATTCGGCGTCGGCGACACGTGGAAGATACGCACTTATCGTGGTGGGCTTGTGAAAGCAAAGAAGGCAGAGGACACGGATTTGATCGCAGAGCGTATCAAGAAGATGAACGTTGACGTCTTGGCGGTTCAAGAGGTTGAAGACATTGATATTCTGCGTCAGTTTAATCGTGAACACTTGGATTGGATGTATCGATACGTTGTTTTGGTCGAGGGTAACGATCCACGTCTTATCGACGTAGGTGTCCTCTCTAAACTTCCGATTGGTGGGATTACCTCGTGGCAACATGCAGTGCATCCTGATGATCCAACTCGCGCTGTCTTTGGTCGCGATTTGCTTGAAGTTGATATCCTGACTCCCTCTCGATCTAGAAAGCTCTTCACGCTCTTCAACAGCCATCTCAAAAGCCATTATGTGGACTTCAAAGAAGACCCCGTTGCTGGTGAGCGATCGAACAACGAGCGTCGCACTCGCCAAGCTGAGATAACGGCAGAAATCGTAAAAGCACGAACGCGTCCTGACAGTCACTTCATTGTATTGGGTGACATGAATGATCCACCAAACTCATCCTGTCTTCAACCTCTTGTAAGCGATTCAAAACTAAGGCTGACCAATGCATTATCAAACCCGGTGGAAACTCGATCTCCAAAGCCTGACAAACCGCCACCGCCATCCACAGCGTGGACACATCGGTACAAGAGACCCCGTAACCCAGCTAACTACGAGCTATACGACCAAATCTGGCTAAGCCCCGCACTGTCTAGCAAACAGAAGGAAGCTTGGATTGATCGCCGAAAAAAGCATTCTGGAGATGGCAGCGATCATGATCCAGCATGGATAATACTAAGCCTGTAAGAAAGTACTTAGTGAACCCTCTTGTTCACATCTGCGCGCGTGTTAAGGTACCTATCGATTAGGTCCCTTAAATTCTGAGGAAGGCTGAGAAAAAATGAGTGAGAACCAGAAAGACTTTCTGATTATTTGATAATAGTTAAAAACTGGGGTGAGAAAGACTTTTTATCTTTTACTTTACTTACAACTTTCAAACCACGCCATAAAAGAAAAATGAAAGAAGGTGAAATCGGATGTTAGAGTTAACAAAACCTTTTTCACAGTTGTCTATTTACTTGTTCAAATTAACAGCGCCACTTTATCTGAGAATGGCATCGGAACTGGAATGGCATGAGTAAGAAGAAAAGGATAATATTTCACGTGGACATGGACCATTTTTTTACAGCCGTCGAGGAGAGGGAGCGTCCCGAGTTTAAGGGTAAACCAGTGATTGTGGGAGCCGATCCTAAAGGGGGAAAGGGAAGGGGAGTTGTAAGCACGTGTAATTATGAGGCGAGAAAGTTTGGAGTAAGATCAGGCATGCCAATCTCAAGGGCGTGGAAGCTCTGTCCAGAAGGCATCTACCTTCCAGTCAACTATCGGCTTTACATGAAGGTTTCCCGCGAGATAATGACTGTACTGCGAAAATATGCAGACAAGTTCGAACGGTGGGGAATAGATGAAGCCTTCCTTGACGTAACATCCAAGGCGAAGGATTATGGAGAAGCTGAGGCTTTGGCACGCAAGATAAAGAACGAGATTTTAGAGAAAGAAGGACTTACGTGCTCAATAGGCGTCGGTCCCAACAAGCTCGTCGCAAAGATAGCCAGCGACTTTCAGAAACCAGACGGCTTGACAATAGTTAAAGAAGAAGCTGTAGAAGAATTTCTCGCTCCACTACCTGCACGTAAGCTCCTGTGGGTCGGACGTAAAACCGAACAGAAACTGAAGAAAATCGGAATAAAAACCATTGGAGACTTAGCAAACCACGACCCAACAGTGCTGACGGAGACCTTCGGAGTCATGGGCACCCAACTCTACCTAATGGCGCACGGAATCTACACGAGCGAAGTTGAAGAGAGAAGCGAGGTCAAATCCATCAGCCGCGACACCACCTTTGAAGAAGACACCACCGATTTCCAGCTCGTCCTAAAAACATTGGATAGCCTCTCGGAAGAAGTGCATAAAGACGCTTTGGAACAAAAGCTGAGTTTCAAAACGATAACCGTCAAGGTGCGATACGAAAACTTTGAGACGCACACTCACAGCGAGACCTTGCCCTTCATAACCAATCGTATACAAGATTTGAAGAAGACTGCAAGAGAACTGATGCATGATTACCTTAACCCTAATAGAAAAATACGGCTAGTAGGTGTAAAAGTTTCCAACTTTGTTTCAGGAGAAAAACAAAAGACGTTAATTTGACGAATAGAGCGCACGCGCATAATGCGTTGAATATGGGACCCACCTTCTCTCTGGTATTCCTCAATTGTTTTACCGACATCCTTGTGGTGCTTAACCTCTACACATTCCCATTCTTTTAACTTAGCATCACCTCCTTAGAGCAGTGAGATAACCGACCAGAAAATTGGGCCTGGGGAGGTAGGCCATACAGGCCACTTCCACCACTCGTGACCCGGAGGCCAGTTCAGGAGAACAAACGGCAGTGACAACAGGGCGAATATCAGGCAATAGACCGCGAAAGTGGCGATGATTTCCTTTCTGTTTTCCGGTTGGTTCTTCCTAAACAGGATTCTGATCGGGGCTGTTACTAGTGAGGTTACGAACTTGGGGATGGGGAACATGAATGGAGCGCTTTCTTTGTATTTCAGATACGTATTCCTATCTCTTTTGCTCATGTTGATTTCCTCGGCCAACGCTATGCAAACCACGACAAGCGACGAGATCAGCCAAGGCAGGCTCGCTCCGGGATTTGAACCTCCCCAACTGAAACCAGCCAGAGATGCCTGCAGCATTACTCCGTAACTCCAGATGATGTAGCCGAGGTACTGAGGGTGTCTTGAGTACTTGTATATCCAGAATGTGACTGTCTCCCTTTTCTCTATCTTCCCGTAGAACCATGCGATTGTGCCTAAAAGGAATATGAAGAAGCCTAACCCCATAACTGCAAGTGCTAGAGGCATTCTAATATCTAGGCCTACGAGATGAAATAGATACGTTGGTATCATGTATGGTAGATAGGCGATGTCTCCCAGGTTGACGAGATTTATGGATTGTTCCCAAAAAGGTATCCACGTGATCCTTAATATCCCTAGACCAGCAAGGAAGAACATGGAGCCAGCGAAGTAGCCGAAGGTTGGTAAGAAGAAGAATATGGCCCCTAGGGACGAGAGATTCTTCCTTTTTGTGATGAAGCCCGCTGCTATCAATACTATTACTGCCACAAGACAGGCGTAGCCTATTGGCCTCGCTACTTTCATGAACTCCTTCACGAACTCTGGATCTAATCCCGGATTGACATCGGGAATACATCCTGCCAACAATATTGACAGTATCCTAGGAATCTCTACTGTCACAAAAGTCAAAGCCACGGTGAACACGAACGCCAAAAGCGTCAAGAACGTCAGATTGGGAAGCTTTGATTTTTCAATACCTATTTTCAATTTATCTTCTTCCATATTATCCACCTCTTTCTTTGCGTGGGTATCAGATACAAATCATTGATTTAGTTCTATGCTTTAGCACCACTGTTCTATTTTTAGAACAAAAATTGGACCAAAGACCAACCAAGCACCAAAACTAAACCATAAGGAATTACTAAGAAAGACGTTGAAGAAATGAAAGCTCAAGGATTTATGCAAGAAGAAATCGCTAAGAAATTTGGGATTAGGGCTTTCCCCCTTTCACTGTGAGGTATCACTTGAAAAAATGAAACGGCGCGCTATTCCTTCTTAGCGCGCGCAGGAAGCTCCTATTTAGGAGATGACAAAAAGTCTTAGGAGACATTGTATAACTGTTTAGGAGATGTAGCAAGTTCTTATAGGAGAGTCTCAGGAGGTCTGTTAGGAAGCTAGGAGGAGAATAGGAGTTTTTTGTCATTGCAGAACCATTTTTTGACATGTTTATGGGAAAGCTGCAGGAGTTTTTGCCGGAAAAAAGGGTGTAAATCCTGCCTGAAACAATGATTATATAAAGATTCGAGGAGATGCTTTAGGAAAGCTTAGGAAAAACATAGGAGAGCATGCGCGTTGGACATGTCATCCTCTGAGGCCGGTAGAAAAAGATAACTGTATTGGACTTACATTCCTTAGAGGTGGTAAACCATGCAACCGACACTGGAAAGATTGATCCATCGGGGCGAAAACTGTCCATTTTACCGACTTCTGAATATGAAGATTGAGGAAGTGCGAGAGAACTATGCCCGTCTTTCAATAAAAGTCGATAAGAAACACCTTCAGCTTCTAAACACAGTTCATGGAGGAGTCATAGCAAGTTTAGCTGATTCAGCAGCAGCTTGGGCGATCTTTGGCTCAAACAGTTTGAATGGTGCTCCGGTTACTGTTGAGATGAAGATTAATTTCTTGAAACCAGTCAAATCAGGCAACCTTGTAGCTGAAGCTCGAAACATACACAAAGGTTCCAGAATTTTCGTAACCGACGTAGAAGTCAAAAACGGTAAAGGTGATCTGATTGCTAAGACTCTTCTGACTTATTACCTACTGAAAGACAAGTGAAATCAAGCAGTATTATTTGGGAAGTCGTGTTCAATCTTGCGTACACTTTTTCTTCGCCTAAAACGCGCGCGCGCTTATTAACTGATTCGCATCATATTCTTTGGTAAGAAATGGTGAAAAAGATGAGTGAAAAAATAGATTGGCAATGGATCCAAAAGATTTTTGGTTATGACGAAAATCAGATGGAAGTTATAAAGAAATCGCCGCAACATTTGAAATGGATTAAGGCTTTCCCTAAACTCAGGAAAATGAGAATGGTGGCAGAAGTAGTTGAGTCAAAGAATTGCATGGCACAACTGAAAAAGGGAGATAAGTATTACTTCAAATGGGGAGGATATGTTCTGGACAAAAATGTGGGAGCTGAAAATGTGTGCCTTTGGGCCGTAAGCCAGTTGCTTCCTTTCTATCTAACGATTAATGATCGTGTAGCGGAAGGACTCGACCCCAACGACATGATTGTCAATCACGTGAAATGCTACGATGTTGGTTTCAGAGGACACTGCGGATTTGGAGAAGTCCTAATGAAAGTGTATGCGGAACCTGAGAAGTAGCTTTAAGAACTTTGTGTGAGGATATCATCTGAGTGCGTCAGAAAAGCGTAATCCTTGAAAGAACTCGGTTTTTTGAAGCACCAGTCAGCCTAGTTTTCGTTTATTCAGCATAGCGAGTAGCACTTGAAGCGGTGACGAGGCGGCTCGAACTGCTTTGGGCGACTTCAATTTTTCGAATATTTATTAAGGCTGGAACTAGCTGTTATCTGCATCTAGGATGGGGTTACATGAAGGTTCTTGGCTTGATTGGCAGTTACCGAAAATTGGGAAACACCGAAGTCTTAGTGAAAGAAGCTTTAATGGAGGCTCAACGCCTCGGAGCCGAAATTGATATGCTGCGGCTTACAGATCTTAGGGTAGAGCCTTGCAAGGGCTGTATGGCGTGTGCCTTCAAGCAAGAAGAATGCCGTATCTCAGATGGGTGGAGCACCTTTCGAGACAAGCTGATTGAGAATGACGCTGTTATACTTGGGGCTCCAACTTACTTTTTGGGGCCAGCCGGAATAATAAAAATGATAACTGACCGTAATATTGCTTTTCAATATGGACCTATTCAGCGCACAGGAAAGCCAGGGGCCGTAATAGGCGTCTCGGGAGTGAAGGGGTGGGAACCGTTTGCTTTGCCAATGTTAAACGTTTTCATGTTTACCTGCGGCCTCCGGATCATTGACCAAGTGATGTTTTATGCTCAAGGGCCAGGCGAAATTGTGCTTAATGATTCAGCCTTGCAAAGGGCAAGGAAAGTTGGATTTAACATCTTCGACGCGGCCAGCGAATCAGCCGAGAAGAGAACCTATGTGGGGGAGCAAAGTGTGTGTCCGGCTTGTCACCAGAACCTCTTCTCAGTGAAGAACGGGATACTGGAGTGTGCACTTTGCCAAGCCAAGGCTGAGATCAAGATGGTAAATGGCGGAATCAAACTCGTCTTTGACCCAGAGACTCTGAAGAGTCATCGCTGGAGCGAGGAGGGTCTGCTAGAGAATTTTTCTTCAGCGATTCTGCCTTCTGGACCAAGATTTTTGAAAGAGAGGAACGAAATTGAAAAGAGAACTCGCAAGTACCGAGTTTTTGAACGAAAAATAGTCGAGTAGGCCGCAACCTACAAGGTTAGAGATGCAGACACGATTTCCGTGCCCAAAGAAATCGTTCTAAAAGAGTTATTATTATCTATATGCGTGAATGTTGTCGACAGAGAAATCGTATTAGTCAGATCCACCAAAGTAAATAGACAACTTAAGAAAAGAGGTGAGAGGTTATGAGTCAGCACAATCTCAAGATCCTTGTTGTCTTCTACTCGATGTATGGTCATATCTTTAGGATGGCCGAGGCGGTAGTTGAAGGTATTCGAGAAGCAGGCGGTGAACCAATAATAAGACAAGCTGCCGAACTCGTTCCAGAGCAATCTTGGAATGAAGAGGTAAGAAAGACAAAAGACTTGATGAAGGATGTTCCAGTCGCTGACCCGCGAAAGGACCTGGACGATGTTGACGGAGTTATTGTGGGCACTCCCACTCGTTTCGGCAACATGTGTGCCCAGATGAGGAACTTTTGGGATCAAACCGGATCTGTTTGGGTCAAAGGCAATCTCATCGGCAAACCGGCAGCAGTGTTCACAAGCTCCAATAATCAACATGGCAGACAAGAAACAACCGTTATCTCAACTCATTTCACACTTCTACATCACGGTTTCGTTGTCGTTGGTTTGCCCTACTCTTTCAAGGAGCAGATGACAATGGAGGAGATCACAGGTGGTTCACCGTATGGAGCGTCAACTGTTGCTGGGAGCGGCCCACCATACAAACGTATGCCGACAGCTAATGAGCTCAAGATGGCAAAGGATTTAGGAAAACACTTAACAAAGATTGCAGAAAAACTATCGTCTTGAACCTGCTGGAGTTGAACCGTCCCTGCAGTGGAGATGTCTCGCGCGCGCGTCCTCACAGTGTTTTATTTTTTTTCTTCAATTCCAGCGAGAAACTTAGCAAGTTTCTCTTTCGTTTCAATGTTCACTTCTCTTTCAATCATGATCCTCTGTGCTTGAGGTGAACCTGCACCATGCATCGACTCGATTTGATATCCGACAGCCCCTAGTCCCATCGATATGTTCTCTATGAGCCTAAGCATTCGGAATCTCGACTCTGTGGGAATCGCCTTTTCACCCTTCAAGTATTTGTTGATGTATTTTCCGATTTCTGGATCTTTGAAATCCTTCTCTGATGGTAAAGTCACCATTAAACCGCCAGCGATATCTTCTGCCAATCTGACTATCTCGAAAGGAAACCTAGTTACGTTGTGCTTGCAAATGTTTGACAATAAAATGTTTACGAGATAGGTTCCTGAAGGCGTTTTGTATCCCTCAGATGAGCAGGCTACTCCGCAAGCATATATTGTTTCGTTCAGATGATTCATTTCAACTATTTTATCCCTTATATGCGATGCTCTTTCCACTCCGTTATATTTGGCGATCGTTGCCGCTGCACCAATCAGCACATCCCCAACACCTGCTTTACATCCACCATAGCTTTGCCTGTGATACGCTGAAAATGTGTTGACGAGGGGCCATGCAAATTCGTATTCCCCTGCCATCAACACTCTTTCCCACGGTACAAAGACGTTATCAAAAATTATCATAGCCTCTTGTCCGCAATATCGTGCGTTTCCCAAATCCATCTCAACATCTCCAAGTTTTCGTAAATCACAAGATTGTCTACCGTAAATATAGACTAATCCTTCAGTATCGCTTGGAATCGCGAAGGACACTGCGTAATCTTTATCTTCTTTGCGCATTGTTCGAGTTGGCATAACAATTACTTCGTGAGAGTTCACTGCGCCTGTTTGATGGATTTTTGAACCTCTCACAACAATTCCATCGTCCCTTTGTTCAACTATTCTCAGATATAGATCTGGATCCGCTTGCTCACTTGGTCTTAGACTCCTATCTCCCTTTGGATCCGTCATTGCGCCACAACACATCAAATCGTTTACTTGAACATATTTCAAGTATTCAATGAACCTTTCGTGATACTCAGTTCCAAGCTTCCGATCCATATCAAACGTAACACATGAAAGAGCGTTGAGGGAGTCCATCCCAACGCATCGCTGGAAACAGATACCCGTCTTTTGACCTAACAACCTTAATAGCTTCACTTTTTTAATCAAATCTTGAGTGCTCTGATGTATATGCGTGAATCGATTGACCTTCTCTCCTGTCAGATGTGAAACTGCAGTTGCCAGCTCTTCATACTTCGGATCATTAGCAACATCATAGGTTACAGCAACAGAATTAATTGATGGTCTAATAATCGGATGGTCAACAGGGTTTTTCACTCTCTCCCCAAACAAATGCACGTTGATTTTTCTTTTGCGCAGGCTCTCAACATATTCCTTGCCTGTCTTTATCGTTATTTCAGGCACCCTCTTTGCATTAATCGAGTTTGCTCTCTAATTAAGCTTTCATTCGATAATGCTTGCGAACCAAACTTTTCCGTGTCTACACATAAACTTGTCACTTCATAGAACTTATTTGAAAATAAATGAAATATTCAAGATTTACTCGTAGACTTTCTCAATTTCCTTGTGCCATTCCATGGCATCCATTTCCACATCCCTGTCTCTTAAAGGCAATTCCATCATTTTGTAAACTTCATGCTGTACAAGTAGTTTCATTATCTCGTTGCTGCCTGTCCATATTGGCGCCAACCTCATGTCTCTCATAAGCCTCTCAATTGGATAGACCTGAGTGTATCCTATTCCACCTATAATTTGCATAGCAATGTTGACGATTTCCCAGCCTACCTCTGTTGCGAAGTATTTTGCTTCGCTTACGAGGCGGCGCGGGTCTATGGGTAGGTCCTCGTCGGCGGCATCTGCAGCTTTCGCTGCTGTGTAGACTAGGGCTCTTGCGGCGTCGAGTTTTGTGATGCTCTCAGCTATCTCAAAATTTAGGGCTTGAAAACGGCGGATAGGCATTCCAAAGGCCTTCCTTTTTGTCGAATATTTTATTGCGATCTCCAAGGCTGTTCTTGCCGTTCCTAAGGCTCCTGCAGCTGACGTTAATCTTTCCGGCACCATCATTCGATTGAATATGGATGCTCCGCCATTCATTTCTCCCACCCTGTACT
>Ga0209427_10008040_pt1 | contig 11891 bp, 14 predicted proteins | sample DeeMarSWOR136_30_FD_187465 | JGI IMG/M metagenome (GOLD analysis project Ga0209427, IMG submission 187465) | Marine sediment microbial communities from White Oak River estuary, North Carolina - WOR-1-36_30 (SPAdes) (version 2) | ecosystem: Environmental > Aquatic > Marine > Intertidal zone >... | reverse complement strand
TAAATATTTTCCCTCATCGTATCTCATGGGGTCATAATCCCTTGTAGATATCGCGTTTGGGAATTTCTTCATTGAGGCCTCCCTTTTTATTTCCTCTAAGCCCCTTCACACCTCAGTAAAAGATATTATGATTGTCTGACGCATACGGTAAAAATTGAATTCAGGTGAAGCTAAACAGCGTTTTTTCATCATGGCTGGCACATGTGCCTCCCTTCATTGCTCGGATTGGATTTTTCATATTATTGTGAACGTTGTTAGGAGGGTGATTAGGCGATTTAGGGACCACATACACGTCATAAGGGATGCACCAGTTATTAGCCAGCCGAAAGCTCTTGATTTCAACGTTTTCACCCTTCCTTGTTTCTATTTCTGATGATGGTTTAGATTTAAGGTTTTCCTGAGTAAAATTGGTAATTAGGTCTTATATCGGTTAATATTGGATGTTTTTTCCCTTTTTAGGAAGAAAATCGTTAATTTTAAGAATTTTTTTATGGTTTTATCCTTCATATTGGGCTTGTTGTTGAACGGAGGCAATTAAATATCATTCCCATTAGTTGATTTCTGTTGATTTCACGCAAACAAGATAATTTCTTTCCTTTCCTGCACCTATCCGGAACAATCTCACGCGAGCGCGCGCGCCTTACAGCTTCCTTTACGAAATCAGGTATGCTGGTGTAGCCATGTTTTCCGCTCTCTACAACCTCTCCTATGACTTGAGCTAGTGCATCGGGCAGGTTCACGGTATGATATTTGACTTCTTCGACATTCTAAAAATTGTAGAGATATCCAAATTAAAAAAGGTTAGCTTTACTTAAAAATGGTTATTTACCTGCAATTGGCCAAATGAACTTGTCCAGCGCGCGCGGGGCATCTGAGTGGTTTCTATCGTCTCAATGCATGGGAGAGTTTTTGTTAAAGATTCGGACTTATTTCTTGTGGAATGAATTCCTCTACCCAAATAACTAAACTATCAAGGTTCAATGCTTCTATCTCAATAATGTATTTACCCATCCCAAACACATACATAACATCACCTGCATACCTAGAATCAGCCATAATATTGGTAATAAGAATATCTTCATCCCCTTCAACAAATACGATGATACTAAGATATGGTGACACTATTTGAGATTGATAGAACCAGTTAATGCGCCAGATCTCAGATGTTATTTCCACTGGTCTACTATAACTTACCTCTTTGATATCATCTAAACTCCAGGATGTTACTTCCTCCCAAATACCTTTGTATGAAAAAGGCTCGCCCTGGGGACCTTCTGGACCAATGGGTCCTTCTTCCCCAGATAGACCTTGAGGCCCAGACTCCCCTTTGGGCCCTGATGGCCCAACTGGACCTTGTATTCCCTGTACTCCTTGTGGGCCTTGGAGGGATTTTCTAATTAGAGGTATATTTAGCATCATAATAAATAGAATTGTGAATACGACGATGGATATTAGGACCGAAGCAGTGACTGTGTACCAATCGATAACCGATAGTCGTTTTTTGAATTGTTCTCCCATATGATTACAGCTCTTTATTTACGAAATATTCTGCGTGTAAATATACTCTCGTGCATATATTTGAATCAATATTGCTTATTTTCAATAGCATTTCTATATTAATCACATACGTACGAATGTCCGAATGATTATCGCGCGCGCAGCACCGAGGCCCGTCTTCAGCTTCACCTCGAAATACATAAAGTCCACCTCTAAGATACGGATCTTACCGTAGCGCTTCTCACAGATCAGGCCTGCGTCTCTTAGTGTTTTCCAGTGGCCATCTACGAACGTATGATCCATGCCTACACGTCTCACTAGGGCTGTGATTTTCATCTCCCATCCTAGGCTATAGCCATGAGAATCCTAACCTTGCCTTTGGAGCCAAGGATGTCCTCCAATAGCTTGGCTTCGCACTATTGATGCGCATGCAATCCCAAACAATATCAACTTAAAATGATCAGATTGTTATCATCGCGAATTCAGTGACCGTTTTGGCCCTAATAGACTATCTTACTCCAACTACGTTGGAGATATTCTTTGCCGGGTTTGAGGGATTCTGCGTTGGATACGCCATTAAAAAGATTATGAAAATAACTGCATTGATATCTATGTTTTTCTTGATGGGAATTAACTATCTTTCTAGCGTCGGTATCATCAAGTTCAACGAAAACGCAATTCAAAAACTAGTTCTCGAATGTAGAATTTTTTTGACAGAATTAGAGGGCCCTTTAGGCGCATTATTCTCAAACATCAATATCAGCGCCGGATTCATTGGAGGATTAGCTCTTGGTTTAAAGAGAGGATGAAAATAATGCTGAAAAAGATAATTTAATACAATTTATCTTCTTAAACTGCTTGAATGCTCATAATGGATTTAAATTCTATGAGCTCCTTAGCTCTACTCAAATAATTTATCACATTTTCTCCTCTCTGTGTTAGTTCATAGCACCTGTTAGTTCGCCGGTCTTTATTATCCTCAAGCAGGCATTCTTTGATATAACCCTGGCTAATCATCGAATCAAGTATCCTCTGTAGGGGTTTCCACGACAGATTGGCCCCATACATTATCCGTGTTGGCTTGTTCCAGCCAAGTTTGATGGTTCTCAAAACGTCAAAATATATCTCCAATTGATTCCTTTTTTTCCTACCACTTTTCTTCATATCATTTCCAACCTTTTCATGTTCTAAAGACGTGTATATGTGGCAAACACATCTACACTATATCGGTTCCCCGATATTTTCGCTATATGCCTCACCACCTATTATTTAAGTATTTATGATGTGTATTTTTAATCCACAAATTCAGGTAATTTATCTCATCTAGGAGACTTTGAAATGCATTCTACGTATATAAAATAATAAAAAATTCGAATGGTTTTAGACCCCGACGCGCGTGATTGCGTTGCAGAAGATTGATTAGGCGATATAGAAAAATCAAAGGAAGTGAGATAAAGCCTGCAGATATGTTTGCCTCTGTACGATCTCAGGATGATGACTGTGTTTTAAGTGAAGCCATGTGTTTTTCTAGGAAGATAGAAGGATGTTAGTTTAATAAAAATTATATATAAGTTGAGATGAGATATATGAAAATAAAGCAATATATGAAGAGGATAAGTAATTTCATCATGGGAGTTATTACCTGATGCTATTGCATAGAACGAGACTGGAATTATATTGCGAAATTCTAGAATTGATTAGAAATGGATGTAACAAAGCATCATCTATATGTTTCCACATGAACACAAATAGAAACCTCACAGAGCGGTCTTTGAGTTCATTAGAAACTCAAATGCTAATTAAACCTATGTCAAATTTGGAAACTGAAAGGTTTAGTTCAGTAACTAATTATGAATTAACCTCAAAAGGAGAGAACGTTATCAACTATTTTATGAAGAAATTAGATATTTTCAACTCAGCTTAAATAATATAATCTCGATGTGAGGGAATATTGCGATTTTTCATCATTTAATATTACTTAATTTACTTCAGTCAGCTTAGTTGATAAATATAATTAGTAAAATTATTAAGTAATTTCTAAAATAGAGTTATAGTTTAACCTCAATTACATATAAAATTATTCATAATGTTTAATAGTCACTTTTCTTCGATATCTTTTAGCCATTACATTTGAAGGTATCTTTACATGAGCGTAAAACAGAAACTTGATGCACTGGATTTCACTTTAAATGTTCTAAGAGAACATGAAAAAATGTTAGATCTATATGAACAACGTCTACAAAACTTAGTGAGAGATTTAGAAAGAAAACATAAAATACCTGAGATGCCCCTCGATATAGTGAATATAATAAATTTACTGGAATATAGGCCATTTAAAACAAATTTATTAAATTTTTATAAAAATGGCGAGGTAGAAGGAGAACATGTATTATTAGATTTAAAATTTAATGTTAAATTTACATTGAGAAAACTGGATGAAGAGATCAATGATTCCAAATGGGTTATCTCATTGTTTGAAGAGATGAACGATGATTATGAATATATTGAATCCAAAGAATTTGATACCGAATCAAAAATGTTCGCATGGCTGATTAGATACATTTGGAATCAATCGAATTAATTTTTTACTTTAACGCTCTTGATGAAAAATAATTCTTCCTAGTATGCGCGTGTACCCATTGCAGGCTACTGTCTCGATCCATAAAGGTTAACAAGAGCCAAGCAGGGCCAAATAATTTAGTCACAAGGCCTTTTCACATGCGAATTAAGAGGATAATATTTCAATTAGTAAAAAATGCCTGAAATATTAGTTATTCTCCATTTCGATATTAAAGAATACATTTTTAAAATATTCTAACTGTAATATGCGTTCTTTTATTTGTTATCGTGAAATATTGGTGTATAATGATCCTTTTTGTGATCACATAGTGTAAAATAGTTATATTTATATTTTTTATAATTACAATAAATAATTTATTTACAATATGTAACATTTACTATTTAATAAAATCGTGTTGAAAAATTCAAACATTTTAATTAAAAAAAACAATAATAAAAAATAAATATTTTCATTGTGTGTTAAATATAGTAATATTAAAATGTAAATTAATATTTTCCAACATGTATAACCATATGATTTAACATATTTTTTTAGGTAATTTAAAACGAAATTAATTATGATGTATGGAAAGGCTTATAATTTATCTCAATTGCATTTAATATGGGTAATTTCTATGAGCACATATATACAAGTAAGGGATGCTAAAAATAAAAACTACAAGTCTCTACTAGCAAAGACCAATGTTGTGGGTGTAGGCGTAGGTAGAAAAATAATAAACGGCGAAGTGACTGATCAACTCTGCATTAAAGTATATGTTGAGAATAAAAGAGCTCTGAGCAGGCTTTCTGAGTCAGAAGTCGTTCCAAAAGCCATCCAAGGAATATTGACCGATGTTGTTGAGGTCGGAAAAATTAGGTTCCAAGGAAGACGAGACAAGAATCGGCCTACTCAGGGTGGAGATAGCATTGGCAGCTGTCATTCTCTACAATATGGGTATATTATGGCTGGTACACTTGGAGTTGCGCTTATTGACAAAACCGATGGGAAAGAGGTTATTCTTTCTAACAATCATGTAATAGCGAATATTGATACAGACACTGAGAATAGGGCTAATGCTGGAGATCCTATTGTACAGCCGGGGACTCTGGATGGTGGTAGTTGCACAACTGATCGTATTGGGACCTTAAAGAGATGGATCCCCTTCACATTAGCCGGTGATAATCAGGTAGATGCCGCTATAGCTGACTTGAACAATGAAGCAGACGCCCTTGAATGTCAAATTGGATGCGATATTGGTAAGGTAAACGGGTATCGATCCCTAGGTGAGGGCGACCTTAATATTCAAGTACAAAAATGTGGACGGACAACCGGATACTCAACAGGCAATGTAATTGATGTTGACGCCACCGTAAATGTATCATACGAAGTTCTAACGCCTAGTGGTATCGTTGTGAGGACGCTAACCTTTGTGAATCAGATAATAATGACTGACATGTCTGATTCAGGCGATTCAGGTTCCTTAATTCTAGACATGCAGAAAAAGGCAGTTGGACTCCTTTTTGCGGGTAGCAACACAGTCACAATAGCCAACAGATTTGAAGTCGTGTTAGATCTGCTTGATCTTGAGCTATGCCCGTCACCTGATCTCCACTGCAGAATTGGTGGGCCTGACAGAACCATACATTGCATCATCGGTGGACCTGACAGCGAGATCCATTGTAGAATTGGTGGGCCTGACAGAACCATACATTGCATTATAGGTGGACCCGACTCTACAATACATTGTAGACCTGGAAGCCCAGATCTAGAGCTATGTAGAAGAGGTGCTCCCGGGATGGTAATTGAATGCAGACCAGGCGGACCTAACTCCTTAACCCCAATATGCCTTGCATGCGGACCTGATAGCCCAATAGGTTGTGGAGCTGGTGGACCCGATGACTTAATTAGAGTTGACGGATGTCGTGCTGGACCACAGCTGGAAATCAACGTAAATCCTGGGATGGACCCTGGAAGACTAGTGATACTGGACTTGGATAAGATTCCGCAAAACATGAAGGCCTCCATAGAGAAAATGCTGAAAAAAATGTCGGAAGAAAGATAGAGAACCCATTTTTATTTTTTTTAGGTGTAGATGATGAGTGAAGAATATTGGTCTGCTTTTTACAATAGGTATCCATCGATATTCTCATTTATAAATATCCGAAAAGAAAAAAGAGGCGGGTTTATTTTTAATCCCTATCTATATACAGAAAAATGGTTAAATGAAATTGAATATCAAGTATTAGAAATAATGGATGGTTGTCGATCAGTATTAGAAATAATATTTTTTATCTCAGAATTTTATGGTATTAATCAAAATGATGCAAAGAAAATAGTAATAAATGCTCTGAAAGAAATAAGTTCATATCACGCCATTACATTTAGCGATAAACCAAAACTAAAAAAGTCTACAAATAATCTGGATATTAAAAAAGATATAAACTTAGGGTCAGACTACTATTCAGCTCCGCTTTCAGTTTTATGGGATCTTACTTATAGATGTAATATGCAATGTAAACATTGTTTAATAGGAGACCCAACCTCACATATAGAATTAGATTTTAATGATATTAAAAAAATATTATTGGAATTAAAACGGATGAAGGTATTTAGTATCAATTTTAGCGGTGGGGAGCCCCTTCTCAGAGAAGACATACTTGATGTACTAAGATCAGCTTCCGACCTCAATTTTGGTGTAAGGCTATCTACAAATGGATTGTTGCTTGATCAAGACTACTTGAAAACATTACGCGACCTTGAAGTATATTGCCTCCAAATAAGTCTAGATGGTATAGGCAATACCCATGATAACTTCAGGGGCGTACGTGGTGCGTTTGAAAAATCTGTTGAATCACTTAGAACGGCTTCAGACATGGGATTTTACACAACTATGAGTACTATGATCATTAAGGAAAATGTGAGTGAGATAGGAGACATATTAGATCTTGCCGTTTCTCTAGGTGTTTCTTCATTTAAACTAAATTCGTTTATGCCAATTGGAAGGGGGCGCTCCTGTAAAAATGATTTAGCGATAACAAAACAAGAATCTAGGAATCTAGCAGCTGAGTTAATTTTAAAGAAGAAACAATATCATGATAAGATTAACATACAAATAGATGCTCTTTTCCCATGGCTACTCAATTCGAAGAATATTAGTGAAACCGTGATGGTGAAGGGGCTCATTCCAAGGAAACAATTGAAGTGTTCCGCAGGGAATACTACCCTAGTAATTTCTCCAACCGGTACTGTTTATCCATGTCCGTATTTGACAGAATTTCCAATCGGGAACATTCTTGAGAGTTCTCTATATGATATTTGGAATGATAATGATGGCATTCTTGGTAAATTCAGGAAAATGGAACAGGGAATGTTAAAAGGTAAATGTAGTAATTGTCGATTTGTCCCTAAATTCTGTAATGGAGGTTGTCGAGCGGCTGCATTTATCGTCAATGGTGATTTTTATGGCGAAGATCCTTTTTGTTGGAAGGACTAGTCTCATTTAATGCCTTAACCTCTCCAATTTCAACAATGTCGATTTCTACTCCATCAATAATTTTAGGTATAATGTCTTCTTCTTCAAGTATTTCTATAGGTTCCTTTTTAGATACATATATTCTCATTACCCTGATTCCTTCGATCTCTTTTCCATTTTTTATTCTTGTTTTGAGGGATTCGCTATATCCTATAACATTTTTCTTATTCTTTATGTTATCCCAAATTTTTTTTAGATCAGTCTTTATAATGACTCCCCCTTTTATTAAAGGAATTGCGATACTTAAATGTCTACTTAAGGGCATTTGTTATATCCAATTCCATGATAGACTGAACATATAAGAGGAGATAATTATTTTCGAGCATAGCTTGCATAAGGGAAGTTAGACTGGGACAGAGCACTATTCTAAATCGTAAAGTAGTTTCTCCCCTGTATCGAGTTTAAAGGCATAAGCCTCCCACTTGAGTTTACTCCCTTTGGAATTATCCTTACCTTTTGATTTTCCATAGACCCTTCCTGCAGCCAACCACTCACCGTTCGTCCTTACATTTACCAGGCCATATGTCCTCTTTTCATACAGATAGTTGCTCCTGTCATCTATCCTTTTTTTAGGAATTTTCTTGAAAGTAGCTGCTAGTTCAGTGGAGAATAAAAGTGGTTTACCGATTTTTTTGGGAGCGTATCGACCTAAGCTGCCTAGGAGATTTGCTCTTGGATGACCATGCGTATTATAGTTACCTGAGGAAACTATACTAATCCAAGGATCAATGACATTCAAGAAATCGGTCGTAAAATATTGACTTCCATGGTGGTTAGCCTTAAAGACCTGGGCTCTTAATCGGCTTCGAGGAATATTGTCGAGCATAAAAAGCTCGGCTTTATCATGCATGTCCCCACAGAGTAATATTTTCGCCTTCTTATACTCCAGTTTTAATGCTACTGAGTTACCATTAACAGTTTTACTATCGCTATCATATTTCTTAACACGCGGTTCGTCTCCGTCGCCAATGTTTATGGGTCCTAGAAAGCGTAGTTTTATTCCATCGGATTCTCCAACCTTTATGACTGGTCTAAGATGATCAACTCTCTGGCATATTAGAGACTCCTTATAGCGTGCTGCCCTTTTTCTAGCTGTCCGAACTGCATCCACCCATTTTTTATATAAATCTGTGAGGTCATCATAGAAAGGCGTTAAGTCCTCTATATCGTCGTAGAGTTCAACGAGCTCCTCCCCATTTGAGCCAAAAGTTGTTTTGCCTAGACCTTTTTTCCTTTTAGCTATGCCATTGTGGTAGATTGCCTTTACAATAACGTGTGTGTCATTTAATATGTGGATAAGACCTTGTAGATGATCGCTATCTCCATGACTCATGATTACGGCATCGAAGACCTTATGATAGACGTTTAAACGATACTTCCATTTCAAAAAACTTAGAGCGTTTTTATTCTCTCCACCATCTATTAGTATGCGACAATCATCCGGAGTTTGTACAAGTATCGAATCCCCTTGACCAACATCGATAAAATATGCTTCCATTACCCTTTTTTCGCTGAGCGCGTCCTTGTCTATGTAACCTTTTCCACCTCTGAAATAGATCTCCGTTTCGTCCCTAACGTTTTTGAGATATTTTGTCCATTCCCCGACCAGGAGATTGGCGACCGTTGTACGCTTAGATTTTGTCCCGTCTTCACCAAGTCTTGGTTTGTCATAAACTTTTGATATTAATTTATTAGTAAAAAAATAGCCTTCCTGTGCATTTTTCGCGAGTTGTATCTCTGAACTCGACATTTATCCACATATATATTATAAACAGTAATATTATTTTAATGAATGCCTGGTTTTCGAGCGATAACTAGCGCGCGAGCGCACGAAAATCTATTTTTCTTACGTTAATGGTTGAGTTCTAGTCTATTGGTTTACGACGTGATTTATTCTTTGTTTTATTTCGCCGCGCACGCGTTGACCGAGGATCTCGCGTGCCCTTGTCCACTCGTAACAATAATCATGCTGTCCCAATGCAAAACCTATAGGCTTTGCAGCGCGCGGAGGCTTTTAAAGGAATTTCCTCCTTGTCGATATTTATTGATTCCAAGGCTTCAATCGCTTTCATCAGAGGTGGGCATGCGCGAAGCACGAATATTATTTAAGCTGTATAGTAAATTTTCTTTCTTTAAGGATATGAACAGAACAGTGATCACAGCCATCAGTATCTTCAATTGTATGGGAAGCCAATTGAGGAGTGCCCAACAGCCCTCAACCTCCTTTAGGACCTCTACCCCATTTGGAGAGATCTCTTTTACATACAAGTAGTAAGAGTATATGTTCAGCCCCCAGAAAATGACACTTGCCACCGTAATAATGGCGACAAGGGTCATCATTACCTTCCATGTTTCCATTGATCTTGTCTCTAAATATCGTGAATAATAAACCATATGATATTCGCGAATATGTTTGTAGTAATGTGAAGTATCAAAATAGATAAATACATATGTATGTTGTTTAAACTTAATTAAGATTTACACATGTACTTCGGTTGTTTAAATGGACAATTATTCAGTGCATTTTAATGTGATATTATTTTAATAGTTCTTGTAACTGTTTATATAAATCCAAATACTGCATTCCCTTATTGGTGATTCTATATCTATTAATATTTTCAGATTTCTTTATTAATCCTGCTTGCACGAGTTTCTCAATGTATTCATTGGCCTGTTTGAAATTTGTACGTGAATCAAAAACTATGTTAGAAACTATTGTTGGCCTTGTAGCTGAGTTGATTATTTGGGCTATAATATCATGTGGGCATCTACGTGTTCGTGATATTATAACTATGACCACACCCTTTTAAGGTGTATTATTTTGGTTCATACTTCTTATTATACATTACCCAATATACGTTATAATATAAAAATAATAAAGTAACAATATTATAAATGCAAGTTTATATTTTGGAATGAATATAAAGATAGGTGGTTTACGCGCGCTATCATTGCGTATCTCTCAAGAACAATATCATGAACGCATTTGACTATTGCAGATAACCCAGCTCTCTTAGATACCGCCTAACGGCTTCCTTCACGAAGTCAGGTATGCTTGTGTAGCCATGGTTACCACTCTCGACAACTTCCTCAATGACTTTAGCTAGGGAATCTGGTAGGTTCACGGTGTGGTATCTGTATTTCTTCTCTGACATGTTAAAAAAGCGCGTGCAGTTCGACTTATTCACATTAGATATCCTAAGTTAGAGCCTACCTTTCGAGTGCGTATTTATTCGACTCACGCGCAAGTCCTTGCCTGATCGATGCTGGAGAGTGAAGAAATATAGAAGAATTGAAGCAGAAAGTCCAAGGCTGTAATGCACCTGTCATTAAGGGATATCTCCAAGAGAATCCTGTAGCGTACGTATGCCTTTAATGCGGTAAGTGGGTTTAGCGGGCGCGAATTGAATGGAACCTTGAACTTCAATAGAATTTATGAGTTAATAACGTGTTAGACAATATAGTGGGCGCGCGCGTAAAAAAATTGCCTTTGTATAAGAATAAAACATGTTGTTTATTCTAGGTATCGATGGCTTTTATGGCTTCATTGGTCTCGTTTGGGAAGTCTCTCATGAGGCTCATGAGAATGGTCTTGGCTATGTATTTCTTTAACTCGCTCTCATTCATCTTGGGTTTGTAGACTCTGTGATAGCCACCTTTACCGGTTCTCTCCTCATAGCCTAGGACACCCTCATCCACCATGTCGTTCAGGAAGTTGATAATGGATGCCCTGCTGATGGAGCCGCCTCCATCCAGATTACCATTCACGTGCTGCCAGACCTCTCGGGATATGGCGCCCTCCTCACTCTGCCAGACCGCTCTCAGGGCCTCCTGCTGGTAGTCCTTGAAGACCTTTGAGAGTCCTCTGCTTTCCGGGTCAAACTTCAGTGTCACTTTTCTATTCACCTGAGTTTTGAACATTGATAAGGGACTGCTATATAAACATTACAGCTATTGTGGGAATCCCATATCGCACGCACGTAATAGTAAGGAGTTGGTCTGACATTCTGGACTTGGTGGCCTTTAATATTATGATTGTATTCCGCTCTTGTGAAAGTATTTCTGGATTGTGAAAAGGCATGTTTATACTAAGCGATTTTAATTCCCTTTTTTAGATCATATTTGAGATCCCTCTGTTATTCAAAGGAGGTTCCAATACGCATTCAATCAGGTTGAGAGGCCATGTTTGCGACGAGTGTGGGAGCGATAACATTCTGTCTGACGCTGAATCTGGAGAACTGGTGTGTACTGAATGCGGCTACGTGATGGCGGATACATACATTGATCCAGGGCGGGAATGGC
>Ga0209427_10008038_pt1 | contig 11892 bp, 12 predicted proteins | sample DeeMarSWOR136_30_FD_187465 | JGI IMG/M metagenome (GOLD analysis project Ga0209427, IMG submission 187465) | Marine sediment microbial communities from White Oak River estuary, North Carolina - WOR-1-36_30 (SPAdes) (version 2) | ecosystem: Environmental > Aquatic > Marine > Intertidal zone >... | reverse complement strand
TAAGTGCTGATGGGCTCAAAGCCCATAATACTCCTGGCTTATCATCATGATTTTGCACCGCAAAAAACAATGCAATTAAAGGGGATTCTGTCCAATCGAGAAGCCTCGTAGGAAGACGATAATGCTGCATCATTGCAAGCTGAAGCGGATAATCCCCTTCAGGCAAATGGCTATGCCTCGTTCTTGCTCCATGTAAAAACCTTATTGTTAAATCCTTTTCACATTGGGTTTGTTTTTCTATAGTACAAAAATCAGGACGATGGATTCCGGAGAAAAGAGGCCAATTTTCGACCTGCCCTCGCCACCATACCTCAGTCTGGAAGGATTTTGCTGTATCTTTAACTACATTTATAAGATCATGCAGATTGTTAATTTCCATGATAACCTTATTTTTTACTATATGTAGAACTATTTGAGGTCAGCGGGACAAAATGCGCGAAGTGCGAGTTTGGATCCACTGAAGCGAATTGTTAACCTTTAATTTATTAATATTTTTTCGGGACACACTGTTTTATAAAAATTTTCCATTGTTTTATCACGTGTGGCTAGAGCATCTGCCAAGCTTCCAAGTATACAATATTCGATATCTAAGAGAGCATTAACAAGTCTTTTTGATGTTTCTTTTTCATGTTTTCCATATCGCCAAACGTAATCAAGGGATCCAATAAGATGAAATTGCAAATACCTAAATATGGCCCACTCTTTGTTTATTATCTGTGGGTTGGGCCATTCTTCGCCCTCATTTTTCAAAATTTCTTTTTGCAATACAGAATAGACATTTTTAATAAAACTTTCATCTTCTGAAACTTTTTTCATTGCAGCATTCATTTCATTATTAGATATCTTCTTTTTTTCTTTCAATTCAGGAAACCATCCGATTACAGTTGTGGCTACTTGTGCGAACCCTGCAGTTTCCTGAGATATATTTTGTTTCCATTCATCCAAAGAAACTTCAACCTTTTTTACTATTTTTTTGTAACCTTCACCACGAAGATTAGGATTAAACTCATATCTTATATTTAATATGCAATTTTCTATGGGGGTGCAGGGCTTATGATTTGTTTTTTCAAAATACATTAAATTGCCTGGACTTGGTAATAAGTCTACAGGATTTTCCTTTTGTGGGAATTTTTCAAAGCACTTTTTAATATGGTTCTCATCGTCAGACGTTAATATTTCAAGAAAAAGTGATTCCGGCATCATTAGGCGGTGCTTAGAAAGAAGTTCAGATATTGATTTAGGTGAAGTACCAAACAAAAAGCATTTATCTATTATTATATTCATATTTCTGGTCTAACGGTTTCCTTTGTTATGTTTGTGTCTTGGTGAGCAGAATAATTTCTGTAATACTTGAATGCACCTTGGAACAGGAGTTTTGCATTCTCCTGTTGTTCTTCGCCGAAAGGAACCTTTAGGCGAATTCCTTTGCCTTTAGAAAATTTATCCCCTACTCTATAGTCTATTTTGTGTGGCACTCGTTCGAACAGTAATAGCAACCATTCACCTGATTATAATGCTTCTTTGCCTCACGAACCGCCGGACGGCAGCTTAAGAAATCCCCTAAGTAGATATGATTCTCAGGCTTAGGCAGGAAAGAACATCCTGTTGTGTGGACTTCGTGGTCGCCATTTGATTGCGCTCGTTTATTAACATAGTATCGCGCCATGTCATACCCCCTTTGTGTTTTTGTGCATTGGCCGAACGTAGAAATCACCTGCCGGCCAAGGGCTTTGCGAACCAAAAGACTTAACGTAAAACCACACAGCTACCCACGGTCAGGTAGAAAGAGAGTTAGGTTTTTTAAACTAATTTCATGGCAAGAAAAATTATCCTCAACCTGTTAAGTTGTTTTGAACCAACGTATCCCATTTATTGAGCGGCGTAAAAGCGCTACAGTAGTTCTTACTTCTGCTCCAATGAATTGTTATAAGATTTTGGCAAATTCAGCATTTTGGCTTGTGCCACTTCTAGGATAGAATCCCGAATAAAAGAACTTGCATTTAGGATTTCTATACCGATTAATTCACCCTTTTCATTTAACTCGGCTGTTACATTTGGACTCAGTTCTACGCTGCCAGCTTCTTTTTCTTCTGAAATAAGAAGATGTAGAATATCTTCTTCTTTAAAATAAGTCATTTTTGTTTTATTCATATTCAAACCTCCCTGTTTTTAGACGAAAATTTATTTGTTGGCGTGTGGTTACATGAATGGTGACTGGTGTTATGGAACCTTTTCTTTCCTCGTATGGAATCATAACCAAACGATCATCATGTCTGCCAACTGCGATAATACGTCGTGTTTTGGAATCAAAATACCTCTCTTCGGAATATTTCAGTATCTTTTCAATCTTTGTAAGGTCAAATCCTCTCAAATCGGCTTTATATCTTATATACTCAGACCAAACAATTGAAAGCTGCTCAAAATCTGCCAATTATGCCTCCAAAACATAGTACCGTTACTAATATCCTTTAATGATGACATCAAGATTATAATCATTATATTTCATTTCGAATCGTTTTACAATACACTAATAAAATATAACTAATAGACATAATTTTTATCTCAATTTTTATAACCATAAAGTACAACTTTTTTAGAAACTTCAAGTTTTTTGCAGAAAATCCTTTTCATTTCTTCTCTTTTTATCTAAATTAGCAAAAGGTGTGACATACCGCTATTAGGTTGGATTTCATCCTCCACACAGAGAGGGGAGGGGATAGTCCACTGTCAATAGTCAGCAGTCTACAGTCAACTGACAAATGGCGATTAACAACTGACAACTGTCAACAAATAACCGACTGGAGGGTAAACTATCATGGTAAAGATAATTTTAATAAGGCATGGTGAAACTGATTGGAATAAAGAGCAGATATTTAGGGGAAGGATTGATGTTGCCTTAAATGAAGTTGGCTTAGCTCAGGCAAGATCCGTTCAGGCAACATTAAAAGATGTGCAGATTAGTGCCATTTACTCGAGCCCACTTAGCAGAGCGCTTGAGACAGCGAGAGTGGTGGGGGAGGGCAGAAACTGTGAAGTTAAGATAGAAGAAGGATTTATTGATATTAATTTTGGTAGGTGGCAAGGGATTTCTCATCAAAAGGTCAAGGAGGAGTATAAAGAACTTTATGAAATGTGGCTTAATAAACCACAGATGGTAACCTTTCCTGAGGGAGAGAGTCTGGAAGAGGTGCAAAGACGATCGATGAAGGCTTTAGAAAAGGTTATAAAAAAACACCCGGAAGAAACGCTAGCAATTATTTCTCATCGGGTGTTGAATAAGGTGCTTTTGTGTAGCATCTTAGGTCTTGAACTCTCTCACTTCTGGTATATAAAACAGGATACCTGTGCACTTAATAGATTTGAATATAAAGATGATAAATATTACCTTACCCTGCTTAATGATACCTGCCATCTTAAAAAAGTTAAAGGAGCATCGCTAGTTGATTTCTAATTAGTGCCTGAACGAGACTTTTCGTTCAGGTACTAATTAGGTGTAGGCGTGCAGTCCTGAGAGAACATAGTTGACCCCTATGAAGGTAAAGATAACTGCACAAAAACCTATAATGGATAGGATAGCGGTTTTGTTTCCTCTCCACCCTCTCGTTACTCTGGCATGGAGGAAGATAGCATAGATGAGCCAAGTGATGAGGGACCAGGTCTCCTTAGGATCCCAACTCCAGTAGCTCCCCCAAGCATAGTTTGCCCAGACTGCCCCGGTAATAATACCTATCCCTAAGAGCAGAAACCCAACTGCATTGGCCTTATAGATGATTTCGTCTAAAAGGTTTATGTCGGGAAGAAGGCTCGGCCTTTCCCTTGATGAGACACTGCCTTTTCTATTTTTAATAAGAAAGGCAATACTTGAGCCAAAGGAAACAGCAAAGGCGGCATAGCCTAAAAAGCAGGTAAGCACATGGTAGGTAAGCCAGTTGCTCTGCAAGGCAGGGATCAGGGGTTCAATCTCATCTCTAACATTGGGGGAAAGTGAAGCGTATGCCATGGCGATAGAAACGATGGGAAATATAAAAACCCCTAAGATTTCAGATTTGAATTTTTGTTCCATAATCAGGAGAACCAAGACCGTACACCAGGACATAGATACCAGAGTTTCATATAAATTGGAAAGAGGGATATGGCCATATCCTAGTTGATAAGATTCAATCCAACGGATAATCAATCCAGCTGTGTGAATTATCAAAGCTATGATGGTGGTAACTTTTATGAAAAGTCCTAACTTTTTATTTCTAAAAAAGAGGTAGTAGAAGTAAAGTACCATGATGAAAAGATAGGTAAAAGTAGTAATACCTAATAAGATGGAGCTGTTTATCATGTTTCTCCCTTTAATCTTGAGGTGTGGTCTTGCTTATTCTTTTCAATTCTTGATGGATGTGGTCAAAGACCCTTTTAAATGATTCTATATTTTTATTGCTGGTACCAGCCATAGTGACAAGATATTCGTCTTTTAAGAGTTCAGCTTTTATCCACAGTCTGCGATGACTGGTGAAGAAGATGAGATAGCAACCGAGTGTTAAAAGAAAACATCCACTCCATACTACCCATATCCCTGGGTCTTTGGTTAACTGAAGTCCGGTGTATTCTTTTCCTGAAAAATCCAAAAGGGTAAATCGATACTCCCCTTTCTCTGATCCGTGAAAATCTGGAAACTTTGCAAAAACCCATTTTTCATCAAGTAAAGTAGTGTCTTTAAAAAGTGCAAGTTGCACTGCGGGATTTCTCAGTTCTTGAGAGCGACTCACCACTTTTTTATCTTTACCTATGGTAAAATCTGGAACAAACCGCTTTACCTCTACTTCATAACCTTTTTCCTCTAAGGTAAAGCGCTCACCAATTTTGGCTTTGTATTTTTGGGATTTCTTTGCACCTGCCTTAGGTTCGACACTCAAGAGAATCTCTCCCTCGTCTGATGCAGTGCCATAGCTGGACTGATATATATAAACTCCTCTATATTTAAGAGGGTCATTTACTTCAATGACCTTCTTGAGGACTTCCTTGCTTCCCTCAATAATGGTTAAGCTGCTCTTATAATCCTTTGGTCTCTGAGTTTCCTGGTAGAAGGATGCCTCAAAATCATCACAGCGAATGGAGAAGTCCAATTTTTTTTGCCTAGAGGTACCTCTTAAGGTTATGGTATCGGAGGTTTCTCCTTCAACTAGCGTCATAAACCCTTGATAACCTAAGTTTCCAATGATTCCCCCGGTGATAATCAGGACTATCCCAAGGTGGGTAATATAAAAACCCAATCTGGTATACTTACCCTTCTCTGCAAATAAGTTGAGTGAATCAGGTGAAATAGGTCGAGTGGTTGGTCTATGGATGTGCTTTTGTACCATACGGCTGAGCTTACCTCTAGTGTGATCACTAAATTCTTTTAAACGGAAGGTCTTTTTAAGAGGGAGTGACTGGATGAGTTTATCATCCAACTCTTTTTCTTTTTGAGTAAGAGATTTCCAGATGCTGGGAAAGCGCTTGAGAGAACAACAGATGAGGTTGAGGGTAAACAGTGTTAGGAGGGTTGTGAACCACCAGGAGTGGTACATATTATCAAGGCTGAAGAGTTTTAATAACTTATAGGTGGAGGGCTTATAGTATTGGAGATACAAGTGGGGAGATTCATTTTGGGGGATGATGGTACCGATGATTGAGGTAGTGGATAAGATGATGAGCGTGATTATAGTTAATCTAAGGGAAGTGAAAAATGACCATATATCTTTCAGAAATGAATTTTTCAAGGGTATTCCCCTTCATGAGGGTTTAGTTGTATCAAGGAGGTGAGGGGATACTTAGTCTTTAAGACGCAGGACTCGAACTCTCTCAGCAAACATCTCTACTACATACAATCTCATTTTCTTATCAATGAAGAGTCCGGTTGGTGTTACGAATTTAATGATATTCCCTTTTTCATCTCCAAGAATGTATAGAAATCTCCCATTCTGGTTAAACACCTGTATGATTCCAAGGTAACTGTCGCTCACAAACACCCTGTTTTTAGAATCAACGGCTACCCCTTTGGGTCGGTAGAACTCTCCCTTCTCAACACCCCAGCCTCCAATGGTAGTGAGATAGTTTCCTTCCGGATCAAGTACCTTCACCCTGGTGTTGATTACCTCAACAATGTAGAGATTCCCTTTCTGGTCGATATCGAGTAGGAACGGGAAACGAAACTCCATCTTCTCCATTCCCATGGTTCCAATGGTCTTGAGAGGCTTCCCTTTTTCAAGATCATAGAAGAAAATCCAATGATTGTCATTATCAACAACGTAGCATCTTTTAAGAGAGCTGTTTATTACAACATCAGTGGGGTCTGATGGTTTATTCCCTTCCCTATTGGTATCGGTTGCAAACTGCGATAGATATGCTCCGTCTGAGCTAAAGATCTGTACCATGTGGTTTCCTGAATCAGCTACATAAATATGGTTATCTTCATCTATACCTATACCCAGTGGGAAGTTAAATTTCCCTTTGCCTTTTCCCGTTCCTCCAAAGGAAAAGAGAGAGGTTCCTTCAAGGTTGAAGACCTTCACCTTATTGTTGACTCCATCCAGAACGTAAACCCTTCCATTAGTTCCCACTACCACATCGCTGGGTTGGCTAAAACTGTATTGAATGGTGAGGAGGGGGTGCGTTGAGAGTATGGGAGTAGAGGTTTCTTGGGCATTTGCCGCAAAGGAAAACCCCATAAAAATAGCTATGAAAAATATGCATAAAATTCTATAGTTAAAATACAAAAGTTAACCTCCATTCTAGATTCTGGATGGGCAAACAAAAGTATTTCTTTATCTAGTATCCAGTATCAAGTATCTAGTATCAAGTGTCTTCTCTTGGTTTTCTAACTACACTGGGATCAAACATGGTTGGGATAAAAAATTCTTTATACTCATCTATAAGTTTAATGATCTCCAGTCGTGTCAGTTCAGTTACGCGGGCTTGACTGTAACCCAATACGCTGAAGTTGAGATACCCATCACTCTTATGACATTCCTTGCAAGTGAGTGGTTCTTTGGAAATATGTTTCATGAGTTCATCCTGAATCTTTTTCTTCTCATCCTCTGTATAGGTATCCTTACGTTTCATGTATTCGAGTGCCATTTCTTCTTTAGGAAATTTATCTAACCTCTCGAGTCCCTTTACAGGAACAATCTTTGCGCCGTAGCTTCCATCTTTTCCCTTGAGCTCGTTAATTGCTTCTCCGGTTATATTATCAAACCATCGGAATACAATCTTTTCACCCTCTTGTTTTCTGATATGACAGGTCTCACAGGCGAGATAAAAGGAGTGCATGTTATAAAACGACCTGAGTTCTTTTGACTCAGCATGACAAAAGTTTCCGTGACATCGTAAGCACATGGGAGCGTTTTCTGCATCACTATACACTATTCGATCGAGGATATGGAAGTGCCCTTCACCCATGGGCTGCTCAATTGTCTTCGAGAATTTTTCAGTAGGTGTATATTCAGGAAGAACAGCCTTCGTTTTCGAAGGGAAATAGAGAAATTTTCCCAAGCTGATCAGGCACACAATTATAAAGAGTATAAAGAGAAAACCTAAAAAGTTGGAAATGAGTTTTAGGAAAATGTTCCATGATCTTTTCATTGTTCTCATTCCTTTACATGATTATAGATCGGAGATGACGGAAGTACTTTCAGCGTGCTTAATGCGCTGATATTGCAGCGGGTGCTCTTCTTTAAGCTCGTGTTCCGGGATCTTCCCATTCAACCAGATTGTAGACATGGGAAACTTACCTGGCTTTAGATGGACCTCATAAAAATGCCACACCATAATGGCACTGGATGCGAGTATTGCCTCCATGGTGTGAACGAGAATAGAGACATCAAAAATAAATTTGGGAAAGTATTGTTCAAACCATAGGAAAATCCCGGTAACCGTGATAATGATATTGCCTATCCATCCTGTCCAGTACTCCATCTTCTCCTTGTAGTTGAATCGATCAAAGAGAGGCTTTTGATCGGTGATTCTCAGGTAATAGAACATGTTTTGAAACATATCTTTCAGATCCTTAATCCTGGGGAGCATATCCCATAAATAGATTCTTCCAACTTTTGTGCAGGTAACATACCATGATTGATAGAAGAGATTTACAATCATGATTACGGCAGCAATCCGGTGGATTAATCCCCGCCAGTAAAAAACAGTCTCCTTATAAGGGCCAAAGATTACCAGCCACTTTTCAGGAAATTCCACCATGAATCCTGTCACCGCCAAAGTTATGAAGGTAGTCCAAACGATATGGTGCTGGATTCTTTCGTGGAGGTTGAGTCTGATGTAGTACTTTTCTTCCTTAGAATGAGATGCAAGTTTTTCTGTTGTCGAAAAGTTGTTATTCTTGTTCATTGATGAGTTCCTCCCTTTTTCATTTCTCTTCTGGTGGCAAGATAGTCCAAGAATTGATGTAATATCATGAAGCTTATAAGTCCTCCAATGAGAAGCATGTAAAAATATTTTATGAGTCGGAGAAAAAGGTATTGGTAGTACTCCATGGGAGTCAATTCTTCCTGAGCTCTTTCATCTAAAAGGGATTTGAAAGGTTTAAGTTCACCCTTTTTGATCATTTCTTTCTTTTCAAAGGTAGCCAGTTTGAGGTCAAAGAGCTTGGCTTTTACTCCGGATGGATGGATCTTTCCCTGAGCGAAAAATGAAGTAGCATCAATATGACACTGCTGGAGGCCAAATGGGTTGCTACAGGTAGAAACTAGGTTGTCTTTATACACGGCTGAACGGGGATCAGTCTTAGGCATGATTTCGTGCGAAAGGTATCCCACTGGAGCATGGCAATCGATGCAGTTGGGGGCATTAGTTTCTCCATATTTTATAGCCTGCCAGTGAAAAGTGTCGCGGTAGGTGCCCGTTGCTTCTATGCCGTGTCTTTTCATCTTTTCCTCATCCTCATGACATGAGGCACAGAGCTCGACCATCTTTTTAGAGGAGCGACGCTTTTTCAAACGGTGGGTTAAATGACTATAGTAGGTTCTGGTCCACTTCTCATCCTCATGACACCCCAGGCAGCGAGTAAGTATCTCCTTGGCAATTCCTTCCATTCCTCCTTCCAGGCTCAAAATAGGTTCTAAGATGCGGTTTTCATGACAATAGGTGCAGGTGGGAAGATCTTCAGCGTTTTCTTTAAGTTTTTCCTCAGGACCTTTTCCGTGTACGCTCATCTCAAACTTCTCGATAACCTTGGTATGAGAGAATTTTCTTTCCACTGAGGGTTCTACCAGGTGACACTCAGTTGCACAGTCAACCTTTTCGAGATCAACATGAGGAAACTTTTCGATATTTATATGGCAATCTTTACAACGAAGTCTACCATGTACGGAGTGGGTGTATGATTGTTCATTCACATAGAAGAGATGCTTTTTCCCAGATTCATCAATTCTTCCAAGTCCAGAGTATTTGTGACACATAAGGCAGTTTTCCACATCTGCTGCCATTGCCTGCGGAATTAAAGGGAATGAGACCGTTATGGTTATTGAAATCAGCACAATTTTCAATAGGAGAATTTGAGCTTTCATAAATGGTTACCCCTTGTTAAAAAAGCTATTGAATTCGGCTCATAGTCATTCCTGCGAAAGCAGGAATCTATAACAAATTTAGCCATCAGTTGTCATTTTTTAGATTCACGCATTTTGTAGTAACTGCCTCTGGATTCCCGCTTTCGCGGGAATGAGAAGATTGAAAAAAAATTCCTTCCTTTTAGTGACTTCATTTGTTTCATATTTGATATTTAAATTTTGTTTTTTTATTAATAAAAATTTTTTTATCGGGTTTGTCAAGAAATAAAACACACCATCAATCCACGAAATTCCCCTACTTATAAGATTCAGGTTCTTCCTTTAATAGATACGGGTAAGGGGCACTATGGGGGTTGTGGCAGAGGGTGCATTTATTTCTTATGAATCGTATAAATGTTTCATGGATATTCTTTGGTTTCCCCTGCTCCCCTTTAACTAACTTCTTGATATAGTTGTGACATTGATAACAGGTAACAATCCCTTCTTGGTTAATCCTCTCACTGTGGTCTTCTCCGTGACAGTAACTGCAGGTTACCTCCTGGTCTCTAACTAGCTTACGAAACAGGGTAATATAGTAGTTGTGAAAATCCTCTCCCTTCTCCTCTTCCTTTTCACTCACTTCCACTCCACTTAGCAGGGGATGACATGACTTGCAGAGTTTTTGCTGGTCATTCACAATGTGAGCACCGTACTGACTTCCATGTTGACTATGGCAGAGAAGGCAGTTACCCTTGAGGGCATCAGTGTGTTTAAATCTCTCTCCTACCAGGGAGGCATCGTGACAATCTGTCTGAAAACACATCTTATACACAATCGGACGTTCAGGAGATTCTCGGGTAATGAGGTGACATGCCCTACACTTTTTCTCTAAAAAGGATTTATGGTAAGATGGTATGTCTTCGCCTCTGGTAGTGAGGATTAAATCTTTATCTTGGATATCGATATCTACTTCTCTGGTGAATAAATCCTCTTTCTCGCTATGACAGGCAATACATAAATCATAAGACCGGTCAAGCCTTAATCGCTGTTCTGCCTCTGAACCTCTGGATGCCTCTTCTCTCTTGATGATCCCCTTATCATGGGGGTTATGACATGTTCCACAGAATAGTTCTCCTTTAAAAAGGGGTAAGATGACCCCAAACTTCTTTTCAGATGCTTCAATTGCTGTTAACATTTCTTGAGGTGGTATAAGTATATGATTTGCCTTGGCAGGGTGAAGGGCTTCTTCTTCCCCATGGCATGCGGCACAGAAAGTAGAGGTATCAGTTTTAAAGGTGACTTCCTCTATACCTGAAACAGAATCAGGATCAGGCAGTGACTGGTGGCAGTAAAGGCATCGTTCCTTCACAATGTTACCTTCTTCATCTAGCTGTTCATGAGGATTGGTCTTTTTGTAAACTTCTATGTTATGACAGCGAAAGCAGAGGTCTATGATCTTTTTATAAGGTGCCCCTCTTAAGAAATTTATGTTTTCAAATTGTAGTGAAGGTTGTGCTTTGCACTGCATATATACGTCATGACAGGTTCTGCAGGTGATTTTACCTTCGTAGATGGGAAGTTCAGCAGGGACACGAATGGAATCCCCCTCTGGTGGAACAATGTCTACTGGGTGGAGATCTCCCTTCACATATTCGGTTTGATGGCAAGAATTACACATTGCTATATCGTCTCCTCCAAACTTCAATTGAAGATCTTTATCCCCAGGCTCCGGTGCTAACTCATGGCAGACATTACAGTCTTTACCTGTGAAGTGGGGATCAATGATCTCCTCTGGAGGGCGAACCTGATCCAAGGCACTATCTTCTTCCTGCTCCATGGGCAAGCCAAGAGGGAGTGAAAAAAAACCTAGCGATAGCGTGAGTGCCAATGTAGTAAACCATCTTATGGTTTTAGCAACATACATTATACTAACTAATCCTCTTGTGGAATCAGTTCTTCTCCCTTGCGTCCTTTAATTTTGTGGAAATACTTGAATTTATAGAGTGCTTCCTCACCATGACAGCTGGCGCAGAAGGTGAAGGATATATTTTTTCTTAAGAAACTGTTGGTTGCGTTTCCCTCTATTTCTTCTCCTGGGCCCTTCTTAGGATGGTACGCATCCCAGAGGTGAGGGTCATGGCAGGTAGTGCACACGATGTTGCCTTCAAAAGATTTCTCCCCCTCATTTGTAAAAATGGGAAACTGATCGATGAACTTTTCATATTGATCTTTAGTCATCAAATCTGATTTTTCCTGAATCAGAGCCATATAAAGTCTATTGGGGTGGAGTCCGTATTCTGGTATTTTCTCTTCAGCGCACTCATCCTCCAGATGGCAACTGGTACAGAGACCTATCATAATGTTT
>Ga0209427_10008037_pt1 | contig 11894 bp, 10 predicted proteins | sample DeeMarSWOR136_30_FD_187465 | JGI IMG/M metagenome (GOLD analysis project Ga0209427, IMG submission 187465) | Marine sediment microbial communities from White Oak River estuary, North Carolina - WOR-1-36_30 (SPAdes) (version 2) | ecosystem: Environmental > Aquatic > Marine > Intertidal zone >... | reverse complement strand
CTTTTCATTCAAATAGCGGGTAAATTTTTCCGTTTTACGGTCATATTTATTTAAGCCGATCCCGCCGACCCACATGGTTCCTGAACCATCTTCATAAATCGCTGTAATATAGTTTGAGGTCAATGAATTGGAATCCTGCGGATCGTGAGTAAATATTTTAAACGATTTGCCATCCCAACGATTCAAGCCTTCCGGCGTACCGAACCACATAAATCCAACGCTATCTTGCAGAATAGATGTGATTGAGTTGTTTGATAAGCCATCTTGAGTAGAAATATGGTCAAATTGGAGATCATCTGGTGTTTGAGGATAGAGAAATGCTGTCTCAAAGATCAGCATCACGCTGATCAAATAAATAAATTTGTGATATTTGGTCATGGGATTGTGCTCCCTTTTTTATTTCTGTAAACCAATATATCATGCAAATTAAAATAGTCGATATTAATCGAAGATGAATCCTGATGTAAGACAAAAACAAATTAGAGTGAAATGACATTAAATTAATGAATAAATCTTTGTGATATTAATCGTAAGTTACTATTGTTTATTCTAAATGTCAATAAAAATTTATGTTGACTTTTTGAAAAAAGAAGTATATTTTTCTGATAGTTCAAAATTAAAAATCCAGGAGATCAAGGAAGCATGATGCTACAAATTTCAAGAAATTGGACTATCGCAGCAAAATCATCTTCTTCGTTATCTCCCCATCCATAGTCCTGATACGGTACAGGTACACACCGCTTGTGACAGGATGGTACGAATCATTAATCCCATCCCAATCAATTTCAAATTCTCCCGAACCATATTTTTTATTGATCAGTTCGCGCACATGCCTACCCTGCATATCAAAAATATCGATTCGCACGTGGGATACCTTTTGAAGCGAAAATTTTATTTTGGTGCACATATTAAAGGGATTGGGATAATTCTGAGATAGGCTAAAATCATCGATTTGACTTATTTTAATCGGCTCAACACCAGTGGCTGTATCCGCAATGATCGCTGTCCATATACTTAAATTTGAATTATCCATTCTCATCCAGATTGGATATACCATTCCGTTGTAAGCAGCAATATTTGTATAGTCGCCAAAGAAGATATTTTTAACCGGAGTAAAGGCTGTTTCACTAACTTTAAAATTCTGAAAAGTTTCGCCACCATCAGTTGATTTTGCAACATAGACTTCGGTCTCGTTTTCGGTCGTATTTCTTCTGTCATAAAAAACGATATAGATATATCCAGTAAATGGATCTATTGCCATCCAGGGGAAGAACTGGTGTCTTTTGCTATTGTCGTCATTTACTCTTTTCCTTTCCGCCCATGTCTTTCCGCCATCTGTTGATTTTATTAAAAAAACATCGGTATTATGTATCCCGTTTCTTTGATCTGACCACATAACATATATCGTTCCATTGTAAGGCGAATCGCTAATATCACAGGCGGTAACAGGCATACCGTTGCATCGGGAAATTCCAGGAATTTGAAATGCCCAGCCGCCAGGTTGATCTGTCACGAAGATATCTGTTCCAAATGTTTTTCCACCATCCAGAGATTTATCAAACATGATGCCCAGCGGACCTGACCAGCTAATATAGACTTCCCCGTTGGGACCAACTGCTGGGACTGCGCCTTCCACTGTTTCGTCATTATCAATACAATTCCCACCTTTGTCACTGATTCTTATCGGTTTGCTCCAGCTTGAATTATCGCAACAGGAAAATAATATCCGTGTGCTATCGTTTGGATTACTGCTTCCATATCGATCAAATTCTGTCCAGGCCATGTATTTTCTATTTCTGTAGCGAGAATTTGTTAGGTCGACTGCCAACCACTCTTTGTCCTGATGTTTTGGCGGATTTAATCCGACACCAACTCCTGAATCCCAATTTTTACCACCATTGCTCGACTTCTGTACAACGATACGATCCAACCAGGCGCCATCAAGTGGATTGGAAAGATGTCCAAAAAACAGATCGCCTTCAGCATCAAATACAACAGAGGGATCGCCATAAACTCCCAATTTTGACTGAAGACGTCCCTCTGACCAACTCTTTCCACCATCAAAAGAATAGTAATAATAATTTATGTTAGCCCCTGCAGCGACGTTGAGTGGATTAGTCGGATTTATCGAAATTGTTACCTCCTCAGGATCATGACTTCCCAACCGACTCACCCGTATATTTGGATAGTCTGCGAAAACGAATCCAGCAGAGGTGACTAATAGAATAACAAATAGGTTTAAGATCAGTCGATGATTCATTAGCCTTCTCCTTAAAAGAGTCGTTATACTCGTAACGGGTTGTTTTTTCATGTCATGCCTGTGCATACAGGCATCTCTTAATTGTTTGTAACTAAAAAGATTCCTGCATTCGCAGGAATGACACTGACACTGAAATTCTAACCCATAACGAGTATATTAATTCTTTATGAATTTATTAAAAAATATGAAAAAATACAATCATAATTTTTGCTTCAAAATTTAATAAAATTTTTCACTTGACATTATGGAAAAATATCTCTATTATTTGTTAAAATTATAAATAGTTTCTGCTGCAAAATTCCCAAAACAAGCTGAATTGTCATGCCTGCGCATGCAGGCATCTCCTTCTTTATTTGACCTAAGTATAAGTTTATAAGGGGATTCCTGCATACGCAGGAATGACGCCATTTCATAAGATTTCGATTCTTGCAACAAGAACTAAATAACTCAATCACTATTTTGAGGTTACGTACGTATGAGGAAAAAGTTCACTCGAAGAAACTTTCTGAAGGGCTTAACAGGCGCTGGTCTTACGGTTATTTCTATTCCTAAAATTCAAGCTTTTGCTTCCACGAATCAAAAGGAGGGAAAAATTCCGATCATATTGTGCAGTCGTGGTGAATCCTGGGGGAAAAAGGTAAATCAACCGGGGTGGGAAATTTTATCCACAGGCGGTTCAATTTTAGATGCAGTTGAACGAAGCGCCAATGTGACTGAATTGGATCCTGACGATATGTCTGTTGGATACGGAGGCATACCAAATGAAAACGGCGTGGTAGAATTGGATGCTTCAATTATGTACGGTCCGACGCATAATTGCGGCTCAGTTGCTTCATTGCAACACATAAAAACACCAAGCTCAGTTGCTCGATTAGTAATGGAACGAACAGATCATATTATGTTAGTCGGTAAAGGCGCTTTGAAATTTGCTCTGGCTCATGGTTTCAAGAAAGAAAATCTATTAACCGAAAAAGCTCGCCTTGCCTGGTTACGATGGAAAGAAAATCTAAACGACCGAGACGATTGGTTGCCACCTGAAGATGGCAAATATGAAAAAAAAGAACGTCCAACTGGCACCATTAATGTATTTGCAATTGACGCAAATGGAGACATTGCAGGTATTACTACAACGAGTGGTTTGGGATTCAAAATTCCAGGACGTGTTGGCGATTCTCCAATTATTGGAGCAGGATTATATGTTGACAATGAAATTGGCGCTGCTGGCGCAACCGGTAGGGGAGAAGAGGTCATTCGAACTTGCGGTAGCTTTCTCGTTGTAGAGATGATGCGCCAGGGAATGAGTCCGCAAACTGCATGTGAAGCAGGCTGTAAAAGAATTATCGATGTCAATGGGGGAATTGAGAGTATTAAAAAAAATAGAATTAATGATAAATTCATCGCAGTGAACAAAAAAGGAGAGGTTGGATGTGCAGCTATTTTAGGTTCAAGCAAAAATCCTCCTCAACTTTCATTCATCAATGAGAAAGGATTCCATGTCTATAATGGGACGGTTATGATAGAAGTGAAATAAGTAGTTATACTTATTAAAAGGTAAAATTTCATACTGATTCCATAGCTCCAAGCGATGGAATCAGTATCTCTATTAAATTATAATCAGATTTATATTTCTCATATAGAAAGATTTTAATGCAAATATTTCTTGCATAATATAAATTTTATTGTTAAATTCAGAAGCTTTTTGAAATTTTTATTAATAAAGTTTTTTTCTTTATTAAACATAAAATTTATTGTCCCCAAAAATAACGGATGGATCAATATCTTGATGCCAGACTAACGATGGTCGAAGAACAAGTGGTTCGTCGCGGTATTGAAAACCAGCAGGTTCTTGACGCCATGCGAAAAGTAAAACGGCATCTCTTCGTAGACGAAAAATACTGGGATAGAGCGTATGATGATACGCCACTATCCATCGCCTGCTCTCAGACAATTTCTCAGCCTTATATGGTTGCTTTAATGACTGAGTTGATCGAACCAAATGGAGATAAAATTGTTCTTGAACTGGGTACTGGCTCAGGATATCAAACAGCGATTTTGGCTGAAATTTGCAAACAGGTTTATTCGATCGAAAGGCATGAGGAGCTGGCTGAACAGGCAAAAAATTTACTAAAAAAATTTGGGTATCAAAATGTAGAAATTAAATCTGGTGACGGGACGATTGGCTGGAAAAATAAAGCGCCATTCGATGCTATAATTGTAACCGCGGCTGCTCCAGATGTGCCAGATGCTCTTGTTGATCAACTTGTTGACCGAGGGAAAATGGCAATTCCAATCGGTACTCAATACCGGCAAAATTTAGAGTTAGTTCAAAAAAGAGGTGATTCTTATATAAAAAAAACAATTTGTGGTTGCATCTTTGTACCTTTAATCGGCGAAGGAGGATGGGCTGAATGAGCACGGACTTGACTGAGATTGACACCAGGGTGGTTGGACAGAATGGAAAAGTAAGTTTTATCCGAAAATTGTATGATTGGGTCCTTCATTGGGCGGAGACACCTTATGGTTCTTTGGCATTAATCATTTTAGCATTTGCAGAATCTTCTTTTTTTCCTGTTCCACCTGATGTATTATTAATTGCATTAGCTATCTCAATTCCTAAAAAGTCCTTTTTCTATGCATTGGAAACGACGGTTTCTTCTGTCGTAGGTGGAATTTTGGGGTATTATATCGGCATAGCGCTAATGGACATCATTGGATGGAAAATAATCGATTTCTATAACGCCAGGGAATTATTTACCCAATTATTTCAGACTTTCAATGAATACAATTTTTGGGCAGTATTGATCGCAGCTATTACACCGATACCATATAAAGTCTTTACAATTTCTGCTGGCGCCGCCAATGCAAATTTTGGGGTATTTATGTTAGCCTCAATCATGGGGCGGTCGTTTCGATTTTTTGCTGTTGGAACTTTGATTTACATCTTTGGTGAAAGAATTAAAAATTTTATTGACAAATATTTCAACTGGTTATCTATTCTTTTCGTTGTCTTACTGGTTGGAGGTTTTATTATTATAAAATATGTCTTCCATTAACCAGTTGGCAACGAACCGTAAATAAGACTTCTGGTTTGTGAAAATAAGCATCTTAAATTTGGAATTTTGAAAAATAATTTTCGCAAGCAGGATGCTTTCGCAACAGTTTTAGACAGTTCATGGACAGCATATTAGGGAGCTGGATTTTAATCAATTTGAAGATAATTCAGTTTTAACCGGCTTACTAAATTACCACGCATTATTAAAACATTATCGGGGCGTAGCGCAGTCCGGTCAGCGCGCCTGCTTCGGGAGTAGGAGGTCGGAGGTTCAAATCCTCTCGCCCCGACAAGTCGATTGATAATCATATTAGCTTCGTCATAATAGGAGGTCGTCCCGATCAAAATCGGGATCGCCCCGACAAAGTCAAATTATCATTTAGAAACCAAGCTTAGCGAAAGAGTCAGGAGGTCGTCCCGATGAAGATCGGGATCGCCCCGACAATGATATAATATTGGTAATAGTTCACCACCTTTATTAATCCTGCTTTTGATTGCAGAGCAAGGATTAACGATTTACGATTTTCGAAGTATTGTTGATTTTTGAGCTTCGTTTTTTCCAACAGTAATTCTTCTAAGATCAAAAATCGCTAATCTTTAATCGTAACTCATTTTTTTTTGAGTAAATTGGAGTGGTGAATTATACTCGCTAAGGATTAATTTTTCATGTCATGCCTGTGAATACAGGCATCTCCTAAGTAATTGTTAATAAAGGAGATTCCTTCATCCGCAGGAATGACAAGGATACTGAAATTCTTACCATTAACGAGTATATTACGAATATTATTGTGCTCAAAGATTGGAATAGCCTTCCAGTGAATGGCGGTCGTCTCGATGGAAATCGGGATCGCCTCGACTAATCCTTTTATCATCATGGGTCTTTTTAATGACCCATTTTTTATCTTATTTATTGGTAGAGCGAAGATGGAATACGACAAAGATAAAGTTGATGAAATGGTTTTGGCTTTATTATATCTTACCACCTCGAAAGACAAATATGGAGCAAGAGCCTGGAAGGGAATGGCTTGGGAGGTAATGGATCGACTTTGCGAGAAAGGTTATATAGATAACCCGAAAAACAAAGCCAAATCCATTGCACTTACAGAACAAGGGGCAAAGCTTTCAATGGAATTATTTAAAAAACATTTTTGTAATCCTGCCGAATAATTTTTTTGATCAACAAAATTCTGTTTCTTATCATAATGACATGAAAAATAGTATCGTTCTATTAATCAATCCCTGGATTTATGATTTCGCAGCCTATGATTTCTGGATTAAACCGGTAGGACTTTTATCCGTTGGAAATTTTTTAGAGAAATACGGCTATCAGACATTTTTAATCGATTGTTTGGACCGATTTCACCCATTATTTCCAGATAGTAAGAAAAAAAAGTATGGAACTGGTAAATTTATCAGAACATCGGTTGAGAAGCCAACGATACTGAAACATGTTCCAAGAAAATATTGTCGTTATGGGTTGCCGATTGAAGCCTTTATGCAATCGCTCGCACAAATTCCAGAACCAAACATAGTTTTAGTGACTTCCGGGATGACCTATTGGTATCAAGGTCCGCAAACGGCAATTAAGATTTTAAAACAGAAATTTCCAAAAGTACCAGTCGTTCTTGGCGGAATTTATGCTACACTTTGCAATGAACATGCAATCCAACATTCAGGTGCTGATTATGTGATTAAGGGTTCTGGCGAAATTGCTGCTTTGAAATTAGTGGATTCGATTATAGGAAATCAACGCGATTATAAAATAAAAGCCGTAAAATTTCCAAAACCAGATTATCATCATTACAAAAAATTAGTTTCAGTGCCAATTTTTACATCTATTGGGTGTCCATATCGATGTTCATTTTGTGCTTCTCATTTGCTTTCTGGTGAATTTGAACAAAGAGATCCCCATGAAGTTATCGATGAAATTTTATATTTTTATTTCAAGCGACATGTCCGTCATTTTGCATTCTTCGATGATGCGTTATTAATTCATCAGGAAAAGCATCTATCAGTTATTCTCGATATGATTATTGAAAAACAGCTTAATCTTAATTTCCATACGCCCAATGGTATTCATGCAAAACAGATCACACAAGAACTGGCTAAAAGAATGTTTAAAACCAATTTTAAAACTATTCGGTTAAGCTATGAAACATCCAATAAAACACGGCAACAAGAGATGAGTATGAAGGTGACCGATGATAACTTAGCCAATGCAACGGATTGCCTGGAAACTGCGGGAATCCCTCGTAAAGCTGTGGATGTTTATATTATTATGGGACTACCAGAACAGAGTTTTGAGGAAGTTGTAAACAGTATGTTATTTGTAGCTGGTTTGGGTGCAAAAGTAAGATTATCCTCTTTTTCGCCTATTCCAGGGACAATAGATTGGGACCGTTCAATCGAATTATACAATATGCCGCCTAACATAGATCCATTACTGACAAATAATTCAATTTTCCCATTAAATAGAAAAGATTTTACATACAGTATGTTTCAACAAATAAAAAACTTATCCAAGGTTTTGAACTATGGTTTGGATCAAGGGATCAATTTTTTTAGCAATTCAGAATTAACTAGAGTCGTTTCTCAAAGACTTAAACAATTAGAAAAGCGTTAGGAGGGAACCTCCTATGAATTTCGATTTTCCCCTTTCAGAATCAATCATTATTTATATTGGATTCGCGACGATTTTTCTTGGTCTGATTATGTTTGTAATATTAGTATATCAGACATTAAAACGGTCATTTAGCAAAAAGGAAGATGAAAAAGAAAAACCTTCTCCAGGTTGTTTAATTCAATTAATCAAAGTTTTACTGATTACTTTGTTGGTTATGTTTGGATTTACAATGGTATTCTTAGGTGCATTTATACAATCGTTTACTGCATTTACAAAAGAAGAATTGGTTGCAGAGGTATTGTGTCAGGAGATCAAGTCAAGCGAATATTCCATGAAATTGGTTCTTATCGAAAAGAAAGGTAGAAATGCAAATATTTATCGTGAATTCTTCTTAAATGGAGATCAATGGTTTATACGGGGTGATATTATTAAATGGGATGATTGGGTTAATTTTTTAGGCTTACATACGATGTATAAGTTAACCCGCATTGGAGGATATTTCACCAATCCAAAAAATGAGTCTGAATTAAGAACCACCCATTATAGCTTGACTCCTGAGGAACAGACTCCGTTTTGGAGATGGCTCTACAAAAATGGTTATAAGCTTCCACTTATCAATGATGTGTACGGAAATAGCGTTTACAAGTACCCAGCGATTTATAAAGTATTTAAAGTCTATGTTACAACATCAGGTTTTTCCATCGAAACTGAAAATGGATCAGATAATTAGTAAATTAAGTTAAATACTAATATCCTAAAATTAATTGATTTATTCAAGGAGGGTTAAATATGATCGGCAAAGTAGTCTTTGTTATGATAGCATTTTTAGTGTTAGGTTGTACTTCAAATCAAAAAAATTCTGTAAAAAAAGAAGTAATCAAAAGCCCAAAAGCACCAGCAGCAATTGGACCTTATAGTCAAGCGATTAAGGTTGGAAATACGCTCTACTGCTCAGGTCAAATTGCAATTGATCCTGCAACAGGTGAACTGGTAAATGAATCTATTGAAAACGAAACCAAACAGGTGTTAGAAAATCTTGGTGCTGTTCTGAAAGAGGCTGGGATGGACTATTCCGATGTCGTCCGAACCACCGTTTTTATGTCTGATATGGAAAACTATGGACGAATTAATAGTGTTTACGCACAATATTTTACAGAAGATCCACCTGCCAGAGCAGCAGTGCAGGTAGCGAATTTACCAAAATATGTTAATGTTGAAATTTCTTGCATTGCTGTAAAAACTGATTGATTCGTTTAATTTTTATTCATATATTCATGGGTGCAATTTGAAGACAAACCACCGGATTTTAATAATGATAACCATAAAATTAGGATATAAAAATGAAAGCAGAAAATATTCATTGGTTAGGACATGATTCCTTTCGCATTGAAGATCAGGGTAAACAAATTTATATCGATCCCTGGAAATTATCCGCAAATGCGATAAAAGCTGACTATATATTTGTAACCCATAGTCATTATGATCATTTCTCAAAACAAGATATTGAAAAAATCACCAAAGAGACAACTAAAATATTTGGACCTGAAGACGTAGCAAAAGAATTAAGAAAAAGAGCTACTGCCATGAAACCTAATGATGAATTGACAGCAGATCAACTCAAAATTATGACGATTCCTGCTTATAATTTAGACAAGCAGTTTCATCCTAAAGAGAAAAATTGGATCGGATTCATTCTAACACTTTCTGATGGCACCTCTATTTATCATGCTGGTGATACCGATTTTATTCCAGAGATGAAGTCGCTCAAAGTAGACATCGCTTTATTGCCAGTAAGCGGAACCTATGTGATGACTGCTGATGAAGCTATTGAAGCAGCAAATACATTTCAACCAAAAATTGTAATACCGATGCACTATGGAGATATCGTTGGAAATAAAAAGGATGCTGAAAAATTTAAAGCAGGTTTTAAAGGAGAAACAGTATTTAAGAGTATTGAAAAATAATTTTTAAATTTCATCTGCCTAAAATTAGTTTCTCTTTGCTATAATTAGACCGAGATGGTTTTGGACAAATTCCTTTGCTCTGAACGATGGAATCCCTTTATTTCAATACAAAAGCCACTTTGATGTTAATTTATCTGAAGAAATTGTAAAACGCTTTAATTGGTTCTTGAAATATTGGAGAATTATCACTATATTTTAAAAGATCAAAATAGCAAAAAAGGATTGTTGAGGGAATGATAAAAGCAGTAAAAATTTTGTTGCTCGCACTTATTATCTTTATGTTATCATTTTTAACTTTTAGTCAATTAAATCCAACCAAGAAAATCATCGAGTTACCCACCTTACCTGATACAATCATTAAACCGATCAAGACAATTAAGATAGCCGATACCATAAAAAAAAGAGAAACTTTATCCACAATATTAACAAGAAATGGAGTCTCCCAAAATCTTGTCCATCCAGTCATTGCATCATTTAAAAAATGTTATTCGGTTAAACGTTTAATGCCAGGTGATCGTTATACAATCGAAACTGATAGTTCAGGTAGTTTGTTATCTTTTACTTATTTACCTACAGATGAAAAAAAATATGTTATCTATTCAGATAAAAATGGAAGTTATTCCTATCATGAAGTAACGGTTGAATTAGTAAAGAAAATTAAATACTTGCGTGGTACAATTCAGTCAACACTGTATGAAGCAATTCTCGAGGCAGGGGAGACACCTGAACTTTTATTTTTATTTACCGATATTTTTCAATGGGACATCGATTTTTTTATCGATCCAAGATTTGGTGATCGTTTTAAAATAGTTTATGAAAAACTTTATACGCCTGATGTAGATAAATTTGTTCGATATGGGAAAATTCTTGCTGCCCAGTATACTCTGAATTATGATACCTTAACCGCCATTTATTTCGATAATACACCGGCAGATGATGGCTATTATGACTTAAATGGAAAATCCTTCCAAAAGACGTTCCTTAAATCACCGTTAAATTTTCGCCGTATTAGCTCCTATTTTTCATATTCACGTCGGCATCCTATTTTGAAAAAATATCGTCCGCATTATGGAATCGATTATGCTGCACGAAAGGGAACTCCTGTCTCAGCAGCAGCAGATGGAATCGTTATCGATAAAGGTTATGATCGAGGTATTGGTAACTTTGTTAAACTCCGTCATAAAAATGCCAGATTTGTTACCCTCTATGGTCATCTTAGCCGTTTTGGCAAAGGTATCGTAAAAGGGGAACGAGTAAAGCAAAAACAAATCATTGGATATGTAGGTCGAACCGGATTAGCGACTGGTCCACACCTTCACTATGCATTTTATAATAATGGACGACCGGTCGATCCATTAAAAATCGAAAATACCTCAGGTGATCCAGTTCTTGCTGAAAATAATCAACGATTTTGTTCGGTAAGAGATTTAATGTTAGACAAGTTAGCATACATCGATTATTTAAATATTCCATTGATTTTCACTACTGCATCGCAAGTCCACTATAATCGTTATACTATTCCAGAAAGGTAATGGAAAAGTAAAATGTTACTTTAAAAATTTTATATAACTTATTATAAAATTTCATAGTTAATATTAATTTACAAGGATACTAATTTAAAAATCAGAAAAGATAGTCTTAATTTAGTGGATCAATTACAAATACAGGAGAGATTTTATGACGAATGGTATCTTTAATGTTCCTGTTCCTTCTAATGAACCTATATTAACCTATGGACCTGGCAGTCAGGAAAAAAGAGTATTAAAAGCTAAAATTGTAGAAATGAAGAGTCAACAGATTGAAATTCCTCTGATAATTGGAGGTGAACACGTCAAGACGGGTAATACAGTAGAGTGTCGCTGTCCCCATGAAACAAAGCTATTATTAGGAAGCTATCATAAGGCAGGTGAGAAGGAGATAGACCAGGCTATTCAAGCAGCACTTGCAGCAAGATCGACATGGGCTGCGATGAGTTGGGAAGCAAGGGCATCTATT
>Ga0209427_10008036_pt1 | contig 11894 bp, 9 predicted proteins | sample DeeMarSWOR136_30_FD_187465 | JGI IMG/M metagenome (GOLD analysis project Ga0209427, IMG submission 187465) | Marine sediment microbial communities from White Oak River estuary, North Carolina - WOR-1-36_30 (SPAdes) (version 2) | ecosystem: Environmental > Aquatic > Marine > Intertidal zone >... | reverse complement strand
GGTGAAGAGGCCCACGATCTGGTGGACGAGGGCGTCGTAGGGAGCCTCGGGGACGGCCACGGCCTCGAGGTCCTCCCGGTAGGCTCGTCGCGCGATGACGAGGGCCTCTAGGGTATCATCGGCGTCCATGGTAATGATCACGCCCTTGGCCACCCGCCCCACCCGGTGCCCGCTCCGCCCCACCCGCTGCACGAGGCGGGTGACCTGCCGCGGACTCATGTACTGGATGCAGAGGTCGATGTGGCCCACATCGATCCCCAGTTCCAGGGACGAGGTGCAGACCAGCCCCTTCAACTCACCACCCTTGATCCCCTGCTCCGCTAGGATCCGGGCGGGCTTCGCCAGGGAGCCGTGGTGGATGCTCACGGGAAAGTCCATGTCCCAGACCTTGAAGCGGCTGGCCAGGACCTCGGCGATGGACCGCGTGTTGGTGAACAAGAGGACCGCTTGATGGCCTTCGATGAGGTCCTTGATGACGCGCAGCCGCGCCGCGACCTCGGGGTGCGTGTACAACTGCTCGGCGAGGGCGTGGTCCGCCGCGCTGGGTGCGGGGTACAGGATCTCCAGCCGCATGAAGCGGGCGACGGGCACCTGGACGATCTCGAAGGGCCGCCCTGTGCCGACGAGGAACTTCGCGACCTGCTCTGGGCTGCCGATGGTGGCGGAGAGCCCGATGACTTGAAAGTCTCGTCCGGTGATGAGGCGCAGCCGCTCCAGGGCCAGCGCGAGCTGGCTTCCCCGCTTGTCCTCCGCAAACTCGTGGACCTCGTCGATGATGACCCACCGCGTCTGCTTCAGGTGCCGCCGCATGTTTCGTCCCGGCAGAATGGCCTGCAGGGTCTCCGGCGTCGTGATCAACATGTCGGGGGGGCTCCGGGACTGGGTGAGGCGCTCCCGCGCGCCCGTGTCCCCATGCCGCACCGCGATCCTCACGTCGAGCTTCTCACACCACCACTGGAGGCGCTCTAAGATGTCCCGGTTGAGGGCGCGGAGGGGCGTGATGTAGAGGATCTTGATGCCCCCATGTCGCCGCGCCAACTCGATGAGGCGGCTGAAGACGGGGAGAAACGCGGCCTCCGTCTTCCCGGTGCCCGTGGGAGCGATGAGGAGCACGTTCTTCCCCGCTAAAATGAGGGGTACTGCTTCGACTTGGGGGTCAGTGGGGCTGATGAAGCCTCGCTCCTCCACGATCTTTCGAACCGGCTTATTTAGCAGGGAAAAGGGGTCGTCCGTCCACGCCATCTCCCGAAGGCTCTGGCATAGAGAGAGTCACCCTCCCATAAAAAAGGTACTTCAGGAGAAAACATTAAAACCCAGCAGCCAGCGTACTCTCATAGCTGGAAGCGACGCCCGGTGGAGAGACGGAACGACATGATCGAGGTATCCGCGCCGTTGCCTGAGTCGACGCCTGGATACAAAACGATTCACCGCCTGACGGCCGATGGACGCTATCTTGGCACCGTCGAGGTTGGTTATTTACAGAAGGAGGATTTGAAGACCTTCCGACGGTTGAAACGCAAGCTACGAGCTGGCCAGCCCTTTGGCGTCCAAGTGTTCCTCGACGTGGCGCAGAACGGCGTGACGGCGGCCTCCCTCGGCCGCGACGGCCTCGCGGCCCTCATGGCGGCCCTCACCACCGCCTTCAACGGCTTGGAGGCCCGGGACATCTACCTCTTAGAAGCCATCGGGACGAAACGACGGATTCTTGGCCGCGCCCTCGACCTCCAAGACCGCCAGTAACCGCCGCCCGCAACACAGACGTCTTCCTCCCTCCAGCGTCGGTGCTCGCGGCCGCGACCATCCGCTTGCTTGCCGGTCGCGCCTGTCGCCTGACGGTGGTTCGTGGATACGTAATGGTTTATAAAGCCTGAGTCGATACAAAGAGGTACATAGGCGGAGACTACTGTGGCCCCGACGAAACGTCGACTGCTGAAGATCGCGGTTCTAGTCGTCATCATCTTCTCCGCGGCGTACGGCGTCCTCTTCAGCCTGCGCTTCGCCTTGGGCACCGAGTACCCCGTGGTCGTCGTGAACGGCGTGAGCATGATCCCCACCTACTACGAGGGGGACCTCCTCGTCGTCCAAGGCGTCTCGGAGAAGAGCCTGATCGCGGTCTCCGACGTCATCGTGTTTCACAGTCCCTACAGCTGGGACACGCTGATCGTGCACCGGGTCGTGGAAATCCGCCCCCTCAACGACCAGCTGACCTTCCGGACGAAGGGCGACAACAACAACGTCCAGGACCACTGGCAGGTTCTGGAAGAGCACATCGTGGGGCGGGTCCTCCAGAAGATCCCATACGTGGGGGGCGTGGTCACGGCCATCCAGAGCCCCTACGGCGTCGGCATCCTCTACAGCCTCATCGTCGTGGTCATCGTCCTCGAAGTCTTCTACAGCAAAGACTAAACTAAACCCTTTATAAACAGCGCTTGCATCTCCTATATGTTTGGAGTGACCCAAGGCATGCCCAACGTGAAAGCAAGCATCAACATCGAAAACGTCGTCGCGTCTGCCACCCTCAAGCAGAACATCGACCTCAACTCCGTGGTGAAAGCCTTCCCCAGCGTCGAGTACCGGCCCGAGCAGTTCCCCGGCCTCGTCTTCCGACTGAAGAAGCCCAAGACCGCCACCCTGATCTTTGGATCGGGCAAGATGGTCTGCACCGGCGCGAAAAGTGAGCGACAGGCCAAGACCGCGGTCCGAAAGGTGGTTCGGGAACTCAAGAACAACGGCATCGTGATCGTGGGCAAACCCGTCATTCAAGTGCAAAACATCGTGGCCTCCGCGAGCCTCGGCGGCCGCATCGACCTCGAGAAGTCGACCTACACCTTGGGCCGCACCATGTACGAGCCCGAGCAGTTCCCCGGCCTCATCTACCGCATGGAGGAGCCGAAAGTCGTCATCCTCCTCTTCGCCAGTGGCAAACTCGTGTGCACCGGCGCCAAAAAGGAGGATGAAGTCTACGAGTCCGTCACCAAACTCCACGCCCGCCTCGAGACCGACGAACTGATCTACTACGAGTAGTTGCAACGAAGCTACGATGTCCGGCCATGCGTCGACCTATGAGAAGAGCCGACAACCACCTCAAGAAAGTGGTACCGAAACACTGAGATACGACGTTTTCGTTGGTTGCATTGCATTCCGAACCGCACGGGGAGGACTACGAGCTGACTAGCCGCGTCAAGGGACATGAGGAGGTAAGTAGCGAGCCAAGCACGGCGTCCTTTGGCACTGGCGCGAAAGGCCTTAAAGCCGCATGATTCGATCTTTGCCTTGGAGCGGGTAGACCCCAAGATTGAGGATTAGGACGTAACCTCAAAAGGGACCTCCAAGAACGAGTAAGGTAGTTATTTACCTGACCCGGCTTCCTTTTCATTGCGTAACAAGAAATAATACGCTGCGGCGTGGATGGCGTAGAGTTCTGCACCGAAGGACGTGGGAGCATCCAAGGACATAAACGCCATGATCTGTCCTCCTAGCCACGGAGCTATGACGCCTCCGCCTTGCATCGCCAACGTTCTGATGCTATTGGCTGTAGCCTTTTCCTCTCCACGGACTACTTTCATGAAGAAAGAGGTTTCTAGGGGAGTGGCCATTGCCCTAACACCACACCGTAAAATGTAGAGGCAGGATAACCATGTGAAGGAAGGGGCCAGTGGGATCAATACGTAGAAGGGAATGCTGAGACTGATTGCGACAGTAATCGCTTTGAGAGGGCCAAGCCTCGTAGAGGCTCTCGCTGCGAGGACATGAGCACCAGCGGACGTAAGGTTCGAAATAAAGAACAAGGTTCCGAGGGCATCCGACTCAATGCCGAACTTCTTGTTCGCGTAGTAGGGGAAGAGGCTGAAAAATACGCCGTAACCTAAACTGCCAAGTACCGTGAGAAGCGAAAACTTAGTGACCACATTAGGGGACTTCAGGGTGAACCTGAAGGCATCCCCTCTCTTGGAGTCAATCACTCCCCGCAGAGACCCTATGAAAAAGGGAATCGAGGAAACAAAGACGATCACTCCCAAGGCAAACACGGCCCAATATGCGAATTGAAGCGTGAAGCCATGATTCGCTACGAGCATAGGCGGAAGAAAACCTAGGAGACTGCCTACGGACATCGACGTGATGTTGAGGAAACCCAATAACCCAAAGGCTCTATCCATATCCTTTTTCTCGAAGAATGACGAGTAGATTGGAGTCGAGACTGAACCTATTGCATTACCCACCCCAACTAACAGAAAAGCAAGACAAAAAACCTCAATACTGCTCGCTCCGGTAACAAGTAGTGCGCTTAAACACCATATGGAAAAACCGCACAGAACGACTCTCTTTTTCCCGTACCGATCCGCGGCGATGCCAGCAGGAATAGTCAGAAGAGCCGCACCTATCGAACTTATCATAATGATCAATCCGATTGCGTCACTGGTAAAACCAAGAGACAAGAGGTATAATTGTAACACAACGTTGAAGACACCGTTTCCCAAGCCGTTAAAGATCATCCCCAGTAAGAATAGTTTGGCGGGGAGGGAAACCTTGTCTGGCGCGATTGACCTCGGATTCATAAGTTGCATGAATGGCCTCCATCCCTAAGCTTGCATAAATTGGACTTGCACCCTTACCCATGTTATTATTAACGCACATTTCGCCCTCACACCGCGTCATCATATAAGATGGTCACAATTTGTGAGTGTCAGACGTGCTGTACCTTTAAAAAACAAGCCTCTAAACAGAGTACGTAATAAGCTAGGGCGCATGAGAGCGTGTTTATAGTGAAGAGAGAAACGAAGTCCCTTACATTGGTCGATGGTGATCTCAGACTTGAGGACGCAGTTGTCACGTCCGACGCCTCCGACAAGACAGTCCACGTCCTAGGCTCAACACTCTGTTCTGGTGATTGTATCTTCAACTGCCACCTGAAGACGATGAACCTTGAAGGCAAACGAGGGAAAATCGTAGTGGAGGGTAACCTGACCGTTGAGCACAGCGTCAATCTACGTCGGGGAGACCTCTGTGTTCGAGGAAACCTGTCTGCGGAGAGACTGGAAGTGGATCGCCGAGTCGAAGTATTCGGTGACTTGACCTCCAAGAGAGTCGACGTAGGCGGCACTCTCAAAGTGAAAAGCCGTGTAACATCTATGGATCTTCGCGTCGGAGGATCATTCCAATCGGGATCAGATGCAGAAGTAAACGATTTGGATGTAGGGGGGTCAGTCACCATTGAAGGAAAAATGAAAAGCACAGCCATAGACGTGGGGGGAAAGTTTGTGGGGAAGGGGCCAGTGGAAGCGGAGAAACTTGAGGTGGGAGGCTCGGCGAGAGCTGACTCCCAGATCATGATTGGAGAGATTGACGTAGGAGGCCGCCTTCGCCTCGCCGGAGGCGTGATCCAACGGAAACTCGACGTAGGGGGAGCCCTTGAGGCATCCCACCCCCTCAAGTTTCAAAGTATAGATGTGGGTGGAAAGGCGCAAATTGCGGGTGGAGAAGGAGAAACGATCGAGGTTGGAGGCGCCTTCATATGCAATGGCGACTTGTCGTTCAGTAGGATAGACGTAGGGGGAACAGTGAAGATCGATGGCGATGCCTTTGGTAAAAGTATTAGGGTGGGCGGCACGGTCTCGGTGACAAAAAATTTGACGCTATCGGAAAACTTGAGGGTCGGGGGCGTCATCAACGTAGGTAAAACCGTGAAAGCCGGCGTCATCAAAGTCGGGGGGAAGATAGAAGCAGAGAAAGCTGAAGCCAATAGAGAGATAGAGGCCAATACTCTGATGACGATTTTAGGCGCCAAAGCTAGACAGATCGAGATCGGGAGACGAGGTAGAGCCAAGGGCCCCCTCATAGCCGACGAGGTGCTCATCAAAGAGAGCGCCCGCGTCGAAGACATCTATGCGAAATCGATGGAACTGAGGAGTGGCTGCCGTGTACAGAATGTGTACGCAGAAGACATCAAGATAGGATCCAACTGCACTGTTGACGGAGAGGTGAATTATTCTAAGGCTTTGAGAACTGAACGAGCTGTCCGTTTCACCTATGAACCAAAAAAAACTGAAAAACTACCTCCACCCCCCTTCTAATGCTGGTTTAACGATGGCCAGACGGACACGCTACGACATCTATCTCGACGTCCTAGAGACAGTTCGTAGACGCGGAGGCAGCGGAATCACTCGCATCTCCTACGGTGCCAACCTCCCTGTCGACAGTGCACGGACTGCGATTGAATTCCTCGTAGAACAGGGCTTGGTGCGAGAAGAGACCTACGGCGGGATGAAAGGTTACCGATTAACAGCTCGGGGCGGGGAGTTCCAACAAGCTCTCAAAACAGTTAAGAAGTACCTCAATGAATAACGAGGGCACGCTATCAGGGTTAGTCACGATATTAGGTGATGTCGGCCATCCATCGACGGATGCGGTTTGAGTACCCAAAACGGGTCTCGTTTGAATGTAGGCGCTGCGCCCTCTGTTGTGGTGATACCCCACAAAGGATGCGGCACATTCTTCTATTACCCATCGATGTGAAGCGGGTGTCAGCGAACCAGCTGATAGCACGGGAGGCGTTTGCTACAGAATTGGTCGGCTTTGAGCCCTACGGGTTCCAGATGAAAAAGACGGTAGAAGGCCGTTGCATCTTCCTTCGGGACAACGAGTGTTCCATCTATGACGTACGTCCCTTGATCTGCCGCTTTTATCCCTTCTACCTCCAAGATCAAGGCAACGACAGATACACCTTCAAGTACACCACAGAGTGTCCCGGCATTGGACAGGAACCGTCTCTTAAACGAAGATTCTTCAACGCATTGTTTGCTGAGTTTACGGTATCTCTACTGACCGGCTAGACCCTTGCAACCTAGAGGCATCGACGACCATCAGAGACGTGCCCTTTCCCGGCTTTATGGCCTCACAGGTTTTCTCTAGGACGCCGCATCGCACCCCGCACAGGGGATTCAATCCTTCAGCGCACTCGTTTGCATATCCCTTGGGTCTGTACGTACAACATATTAGTCGGAGACGCAAACGTAAAAGGAAGTGGAGCTTGAAGACGAGGGACTGAGAGTGACTGGAAACGAGATGGTCTGGGACCTCAAGCCGCTAGTGGAAAGCCCGGACCCCGCGGCTATCCAGCAGAAGCTGGCGTCCATGGTGGCGGATGCGGAAAGGATGCGGGCGCGTTATCGCGGCAAAATTGAGGGCTTTACAGCGCCGGATCTCCGCAGGCTGTTAGAGATGAAAGACGCCTTTGTCCTCACTTTCGAGGGTGTCCTGCTGTACTGTAACCTTCTGTATGCAGCGGATGCCACGAATGACGTCGCAAAACACCTGAACGACGCGGCGCGACAGGCGTCCATGGAAGTCGGTCAAGCCTTCGCCTTCTTCGACATCGAGGTGGGCCGACTCTTAATCGCAACTCCGACATTAGTGGATGATCCCGCGCTAGCCGAGTACCGGCACGCTTTGGAGCGCCTTCTACGGAGTGTGCCCCATCAGCTGTCGGAGGCCGAGGAACGCGTGATCCTGATCAAGGACAAGAACGGCGTGGGCGCATGGGAGTTGTTGCAGAGCGATTGGCTGTCCACCCGCACCTTCGCCCTCGAGATTGCCGGGAAGACGGAGACGCTGCCTTACGGACGGATCATCGGCTTCTACCAGAGCCCTGACCGCGGTCTGCGGCGACGGGCCTATCAGGTCGTCTACGAGGGGTTGGGTGAGGACGCCCTCCTGTGGGCCAGCGCCATCCGCGCGGTGTGTGCGGACCACGTGCAGATGTGCGCGTTACGGCAGTATCCGACGCCGATGACTCAGAGCTTGATCGCCAACGATGTCGACCAACCGACGATTGACGGCCTCATGCAGGCCATTGAGCACCACGTCGGCCTCTACCACCGGTATCTTCGGCTAAAAGCCAAGTTGATGGGCGTACCCACGTTAGCCAACTACGACATATTGGCGCCTCTCCCCCACGCCCCCGAGACGACCTACACGTGGGCTCGGGCTCGGCAGGAGGTCGTCGAGGCCTACCGGGCCTTCGACGAGGAAGTGGGCGACTGGATTGACGAGATGTACGAGAAGCATCGCATCGACGGGGAAGTCAGACTCGGGAAAGAGTCCGGCGCCTTCTGTTCGTCGTGGCTCGCGGGAAAGAGCGCCTACGTTTTACAGAGCTTCAACGCGAGGCAGGGCGACGTCTATACGCAGGCCCACGAGCTGGGCCACGCCGTCCACGCGTACCTCTATGCACGAGCCCAAACGCCCAGCAACTGCGAGGTCGGAAGCTGCATCGCGGAGTGCGGCAGCATCTTCGGCGAGCTCCTCGTGACCGAACAGTTGCTCTCGAAAGCCTCGACTACCACAGAGAAACAGGCCATTCTCACCTACGTGCTGGATGAATTCGGAATGATCGCCTTTCAGGTCTCCGCCCGCGTCTTCTTCGAACAGAGCCTCTATGATGCCCTCCAAAGGGGCGTGTTCCTCGACGGCGACACCGTGGCCACCCTGTGGACGGCCGCGCGGAACCGGATCTACGGGAACACCGTGGACTGGCAGCCGGTCATGAAGTGGGAGTGGACGATGAAGCCCCACTACTATCAGGCAAACTACCGGTTCTACAATTATCCCTACGTATTCGCCCAGCTCTTCGTCTTCGCCCTGTACCGGCTCTACCAAGAACAGGGGACGGCCTTCGTCCCGAAGCTAAAGGCCCTCTTAGCCGCCGGCGCCAGCAAGTCCCCCCGCGAATTAGGTGCCGAGCTAGGCTTTGACATCACGACTGAAGCCTTCTGGGAAAAAGGCATGAAGCAAGCTGAAGTCTTCCTCAACGCCCTTGAAGAGACCCTCTAGCTCCCCTCTAACCTATATTGGGGGCGCCTCCCGTTTCCCGGTTTCACCGCTCCCTTTCCCCAAAAGCTCTCTGATGAGTCTATGTGACCCTATACTAGATACCTACACAGAGTATAGATTAACTTCACTAAAAGGCGGTGCCGCCTGAAGGTCCACCGCCTTCCCCCCTTGCGTGTTGACGGATCGCATAGAGTATCTGGGCCCCTGTCTTCACCCTTGAGTCCTCAGCGCGTAGCGGTCTTCTCGCACAACTTGCAGCGGTTCGGCGGCCGCGGCGTGACGTTGGTCTCCAAAGTTGCCGTTCGCGGTGAAAGAGGCGACTGCACGGCTCTTCTACGCGTCACGTCGCGGCGTCATCGAGGACAGGCTGAAAAGGCCGTCCTCAGATCCTCCACCACCCGCGCCGTGGGCTGCCCGGGCTTATTGGCCTCTCGCGCCGTCAGCGGAGCTGCGCTTCGTATCGAGGGTGTTGAGGTACTGTTCCACCTCGGTCTCTGCATTGTCGGCTTTCAGGAAGATGGGCACGTTCGCCATGCCCGTGGCCAAGTAGCTCGACAGTAACCATTCGCCGGGGACAAACTCCAAGGTTTTTTCAAGGATCGTCTTATCGATCATGAAGGTGTTGCTGACGAGGCCGCGGTCGTAGGGACGAGGCAGGGTGCTCACGAAGTAGGTGTGGAGTTGCTGGAGAGCATTGGTGTTCAGGTGGGCGATCCGCTGGGTCGCGATGCAGCCGCCCAAACCGTACTTGCGTCCCTGCCGTAGGAGGCGCTCCACCTCCAGGCTGCAGGTACGGTCGACGCCGGCGACAGTCGCCGGGTTGGAGACGAACTCTTGGGCTTCATCCCAAACGAAGAGGATGTAGGGCTTCACCCCGAACTCCCGCTTCCGTCGCAATAACACGTCGCGGGTCACCTCGATCACGTAGCGCTTGATGGTCGCGGGTTCGCTGATGGAGAGACAGATCAGCCGCGTCTCGCCCTCTAGGAGGTGGATCACATCCTCCACGCTGACGCCGCCGCTGCGGAGACGTCGCCGCGCTTCAAAGTGCCGCAGCATCGTCCGCCTCGACGTGAACCAGCCGTAGAGGGCACTCATCTGATGCACCCGATATCGCTCCGCCACCTCCTCCGCGACTGGGATCAAGCGCTCCACAAAGGCCGCGGTCACCTCGTCGTCCTCCCGATGCCCCGTCTCCTCAAGGTAGTCCAACGCCAATTCCTCGATCTCGCCCAGCGCCTCAACGTAATTGGGATTCCGCGTATTCTCGATCTTCAACCGCCCCACATCTGCAAGGAAGTCCGTGAATTCGGGCGCCGCGGCCCGCGTCCGCCGGACGTAGGAGACCCGGTCTAAGGCGAACACCCGCGCCAAGCCCTCCAGCACCCGATGGTCCTCCTCATAGTCCTTCGGCTTCACCACCGAGTTGTAGAAGCCGGAGACATCCTGCACTGCGTCCTCAAAGATGATTTGGGACGGGATCGTGGGATCTGCGAACACGTCCATCAGGAGGAAGGGGTACTCACAGGAGACATCGAAGACGACGACCTTCAAGTCTTCCTTATGCCGGAGAATCCGCCGTAGCACGTTGGCGAGGAGGTTGCTCTTGCCTCCCCCCGTGAAGGCGAAGATCCCGAAGTGATACCGGACGAGGGCATCGAAGTCCACGTAGAGGGGAATCTCCCTCCCCGACGCTTCAAACATCTTGATGGTGCCCAGCCGCGGATCCCATCGGGCATCCGCACACGTCATCCCCTCGCGCGTGAGGGCCTCCGGAATCCCGCGGTTGTACATGTCCCCGATCATGTCCTGGTTTAGAATATAGACTTGGCTGCCCACCACGGGGTAGGAGAAGCCCCGCTCAAACACAGGATCGCGGTCATCCTCCAAGACCAGATCGTAGTTGATGGGAATAGCGGCCAGCTGAATCATCATCGTCGTCTTATCACTCGTTTCCCAGTCTTCGACGCTCTGCTGGATCACCTCAAACTGCATAGGGAAGTACTGGTAGTCTCGTACTCCCCTCAGCCCAAAGTGCTCAGGCCAGAACCGGATCACCTCCAGTAACGTGTATCGCGCCCTCACGGCGTCGGACCGGAAGTTCCGCACGGCCAAGAGCATCCCGTCGTCTAGCAGTCGAAGGAGGGCCCTGTCGTACTGAGCCTTCACCCGGCACATGTAGGGGGAGGCGGTTCCAAACCGCTCATCTGCTTCCACTCGGCTGAGGGAGACGTTACTCAGCTGCGCGTCAAATTGTCCATCAAAATCCGTGAAAAACCGGGCAAGCCGTCCTTGCATTCTGCTCAACGCCATCTTTCTCCAACGAAAGCCGGATCATCGTACCTACAAGTCACATCGGGTCTCCTGTTACTCTTTCACCGCGCAGGCCTAAAAAGCTATGTCTTGGCGGTCGCCGCTGCGACGTACCACCGCCATCCACCGTCTACGGGTTCAGGGCCACTCCGCGCGAGAGACGCAGAAGCAAGCCTCAGGGGGCACACGAGGAGCACGTTGGAGAGACGCGTCATGTTGGGCTGATGACGGGGTTCTCTGGGATTGCGCCGGTAGCAAGACCTGAAGTGCTGTATCGCGTGAATCGCGGGCGACGATCGCGGACAGGTACGGTAAAGCCTAAAGCCATCGAATGGACACGATTTAATACCGTCATAGCGGTATTTATGACGGTCGATGATCGAGTGGATCGCAGAATGGCCTCAAAGGATCTTACGGTTGTCAGAACGCTGGTGAGGACACCCCTTCGCCTCATAGGGATAGGCGGCGCCGTCCTGGCGTGGGTTGTGATCTACCTCGCCGTTCAACGCAACCCGTGGTTCATCGTCACGGAACACGCCTTCAGCGACCTCGGCGGCCCCCTGGCCTCCGACCCCGGCTTCTTCAACACGGGCCTCATCGGGCTCGGCGGCCTCTTCAGCCTCTACGCCCTCACCCTGATCCAAGACGCGACGAACAAAGTGGAGGCCGTAGGTGGCGCCTTTGCGTTCTTGGCCGGGGTCTTCCTCACCTTGATCGGCGTGTACCCATTGGGCACCGCGCCCCACGCCTTC
>Ga0209427_10008033_pt1 | contig 11897 bp, 10 predicted proteins | sample DeeMarSWOR136_30_FD_187465 | JGI IMG/M metagenome (GOLD analysis project Ga0209427, IMG submission 187465) | Marine sediment microbial communities from White Oak River estuary, North Carolina - WOR-1-36_30 (SPAdes) (version 2) | ecosystem: Environmental > Aquatic > Marine > Intertidal zone >... | reverse complement strand
AAATTTAATATGAACCTAAAAATGGAAGATATACCTATTTTAAGAATTGGTCGACATTTTCGGTATAAAAAAACTAAAATCGTTGTAGGAAGGAATGAGCAAGAAAATAATACCTTACTTAGATATAAAAAACCTAATGATTTAATTATTGAGGTAAAAGATGTCCCAGGACCGATTACAATAATACAAGGAAAATTCAATAAGGACTCTTTAAATTACGCAGCTAAATTAACATTAAGATATTCTGATTTAAATAAACTTCAAGGTCAAATAAAATATGGAAAAAATTATTCCAAATTAAACAATGAAATAATAGTTGAAATCAAAAACGATGAAAATTTAAAGAAATTCATTTTATAAAATATCTGTATACACATTTGTGTATATTAACATTACGAAAATGCCTTAAGAAAGTAATATATAAATAAACCAACTTATACCTAGGAAATATTGTTATTAGAAGATTGTCTTTTTTGAAAATGTCAAATTTTCTAGGATATTGGTGCTTTTTATATGCTTTTTGATAAGAAAAAAAAATATAGTTATTTAACACTTAAAGAAAGTGAAGTTATACTTAAAACCGCAATCGAATGTTTGCCTTTTGATGTTTTTATGATTAACAAGGATGGTTATTATATTATGCAGAATTCAACTTGCAAGCAACATTGGGGCGATGTAGTAGGGAAACGACCTGAGGATGTGGCTAATAATAAGGATACTCTTACTATATGGAAAAACAATAATTCGAGGGCATTTGGTGGAGAAACAGTTACTGGCGAGGTGGGTTTTGAAATGAATGGAGAAACAAATTTTTTCTACAACATTATAAGTCCTGTGTATATTAATAATGAAATTCAATACATCATTGGCTTTAATATTGATATCACTAAAAATAAAAAAGTTGAACGAAAACTTCAAGAATTTGAAGATAAATATCGTCATCTTTATGAAAGCTCACCTTATGCTATACTTTTAGCAAGTATGCAAGGACAAATTATCGATTGTAATATCGCTGCTGAAAAATTATCTGGATTTAAAAGAACTGAACTAATTGGAAAGAGTTTTGCTAATACTTCATTCATACCAAAGGAATATATTTATTCAGTATTTAAAGATTATAAATCTCTAATTAAAAATTGGGTTTTGGAGCCACGAGAAATTCAACTTTATACAAGTGAAAAAAAATGTGTATGGGTTTCATATCAAGCTTCAACATTCGCGATTGAAAATGAAAAAGTAATTCAAGTGTTAATTGAAAATATAAGTGAAAGAAAAAATGCTGATGAAAATATAAAAGAATCCGAGGCCAAATATCATAAATTATTTGAAACTTGTCCCGATGGTGTTATATTAACAGATTTACAAGGAACTATTATTGAATGTAACACTGCAATAGAATTAATAAGTGGTTATCCTTCAAGATTTTTTATAGGGAAAAACTTAGTTGATTTAGAAATTTACCATGAAGATGGTTTGGATAAGGTAAAAAAGGGATATAAAGATTTATTTGAAGAGAATCTCTTAAAATCTATAGAATTTCCTATTAAAACTATAGATAAAAATATAAAATGGGTACAGATGAGTACTACATTACTCGATATGAAAAAAAGGAAGTACATTCTTGCTGTCATTCATGAAATTACTAGCTTAAAGCAAGTAGAAAATGCTTTAAAAGAAAATGAAAGAAAGTTCCGTGATATTTTAGAAACCTCTTCAGTTGGAGTTATGGAGTTTGATGTAATTCACAAAAAATTAATGTATATCAATCCGAAATTGCTAGAAATAGTTGGATTTGATAAAGAAGAGATAACTGAAGAAATTTTCCCTAATAAAGTTATTCATCCAAATGATTTAAAAAAGCTTTTAATGACTAATGAAGAAGCTGAATTAGAATTCAGAATTATGGATAAACAGAAGAAATTGAAATGGTTAGCAGGGAAACGAATTCCTCATTATAATGAAAATGGAGAAATTTCTAGTATTAGAATATGGTTAGATGATATTACTGAGAAAAAAATGTATGAAAATCTAATTTATGAATTAAATATAAACTTTTTAAATTTTACCGCTGACATTCGAAAAAATATCGAATTGCTCTTGGATACATGCCTAAAACTGTTAGATGGAAGCATTATTTTATATGTTTATAAAAATTTTTCTAATGAGAAAGAAAATTATCAAATAATGACATCTGAAAATAGAACATATGATTATAACTCAGAAGAGTTCTCTCAACTGTTTATTAGTGCTTTATTTCATGAAGAACACGATTTTCCTCAAACATTTTTTGATATAGATAGAATGATATATGCAAAATCCGATCCTTTCATTATAAAACATAAATACAAAGGCAGTTTTGGGAAAGTCATTAAATCTCATGAAGGTTTTAATAGTGCTGTATGTATTTTTTACAAAAATAATCCAATAATTAGTGGGCAGGATAAATTAGTATTATTTTTAATTTGTGATGCAATTGAAATTGAGCAACGACGTTGGCAAGTACAACACGATTTAGAAAAGCAGAATATAACATTAAATAAAATCAACAAACTAAAAACAGAATTATTTTCAAGAACATCACATGAATTAAAAACGCCATTAATTTCGGTAAAAGGCTTCACAGAACTTTTATTGACTCTTTATAAATCTAAATTAGATCCGGAAGTAATTTCGATTTTGGAGGAGATTAGAGATGGAGGTAAACGTCTTGAAAAAATTATTAATTTGCTTTTAGATAGTACTAAATTAGAAGCAGGACAATTAATATTGAATTTACAAGATGAAGATTTAACTTTTTTAATTAAATTTTGTGTTAAAGAACTACAAGGTTTAGCAAAACTAAGAGATCAGTCAATATTTTTTAAATTGCACGAGAAATTAGAGACAAAGTTTGATAAAGAGAGAATTTATGAGGTGATTTCGAACTTATTAGTAAATGCGATTAAATACACCCCACCAGGAGGAAATATAACTATTGAGTCTACAAAGAATAATGATTTCTATGAAATATCAATAAAGGACAATGGAATAGGGTTTACTACAGAAGAGAAAAGCCTCGTTTTTAAACAATTTGGAAAAATTGAACGGTACGGCCAAGGATGGAATATTGCGGCAGATGGTACAGGACTAGGATTATATATTACAAAAAAACTTGTAGAATTGCACGGTGGAAAGATTTGGTTTGAATCTGAAGGAAGAAATAAAGGAACAACCTTCCATTTTTCTATCCCTATAATAAAGTAGAGATTAAGAATTTTTGAAGCTTACTAATTTAATTATCACTATCCAGAAGAACTGGACTCCTAATTTTTTATTAAATTCTTTCAATTTCTAATTATCATAAGAATTATCAAAAGTAGATAAGAGTGAAAAAATGAATGAACTGGAAGATAATAGAGATCTTGAGGATATACCCGAAATTAAGAAATATTTTATGAGAATTTATACAATTTTATCAAAAGATATTCGGGATAAATTAAAACTACTAAATGTAACGAAAGAACAAAAAAAGAAAATTAAAAAGGAATTAGCATTCTTATCAAAAGATAAACAAATTGAATATTTAGATGAGTTAGTACAGTTAAATAATCAAAAATAAATAAAATAAAAATATTTCTCCCAGTTTAATAAATTTATTCTATTAAAAAGCAGTAAATTACTTGCTTATAAAAATATTAAATATAAGAAATAACTATTCTTTATAATTTAATTATGAAATATCGATACCAAATTTTTTTAAGAAATATACTTTTTTCTTCTTAAGATTATCAATTAATTTGTTTGATCAAACACGTAAAAGTAATCAACTTGTTTTTTTACAAAATAGCAAATCAATTTTTAAATCATATAAGAGATTCGAAAGAATTATGAGCGAAAATGTGGAAAAATATATAAAAAGAAAAGTCTTTATGTCCACAAGTTCAAGAATTGCACAAAAATTTGTCGATGCTGGCTTAGAAAAAATAAGAGCTTGTATTAATTGTGGAACTTGTACAGGAGGATGTCCTTCAGGACGACGTACTGCATATAGAACTCGTTCTGCTATTCGTAAGGCATTAACAGGTGACGAATCTGTTCTACAAGATATTGATATTTGGTTATGCTCAACTTGTTATTATTGCTATGAAAGATGTCCGAGAAATATTCCCGTTACCGATATGATAATTAAACTTAGAAATATAGCTGTAGAAGAAGGATATATTTTGGATTCACATTTTGGGTTAGCTAATGACATTTTTTATACTACTGGACATGGTGTTCCTGCAAATGGTGAAGCAAATAAAAAGTGGAGAGATTTAAGAGAATCATACGGATTACCTCCATTACCACCAACAGTTCATTCATACCCTGAAGCAGTTAAGGAGTGTCAAGAATTAATGAAAATTGTAGGTTTTAAAAAATTAATGGATAACGCAGGGAAATTAAAAGAAGAGAGAGCAAAAAAAGAGAAAAGTAATAAGGAAGAATAGATATGAATAAGGATTATAAATGGCATTATGGTTTGTTTTTAGGATGTGTAATACCTAACCGTTATCCTATGATAGAGGCGTCTATCAGAAATGTTTTCGACCATTTGGGAGCCAAGCTACTAGATTTGCCCGGCGCTTCGTGCTGTCCAGCTCCAGGCGTTTTTAGAGCATTTCACATACCAACATGGCTAGTTATTGCTGCTAGAAATATTTCTATTGCTGAAGAAATAGGAGTAAATCCTCTTACTGGTTGTAATGGGTGTTATGGAACTCTAAGAGATGCTTGGTATGAACTTGAACATGAATATGAATTAAAAAAAGAAGTAAACGAATATCTTGCTAAAATTGGGAGAACTTATAAGGGTAATCTTGAACCAAAACATGTTGTTCAAGCATTATATCTCGATATGGGATTAGATTATTTAAAAGATTATATTAAGTTAAAATTTTCAGACTTAAAAGTGGCTGTACATTATGGTTGTCATATAGTAAAACCAAGTGATAAACGACCGTGGGATGGTGAATATGAAGCTCCAAGATTTCTTGATGAGATTGTTGAACTGACGGGAGCTAAAAGTATTGAATATAAAGATAAATATATGTGTTGTGGAGCGGGTGGAGCAGTTAGAACCGCTGTTAAAGAGGTAGCCGCAGATTTCACAAGAGAGAAACTTACTAATATGAGAAATGCAGGAGTGGATATTGTTATTGATTGCTGCCCATTTTGTCATCTACAACTTGATTTAGGGCAAATGGAAGCAAATAGCATATTTAAAAATGAAATTGGTGAACCATTTAAAATTCCTGTAATTTACATTACCCAATTATTAGGTCTCTCATTTGGGATGGATCCAAATCTATTAGGATTAGTAAAAAATCATGAATTGACAGGTGTACCACCTTTCATTTCAGTAGAGCCATTTCTAAATATAGTGAAAGGGCAATTGACTTAGGAGGATAAATATATTGACAGAAATTAAAAAAGAAATTGAAATTACTGGTAATGAAAGACCAAAAGTAGGCGTTTATATTTGTCATTGCGGTGTGAATATTGGTGGTGTTGTTTCAGTTCCAGATTTAGTTGAGTATTCAAAAACACTTCCAAATGTTGAAGTCGCTCGAGAATATAAATTCTTTTGTTCTGATGTAGGGCAGAAAATGATTAAAGAGGATATTGAAGCGGGATTGGTAAATAGAGTTGTAGTTGCAGCCTGTTCCCCTAGAATGCATGAACCTACTTTTAGAATTGCCTGCAAAGAAGCAGGACTAAATCAATTTTTATTTGAGATGGCAAATATTAGAGAACACTCCACTTGGGTTCATATGAAAGAACCAGAAGGCGCATATGAAACTGCTAAAGACCATATTAGAATGGCTGTTGCAAAAGCTAGAGAATTGATACCCTTAGAAGTTCAAAAAGTAAAAGTTGAACCTTCTTGTTTAATAATTGGAGGAGGTATTGCTGGTATGAATGCTGCTTTAGATCTTGCTCTAGAGGGTTATAAAGTATATCTTGTTGAGAAATCACCTACAATTGGCGGTCATATGGCTCAATTGGATAAAACATTTCCAACAATGGATTGTTCCAGTTGTATTCTTACCCCAAAAATGTCTGAAGTATCACGAGAAAAAAACATTGAGCTTTTAACATATTCTGAAGTAACAGAAGTTTCTGGATATATAGGAAATTTCGAAGTTACAATATTGAAGAAACCTCATTATGTAGATCAAGAAAAATGTACTGGATGTGGAATATGTGTTGATTATTGCCCTGTTATCGTTGGAAATGAATTCGATCTAGGGTTAGCTACTAGAAAAGCTATATATATTCCATTTCCTCAAGCTATTCCCGGACAATATACCATAGATATGGACCACTGTATAAAATGTGGTATCTGTGCTAGAACTGATGTATGTGAACCTGAAGCGATTATTTATGATGATGAACCTGAATATATGAAAGTTAAAGTAGGAACAATTATAGTGGCTACTGGATGGGATTTATACGACCCAACTGAATTGAAACAATATGGATATGGAAAATATCCAAATGTTATTACTGGACTTCAAATGGAGCGTTTATTAAGTTCTTTTGGTCCTGTGATAGGTAAACCAGTTAGACCTTCCGATTTAAAGGAACCACATAGCATTGCTTTCTTACAATGTGTTGGGAGTAGAAATTTTAGAGATGGAGGCAATCAATACTGCTCTCGAGTATGTTGCATGTATAGCTCGAAGCAAGCTCGCCAATACAAGGAAAAACATCCAGAAGCAGATGTATATATATTTTACATGGATATTCGAGCTTTTGGAAAGGGATATGAGGAATTTTATGAATCTGCAGCACGAAATTATGGAATTAGTTATATGAGAGGCAGAATTGCAGAAGTTAGCGAAGATGAGGATAATAATATTATTATTCGATCTGAAGATACGTTACTTCAACAACCAGTTGAATTAAAAGTTGATTTATTTGTATTATCTTGTGGATTAGAACCGCGAGCAGATGCAGATATAATAACATCTTTATTACGGATTCAAAGATCTGGAGATGGATTCTTTTTAGAAGCCCATCCAAAATTAAGACCCGTTGATACTTTAACAGATGGGATTTTTATTGCAGGAGTTGCTCAGGGACCAAAAGATATTCCAGATGCAGTAGCTCAAGCTAAAGGAGCTGCATCAAGTGCCGCAGTTTTAATGGCTAAGGGAGAAGTTGAAGTAGAACCTTTTTTTGGTATTGTTCGACCTGAAAGATGCATTGGATGTGGTATGTGTGTTGAAAATTGTGCCTATGGAGCGATTGAACTTGTTGAAGACCGATGGTTTGGTACTGTAGCTAAAATTAATGAAGCTCTCTGTAAAGGGTGCGGTGCATGTTCAGGAAACTGTAGATGTTCCGCAATAGATATAAAAGGATTTACAGCTGAACAAATTTATTCAATAATCACCGACAGATTATAAATTGAATAATGGGTTCTTTATATCAAAAAAAAATATCTAAATTTTTTTATTTCAAGCCATATATTGAATAATTGATTCAATGATTGATAAATGGCTTTCAAAATCTAAATTCACTAAGATAGTAGAAAAATTAGCTAAGCGATTTTTTCTAAATAAGATTTCAGCTAATCAAATTACAATCATAGCTTTAGTCTTAGGATTGACGAGTGCTTTATCTATTTTCTTAAGTAGATTTTTGATGTGGAATATTGAATTAATCATTTGTGCTAGTATTTTAATGTTTATATCTTTCTTATTCGATGCTATTGATGGAGCAATAGCAAGATTAGAAAAACCTAGTGTTTTTGGAGGGATTTTAGATATATTTTGTGATAGGACTGTTGAAGTTGCTATTATTATTTCTTTAATCTCTACTGATCCTCTAACCCTAATGTGGCCAGGTATTTTTTCTCTTGGAACAATAATATTATGTATTTCGATGTTCTTATTGATTGGAGGTGTAATTGAAGAGAATAAATTAGATGAACATGAGAAAGTCATTTATTATCATCATGGACTCATGGAACGTTCCGAGACTTTTTTATTTTTGTTCTTTATTACAATTTTATTTCAATTTCGTTTTATATTATTATGGATTTTTGCTTTTTTAGTATTCATTACCGCAATTTTGAGACTTAGAGATGCATATCTTCTTTTAAAATCATAAAAATAATTTGAAGTTGACAATTGTCATCTCTAAGAAGTTACTACTAAAAAAGAAATTAATTCATAATATATTATCGCAATCTTTTAAAATCTAAAAATTATAATTATCATTATGAGTGCTCAAAGCTCTGAAGAGATTCTCAATATAATTTTACAAGAAATTGAAGGTAAAATTGGAATTTTATGTTTAAACTGTTTAATCGTTAGAACTCGTTTTAAAGAATTAGAGAATTTTGTAGAAACTAATAGAATCAAAATCCCACAAGAAAAAGAATTAACAAAATTGGATTATCTTGATCATATTAGTATCCATTTTTATGATAAATATAGTAGTATAACAGAACTTCAAAAAATTTATCCTTCTTGTTTAGCTTTCATTGCTGATATGCTCTTTAAGGATGATAAAATCAAAAAATATTTATTCCGATTTGATTTCATTGCGAAGCATGAATTAATTGATGTTTTTGCTGATTATTGTGCAGATTTAGATATTGATGTTTATGACACTTCTAATATTGATGAATCTAAATTCAATTTAGATCTATATTTAATTAAAAAAAAACCTTTATTAAGAACTGAGGCTGTTTTTGTACGAACGGGTCCAGAAATGAATGAAGAAGAATATAAAAATACATTTTATTTACTAAGTGAATCATCCAAAATCGCTGCCTGGACTGTTTTTGTTACAACTCCAAGAGGAGTATATAATATTGGTTTAGAAAGATTAATCTCAGATATGGAAAAATTGAATGTCTGGCTCTATGTTGTTGACCCTATTCATCAGAGAGTATTAGGTATTACTAAAGGCAAAAAATCTAAAAATCATGATACAGGAGCTAGAGATGACTATAATAAAAAACTTCCACGAGAGCCAATAAGAGCTCAATCAAGAATTTCTAAGATATCCAATTATGAATTTAATGAGTCAGATTCATATAATCCCAAAAAATTTGTAATGTATGAAATTTTACCAAAAGAAGAAGCTCTCACTCGAGAAGAATCTTTAATAAGGAAACCGAGATATCGCGAAATCTTTAGAACCTTATTAGTTATTGAAAAACAATCAGGATTACCGATTATAAATTATTCTCGTGAAGATTTGAATATAGATAAGGAATTAGTATCTGGATTCTTAAGTGCTATGGATTCTTTTGTTTCTGAAATCAGTGGTGCTGAAGGAATGGACGAAATTAAATATAAAGGTTTCTATATACATGCTGTATATGGTCAATGGATGCAATTAGCTTTATTTCTTTCTGAACCAGCTAAATTAGGCTTAAAGGAAAGATTAGCTTATTTTTTACAAGATTTTGAAGAAAGATTTGCTGAAGAAATTAAAAAATTCCTTGAAACAGGAAGAACATCTTATTTTGAACCTGAAAAAATAATTCCTGATATAAAAGACATTCTAGATGTATAATTTAAATGAATATTACTTTTTTCAATTATCATAATTAAATAGAGTTAATATCAATTATTTGAAATTATAATCCAAATTAATAAATAATCCATTGAAATAAATAAATTTGATAACTCTATTTTTATGTGATAATATTGCCAAAAAAAGAGAGGAAATTTGGATTAGTTGATGGTAAATTATTTCCATGCCCAAAAAAACATTACTGTGTATCAACTCAGAGTGATCAAAGGGATAAGGTTAATTATATTGAACCTATTAAATATAACATTCCAATGGAAGAAGCAATAATTAAATTAAAAAATATAATTAAATCTCTTGAAAGAACAAAGCTTCTTAAAGAAGATGGAAATTACTTACATTATTTATTTATAACTAAATTATTTAGATTTAAGGATGATGTAGAATTTCTATTTGATGATAATGAAAAATTAATTCATTTTAAGTCCCAATCTCGAATAGGCGGATATGATTGGGATACAAACAGAAAAAGAATGGAAAATATTCGAAACTTATTTTTAAGTGAAAAATAAAGGTAGATGAATTTTTTTAGATTTAATTAATATTTTAGTGATATTTCACATTTTTCTCATATTTTTTTGCTTCAGTATTAATAAAATCTTTATGAAAGATAATGAGGATATTAAAATGTGTAAATGAAATATAATATATTAACGGGGTATTATTATAATGACTAATATAAATGAAATGAAGTTAATTTTTATATATAATGCAGATTCAGGTGTGATTAGTTTGGTCAAAGATTTTTGGAAAAAAATACTTAGACTCAGCTCATATGAGTGTAATTTATGTATGCAAACATTTGGGGCATTTTCTATGAAGAAAGATTGGAAATCCTTTATAAATAATCTAAATATAGATACCGAATTTTTGCATCGAGATGAGTTTGAGAAAAAATATTACATTAATAATGCTAAATATCCTTCAGCTTATATCTACGAAGATGGAAATTTATCATTACTTATTTCTGATGAGGAAATGAATTCAGTAAAGGACTTGGATGAAATGGAGGTCTTAATTTTAACCAAAGTTAATAATTTATCATATATTGCTCAAACTAGTAATTAATTGAGTAATTTTCATATTTCTATGCCTTAATTTTCATTATTATTATTTTTTTTGTAATCTTTTCCTATTTATGGTTTATAACCTATAAATTAAAAGAATTTAAAATTAAACTTATTTGTATAATCAAAACTAAATAATCTATATGAGTTGACTTTAATGAGTGAAGAAGATGAAAAGAAACTAATTTTTGTATATAATGCAGAATCAGGAGGTTTTTTTACAGGAGTTAAAGATACTCTTCATAAAACATTCCGAAGAAGTACTTACGAATGCAATTTATGTGCAGTAACATTCGGAGCATTTGGAATGAAAAAAGAATGGAAAAATTATGTGAACAATCTAGACGTTCCGGTTGAATTCAAGAAAAAAGACAAATTTAAATTTGAGTTTTTACATAAAGACGAATTTAATGAAAAATATAATATTACTGATGCAAAATTCCCTTCTGCTTATTTTTTAGATAAATCAGGATTCGAATTATTCATCTCTCAAGATGAAATGAACACAGTAAAATCTATTGATGAGTTAAAGGAATTAGTTAATCTAAAAATTGAAAAATTTGGATTATAGAATTTATTAACCAATTTCTTCATTTTATAAAATTTATCTAACTTTTTATTTTAAAATTTGGATTTTATTAATTATAAATCCGTATTCTGAACATTTAATAAGAACTCTTAAGAAGAAATTCTGTCTTATTGACTCGATAATTATTTTTACAGGATTAATATGTTGGTTAGTTATAAGTCATATTCTTTTAGAACCGAATAATAACAAGTTCTAATAGAAATATTTAAATAATTGACTTAATATTTTCTTTAATTGATATATTATTAAAATACTATCTACATTAAGTAATAATATATTCAATAATTCTTTACCTCTATATATCTACACATAGTTTAATTGAAATTATCCCCTGATGTCAATACCTAAAACCAATTAATCAAACTCGGTAGAACCAATATCATCCAACTAATAACATAGGCACTATACAAAAACGCTGGAACGAGAGCGAATAAATCTTTTACAACCTTTACTTTTTCTGAATATGACGGGTGAACTATGTCCATCATCGTTTCTACTGCGGTATTCAACACTTCCATAGCCCAACCCATACAGGCGATTGCTACCAGTAAGACTAACTGCGTCATTCCTATACCGACTAATAGCCCTATGACAATACCGAGTGTGCATATGAATAACCACGCCTTAAAAACCTTTTCACGCCATGCTATCTTCAAGGCATTCCA
>Ga0209427_10008030_pt1 | contig 11900 bp, 10 predicted proteins | sample DeeMarSWOR136_30_FD_187465 | JGI IMG/M metagenome (GOLD analysis project Ga0209427, IMG submission 187465) | Marine sediment microbial communities from White Oak River estuary, North Carolina - WOR-1-36_30 (SPAdes) (version 2) | ecosystem: Environmental > Aquatic > Marine > Intertidal zone >... | reverse complement strand
GCCATTCAATCATTTTTGTAATTCAGGTGACCAGTAGATTAACCATGGGCAAAGACCCAGAAGGCGAAATTTCTAACAAGAAAGCAGGCAGATACTTATGAATATCCGTATTTTGGGAGCACATAACCACGAAACAAAGACTACGAGCTGCATTTGCCTTCTTATTGATGATACCCTGGTAATCGATGCTGGTGGTCTTACCTCTAATCTTTCCATTGCGAAACAGCAAAAACTTGAGGCAATTCTGCTGACCCATCAGCACTATGACCATGTCCGGGACATTCCGGGGATTGCCCTGAATCTTTCTCTCCGGGGTGCCCATATCCAGGTGTATGCCCCTGCTGATGTGCGTGCTACCATAGAAACCAACCTGCTTAACGGCAAAATCTACCCCAAATTTCAGGAATTGCCCAAGAAAAAACCAACGGTGATTTTAAATGTACTGAGACCATATGAAACTCAACTTTTAGACGGTCACAGAGTTAAGGCTATACCGGTAAATCACTCTGACGATACTGTTGGCTATGAAGTAAGCGATGCCCAAGGTAAGTCGGTATTTTATACGGCCGATACCGGACCGGGACTGTCCGAATGTTGGAAGCATGCGTCCCCTGACGTACTTATCATTGATGTAACATTACCTAATGATCAAGAGGAATTTGCTATTGAAACGGGCCATCTTACGCCGAAGCTACTTGAAAACGAATTAATTAGCTTTCGGGAGATAAGGGGTTACTTGCCTCAGGTAATTACTGCTCACATGGATACTAGACTCGAGCCGAAGATTAAAGAGGAGATAGCAGTGGTTGCCGCTAATCTGCATATACCCGTTATCGTTGCACACGAGGGCATGCATCTAAGTATCTGACGACGATTCAAGCGTTATTGGTCTTCTAACTTCGTATGAAAAGGCACAGCTCCCATAAGCTGTGCCTTCGTATAACATTTACTACTATTTAAATTTACCCTGGAATGCGGACACTACGTCCTTGGGCATTATGGCTCCTGAATATGCCGGTTAGACTCTGATGCAGGCGACCTGGTGGTCTTCGCCGATATCCCTGAGGGGAGGAATGGCCTCACTGCATTCTCCTACGGCCATAAAGCAGCGCGGATGGAAGCTGCAGCCCGGGGGTGGGTTCAGCGGACTTGGCACCTCGCCCTTAAGGATGATGCGCTCGCGAGTTTCCTCTACAAATGGGTCGGCGATGGGTACAGCGGAGAGCAGGGCTCTGGTGTACGGATGTAGGGGGTTCTCGTACAGGACTCGCGCTTTACAGATTTCCACAATGCGTCCCAGGTACATTACTGCCACCCGGTCGCTGATGTGTCGCACCACGGAGAGGTCGTGAGCTATGAATAGATAGCTCAACTCCTTGGCGCTGTCCTGCAATTGTTCCAGCAGGTTGATTATCTGTGCCTGAATCGAAACGTCCAGAGCCGAGATGGGTTCGTCACAAACGATGAGGTCTGGGTCACACGCTAGGGCGCGTGCTACGCCGATACGTTGTCTCTGGCCGCCGCTGAACTCATGAGGGAAACGGTCGGTCATGCTTGGGTCCAGGCCCACAACGCGGAAAAGTTCTTCTACCCTGTCGTTATATTCGCCCTTGGTGGGTGTCATGTTATGAATCTTTAGTGGTTCGCCCACAATACTGCCCGCACTCTGGCGTGGGTCCAGGGAGCTGTAAGGGTCCTGGAAAATAAGGGCCATATTTCTGCGGATTTCCCGCAGTTTTTTCTCGGTAAAGGAGGCTATATCCGCTCCCTCGAAGAGAATCCTGCCGCCGGTAGGTTTGTATAGACCGAGTACGCAGCGGCCGATGGTAGTCTTACCGCAGCCGCTTTCTCCCACCAGTCCCAGCGTTTCGTCTCTTATCAGTTGAAACGATACACCGTCGACGGCCTTCACGTCGGCAACCTTTTTGCGTAGCAGACCACGCATAACGGGAAAGTACATTTGGAGGTCTTGGATATCTAGAATCGCTTTATTACTTTTCTGATTCACTTACTTCTCCTTGGTATTGGCATAGCAGCTAATGTAGTGGTTGCCATTAATAGCAGTAAGCGGGGGCCAGGGTTCTCGTGAACATTTATCGACTTTATAGGCACATCTGGGAAGAAAGGCGCAGGTAGGTGGCATGTTAATCAGATTGGGTGGCAGGCCCTCAATTGGGACAAGCTTTCTGCCTTCCTCCTCGTCAAGTCTCGGTATGCAGGCCAGCAGACCTATGGTATACGGGTGACGTGGTTTGGAAAAGATGTCCTTGGTGGTGCCTGACTCGACGATACGGCCGGCATACATGATGTATATCCTCTGGGCGTATCGTGCAACGACTCCCAGATTGTGTGTGACGATAACCAGCGAGGCACGGAATCTCTGTACCATATCCTTCATTAGCTCCAGCAGCTGTGCCTGTGTGGTTACGTCCAGGGCTGTTGTGGGCTCGTCGGCAATGAGGATTTTTGGATTGCAGGAAAGGCCCATGGCAATCATTACCCTCTGGCGCATGCCACCGCTGAAATGGTGCGGGTAATCATCAATGCGGTTTTCCGCCCCCGGGATGCCCACCAGGCTCATTAGTTCGATGGCCCTCTTTCGGGCGGCATCGCCGCTCATTTTCATGTGCAGTTCCAGCATCTCGGTCAGCTGCTGGCCGATGGTCAGTACCGGGTTAAGAGACGTCATTGGTTCCTGGAATATCATGGCAATCTTGGCGCCGCGCGTGGAGCGCATTTCTGGCCCGTTGGCATCATATTTTAACAGATTTTGCCCCTCGAAAATGACCTCGCCGCCGACGATTTCGCCGGGAGCGCTGATTAGCTGCATGACAGACAACTGGCTGACGGATTTGCCGCAGCCGCTCTCTCCTACCAGGCCGATAATCTCCTGCTCGTCAATGTAGTAGGAAACGCCGTCGACAGCTTTGACCAGCCCGCTCTCTGTCTTGAACTGCGTTACCAGATTGCTAACCTTAAGTAGTTCCGCCATTTTCCTCTCCTCACATTATAGTAAACCCCTAAGCCTCGGGTCGAGGGCATCTCTCAGGCCGTCCCCCACCAGCTGGAAGGCAAACACCACTATCATAATAGCAAGACCGGGGGCGAAGGACAACACGGGATTGTATGTAAGGTAGCGGTAGCCGTCATTTACCATGGCGCCCCAGGCGGCGCCTGGTGGTTTTATGCCTATACCTAGGAAGCTCAGGCCGGCCTCGGCTAGGATAAGTGTGCCTAGCTGCATCGTTACTAGGACTATCATTGGTGCCAGTGCGTTCGGTAATATATGCCTCAGCATGGTACGCATGTCAGTCGCGCCCATGGCACGCCCGGCCAGAATATAATCGTTTTCCCTGAGGCTGAGTGTCAGCCCGTTCATTACCCTGGCGTACCCGGGCAACATGGCCACCGCCAAAGCGATGATTACGTTTTGGATACCCGCGCCGAGAACGGACGATATAAGGAGGGCCAGCAGAATCATCGGGAAGCCCATGAGTGCGTCCATTATCCTCATGATAACCATACTGGTAACGCCGCCGAAGTAGCCGGCTATTAGTCCCAGGATGATGCCGGCAGCCGCCGCAACCCCCGTTGTCACGAAGCCTACCAGCAGCGCTGTCCTGGCGCCGAAGATAAGCCTGCTCATCGTGTCTCTCCCTTGGATATCTGTGCCCAGCCAGTATTGGCTGCTCGGTGCCTCCAGAGAATCGGTCAGGACCCCCGTGTATGGGTCGTACGGGGCCAGAAAGTCCGCGAATATGGCTGTAAGAACTAGTATCCCCAGTATCACGAGACCGAAGAGGACAATCTTACGTTGCAGGAAGACCCTCCAGAAGCGCCTCCACTCGCTGACACGTGGTGCGACTTCCTGGAATTCTAAACTGGTACTTTGCTCTTCTACCATGTTCTGAATTCTCCTAGCCGAACCGTATCCTGGGGTCTAGCCACCCGTAGGATATGTCTACAATCACATTGGTCAAAATGATTATCGTGGCGATTACTAGGGTGCCGGATTGGATGACCACGTAATCGTAGGCGAAGATGCTGGTTACCAGCAGCCTGCCGACACCGGGGACGGCAAACACGGTCTCTATGAGCACCGCCCCGCCGAAAATAATGCCCACGCCTATGCCCATCAGGGTAACCATCGGGATGAGGCTGTTCTTCAGGGCATGTTTGAATATTACCGCGCGCTCTCGCAGTCCCTTTGACCAGGCCGTGCGTATGTAGTCTTGGCGGGTTATCTCCAGCATGCTTGACCGCATGACGCGCGCCGACCCCGCCAGACCGGGCAGGGAGAGGCAGAATATGGGCATGATTACCTGCTTTGTGCTGAGCCAGAAATCGTCAAAGGGCGAGGTATAGCCCGCGATTGGCAGCCACCCCAGCGTCAGGCCGAAGGTGTAGATGAGCAGTATCCCAAGCCAGAACACGGGCACGGTAACGCCGATATAGGCCAGGACCGTAACTACGGAGTCTATCCAGGTGCCTCGCCTCACGGCCGCGACTATACCCAGTGCGATTCCCAGCGCATTGGATAATACCAGGGCCACCAGCCCTAGGTGCAGCGTCACGGGGAAGCGTTCACCCATCAGCTTGCCCACGTCTTCGTGGTAGTATATGGATTCTCCTAGGTCGCCGCGTAGGATACCCCACATCCAGTTGCCGTACTGTACGAGGATGGGCTTGTCCAGCCCGTACTGTACTCGTAGGGCTTGCAGCGTTTCCTCTGTTATCGCGCCTTGCGTGGCTTGCTGTCCTAGGAAAATTATCAGCGGGTCGCCGGGCAGCAGGCGTATCACGAAGAAGACAATCAGCGTGACGATGATAAGGACGATTACTGCCATTATCAGGCGCCGTATGATATATGCGGTCATTCTATATCCCTGTTACCCTCTGGAAATCCGCTCAGGTAGCTGGCAGCGCACTTCCGCATGAACACTGAAAATTATAACACACGAGTGAATTTTATGTCCAAATTGCGGGAAATTATAGGTAAATTGTAATGCCGGGTGATTCGCTCCTCTTTTTGATTTTAGCCAGAGGATGAATCACCCGGCTATCACTCAGGTTATTCTACTATGACTTGTCTGTCTAGTGAGGCTCCATCCACACTAATTCCGTATGCCATCGTACAAATCCGCACGTGAATTGCGGGATGTCGCTGTGTACGTAGGGGGCCGCAATCGAAGTCGCGGGTCGGTGCATAATCGGGACCAGGTAAGCCCCGTCATCCAGGTATTGGAAAAGCCTCTCGGTTATCTCCACCTGGCTCGCTCTATCCGGGTACTGGAGCGATTCCGCATCTAGTTGGGCCTGTTCCTCGGTGTGCCCCAGATATACCAGGTCGGTGAACGGGTCGGTGCTGAACCAGCGCTGGTACGTCATCAGGTTGGTGATGTCCATGCCTGACCACATGTATGACAGGCCTGGTTGTGCGGTGCCCCAGACCGTCCCGAAGAACCTGCCGGCGTCCGCTACGTCCAGCTCGGTCTCGATGCCTACTGCATCCAGGTACTGCTTGATGGCCGTGCATGCATCAATGCCAGATGGGACGTTCTGGAGTATCAGCGTGGTCTTCAGGCCGTCGGGGTAGCCTGCCTCGGCCAGCAATGCCTTGGCTTTCTCTGGGTCGTACCTGCGCTCGGGGTAATCCGGCCGGTAGCCCCACTCGCCGGGGGGTGCTAGCTGGTACAGGGGTGGGTATTCACCCATGCCGATAGCTTGGGCAACAGCCGCCTTGTCGATGGCGTAGTCTAGCGCATAGCGTAGCCTCACGTCGTTCCATACGGAGTCCGGGTCAGATGTGTTGGGCCAGATGCTGTCGACGAAACCGACCCAGCCCTGTATCTTCTGGAAGCCCTTGTTGACGAGGTCTATCTGGTCCATTACGGTGTAAGCCCCTCCGTAATCCGCTTCTCCCGCCTCCATCATGGCCTTGGCCGTAACGGGGTCTGGGATATATATGACCTTAATGCCGTCAAGGTAGGGCAGCCCTTCCTGCCAGTAGTCGTCAAACTTCTCCCATATCAAATGGACATCTCGCTTGTACTCTACAAGCTTGAACGGGCCGCAGGAAACACGGTGTTCGCGGTCCCATATCCTGCCCTGCTCGGGGTCTCCGCCCGAGCCTTTTTCATAGGCTTCCTTGGAGTTCGGGAATAGCCAGCCCCAGTTCTGGATTAGCTGGTTATTGTAGGTGTTGTAATGGAACGCGAACGTATATTTGTCGATTACCTCGAAGCCTTCATACAGGTTCATGTACGTCCAGCGTCCGTTGGCTATCGCCCGGCCGACTTCCCACTCTATTACCTCGGCGGTCAGCTCTGACCCGTCGTGGAACAGGACGCCCTCTCGTAGCTTGATGATGATTTGCTTGTTCTCGATATCGTCATCGTACCACTCGGCCAGCGAAGGCTCCAGGCCGATACCCTCGTTCCTGTTCGGGGAGGGGGCCAGGACGGCGTCTATGGCCGGGAATACGGCGCCGAGGTCGGCGGGGCCTCCCTCAAAGCCGCCCAGGACCTGTGGCCCGGAAGGTGCAACCCATCTCAGGACACCGCCGTAGGTTTTCCCTCCTGGTGCCGGCGCCGGTGCTGGTGCTGGAGCGGGTGCTGGTGCCGGAGCGGGTGCCGGCGCGGGTGCTGGTGCTGGTGCCGGCGCGGGTGCTGGTGCTGGAGCGGGTGCCGGTGCCGGAGCGGGTGCCGGTGTCGGTTCTGGTTCGGCACAGCTGACGAATATCATCCCGCTGATGACAACCATTGATAGGACTATCAATAGAAGTTTCTTCATTTAGTGCTTTCACCTCCTTAGCTTGTTAAAGTTATGGTGACTTCTTTATTCTCACGGAATTTGGCGACTCACCGTCAGGTTCTGCTGGGACTAAGTCTGAATCACCCTGATTTCCGGTAACATAGAATAACGAGAAACCATTCACATTATAGTTGCTGTCTTGCCAACAGGGATACCGTTGAATCCCTCTTTTTGGTATCCTTCTCCCGGCTCCACCTCCTTCGGCTCTCAGATTTGGGGCATTACTCCGCTAATGATACTGATGCGTGAAAGTGTGTGACTAACAACAATCTAGCCCGCCGTTCAGAACTACGCACGGTTACACCTAACATAACACGTTTGCTAATTATATATACTCATTTTTTGAATTGTCAAGCCTTTTGCATATACTTGACAGTGAATTCATGCAAGTCTGAAAATATTGGGGTAAATCGGGCTCTGCGCGACCCCCGAATACCGGTTCTAGGCGGTCAGTGGTTGTCGCTTTTCCAGTGTGAACATTACCAGCCCGAGTAGAATAAGGTCTAGTCCTATGAGAACGAAGACCTCAATACTGATCTCGGGCCAGCTGCCGCCCCGCTGGCTAAGTTCTACTATCGGCTGTACGATATAATACGTGGGGAAAATATTCCCTATCCATTGTGGTATCTCGGGAAACAGGTAGATAAAGACGGGAGCGAAGAGGATGATTCCGGCGCTCTTCCAGACGGTGAACAGCGCTGCAAAGTCTTTCATCAGAATACCCAGTATCAGGCCGAACTCGACGGCCATTATACCACCCAGTACCAGCACTAGTATCAGCAGCAGCGGCTCGCTGCCGAAAGCCTGGTTTATTACCAGTATCAGGATGCCCATGAATAGACTGAGGATGATTCCCACCAGCCCCTTGGCGGTAAAAACCTCACCCATGGATGTCGGCGTCACCACCAGTGCATCAAGCGTCCTCTTTGCTTTCTCGTTTATCAACGACGTTGCCGGCAGCATGAGACCGCCCAGAAATACGGCTATCAGCACGATTACCGGAAGTAGCCGGTCGTTCCAGGGGATGCTTATTTCCTCACCCAGGGTAATGGATTCTATGTTCACCGGTGATTCCTGGCCGGTAATCTCCCTCACTAGGTTCGTTATTGTTACGGCGATTATCGTGCGGTTTTTGGCTAGGCTTTCCCCCCAGATGTAGGCGGTTATCTCAGTCTCTTCCCCCTTGATAATGGCACTGTCGAAATCGGCGGGAAGTACGATGCCCACGTCCGCGGCACCGGTCTCGACCGCATGCTTAATATCCGCGATATTGCTGTATTCCTCGGTGGTAATTGTATCAAGTCCCTGAATCATGGCCACCAGCTCGGAACGGTCGTCTTCCAGCACCCCCAGCTTGGGTTTCTCGGTGAATAGCGTACCGAAGATTAGCGATATTACAAATGAGAGAACCAGCGGGGCTACGATAGCGAAGATGAAGATATAACCCTTTGAGCCGTAAAGGAATTCCTTGCCCAGCAGGATGCCAACACGCTTTAGACTCATTGGAATTTCCTCCTGAGTACGGTGATACCTGCCCATGTGATGACTAGGCAGTATCCCAGCAGTATCAACAGGTTTAGCCAGATGTCGCCCCAGCCGGAACCGAAGTTGGCCACCCGGTGTACGGTATCGACCAGGTAGTAGGAAGGTATAATCTTTATCCAGTCGGTAATCGCTCCGGGGAACATGACACTGAACGACGGCACTATCAGTAAAATAAAGGCAGGAATGCTCCAGGCCAGCACCGACATGAAGTCTTTACTCACCGACGATATCAGAAAGGCGGCCCCGGTCACCAGCACCCCTCCCAGCAGCAGGCTTATCAGGATTATTAGCGGCTGTCCGCTCATGCCCCCTACCACGGCCATGAACAGCAGTGCCTGCCCGAAAGCCAGACCGGTGCCGGTAATACCCTTGGCGACAAACAGGTCTCGGATTGACATTGGCGTCACCAGCAGGGCGTGTATCGTGTCACGCTCTACCTCCTCGCTCACTAGGTTGGCCAGCCCCATCATTTCAACCATGAGAATAATTATCGCGAGGAGGGGCCGCAGTCTGTCCCGAGGCGGGATCGGTGTGCCGGTCATGTCTGGCCCCAGTATCTCCTCGGATGTTTCGATGTTCAGGGCCTGCCCCGTCTGCATATAAGCCAGTTCCCTTATGATAACGGCCACGGTTTCTTTCATCTCCTGCGGTACGTCCGGTGTGAAATAAAGCCTGATGTTTGGTTTCTCATTTTTAATGAGTTTATCCGCTATGTCCGCCGGCAGTGCTACGCCCGCCACGTAAGTGCCTTCGATTACCGCTTCTTTGAGTGCCTCCTCGGATTCCACCATGGCGATTTCCAGCCCATCTTCCTCTATCTCGGTAAAGGCCGGAAGGGCTACCGGCGCGTAGAGCCCTATCTCCAAATTCTCGTTAACCGAACTGGGCAGAACGAAGTATATGACAACATAGAATATGAAACCGATTACCGTCAGCACAAGGAATAGCTTGTTCCTGAAGAAAAGGGAGAAGTCTTTCGCGATGAGGATGCCGATGATACGCCAGTTCATTACACAAGACCTCGTCCCGTGAGGCCGATGAAGATGTCCTCGAGAGTGGCTTCTTCACTGTGAATTGTTACTACTTTTTCACTTTGAAAAAGCCGGTGGATGGCTTCGGGTGTCTCCGGAGTGTCGAGAGTTATCTCGCGGTCTTCGAGTTCGCCGTCTTTTGTCGACACCTTGGCCTTAAGGGCGCGTTTGCCGTATTGCTGCTTTAGCTGGTGGGGGGTGTCGATGGCGACGATTTTACCCTGGTTCATAAAGGCTACCCGGTCGGAGAGTTTATCGGCTTCCATCATGTCATGGGTGGTGAGAAAGACCGTAGCTCCCCGTTCGCGCTCTTCGAGGATGATATTACGTATTGTCTCTGATGACGTCGGGTCGAGTCCCGCGGTTGGTTCATCGAGGAATAGGATGCGGGGCTTGTTGAGTATCGCTCTTGCTACCATGAGGCGCTGCTTCATGCCTTTGGAATACGTCTCTACCCTGTCTTTTCCCCGGCCACCCAGGCCGACCCGTTCCAGCAGTCCATTACCGTCGAAGGAGCGCATCCCGAACAATCGCGCAAACAGATTGAGGTTCTCCAGAGCGCTCATCTGTTCGTAGAGGTTTGTCGTCTCAAAGCAAACGCCAATCTCTCCCTGTACCTTTTCCACGTTCTTCGCAATATCCATACCGAGCAGCTTCGCCTGCCCGCTTTTTGGCTTTAGCTGTCCGGTCAGCATCTTGAAGGTTGTCGTTTTACCGGCACCGTTCGGGCCGAGAAAGCCCAGGATTTCCCTTTCGGCCACGGTGAAACTTATGTGATCTACGGCAACAAGGTCTCCATACTGGTAGGTCAGGTCTTCTGCTGTAATAGCATCCTGTGCCATAGTATCTCCTTTCATGAGGTCGGCTAATTCTGGACTTTGTGCATTCTATCATGGCCGTGGGTTTGTAATCAAAGGTATGCCCATTTACTTGCCAGACCAAGTTGCCTGGATGTATCATTAGTAGTTGGAGTCTGAAAGTATACACAAAGCAGTAGTTATGGATAGCGGATTAGTCCCTCCCGGGCTGACCTACCTTGCCGATAATATTATCTCCCGGCAAAACATCTTGGGCGTTGCCAGAGAACAACGTGCCAGATGGGCGCAGGGACTTGGACTTCCTAAACGTTCTGAGACCGTTTTTTTTGCCGGTTGCGGCTACCAGTTTTCCGGTCAGCTGGAAGCGCTGATGTCTCTGGCACGGCAGGCCGATAAGAGTATTATCGGCGCCGAGTTGCCCATACGATTTGCCCGTTTTCAGAAGAAGTTGGGACTCAATTTGCCCGGCATTTACAGCAATATCATGGCCAGAGGTGATGGCAGTGAAGTAAAGCCCCTGGAAGCGGCCGTTAAGGTGCTGCGCCGTCTGGGAATTGAGCCCGGTTATCTTGCCGAAGATGAGCCCTGCTGCGGGGCAACGCTCTACCATGCCGGATTTCAGCAGAAATTTGCCGATAATTCCCGCCAGGCATATAAGAAGCTGAAATCCTTTGGCGTAAGTCGGATTATCGGCATGGTTCCCTATTGTACCCACGCTCTACTGCACCTTTTCCCGCTTTTCGTGGATAGTTATGACCTGGAGGTTAAGCATTTCCTTGAGGTTGTCGCCGAAAATATTTCCTCGGTCAAGCTGCGGTTTCCCAGAAAGGTTAAAGTCACCTATCACGACCCGTGCCAGCTGGTTCGTTTTATGAGCCTGGTCGAGGAGCCGCGCCGGATACTCAGGGCTATCGAGGGTATTGAACTGGTGGAGACTGACTGGACCAGGGGAGAATGGGCCACCTGTTGCGGCGGTGGCGGCGGATTTGAGACCGTTTTCCCGGAATTGAGCCAGCTTCTGGCGGTGAACAGGGCCGGCGAGTTGTTGGAGACCGGGGCTGAGATTATTGTGACGCACTGTCCCGGCTGTATTATGCAGTTAAAGGACGGACTGCGGCAGCTGAAAGCAGATAGTGTTGAGGTCCTCGATTTGTCGCAGGTCCTTGCTATGGCAATGGAAAAATGAAGAAGTCGTCCGGTTTTAAAGAGTATAAGAAGGAAATAATGGGGGCGGCCCACAATGACCGCCTCAGGCTGGCCCTTTCCCGCGCTATTAAGAGCTTCCGCTCTAATGTCCAGAACGCCCTTGATAAATTCCCCCATACCGTGGATATGGCCGAAGAAGTCCTGAAGATTAAAGAGGCGGCCATCCCTGATATGGAAAAGCTTGCCCGGCAGGCGGTTGTTGCTATTGAGGAGAACGGGGGAAAGGGTTATATCGCCGAAACTGCGGATGAGGCGTTGAGGATTATCTCCGACCTTACCGGGACCGGTAAGCTGATCGTTAAGGCCAAGACGATGACCGGTGAGGAAATCGGATTGCGGGAGTTTCTTGAGGAAAAGGGCAACGAAGTTTATGAGACTGACCTGGGTGAGTTTATTCTCCAGAATATAGGCTCCAAGCCGATGCATATTTTGTCGCCTTCCATTCATGTACCCAGGGAGGACGTCGCCCGTCTTTTCTCTAGGGTCA
>Ga0209427_10008028_pt1 | contig 11900 bp, 20 predicted proteins | sample DeeMarSWOR136_30_FD_187465 | JGI IMG/M metagenome (GOLD analysis project Ga0209427, IMG submission 187465) | Marine sediment microbial communities from White Oak River estuary, North Carolina - WOR-1-36_30 (SPAdes) (version 2) | ecosystem: Environmental > Aquatic > Marine > Intertidal zone >... | reverse complement strand
ATTGTGTCTGAAGACATACACAAAATCCTGATGGACAGCAAGAAGAAGGCGCATATAGTGAACGTGGTTGGAATAGAGGACAATTACCACAGGAAACTGAAGGACAGGATGTTAAGGGAAGGATGATATGGAAAACTTAAACATGAAAGAGATAGGTGAATTGATATCAATGAAGATAAATGACCCCGAACAATACACCAAGATACTCATGCATGCCAAAGAAGTGATAAAGGATTTCGCTAAACTTGAAATGGAAGTAATGAAAGAATTGGAGAAAGAGGGATGATGTTGAAAGGCAGAGTTCCTGTCTGGCGACAGCAGGATAGGTCAATCAATCGTTGAAACCTCATGGGTTCTTTTTCCTATATTCTAACCCACTCTGCCCGATAAAATCAGGAGGTAAAATATGCCAGAAGTGTTTGAAATAAGCGACCAGTTGAGCAGGAGATTCAGTTCAGGCTGCATATTGTGTGGAAAGCTGGAGACATGGAGAATAAAGGTGCTTGACCCGCAAAATTTGCCACTGGAACTGTGTGTTGACTGCCTGATGAGGCAGAGAATAATCAAGCCAAAGGAGGGAACAAATGCTGAAAAGGAAGATGGTGAAGGAAAGCGAATGGAAAAGCCTGAACCAAGCCATGCTGGAAGCAAAAGAGCAAAACAACCAGTTAAGGGAAAGGAACCAGATACTCGAAGCGAACTTGAGGCTGATGTGGAAGGATGAAAGCTGCAATCCAGTAAAGATATTCAAGGAATTCCAGTTATGGCTTATGGGAGACCCAAACAAGGGAATAAAGCCAAAACTACAGTTCCCAATGCCAACATTCGTATTCAAGGATTTCATTAGGCAGTATAAGGTGAAGAAATGAAAATAAAAGACCCTGTATTGAGGGAGGCATACAACAAGGCGCAAAGCGAATACCAAAGAAATAGGTATGCCAACGACCCGGATTACAAGAGAAGGAAAATTGAATCCAACAAGCGTTGGTTGGACAAAAATAGGGAAAAGTGGAACACCTTTCAGAGGGAACGTTACCGAAAGAGAAAGGAGGAGAAAAATGCCAGAATGGAGTGACACTTGGGAATATGAAGGGACAGAATTCATAAGGTGCAAGGATTGTGGCAAGGCAATGCCTACACAATTCAAGGGGAACCACAAATGCAAGATTGAGGAAAGGCAGAAGGAAATGACTGAATTCAAACCAGCGAATAACACAAAAAGTACAGTTGAGGAAGATGTCAATTTGCTATTAAAGATTGCTAAACAATTGGCTTTCGATATGGGCAAGGACTTAAAGGAGCTTGAAGATGGCGAACGGGCTTGGGTATCCACCATATTCATCCAGAGAACGAAAATGCGCTTTTAGCGACATTGGGTTTGTGCATTCAAACGAAACTTCATGGTGCGAAAAAGAGAGTTTGTTTATCTGTAAGCAATGTTGCATAAAGAGGTCTGGTCATAGTTGTGCGTGGTGGGATATGTGTTGGGGAACAAAAGCAAGGTGAAATGCCCTGTATGTGGGTCAATGGCTGTAAGCCATAACCACTTAGGGATGAAATGCAGGAAGTGCGGATATGAAAACAGAAAAGGCAGAATATTGGAGATTCCTCGAAGATTTGGAGTATAGGTTATATGAAACTTACAAAAAAGCAGATGGAAACTATAAACAAGACCATGAGGGAGCTTAACATAGATAGGGATTCAAGGCAGTTGAATTGCATAAAGATACACCCAGCCGAATCGAAAAAACACTTTGACATGAAGTGTGAAATTGCCTTTTCCCTATACAATAATAATAAGCCATTCCTGACTGAAGCTTTTGCCAACAATAGGAAGCAGAAGTTCGATATAATTGACTTATTGGAGAATGAGGTGATTGAGTGTGTCGTTAAATCCAACACTCGTAGAGAAAAAATACCAGCCAAAGTCACAAAAATATATGGAACGGAAAGAGACAATTGACTGGAAATGGGAAATAAGCGGTCTTAAAGACAGTTTGGATTTCCTAAGAAAGGAAATCCATGACCTGAAGGAAGCGATAAAGGATGCAAATAAATGACGCATCTATGGTTTTGGAATTGGACAGGATACCGCCAAGCGTTAATCATGCCTATATAGTAAGAAGGACAAAAACCGGAGTGATGAGAATACGAACCGCAAAATTCAAGGAATTTCAGGAATATGTCCATTCATTGTTCCCAAAGACTTATAGGGAATTGCAGAATGATGGAAAGACCGTATTAGAAAAGGAAGTAGTCCCAATGAAATCACGACTTGGGGCATCAATAACAATATGTTATGGCGATGAAAGGCAAAGGGATTTGGATAATAGCTTAAAGGTAATATTTGACTCGTTGGAAGGCAAGGCTTTTGAAAACGACAACCAAATTGATTATATCGAAATCAGAAGGGTCAAGGGCGAAGCCCCTAAAATTAAAATAAGAATATATGACCTGTTTGGCACTTTTGGAAAGAAAGTCAAGTGTTCTACATGCGGAAGGATGTTTGACAAGGATGAATTAAGCGAAAAATACAAAAGGGAAGGCAAAATGGTTGTATATGTTGGTCATGTATGCAAATGGTGTTTCTGATGAGTGCCATAACAAAATGGATAGAGAATTACCTTAATTTGCAAGGTCAGTCAATAACACTTGATAATTATCAGAAAAGATTTCTTGATGACACCACGAAATTCCGTTATGTCAATAAGTCAAGAAGGGTGGGTTTTACACAAACTCTTTCTTGGGAAGTATTATTTAGAGCCATGACCATCCCTAATACTTGGGCTGCCATAATATCAGTTAGCGATAGGGTGGCAAAAGATGTTATGAAGGTGATTTATGACGCTTTTTATTCATATAGAGATAAGATGGTTTCGTTGGGACAGCCAGATGCCATACCCAAGTTTGGCACAAGGTCAAAATCCGACCTTAGTTTTCCCGAAGTGAACTCAAGGATACAGTCTTTGCCTACAAACGCAAGGACAATTCGTGGTGCTACCATAACCGACCTTTATTTGGATGAATTCGCCCATTACCAAAACGCAGAAGAGATTTATGGGGCGATTCTGCCTTCCATAACGCTTGACAGAGGCGACATTTCGAGCAGAATTACCATGATTTCCACCCCTTTGTCGAAATTCGGTCCATATTACAAGTTCTGGACGCTAAAAGGCAAACCTGAAGGCAAGCATATCAGTTATCATGTAATACATTGGAAAGAATGCCCAAGATTGGTAAAGAATATAGAATTCATCAAGTCGAGCATGGATGAGGACACTTTTCTTCGTGAGTATTGCAATGCTTTCGTTGATGAGACAATGGCTGGCATACCATTCAATGAGATAAAGGCTTGTGTTGACTATAACCTCGCTGATTTGATGGATTTTAGACAAATAAGGAACCCAATTTATGTTGGCGTTGATTATGGGAAAGTATATGATTCCACAGTAATCATAATAGTTGAAAAAACAGAAACAGAATTCATAATACGCCACATAAAGGAATTCCAGCCAACAAAAGAAGTTAAGAATAGCTATAGGGAGGCAGCAGATTATATCATACGCAATACCCCAAGGTGGAAGCCAAGCAGGATTGTTGTTGATGCCACAGGCGTTGGTTTAAGCACAATAGAGGATTTGAGGGAATTGGGTTCGGTGGTCAAGGGTGAAACCCTAACATTGCCATATAAAGAAAGAATATTTACGTTTATGAAAACCTTGTTCCAAGACAGAAAAATTAGAATCCCTGATAATGAAAAATTGATAAACCAAATACACGCAGTCCAAAAGAAAATCACCGAATCGGGGCAAATACGTTACACCCACCCAACAAAAGGTGATATAAAGCATGATGATTACACTTGGGCTTTGGCATTAGCCCTTTATGCGGGGGAAACTGGAAGCAATATAGGTGGAGGCGGAATTGGGCTGAAAGGCTCAACTTGGGACTTGAAAAGGGATGATGAGCCGGATTTAGGCATTATGTATTAATAATGGTTGGGGGAATTATAATTATGAAGTTGAAAGATATAAAAGACCGAATTCTGCCCGAAAGAGGCGGAATTTTGGGGGTAAAGAGCCTATTTTTGGGCAAAAATGAGCAAAAAACGCCGAAAAACTGGCTGAGAGAAAGGGGCGTGATTGACAAGGATTGGGCTAAATTTGCAACAACAAAGAACGGAATTGTCGATAATAAAATTGATTTTTCAACACTTGACATGTGTTATGCCAAAATCCCAAAGGTTTTCAGGGCAATCAACATGAGGGCTGCCTTTGCCATTCAGGGGGGATATAAACTTGAAGGCAAAAAGGTCGATGTTGATAGGTTAAACAAATGGATGAGAAAATACAGCAACGACAATGTGAAATTGCAAATAGCAAAGAGCATGCTGAAACACGGGAATGTGTATCAGGAGATATTGGGGACAGGTGAAACCACAAGAACCGAGTTCCTTCCAACGGATATGATTAGGGTTCGCAGGGGAACTACTGAAGTTAATGGAAGGGAATATTTCACGCATGAGATTGTTGGTTATGTGCAGATTACAAAATCAGGGGTTATTTTGAATGAATGGAACACAGAAGAAATAGCAGATTTCAAGTGGAACTCCGATGGTGTCAGCCCTTATGGGATTAGTGAAATATTGCCCGGACTGTCAAATCTGACTGACAAATTGGATATGGAAGCTGTATTGCCAAGAATAGGGAAATTCCTTTACCCAAAGGTTATTTACAAATGCGGGAGACCCGAAACCCCATACAACAAACAACAATTGTTGACTTTTAGGACAGACTTGGAAGAAATGGTCGTTGGTGGGGACGTTATTGTGGCTGGTGATATTGAACCACAAGTCGTTACTCCAGCAAGGGGGGTTGAGGCTATAGTGAACATATTAAACCACACAGAAGAGCAAGTGGATATGTGCCTTAACAGCCCAACAAGGATAATGTCAGGTAGTGCAGATGGTCAGGCAAGCCTTGTGGCTATGGATGCAATTGAAAGGGATGTAAAGACAATACAGGATGTCTTGACCACAGTATATGAGGATAAAATCTTCCCGGCTGTCCTTGGGACTACGGATGTTCCCCTGATGAAATGGAACCCCATGAACATCGAAACTTATTTGAGAACATCAAGGACATTAAGGCAGCTCGTAGGAAAGAAGCAGGAACGGTTGATAGTTACGCCAAACGAAGCGAGGAAGGAGCTTGGCTATGGTGATATAAACGAAGATGAAGTAAAGAAGATATATGACATGGAAGGAGGCACGAATGAACCTGAAGAGGAGATTCAGCCTGATGGAGAGGAAGACAGGACTCCTTCAGGGAGAGGACAAAAGCCCAAAGACAGTAAAGAATCCATATAATAGAGACACAAACATAAATATTCCAAGATATATGGTGGATTATATAGATTCAAACAGCGTTACAGTTGATAAGTTCAACCCAGACACCCTCAATAATTTGCTCACGGGAATGAAAGTTGAATCAAGGGGCAGGATGCCAAAAAGGACAAAAGCTTGCCTTAACCAAGACGCAAGCGAAGATGTGGTTATAACATTCAAGTGATACTTATGGATATGATGTATAATACCATTTGGGATGGAAGGGATTTGGGTCTCCCATGCCTATATGGAATTTTCCATTGGGATGAAGATAGCATGAAATTGCAGCAGTTGGCAAAGATAATTGACAACAAATATGTCTTTATTTTTTCGTAATGCTAACAAGTTAAGTATATATAGTGGGTAAGATATTTCTTAAACATGCCCGCAGGTTTCGATAGATGTGTGAAGGCAGGCGGGAGAGTCCGCACAAAAGATTTGGGCAATGGGAAATATATGCATATCTGTTTCCTTAACGGCAAAAGCTATGCTGGTGAGGTAAAAACAAAGAAAAGCGAAAACATGAATGAAAGTTTCAATTGCGAATGTATTAAATGTGGTTATAAGACCACAACTGAAACTCATTGCGCTGAAATGAAATGCCCCAAATGTGGTGGACAAATGAGGCGGGCTGAAAGACCCGGACCAGGTAAAAATAGTAGTGATAATATGAAAATGAATGAAGTAATAAAACCAAAATTGATGTATGCAAGACCAATATTGACGGAATCAATATTGAAGAACGGCGAAAGGAAACTTTACATAACGGGAAATGCAATTGAAGCGGGCATATCAAGGAACAATGTAGATTATAGGGCAAATGTGCTTGAGGCTGCTGCCAAGAGCATTATAGGAAAGCCCCTTTTATTGAATCATGGAGACCATGATGTAAAGAATATAGTTGGAAAAGTCGTGGAAGCAGGCTTTGATGGTGTGAATGTGCCTTTCAAAGCCGAAATTGATACAAACGAAGAATGGCTCGTAAACAAACTCGAAAGAGGATTCATAAACAAAGTCTCAATTGGTGCTAATCCAATGAGGAATGGAAAAATGTATGAACCTGAGCCAGATGATGATGGCATTATACGCCCGGAGGGATTGGAGTTCCTCGAACTCAGTCTTGTCCCAATTCCCGGTGTGCCTAATGCCTCAATTAATCAGGTGATAGCGGAAAGCTATAAGGTGAATAAAATGGAAAAAAGTAAAATCGAGCAGATTGAAGAGGAACTCAAAAAAATGAAAGAAGAAAACGAAGCCCTCCGAAATAAGCTCGCTGAAGAAGAATCTGAAGAGGATTCTGAAGAGAAAAAGCCTGAACCAGAGCCAAAACCAGAACCAAAAACAGACGAAAAAACAAAGGCAGAGGTTAAGGAACTCAGGCAACAGTTGGAAAAATTGAACGAATCTGTTTCCAAGATGAAGGAGAAACCAAAAGGAATCGTGGAAACCGAGGAGTCAAAGATGAATGAAAGGTTTGGGTTTAATCGTGGCGAAGTAAAGGTCGAACACATCGAAGGTCAGCCTTCAGGAATAACTGAAATTTACACACCCGATTCGGCAAGGGAAAACGATGACCCGACAAGCAATAGAAGGTGGACTTTATACTAAGGTGATATGAATGGCATTATACGCAAAGAACGATTTGAGTGCGCCTTATGGAGCTTACTCAGCAGAAGTGGATGAAACCAATGGCATTGATGCAGGACAGCTTGTCAAAATCAGCGCAAGCATGACAACCGAATACACAATCACAACCTACAAGACGGCAGTTATTCAGGTGTCACTGTCTGATGCAAGCGATGACGAATCCCTTATTTGTGGTATTGCACTATATGACGCAGACGACAACGCAGAAATATCAATCGCTACACGAGGAATTTTCCTCATGCCAGTTGGTGGTGCGGTAACTATTGGTCAGCAGGTTTGCCAAGACCAAGCAGACACAGGAAGCAATGGTTCGGCAAGGATTGTACCGGCTGAGACTGGTGGTAGGCAGATTGGTATGGCACTTAGCCCAGCATCCACAGCAGGAGAGTATGTTCTTGTGCTTTGCACAGGGATAGCAGGTCATGTAGGAGCGGAAGCATAAGGTGATTTGAATGGGTAAACTACAAGAACTTTTGTCAAGAAACGTGGAGTCAGAACTGATACCTTCAACATTATATGGTGTGCTGATTGATTCCGTAAGAGCTGAACTTGTCGGTACGCAGGTTGTTGCGCTTAGGTTTGGACCAAACGACATAAAGGGTTCATCAATAGATGTTTGTCTGAATACAGCAAACAGCATTGCAGTGATGCAGATAGCGGAAGGTGCAGAGTTCCCGAAGCAACAGGCAGCAGCAGAGACCTTCAACCTGAAGCCTCTCAAATATGGCATGGACATAGGAATCACAAAGGAAATGGTCGAGGATTCCCAGTTCGCCGTAGTTGAGTGGAACATCAGGGAAGCCGGTTATCAGATGGCAAGGAAACTTGACAGCCTGATAATGGCGCAGATTGAGGCTGGGGACACGGCAGCAAGCAACACGGTAAGCGGTTCAACGGCAGTCACACTGGCTAACGTATCAAGTGCAGTTTTGGCATTAAGGGCAAACAATTACAGACCGGATTACATGATTGTCAGCCCACAAGTAGAGGATGACCTGCACAACATCGACACGTTCCACGAGGCAGACAAGCTGGGTTCAAGGGAAGTCTTTGAGACGGGACGCATAGGAAGAATAATGGGAATGACTGTCTTGGTTTCAAGCCAAGTGACATCAAGTTATGCCTATGTTGTTGATTCAAAGCACGCACTTTGCCTTGCAGAGAAGAGACCAGTAACAATCGAGCAATACAAGCAGGAAAATGCCGACTATGTTGGCATTGCGGTTTCAGCAAGGTGGATAGCGAGATACCTTCGGGCAGCAGCCAACTGTGTAATAACTTCAACTTAAATTTAAAATTGAGGGGCGAAGCCCCTCACCCTTTATTTTTTAAAGTATTTATAATGGTTAATCACAAGAATACTTTATGAGGGGAATTGCCGAGATTGGGGCATTTGCAATATTTCTAATTGCAACCGTATTAATGTTATCCACGTTCACGATGAATTCAAATGCAGCCCCAGTAGGAAACGAAGGTGGCAATTGGACTAATGTAAGCTTTAGCTCTTACCCAACGAACCATACCAACTCAAGCGCAAACGAAACGACCTTTGATTTTGTTCTCAATGGCACAATGACATATTGCATTGGTGAAATTGGCAATGCAACAGGATACCAAAACCTTACAGGGACTTTATCCACTACCACTTCTACGAATGATACATGCACCATAAATGTGAGTTTTACAGAAGATTCCCTTGTCAATACGTGGTTCAATGTAAGCGTTTATGTCTATAATGGCACTGCCTATGGTGGGCAGACCAATATGAGAACGTCAAACCTCACTATGTTTGCGGTTGACACACAAACACCGACTATTGCGCTTGTTGGCGTTCCAGTAAATCATAATGACACATTCAATCATTATTTATATTGGAACGAATCTGTAGTTTTGAACCAGAACTATCTTAATGTGTCTTGGACATACACGGACAACACTTCCAATACTGCGGACAATTGCAAGCTCGAAATCCTTTGGGAGACCATAAATTCCACTGGTGCTTCAATAAAATATAGTTATGCCAACATTACTGCGAATGTCACATCCAAAACAGCAGTAACATCATTGAATAGGAGGATTGAAGTAAATGTGCCTGCAACGTCAATCACTGATGGCATATATCAAGGCAAATTCTGGGTTAAGCCGTATTGCATTGATATAACAGGCAGGGAAGGTTCGACAAGCACATATTCCAATGCTTGGGGGGTTGTAAACCCGCTTCCAGCAAACACTTGGACACCGCTTGGTGTCATGTATTCAACTGATACCAATTTGGGCAATTACAGCACTTATCCATTGGCTTATGGCGGGAACATCTCATTTATAGCCAAATACCAGAACGACAATTCAAGCTTTGTGACGCACCAATTTAACCAAACAACTTATAGGACAGAAGGAATAAACATATCGAACGAGAGTTCTGTCTATGTTTACCCAAGCACAAGCTGGACTCTGCTTAGGATAAATGCCACAAGCCTTGAATCTCCGGGCAATATTTCAATATTCTACAACGATACGGGCGGTGTCACAAGAGGAAACTGGAGAAGCTTTGCCAATTATAGGGGCAATACTACAAAATACATACTCAATACATCCTCAACATGCGGGGCATTTTTTGAATATCTTGCTTGGTTCAATTCAAGCGACACAAGATGTGCTGGCGGGTGTTGGGAGACATACTACAATGGATGGGGAATAAACAACGAAACGACAATACCATTCGGGACGGCATACTGGCTAATTACAAATGGCTCGAATGCGACAATGACCCCTGCAAGCCCGTTAAGCGTTGGGACGTGTGGTAGACCATGAAATTAGCGGTAATGGCTTTGGTAATGGCAATGTTGGTCATGGCAGTAGGCGCAACTGCACAAACACTGCCAATGATTATAGCAGGAAACATAATAACAGATGGAAGTCCGGGCGGATACAAAGTCACATGCACGAACATGAGAACAGACAGGTCTGCCACATTCATAACAGACATAAATGGTCACTTCCAGTTCAACCCACAGAACTTCCCGGAGGGCGTATTGGTGGGTGATGACTTCAAGATTTCAGTTGGCGGTGAATCAGTCACGGTAAATGATTTGGGTTATAACCCTGTTGTAATAAAGATAGATTTGACCGGCAAGGAAATATGCCCTGAACCCAAGGAATGCCCAGATTGCCCTGTTTGCGAGGAATGCCCTGAAGACACGACACCATATGAAGATTGCGATTCCTGTTGCAGCGTAATATGTGCCGATTGCGACAGTTGTTGCGAATGCCCGGAACCTGAAGAAAGTTTTGACTGGGCTTGGGGAATCATAATTGGCATCCTTGCTGGTGCTGGAGGTTCGGCATACGCATTGAGAAACAGGATGTTCACTACAATAAGAACCGGGTTAAAAAGGTATGTAAATGATTATGGGGTTGAGAAGCTCCTGCACAAGCATCCGGGCATAAGGGGATACCATAACCCTGATATAGTCCATAGGAACAAGAACATAGCCCATCCGAAAGGGCAGATTATAGTCAATTACAAGAAAGATGAAAATGGCAATTGGAAATTTACGAGGGATTAAATGCCAGCGAGAACTCATGGAAAGCAAGCACCCTTTGTGATTAGAGGGACAGTAACGGTAGATGGCAGCGTCTATCAGGGTGCGGAAGTGTATGTAAGGGACACATCAGAAGGAACTATGCCTGCGCCAGTTGATGATTACACAAGGGTATGGACAAATTCAAGCGGTCAATACCTAATAAACTTGGCACAAAGCACACAGGCATATTCCAATGGCGACACTGTAAGGGTATATTGCAGGATACCAAAAATAGATAAAGTGCAGTATTCGGACATAACAATACGCACACAAGAAGGTTCATACACAGTAAATTTCACTGTTACAAGATATTCTGGCTTGGTAGATGGTTGCAAGCCATCACCACTGACTTCAGGAAAAGGGACATTAAACAGGCAGCTTGTATCAGGCTGCAAGGATGGCATGACTTAATATGGTAGTATCAACCGCTACAACAACAGGTAGCAGCATAACGACCCATACAGGGACGTTGGCAGAAGTAGTGCAGGCTCTTGAGACTGCTGGAATAAACAACCTAAGAGACGTAATAATGTATTATAATGGAACTAATATCACGGCTGTGCATTTGACAAGGGGAAGTTGATTATGACAGAAGCAGACAAGAATAAGATAAGGGAACTGGAAAGGGAAATTGAAAGGTTGAAGAACCCACCCAAGAAAGAGGAACCAAAACCAGAAACCAAAACAGTAAAAAAAAAGTCGAAAAAGAAATAGATAATTGGGATTGGGGCTATATTCTTGGGTTGAAAGGCATAGGCAAAGAGACCCTTAACGATTTAAGAGCTATGTACCCCACCATAGATGGATTACTTCAGGTTTTGAAGCAGGATAATGAATTGCCCGTGTGGAATGGTAAAAAGGTTAAAGACATCCTTAGAAGGGGGCTGAAAAAATGGCTGAAGTAGAAAACACTGAAGAGGAAAAGCCTGAACCATTATCAGGGCTGATTACCCTTGAGATTGAGATTGATGAACAAGGCATTGGAATATCCAACATTACTGTAAATGGCACTCTTGAAAAGGTCATAATTCCACAAAATATAATATCCACATACAATATATTGTGTGTCAATGCTAATGAACCACAAGATATAGTGTTTGATATAAAAGAAGTCAATGGCGGGGTATTCGCAATAAGAAGGCGTGTGCATGACCAAAATGGCAAATACGCTGAATCAGATTTTGACAAAATTTACATGAATGGAAGTTATGTTGTTAAAATAAGCGGGGCAGTGCCAAAATCCACCATGAACATGAAAATTGAGGTGATTTGATGTCATATAC
>Ga0209427_10008021_pt1 | contig 11909 bp, 10 predicted proteins | sample DeeMarSWOR136_30_FD_187465 | JGI IMG/M metagenome (GOLD analysis project Ga0209427, IMG submission 187465) | Marine sediment microbial communities from White Oak River estuary, North Carolina - WOR-1-36_30 (SPAdes) (version 2) | ecosystem: Environmental > Aquatic > Marine > Intertidal zone >... | reverse complement strand
CGGCCGCAACCCCTATGCCGGCTTCAATGGCCCCTCGAGCTATGGCTTCGTTGCCCATCAAGAGCACCGTGGCCCCGGGCTTATTCATCGCAATACTCGTCATCCCTACACCCCTTGCCGTATTGAGAAAATAGTGCCTAAGTATCCCCAGCTTTGCCGGGGGTTGGGTCTTTAATCATCGGTCTTCCAGAAGTGTATCAGCCATACCCTCGGGAAGGCTCCCCACGTAGAGGAGATCTTTTTTGTTCCCGGTCTTCTCCACGATGTTCTTCAACGCCGTCTTCTTCCTCCTGAGCGCAACCGATTTGAGGTGAGCCAATCTTTGGTCAGGCAATGCCTGGGTTTCGAGGATTCCCTTTCCTTTGGCCAATTCCATAAGACTGGCGCCTATTTGTGTGCGAACGACCACGGTGTTCCAGCCCGGAAAGGCAGATCCGGCCGAACCAACGGAAATATCCGAGAACTCCGCTGTCATATCCCAGCAATACTGACAGGCCGGATTTATGTATGGCCTGATTTCATCAAGTGAGACTGATTTTACCCCGTTTTTGGTGTGCACATCGAATGTGTAGTGGGGGGTGTGAGGAATATCGAATCTAACCACCTGTGAGAGTTCATAATTCTCCTTGAGAAACGGATGAAAAAGATGCGGAGACAGTGCCCAACCACAGAACAGCCCCACGGTCACTGTGATATTGTCCGGATTTACGTTGTTTTCAGGGGGGTACTGTTTGATCTTGCTCAGGGCCTCGAGTTGACAGCCCAAGCCAACAACCCCCATCTTTTCGGTGCTATCCTTTGGAATTCTTCTATAGCTTTCCAGGGCAAAGCTGGCCTCGTAACTGGTGCCGGCGCACTGAAGCAATTCCTTTCTATTTCGAGCCAGATAACCACGGGGAACTTTCTCTTCGTCCATCTTGGTGCACACCACCACGTCGATCATTCCCTCTTGGAGTGCCAGCGCAAGTAAGGTGGTTGTCGTCCCCCCATCTTGCCCCTTTGCCTTAATTCCTCTATCTTTGGTTCTCGCCATGTATACGTCCAAAGTCACGCCAACTTCCGAAGCGCTGTAGGGAACCCCAAAAACTTTCTGGCTCATCGCATTCATATCCGTGTACGTCCTTGGGCAGTGCTTATAGCACTCCGCTTCGACCACGGTGCACTTATCCAACAGGATGATTCGTCCTTCATGGGCAACAATGTAGGGGCAGCCAGTAATACACGCTCCGCACCCAGTGCACAGCCCCTGATATATTACCTCTTCGAATAATTCCCTCACTCCTCTACCCGTGTTCGACATAGGCCAACTTTTTTCCTCCGATTGCGTATTGTTGAGGATGCTGCGGCATGAACCGAAGTGAAATATAAGAGGCGAAAGGGTTGAGTGTCAAGCGAGAAAGCGGGACTAAATCGAGAGCCGCCGTGGAGACCTAAGAGCAGAAATCCGGGGGGTGTGGCGAAATATCTTTTGAACGCGGAGGGAGAATACGCATGTCACATAGGTTGGGTAATGGTGAAAGCACCCCTGATGTCGCCCAGCTTGAAACCGGTCGCCTGGTCGTGGGGATAGAACTTCTTCAAAGCCTCCGCGACAGCAGGGGCGATGTTCGTTCCGTGGCACTGGAGACAAATTCCCCCTGTCTGCATTGCCTTCATGTAACGGAATGACCGTTTACCGTTCTCGACGACTATCTCTTCGTGTTCCAGGTCCTTTACGTTTTCTCCTTGTGCCCTTCGCACCTCAAATGACTCCAACACGTTTCTCTCCCAGGCATCAGGGGCATTGGCGGGGTTGCGAACCTTGAGGCTCGTTCGAGCAACTCGCCAGCCGGTTTCCCTGGATTTGTGCGCCGCGATCCCCGGGGCTATTTTCTTGCATACGTGGATGGCATGTACAGGGCCTCCAGCCTTCATCGCCTTCATCAGTTCGGCTTTGAGAGCCGACATGAACTCCATGGCAACTCTCCTACAGGCAGCGGTCCGATCCTCGATGCTTTCCGCCATTGCCAATCCGAGGTGACAAAAGACCAATAGACAAACCAGCCTTTTCGCCATCCTAGCCCCCCAAGACAGACAGCTACCCCTTCAAGCAAACGCCAAATCGTATGGAGACGTCAAGGGTAAGTGGCTGCACGGAAGGACTTAACCAGTTTCGTTCACTAAATTGCCTATTTCCTTTCCATAGTCGTGGCAGGCCTTCAAATACTCCGGTGTATCCACAGCTGCCTCCTTCACATTGAAAGAGCCGAGATTGGTAACCTTCATCTTAAACACGTGTTCCAAGGTGTCGAAGATTATTTTCGGCGCATCGCCCGAATGGGTATAGGAACCGAACGCACCACCCACTTTTCCTCCGAGTCCCGCTTTGTGTGCCAAGAACAGAAATGTCTTCATGGGTTCGGGCATGTCCCTATGATACGTTGGGCAGCCAAATACGTAGCCATCATAGCCTTGCAGATCTTTCTCGCTTTTGATTTCGGTGATCTTTTTCACCTCTGCTTCACACCCCGCTATTCTGATGCCCTCCGCAATGTATTCGGCAAGCTGTTCAGTATGACCGGCGATGCTCAGATAGGCTACTAATACGTTCTTCATCTTTTCCCCCTTTCCCTCTCGCGGTGGAATCGGTGATTCAAGAATCTTTTCAACGCCCTCTATCCATAACCTTGATTGAGCCAGGTCCTTCCCTCATATTTCTCCTAGAAAAACCTCATCATTGCGCGACGAGTGAAAGCTCACCACCCTACGGGGCCGGATAATGTCCGTACCTGAGCAGAGCGCGGTTCATGGCCAACACATTCTCCGGTTTGCAATAGGACGTAAGGCCATTGGAGCTCGCGAGGATATACCCTCCTCCTGCCCCTATCTCCTCAATCCGCTGCCTTACCTCGGCCTCGGTTTCCTCAGGGGTCCCGCGGGTGAGGGTATAATGGAGGTCGATGTTTCCCATGAGACAGACGCGATGGCCGTAATCCCTCTTCAACTGGCCGATGTCCATGGCCCCGGGTTCTACGTTGGCCAAGGCGTTCATGCCCAGGCTCAGAAGGTCTTCAATAATGGGCATGAGGTTGCCATCGCTGTGGTAAATCCAGGGAATCTCGACGCGCTCGGCGAATCTCCTCATCCGGGGAAGGAAGAACTCCCGGATGATCTTCGGGGAGAACAGTGGCGCGCTTTTCCAGGCCAAATCCTCGGGAACGATCATGAAGTCAAATCCCAAGCCATTAACCCTCTCCGCGACCTGGCAGCACCAGTCGTTGAACACGTCAATCACCCGGAGCACGAATTGGGGGTCGTCGTAAAGCATGAGGCTGAAATGCACCATTCCCATGCTCAGGTAGGTATTGCTGATGCCCATCCGGCAGACCGCTCCCAGGGCTTTATCCTTTAAGGCCTTGTCGTTACGGCACCTGCTGATAAACTCCCTGGCCGGGTCGTAGAACGCATCGTCTTGTGGATCGGGAAGCTTTATCTTCTCCAGGTCCGCCTCGGTCTTGATTTCCCCATCGGAGATCATCTCCATACCCTGGAAGGGGCGAGTCTTTGCGAACCGCGGTGGTGCGATGCTAAAGGTGAGGTTGTCCAGCGCAATGACCTCCAAGATCTCCGGAGGAATGCGCAGCCCGGGAGCTGAAAACCGTTGCGTCACCGTTGCTTTCTCGAAATCCTTCCGCCGGAGGAGCTTCTCAGCCAGAGCGTTGTGCACGCTGCTCTCAACCCAGGGGACGCGGTCGGGCTGGCCAAGCTTGAGAGCTGTCAGTACCCGTTCTCTCGATGTCATGGTTATACCCTTTTAGGTGCGATTCCTATGGTAAGCTCATCTCCGAGTTAAGAGGAGCCTTACTCATTCTAGTTGCCTAAACCTATGAATTTTTGTAATAAAAGTCAACCGAGCTCAAAGCCTCACACTGGTGAGGTCTGCTATTGACCAGGAGGAAAGCGATGAAAGCCAAAAAGGTGGTTATAACCGAGCCCATGGATGGATCCGGCATAGAGATGTTGAGGGGAGAGGCAGAGGTGATCTATTTGCCTCACATCCCCGAGCGAAGCGTATTGGATGAAATTGGGGATGCCCACGCCCTTGTTGTAAGGGTGGTGGAGATGAGCAGAGAGCTTATTGCGCAGGGGGAGAATCTCCTGATTATTGCCAAGCACGGAGTGGGGTACGACAACATCGATGTGGAGGCTGCGACCGAAAAACGAATACCGGTGATAAATACGCCTGAGGCCAATGCGGAATCGGTAGCTGAGCACATCCTCGGCCTGATGCTCTCCCTTTCCAAGAGGATCTGCATCTCCGATAGGGCGCTCAGGCAGGGCAAAATGAAGAACCGGGAAGAGTATACAGGCGTTGAATTGCAGGACAAGAAGTTGGGTGTCATTGGGCTGGGAAGAATTGGTTCAGAGACGGCCCGGAAGTGTAAGCTCGCTTTCAACATGCATATCATCGTCCATGACCCGTATGTACCAGGTGAGAAGGCAGAGAAGATGGGGTACACCAAGGTTGAGAACCTGGACGATCTGCTCCGGACATCGGATTATGTGGTTATCTGCGTGCCCCTCACAGAGGAGACAACCAACCTTATTGGAGCGAGGGAGTTGGCTCTGATGAAGAGGGACGCCTTTCTCATCAACACCTCACGGGGAAACATTGTCGACGAGGCGGCCCTGTTCAACCATCTGGTGAAGTATAAGATAGCTGGCGCTGCCCTGGATGTGTTCTCAAGGGAACCCCCGCCTCCGGATCATCCCCTCCTCAGCCTGGACAATTTCATTGCTACACCCCACATCGCGGGTATGACGGCGGAGGCCATGAGGCGGATGGCCACGACGGTAGCCGAAGAGATCACCAGGGTGTTCCGAGGGGAGAGACCGAAATACCTGGTCAACCCTCAGGTGTATGATTGAACACCGGAATTAACGTGCTATCCTTACGTCAGGCTAATATCCTTATCCGGATTGAGGGACAATAAATGGATAACCATTGCCAACAGCTGGCCTTAATGTATCGAACGGATTATGCGTAAATCGCGTTTCCTTGCTCTATGTTTGCCCGGTGGGTATAATCGCAACAAAAGAAAAAGAATATGTGGAGGGGAGTGAGAATGGGAACCGTGAAGGTCGAGGGGTCGTTTGTGGCATTGATCACGCCGTTTAATCTCGATGGGACGGTGGATTTCGAGGGATTTCGCACCCTGATAGATTTTCAGGCAACCAATGGAACCAGCGCCCTGTTGATCATGGGCTCGACGGGGGAGGTTTCCATGCTCTCCCTGGAGGAAAGGAAAGAGATTATTTCGCAGACGGTGAAATTCAAGAACGAAGATATCCTCCTCTACTATGGCTGCACGAGGACCAACACCCAGGAGACGGTTGAAATGGTCCGATATGCCGCGAAGGAAGGCGCCGATGGGGCCATCGTCACCGTGCCGGCGTATATCTGCCCACCGGTGGAGGATGCGGTTCAGTACTTTCTGGAGGTAGCCGATGCCAGCCAGGTCCCCATTGGCATCTACAACAATCCCGCGAGGGTGGGGACGGATCTGACCGCCGAGGCCATCATCCGATTGGCCGATCATCCCAACATCGTCGTGGACAAGGAGGCGATGCCCAGGCCGAGTCAGATCGCGAAAATCGCCGCCGCCAAAAAGGACATCGCCCTGATGTGTTGCGACTCCCCTCATTATGGCCTGATCATGCCCGTGATGTCCCTCGGAGGTCACGGGACGGCCAACATGACTGGGAACATCGCGCCCCGGGAAATGGCCACCATCTCGAAGCCATGGAGGTCTTTTGAGGATGCGGAAAACTGTCGGGAAACCTATCTGAGGCTGTTGCCGCTGCTGGAATTCCACTACTCGCTGGTCAATCCGGTGCCGGTCAAATCCCTTGCGAAGGCCGTGGGCCTCCCTGCTGGCGATCTGCGAAGACCGTATCGAACCATGGAGGGCGAGGCGCTATCACGGGGCGTGGAGATCGTGAAGGAACTGGGACTGATGGAGAAATATCACTATTCCGCATGATACAAGGTTACTTGCGCCCCTTGTCCGCGGGCTTCTTTTCCTCCATCACCTCTATGATCGCGGCATCCATGGTTGGCATGCCGGTTTCTATGATTCGCTGGAGGTTTTTCAGGGTGTCCAGCACGTAGTCGCCAACCACGCCTTCCGTGGATGGAATGCGGACATCCTCCAGGCTCAGGTAGGCGCTATCCACGGCCAACCCGACGGCCATCAAGGCCTTCAGGGCACAGCCCGATTTTGCCCCATCGCAGATGATTCCCGCCATGGTTCCCACCATATTGGTAATCTGGGCTTCGATTTGGGAAATATCTCCTCCCTGAAGGAAAACCATGCCGCATCCGGCTCCCACCGCGGCAGCAACCCCACATCCACAAACAGGCGACAAAAGGCCCGTAAACGCCTTGATATAAATGGTGGTCAAATACGACAGGGCCAAGGCCTTCAAGAGGCTCTCATCCGAGGCCCCCACGACCTTTGCCGTCTCCACCACCGGGATGGTGGCCACCAACCCCTGATTTCCGGAACCGGCACAGGCCATAACCGGTAGGTCCAACCCCCTCATTCTGGCCTCCACTGCGATGGCTGTGAGGAATTGGGCCTTGGTTGGCGAGTCCTTTCCAGTTGGCGCCTGTCCCGCGTACCTCTCCATTACCTTTCCCATCCTGAGGGAGGGAAGCCTCTTCCCGGCTTCTTGGGCGAAATGAACGTTCATCTCCATGGCCTGCCGTACAATGGGCAGCCCCTGTACTTCCACTTCCTTGACAAACTGGAAAATGTCGCCGTATGTTATGTTTTTTACCTGCTCGGCCAAACTCACGTAATCCTCCCCAGGCCCGGGAGCTCCATTATACGGTTGCCCATTTTTTTGCACCCCCACTACATGGTCATGGCTTCCCCGGATCACAGCTGACGCCTCGCTTCTGCTGTCGCGGACTCTCGCCAGTATCAGGATCTCCTTGGAGCCTGGAACCCTCACAATTCGAACCTTCTTGTTTGCCATGAGATCCCGGGCCATCTCCACGGCCTCGGTTTCGGGATTTTCCAAGAGCTGCAGTCCCTGCTTCACCCGGTTGGCGGATGAGGCCCCCATGGCCGCGGCAAAATCCAGGCCGGTCTCACCAGTTCCCGGAATTCCCACCCCCAGGGCGTTCTTATAGGTACTGTCGTCCACCTCAATGCGTATCTCCTCGATTTGTTCCACCGAACTCGCCAAGGCCTGAACCGCCCATGCTGTGGCGAGGGCAACGGCGCCCACCTCAGTACAACCGGTGGCCGGCACCACCTCGCGAATCAGCAAGCTCCTCAAGAATTCCTGATATTTCATAAACCCATCCTTTCCCTAATAAATCCGTATCTCCGACTCTCCTCAGGAAACTTTATTCCGCGTTTTTCTTGGGATAACCATTGACATTCCATTATACCACTAAATCTCAGCCTCTGATCCTTGTCGTCATGACGTCACTCCGATCCAGAGCGCTCAGCTGCGTCAAGGCTGATTCGCATTCGGTCCGGATAAAACGTGCAGATTACGTATATACTAGCAGTTAAAGGGGGTCAAGGGAAAAAGAGGGAGGGGACGTTGTTAATTTGTCGAGTTTTTATTTCCTTTGCCTGAGGAGATGAGTGGCCAACTACTCGGTTCCAGTTTCCTGGAACAGGCTTGAGAAATGCATGACAGGTGGTCACTATTGACATGGTAGAGAAAACAATGCCGTCGTTAGTCAACAACTTAACAATGTCCCCTCCTCCTGTTGTGGGTGTATTTTCAAGTGCCCTTATGCTAGAATTCACGCTAACGTCCTTAGTTTACCAAGGGAAGGAGAGGCCACCTGACAATGACTGTGCCCCTGAGCGTAACCTCTAGGAGGGAATAGATGAAGTTGACCATATTCAAGAATACTGAAGACCGTTTAGCTTCCAGCGCAAACCCATCACCTACGACCCACCATGTAAAGCCCACGCGTTTTTTCCACTCCTTTCGGTCGGACTTACCCCCTATTTGCACCGTTTCACCGGGTGACACCCTTGAGGCGATAACGCAGGACGCGTCGAATGGCGGCGTTCGCTCCCTCGATGACCTACCAAGCAAGGTGGCCCGGCGCCCGTGGGTAAATCCCTTGACCGGGCCAATCATGGTGGAGGGGGCCGAGCCGGATGATGTCCTCGTGGTGGAGACCCTTTCCATTGAACCTCTGGAGGGAAGGGGATTTTCATGGACCAGAAGCGAGTTCGGGGCACTCGTGGCCACCTCGGCTACTGCCCTTCTTCATCCTCCGTTGCCTGAGGTGGTGTGGGAATATGAGATCCGAGACGCCAAGGCTATCTTTCGCAGCCGGAGGGGGAGTCAAGAGGTCACGTTACCATATCAGCCATTCCTGGGTACCATTGGCTGCGCCCCGCCCGAGGAGGCTCCCCACAGCCTGGCTCCAGGCCGGCATGGGGGCAACATGGATGCCGTGGAAAACGGGGTGGGATCGTATCTCTTACTTCCGGTTCTGGTGCCGGGCGCTCTCCTCTATTTCGGGGATGCCCATGCCGTCCAGGGCGATGGAGAGCTATGCGGAGTAGCGGTAGAGATGCCGGCGCGGGTGCGGCTGCGTATCGATCTCATCAAGGGCCGGACCGTACGGTGGCCCATGATCGAAACCGCCGATGCCATCATGGCCGTGGGGTCGGCCAGACCCCTGGAGGATGCGTATCGCATCGCCTGCAAGGAGATCGTCCTCTGGTTGCGGGATGAGCAGGGCTTCGACCTCCTCGATGCGTACCAATTAGCGACTCAGGCCCTCACCTGCCGCATCGGCAACGTAGTGGATCCCTTCTACAGCGTGGTTGCTCGGTTCTCCAAGGCTCTACTGTCTGGCAGTGGCTGACCCTTACTTCGCGATGCTGCCAGAGCACACCAAGGATAGCCGCCAGGTTAACGACCAACAAGAGGCCCACTGGTGCTGAACACACTGTCCAACACAGCTTTCCATGAAGGCTACAATCCGCAAAATATGTCAAAAAAATTAACCCCTAATGGTACGGGTCCTATTTTTCATAAGCCGCCATAATGTGCTCAGGTAAAACGGGAAGGTGTGTGGGTTCGACTCCCGTTGCATCAAAGATGGCGTTTAAAATGGCTGGAGTCGTCGTATTGCATGCATGTTCACCAATTCCCTTTGCCCCATAGGGGCCCGTTTCATGAGAAGTTTCAATGGATTCTGCAACCATCTCCTTTGGAAGGTCCATCGAGGTCGGAATCGGATACTCCGCAAACGAAGGAGTTTTCAAGTAGCCATCCTCAACAACCATGTCTTCTATGAGCGCATATCCCAAGGCCTGCACTGCCCCTCCAAAGAGCTGTCCCTTCGCCATCTTGGGGTTGATGACCTTACCAGTGTCATGGACATTCACCAGTTTCAATATTCTAACGTGGCCATTAGTAACATCTACTTCGACCTCCGCCGCCGTGCCGATGAACGTATGTCCATACACAGCTCTGTCCTCCGGGTGCTTGTACCACGCCTCCTCCCTCAAGTTCAGACCCTCATCGGAGCACATCGTAGCAACTTCGGCAATTTCGATCCATTTTTGAGGATTTCCCTTTTGAGATATCTTCCCTCCTCTCAAGAATAGATCTTTGTGACTTATTCCCAGTTGCCCTTCAGCCCTTTTGAGAATGGTCGACCGGATTTTGTCCGTGGCCAACAGCAATGCATTGCCCAGTACATAGGTAAGTCGAGAGGCAGATGTACGCCCTGCACGAGGACATGTCCTCGTATCACTCAATTCGACCGCCACCAATGCGATTGGAACTCCGAGTTCTTCGGCGGCCATTTGCGCTAAAACCGTGGTGACTCCCTGCCCCAATTCTACACCTCCGGCAAATACACACACGCTCCCATCGGAAAACATCTCCACCGCAATTCCAACACCGGCCTTACCCAATTCAGGAAAGGCGGACACGTCGAACACCGGCATATCAAAACAGAATCCGCGCCCTATTCTCCTATTGCGGTGACTTGGTATTGTGGGTTTCCTCATCATAGCAGAAATCTTGCTGGATAAGGCTTGGAGGCTTATGGGCCCTTTTTGCAAATAGGGATTCATCATTGGATCCCTCTCTTTCAAAAAGTTATGGCGACGCAGCTCAAGCGGATCCATGTTAATTTCTCCCGCAAGCTTATCGAAAACACACTCCCTCGCAATGGCAGCCTGGGGAGCTCCAAAGCCCCTCATGGCTCCAGATTCCATGTTGTTTGTATAGTAGGCTGTTCCTGAAATTTTCGCGTTCGGTATTCTATAGGGTCCAGGTAGACTCATTACGGTCAGCCGCAGAACCTCTGGGGTTCTCCCGGAGTATGGACCGGCATCTGCAATAGCTTCTCCTTCCATAGCGAGGATTTTCCCCGTCCTTCTCGCTCCCACTTTCATCTTGATTTCATATGGGTGTCGTTTCGGATGAAAGAGGAACGATTCCTCTCTGCTGAAAACAAGGCTGACAGGGCACTGACTCACATAGGCCATTGTTGCCAGGTGGACCTGCATGGTTGTATCACTTTTTCCTCCGAAAGCCCCTCCCACCGGGGTTCCCCGAATATGGATTTTGTTTTTCGGTATCCCAAGGGCATAGGAGATGTCTTCAACGACGATATAGGGACTCTGCAGAGCCGAATAGATATGCACTGTTCCTTTATCATCTAAAAATGCGACTCCCGCTTCCGTTTCTAAAAAGGCATGTTCCTGTAGTTGCGTTCTATACGTTTGCTCCACAATCACGTCACATGCCTGGAATCCCTTCTCCACATCCCCATAAATGAACTCCCTTTTGGCGCAGATGTTTCCCTCAAAATCTTGGTGAATGAGTGGAGCCCCATCTGCCATCGCTTCTTGGGGACTGCAAATCGGCTTTAATGGTTCGTAGATCACGCGGATCGTTTTGATTGCTTCATCAGCGATCTGTGAAGTCTCGGCCACCACGAATGCAATGGAATCCCCCAAAAATCTCGCCTCACCTCCCTCCGGAACCAAGACAGGATGGTGATGAATGTTATATCCATAGAGGTTGTTGCCTTTGATGTCCTTGTGTGTTATCACCGCGCGGACGCCCTTGATCATTTCCGCCTCTGATGAATCTATTTTGACGACCCTCGCTCGAGGATATCTGCTGAACAGAATGCTCCCGAAACACATATTGGAGAGCCTGATGTCTCCAGCGTATTTGGTCTTCCCGACCACTTTGTCTCTGGCATCGACCCGGGTTACGCCTTTTCCCACATAGTCGAGCTCTCTCATGGAATCACTTCGCTCCTTTGGTCAGCGACTGAATCGCTTCGACGATCTGAATATATCCCGTGCATCGACAAAGGTTCCCCGAGATTCCCCTGATGATTTCTTCACGTGAAGGATGAGGAGTTCTATCTAAAAGAGCCTTGGCGCTTAGGATCATGCCCGGACTACAGTAACCGCACTGGACCGCACCGTTATCGGCAAAGGCTTCCTGCAACGGGTGGGGGTCGTCCATCGTCCCCAAGCCAGCGTTGGTGATGATCTCAGAGCCATCCGCCTGCCAGGCCAGGACGAGGCAACTGTTGACTGCCTTCCCGTCCATCAGCACCGCGCACGCGCCGCAATCGCCCTTCTCGCAGCCGCTCTTGACATCAGTATAGCCCAGGTCACGCAGGGCCTGGAGCAGCGTCACGTTTGGCGCCAGCACGACATGGTGCCTTCTTCGGTTGACGTCAAGTATCACGACTTTCGGTCGCATCGGCTCCCTTCTACTGACGGACACCGCCAGCGCTTTTGATCAGCAGACGGCGCACGAGCACCTCCACCATCCGCTGGCGATAGTCCGCCGTCCCCCGGATGTCGTCAATAGGACAGGTCGCCTTGGCGGACAAC
>Ga0209427_10008020_pt1 | contig 11910 bp, 12 predicted proteins | sample DeeMarSWOR136_30_FD_187465 | JGI IMG/M metagenome (GOLD analysis project Ga0209427, IMG submission 187465) | Marine sediment microbial communities from White Oak River estuary, North Carolina - WOR-1-36_30 (SPAdes) (version 2) | ecosystem: Environmental > Aquatic > Marine > Intertidal zone >... | reverse complement strand
CTATAAGCCTCACTAGACTGTGCTACCGTGCAATGCGCGCGCCCCTAGGCGTTCTATGGCCTTTTTGGATAATATGACCATAATCCTCCCAACGTTTGTCCATTAACGCGGGCTTATTGGCCTCGTTTACAGCGTGGTTCCAGCGTTCCTCCTCGTCATCTACTTCACCGGTCATGAGCGGGATGAAACCGAGTTTATGGTATAAACATATGGCAGGTATACGATACGTCTCGGTGCTAACTATTGCGTTGTGAAAGCCTTCACATTGAAATCGTTCCAGGATCTTTGCGGCGACGAATTCCCCTATTTTACGTCTCCTGTGTTCTGCATGGACGGCAGTGAAGAAAATCTGACCACTGTTCGGCCAGAGTGCTGGCTCATACCAGCCTATGCATAATCCCACGGCCACATCATCTTTGACGACGAGCTGCACTCGTTTATGGCTGAAACGACCATGATTAACGAGAGGAGGGTTCTCAACGGAGCTGCCAAAGACCTGATTCATCAGCAATGCCCATTTGGGAACGATCTCTTCCCCTGACTCTACTTCACGGTACCCCTTTTCAAGTTTCGGTATACGTATGTCCTCTAAATTGGGCCGGAATAAATAGATCCGTGCCCGCTCGCCATCACCGTCATATAACGACATTGCCTCTATCCCCCTCTTTACCTCAAATCAGTATCCATGCGTATTCTGTTCATTCAGATGCACTGGCACGGGCAAGCCTCGGAAAAGCAGGGCATCAAGCGCGGTATCTGATTTATTTGTGCGTGCGTAATTTGGTGTTGCCCCACCAATGGGTAAGAGATGATCCGTCATCCGCGCGCGGTTCTTCAAGGCATTATGTCCTCTGTGATCTAGTTGACTACTGGAGGTTGGCCATCGTTGCACAGGCTTCCTCGATTTCCTCTTTGGGGCACGTAAGTGAAAAACGCACGTAGTGGTCACCGCGGCTCCCAAAGCCTACGCCGGGCGTGACCACCACTCCCGTCTCAAGGAGCTTCGCGGTGAAGGTCATCGAATCCTCGCCGCAGTCCAACCAGACGTAAAAGGTTCCTCTGGGCTTTTCACATCGGAAGCCTATGGACGCTAAGCCATCGATCAGGGTGTCTCTTCTTTCTTGATAGATCTTCCGTAATTGCCGTAAATGGGTCTGAACGGCTTTTTCCCCATAGTTTGCAAGAGCCTTTGCAGCCACGATCTGCAGGTAGGCGGGGGGACCTGAATCGATCTGAGATTTTACCGCCCGTAACCCCTCAATGACTTGGCTGTTACCCACCGCGAAGCCGATGCGGTCCCCTGTCATGTTAAACGTCTTGGAACATGAATGAAACTCGACCGCGACTTCCTTGGCCCCATCCACTTCAAGGATACTCGGTGCGCAATACCCATCGTAGGTTATTTCAGAGTATGCATTATCGTAGCAAACGATGATGTTCCGTTCCACCGCGAACTCCACGACTTCTTTGAGGAACGCTTGCTCGACGACTGCTGCCGTGGGGTTGTTCGGGTAATTGAGGAACATCATCTTCACGTTTGTCGTGGCTTTCATGAAGGTCCCGATCTGATCCAGATCGGGTTTGAAGCCCGTCTCTTCGAGGAGCGGCATTTCACGTGGAATGCCGTCACACAAGACGGTTCCGCCATTCGCGTACACGGGATATGCGGGGTTTGGTACGAGAACGCGGTCACCCGGATTGATGAATGCCCGTGTAACGTTGGCGAGGCCTTCCTTCGAGCCTATGAGCGCGATAACGTCCTTCTCGTGATCTACTTCGACGTTGAATCGATGCTGATACCAGTCGGCAACCGCTTTCCTAAACAACGGTTCGCCTTGGCTGAAGGAGTAATGATGATTCTTCGGATTGCCCGCCTCCTCCCGCAACGTCTCTAGGATGAAGGGCGGGGGCGAGAGGTCTGGATCCCCGATGCTCAGTGAAATAATCTTCATGCCCTGCCTCTTTTTCGCAAGGATGATTTTCTCCATTTCAGCAAAAATATATGGAGGAAGCCTCTGCACTCGTTGTGCAAACCTCATGGCGGTTCTCATGACGTGTTCACACCAGCGATATCGTGCCTTCAAAGGCTTTTTCTGCGGGGCCTATCAGTAATAGGCTTGTCCCATACTCGATCGTTAAATCTCCACCCAGCAGATGAACAAGTACCTTATTGCTGACCTTGCCCAGCGCGTGAGCCGCGGCCACCGTGGCACAGGCACCCGTGCCGCAAGCCAAGGTTTCACCAACGCCTCGTTCCCAGACGCGTGTGCGCACTTCCTGTCTGCTGAGGCTTTGGGTAAACTCTACGTTGACTCCTTGCGGAAACAGGTTGTTATGTTCAATCCGATGGCCTACCCGGTGTACGGGTGCGTCTGCCACATCATCGACAAAGATTACGCAGTGGGGGTTACCGACCGAGAGACAGGTTATCCTATACTCTTCCTCATCAACCTCGAAGCGTTCGTCGATGCATGTTCCTTCACCGATCATCGGGATCTTCTCCCGCTCAAAGAAGGGTTTACCCGCGTCGACGACAACGGTCTTGACTTCCTGATCCTCCACCGCCACTGTAACGGTTTTCAGCCCCGCCAGCGTCTCCACGACGAACTCTTCTGCCGCCACAACACGATTTTCATAGCAATACTTCGCTAGACATCGAATCCCGTTTCCACACATTTCGGCTTCACTGCCATCTGCGTTAAAGATCCTCATCTTCACGGCTGCTCTCTCAGACGTTGAGAGGAGGAGAAGCCCGTCCGCCCCAACGGAGAACCTTCGTTGACACACTCTCTGCGCGATGCCGCTGACCTCTGCTTCCTTCATTATGTGAGCCCTGTTATCCATGACAATGTAGTCGTTTCCAAGACCATGCATCTTCCAGAACCCTATCGCCTTACTCATCGTCAACCGTCCCCCCAAGCACATGTGCGCGCGAGCTCGAAGCTTCTTTCATGCACGTTCGTTCCCACTACGCGTCACCATGTAGCGCGCGCGACCGTGTAGTGGTTACAAACTATATAATCCTGTTGAAAATCATTTAGATACGGAATAATAACTCACATGAAGTCCATGAAACATATATCGGTGTCCGGGATGGAACGCGACGTAGGCGACCGTAAGATCCAGGTATCCGGTCGGAGGTGGGTAGGGGCATGTGAGCGAGCGATTACGATGCGCGCGCTCGTCAAGCGTTCTCCCGCGCCGCGGCCCGTCACTTCTCGGTGGCGAGATTGAGTCTCCCTGCAGTCCTGACCGTGCCTTCGGCGCGGGGAGCACGTGGGCCCTTGCTCTCTGAATCCGGGGGAGGGGCTTCGCGTCTTGGGCGCGATAGGTACCTTGATATAGGCTGGCGGGTCTTCCCTGGAGGGTGGTTCCGATGATTCACACGGATGCTTTGGGAACAGAGGACGTGATCCGCATCGCCAAAGAGGTCTGCGTCGACCGGAAGATCACAGACGTGGTCGTGGCCTCGACGCGAGGCAGCACCGGCTTGGCGGCGGTCAAGGCCTTCCAGGGGCTCCCGGTCAGGGTCGTGGTCGTGGCCCACAGCGTGGGCTTCCGGGGCCCGAACAGTCAGGAGTTTCCCCCGGACGCGGTGGCGGCGATCGAGGCCCTGGGCGGCACCGTGGTCTTCAGCACCATGCCCTTCCACACGATCAATGACGCGGTGCGGGCGAAGATGGGGTCCTCCACCGCCACCCTGATCGCGGATACCCTGCGGATGCTGGGGCAGGGGACGAAGGTGTGCGTCGAAATCGTGGCGATGGCCTGCGACGCGGGCCTCGTGGCGAGCGAGACAGCAGTCGTCGCGGTCGCGGGCACGGGACGCGGCGCGGACACGGTGCTCCTCATCAAGGCCGCCAACAGTCGTCGCTTCTTCGACTTGAAGATCCTCGACGTCATCGCGAAGCCCGCGGCCCTCTGACCCGTTCCACAGCCGGGGCGAGCGGGCACGGTCCTCCGCTTCGGAGAGTTTGTTCGCGTGGGCGTAGCCTGCGAAGTATGGTGGCACGCGCTAGCCCGTTTCGTCCCATGGTCGATTGGAGAACTCAACGGCGTCCAATACGGTCTGCGTGAAGTCGCTGGCGTTGCACTCGAACGTATACATGACGAAGCCGTCGTAGGCGAAGAAGTGCATCCGACGGACGTGGTAAATGATGGCTGGCTTCGCGAGCTCGATGAGATCTAGGAACTCCCGTCGCCTGAACTTGACCCGATACGAGCTGGCGACATATGTGGCGGCGGCCAGTGCGACCGTCGCGCCTCCCGACGTTGCTGCTACTGCCATCTGACTCGTTCACCCCTCCCTGTACGTTCATTAACCCACTCTGCCGTTGGGAAACGGTTGCACACTAATAATCATTACTTCACCAACGTAGCATTATTTGGCTACGATCACGCGTTATCTGAGAAATACTCTCATCAACTCGACGACTCGTGGCGGTTACCGTAGACCGAGCGTTGTGGCGATACGTGGACGAGTCGCGCGCGTATCCGAGATGGCTATAGATGGATCGTCCGTTCTTTGTCTGAGGCCGAGCTATATGGAAAATAGAGCGGTAAAAAGAGTAGTTACTACGAGGAAAGTATGCTTCGTGATGAAGAATGCGTACAATGGCCATCCTGCCCGTGCGCGTTAACTCGTGCTTCAAACTAAGTTGGATGGATTCTGCATAGTCAAACCCATAATCCTCGGCGCACGCATGTCGCCACTGTTTTATTTTCCTCAGAAACCATAGTACTCTGTGACACGGCAATGCAGCGTGAAGGGTTATGGGACTTCGGTAGGATGCCCACCTGAAGCATGCCAATCATCCTTAAATACTCAACCGGAACTATAGGTAGCAACTGAAGGTATCATGTATGTACAAAGCGTTTATCCTGATCAATGCCGAGCCAGGTAAGCTCTGGAATATAGCAGACGCCATAATGAGGCTTCCAGGGGTTCAAACCGCGGTGGCTGTAACCGGAGCCTTCGACGTCATTGTGTACGCGGAAGTCGTGGACATGAGTGCGCTGGGTGGACTGATCAGCGTCGTCCACTCAATGGACGGCGTGGAACGAACACAAACAGCAATTGAGATCCCGCCCCGCGTTGCATAGAAGAGGGCGCCCCCTCAATACCTCCACGCTCAAGGATGCCTTTCGCTCCAACAGGAGCGCCCGCGACACGACATTGTGAAAGGTCTTCGCTGCGAGACGCCGCTTGTACCCGGGCAGGCCGCCCTGTACTGCGAGGGCGTCAAACGTTCCTCGAAGCGCGCGCTGCTCGTCGAGGCGTCGTCTGAAACACAAAGCCTTTATCGTCGATACGGCAGATTTCGTTGTCTGTTCACCGAATTGAGACGAGACAAAGGTTCACCGCAATGTCGATGTCGGTATCGTGGATGCTCCTCTCCGTGATGTTCTTCGCCTCTTACCTCCTTCATCTCGTATTCCACAGGGTGCGGATACCGAGCCTCCTCGCCCCCTTCCTCGTTGGCCTTGTCTTCCAGGGCATTCTCCCCTTTCTCCCCATCAGCTCCGTGTATGCGCAGATTCTGCCTGTCTTCTCCGATCTCGGTATCGTCTTCCTCCTCTTTCTCATCGGACTTAACATCGAGAGTCACGCACTTCGACGCCTCTCCAAAAGCATTGTGGCTCTAGCCGCCTTAAACCTTGGCTTCTCGTCATTGTTAGGCGCGCTGTTGCTCCTCATTTGGGGGTATCCGCCTCTCGTCGCCCTTATTGTTGCGACCGCCCTTGCCACCGTGGCAGAGGCCACAATCGCCCCCATCCTCGACGAGACGGGGCTTCTTGGCACGACGACCGCCAACCTCATTATTGGCCCCGGAATCCTCGATGACGTCGCTGAAGTCCTCCTCGCCTCCCTCGCCTCCGTTATCACAGGGGTCGGGACGAGCGAGACGAATCCCGTGTTCTTAGCGCTTGGTCTCCTGCTCTTCTTGGGACTGGCTCTCGTCTCGCAAAAGGCGTTGATGCCTCTCCTGGTGCGCCTGGAGCCTAACTGCAGCGAGGAACAAGTGTTCATTCTCGCCCTCTTCATCGCCCTCCTATTCGTGGGGATCTCCCTGTTCTTCGGGTTTGGCGTGTTACTCGGCGCGATCGTTGGCGGCTTGGTCTTTCAGCGGTATCTTCGAGAAAACGGCTCCGAAGGGAAGATTGTGGCGATTCTGCGACCGGTAGCCTACGGGTTTCTGGGCCCCATCTTCTTCTTCTCCATTGGGTTTGGAATCGGTTTTGTCAGCTTAGTCGAAAGCTTCTGGTTAACGATTCCCCTGATTATCGTAAACTTTGGGGCAAAGTTTGCGTCTGCCTACCTCGTTGGAACGAGGATCGGCTTGACGAGGCAGTCCATCCTGGTGGTGGGTCTCGGCCTCAGCGCCAAGTTCTCCATGGGCATCATCCCCGTCCAGATCCTCTACACCGCAGGCATCATCGACAAAGGGCTCTTCGCGGCCTTCATCTCGGTCTCCGCGGTGTCAACGGTCACCATCCCCTTCACGTTAGCGTGGCTCGTGAGCCACTGGCGGGAACGGATTGCCTAACCCCTTTACCAACGCTATTGACACGCGCTCTGACTATGAACCTCGTGCGCGCGATTTGTATCACCCTGGAAGGCTAATTCGAACACGTGTTATTGTCTGAAATAGCTCTGATAGCTCCACCATTACCTCGGGTTGACTCCATCCGGAATGCCCTTCAGCCCCCTCAAGCAGGGTCCATAAACACCGAAACGCCTCATAGTATTCTACTCGTGCAGCGTCAACTGGGGATGCTTTCAGATACTGATCATAATAGAGGTGTGGAAACTGAGGACACACACTCGAAAACATCAGTCTTCCGAGGAATTTTGTGATAGCGACATCGTAGGCTGGATCAGCAACTAAGAACCCCGACCAATCCAGCACTCCACTAACCTCACCATGGGTTACTAGGATGTTGATGGGATGAAAATCGCCATGGCAAATCACCAACCTGTCAGGGTTCTCGGGGTGATTCTGGATAATCCATTGTAAGCCTGGGTGAAGCCACGCAAAACGAGGCGCGTCGATTTGTTTCACCAGCCACGTAAATCGTGCCTCGAACGAATACCTGTCTCGGTGGATCCCTCTGGAATCCAGAGCGTTTCTAACTGGTTCTGCGTCGATGCGATGCAGTTCGAGGTGAGCCTTCGCCAACGTCGCAGGCATTAGTGGTAACGGGACGTTCAGTTGGATGGGGTCTCGTGTCGCCATGGCTTGTCCAGGCATACACTCCATGATCATGAAGCTGCCTCCTAACATCGATTCATCGGTGCAGGTGAAGAAGACGCGAGGCGCCGGATACCCGGCGTCGGCTACCGCAGTCTGCACGGCACTCTCGAATACGGCCCTGTTCTGACTCGACGTCCCGAATAATCGTGCAATCAGGGGACGAGATACTTCGGTGGGCGCGTCTTTCAACTGAAAGCGGAAGATGCGGGTGTCAAAGCCTCCGGTCACCGGTGTAGCAGGCGCCATCAAATTAATGTCTTGAGAATCAAGTTCAGAGCGTAAATACGATAAGAGGTTGACATTGAGATCAGTGAGACTGGAATTACTTTTCATGCTTCCGATACCTTATTGCTGATAGATAAACTGCATACAGCGCGTGCCACAGTTTGTCCTAACCAGTGGAACATCAAGATCGAAAACGTCAGCCAGAAGACGCCCACCAAATATCCCCCCACAACATCACTGAACCAATGAACATTGAGGTATATCCTGTCAAAGCCCACGAGAGCTGTGACGAGAACAGCAAGCCCACCTGATAATATTTTCACTTTTGAGGACGCCCAATAGCTCCAAGCAAAATATGTAAGCACTCCAAAGAACACTACACTGCCTGCAGTGTGACCACTTGGAAACGAAAACCCTCGATCGTAGAGTAATTCCTCTAACGGCCTAACTGATTGTATGCTGAGTTTTATTAAGGCAACAATGAGCGCATCTCCGGACATGGCTCCCATTAACAAGACGCTGTGTTTCCAGTACTTCCTGTAGAAGAGGACGGCAGCGATTGACACAGTGATGATGAGCAGAGTGATTGTATCGAAGGTAACGTCAATTATCTCAGCTAGGGGTGTGAAAACACTCGTCTGGATTGATAATGCCCAAGAACTCACAGATACGTCTAACGTGGTGAAGCTATTCTTATACAGAGCGACGAAGAGAAAGCCTAGTAACGATAACAAGGAAACAAGCAAGAGTCTTCGTTGCTTTTTGAACTGATTTCCCAAGTCATGACCTGCCTTTTTCATGTATTCTTTAGCGTTATAAATAAAATTACTTGCTTAACGAATGTATTTTAATTCTTGGACAAGAGGGATGAATCCTCTCGCCTAAACACCCATGGTGAATGTCCTACTCCTCGCCATCTTGGACTTTTTTCGGAGGACACGCGCGCGTAGAGACTCTCAAATCTACCTGTACGTTATTTCTTAGTGAATCCATTTACTAGCATGATTCACGTGCTGGCTTGTCCCGACATCTGGTGTAAAATGATCTTTGTTCCGTTCTCGGGATTTAGGGGCATATTTACGCACGCTGCATTCGTAGGGTCTTCCCTAGCTGGCAGTAAACACACGCGTAACTACACATCTGTGTAGGGATGTTATTGATACCTAAACTGCGTCCCAGACGCCGTGAGGGCACAGGGCCAAAGCTTATCATGACAATCGCCCCATTACTCCTCGTATTTGAGCCCATTAGCGAAGCGTTTGCATAGCTTCGTATTTCGCGATGGTCTTCCGTAGAGCTGTAGTGGCAAGCTTTGCGCAGTGACATTCAGCATCTGGTAAACCGCCAAGCTGCTCCAAGATTGTCTCTTCAGTAATTTTTTTGGCCTCCTGCAGCGATTTATCTTTCACTATTGTGGTGAGTATTGATCCGCTAGCGGCTAAGGCCGGGCATCCGATGTACTGGAATCTCACATCTTCAATCACGTTCTTCTCATCGATCATTAGATAGAATTTGATGATGTCGCCACATGGGCCTGTATAATCTAGCGTAGCATCTGGGTTCTCGATAAAACCGAAGTTCGTTAACTCTCGATAGAGTTCAATGATTCTCGCCGAGTAACCAGCTTCCTTTAACAGCACCAACTCGCCCTTTGACAGCCTCATCCTCCCTTCGCCTGTAAACATGTAATCTACCGATGATGAGCTTCGTGGTGGCTCTCAGTCAGCTCGACCAACTCATCCTTCTTTTCTTTTACGTTGTGCGTGTTAAAAGGCTTTGACTGATGTTTCCTGGTAGATCCGCTTCAGTGTCTCTCAACTCGCTTTTTGTACAGATTTAATCCCTGTTCCATGTGGCATCCCGTCACTCGCAGTAGATACAATTTCGCAGTTGATTATATTCTCTATTGACAAGTATGCAGGATTGACATTTGTTAAGCCTCGGATCTGCCTGGGAGTCTAGATTGCCTGAAACGGCAGCTCCCCTTATCTCGATTTGCCCGTTCCCCTTGGCATCCCTACTCGGGGTTTTAGCTGGATGCGGTCGTGTTTTCGTTAGAAAGCGTTCCCCTCGCTTCACAATCTCCTTGATGCGCGTGCTAAGCCGCTTCTCTTGTTCGTCGAGCTCTTTCGTGCGTTCCTCAATTGCTTTTTGCTGTTCCAACGCTCATCATCTTTGTTGGTTACTTCCTATGTCACACCTCGTCAAAGGACGCGTGTCATTTCCAATGGCGTGTTTCTTAGCTACTCTGCTCGTTAGCTTCCTCTGAAGACGTGGTTCCTCGGGCAGATCTTTCTAGCCTCGATACATGTCTTCTCGCCTTCAGAATACTTTCCATCTGTGAGCTGCCTTGCACTGGAGGCGCAGAGCTCGGCTTCACGTTTACAGGGTTCACCCTCGTTTGTTATGCAGAGCGTCGAGACGAAGGAGCAGACTTCAGCGGCCTCGTGATAGCGGCCCTGCCCTCGAAGTAGGTACGCACTTCGACACAGTTGGAGCGCCAATTGACAGTAATGTGACGCTAATAATTTTCCTAAAGCCATCATGCCTTCAATCCGTCGATTGCTTGCTGACACCTTCTCTCTCTTGACCTTTTCCTCCCGTTTCACCCGCTTCTTCGGGCGCTCATCAGGAGGTATCTTTCATGTCGGGAAGGAACGACTGATGTAATTTTCTAAATAGCTATCCACGTGAGAATTAACATAATAAACATTTAATAAATATTATGTTTACTTATTAAATTGGTGGCAATTGAGGATCGATGACTTCGACTGGACGATGACGCGGCTTCTTCCGCAGGATGCACGGACGACCTTCAAGGAGCTGGGGGACGCGGTGGGCCATACGGGTCTGGGGGCGAAAAAGCGGGTAGCGAAGCTGCTGGAACACGGCGTGTTACAACTCACAGCCCTCGTCAACACAGAAGCGTTGGGCTTCGGCTTGGCGATGATTCTCCTTGAAATGGGGAGTGCGGCGGCCATGCGGAAGACCATTGAGCGGTACCGAGATTGCCCTCGCATCATCAACTTCTTCACGACCCTAGGTGGGTATAACCTCATCGCCTTGGTGATGGCGGAAGACCAAGGCACCTTGGAGAACGAGGCCATGGATCAGTGTGGATTGCGGAGCGGCGAGGGCATCCGGCGATCCGAGGTCTACGCCATCGGCACCCTCTCCCAAGCCTCCTTCCTACCGTTATGCTTATCCACCCTAAACGTGGTGGGTGACGTTACGCCGTGCGGGGTTGAGTGCCAGAGCTGCCCTTCGTTTCAGGTTCAGAAGTGCGTTGGATGCCCATCGACGAGTTGCTGTAAAGGACCGCTTGGATGACCAGGACGCTAACTAGCGCGTGTTAGCTAGCGACTGGCAGTAGTGGGGGCGATCCAGACGACCACGTAGGTGGTGGATGCCTTCTTCGTCCAACGCTACAGCAACTCTCGGAAATAGGATGCGTCGGGGATGCATTCGAATCCTGAGGCCAGCTGGGTGAGGGAGACGGGCACCAGCCAGAAGGTCAATGGCGACCTACGCCATCTGGACGCGCGCGCTGGGTGGGGCACGAAAAAAATTCTTCTCACGCTCGAGGTAGCTATACTCAAAAAGCCTATGAAGCGGCGAAACAAAACGCTTGGCGCGCGTCGATCGGGAAGGTTTAACTCGTACACGTTCTTTACTTTAAAAAAGTCAGGGACGCGGTTTGACTTTGATCACAAACTTCTTGCATGAGCTGAGAGCGGTTTGGAGGCGGCAGACCAGCAACTGGAAGGCCGTCGTCATCAGGCAAGTGTTTAACCGGTTCTTTAATGAGGTGGTAGCACAGTATTCAAGCATTTACATCCATATGCTGGGGGCCTCCCCGGTGGAGCTGGGGGCGGTGAACAGCGCTTCGGGCGCGGCTAACGCCTTTGTAAGTCTTCCGTTAGGCTGGATGCGAGATCGATACAGTCTCAGAAAGATCTACGTCATTGGTGTTGGCTTAGTCGCTCTGGTGTCGCTGCTCTACGCCGTCGCCACCAGCTGGCAGATCCTCACTGTCGCCCTCTTTACCTCAGGCTTCGCGACATCTTTCGGCTCGTGTGTAGTGATATGCGACGTCTCGTTGCCAAATAGAGACCGCGCCACGGGAAAAGCGCTGTGTGAAGGCTTAGGAGCTCTCCCCACCTTATTCGCGCCCATCCTAGCCGCGTCATTGATCACGTGGTTCGGAGGCATCAGCACAGAAAACATACGACGCCTCTACTGGATCCAAGTCGTAGCGATGATAGGGCTTTTTCTCTACGTGGCGACGCGGTTAACCGAGATCATCCGTGACCAACGATACGACCGTAGCGGCTTTCTCAACGGGTTCAAGGAGGTGTTTCAACAAGGCACAACAGTCAAGCGGTGGCTGCTCTTCCTATCCTTAGGCATGTTCACCAGTAACATGATG
>Ga0209427_10008019_pt1 | contig 11910 bp, 11 predicted proteins | sample DeeMarSWOR136_30_FD_187465 | JGI IMG/M metagenome (GOLD analysis project Ga0209427, IMG submission 187465) | Marine sediment microbial communities from White Oak River estuary, North Carolina - WOR-1-36_30 (SPAdes) (version 2) | ecosystem: Environmental > Aquatic > Marine > Intertidal zone >... | reverse complement strand
CCGTCCTTGGCCTCAAGATAGACGTGCAGCATCGGTTTATCTTCAACTATCTCTTTGCGCGCTGCCCAATCTTCATAAGGGATGCGGCTATTCTCTATTGCCTGCCAGATCACTCGCTCAGACAACCTAGTAAAACCGGCAATATCGATGAGATCATCAGCCCGCCTCTCGAAAATCATCTGTGGAATATCTATGCCCAGCTTGTTGTTCCCAAGTGCAATAATCCTTACCATATCGCCGACTCGATACCTGACCATGGCACCACCATGAAAATTAGTGATGACTATCTCATAATTCTTATCAAGTTCTACCTCATCTATCAATACAGTCTTTGGCATATAGGAATTATCCAACCGCAACTTAAGGTGCTCATCTTCAGGGATAAACTCGAGAAAGTTGAGATCAGGTATGAAGGTCAGGCCACCATAATCCCAGGTTTGAGAGGCTATGAGACCACCTTCTGAACAAGCATAGGTTTCCAATGGGTATCGCCCCCACAAAGCGTGTAGCCTTTCCCTGAGCACAGTACTATCAGCACCACCACTCATGATACCGCTTACAGACCAAAGGTCTTTGGGCAGCATAGACCTATGTTCCATTCTGCTCCTGACTAGCCCCTTGAGCAACCGAAATAGCGCTGCCGGTTGGGACAGTAAAGGCATAACCGCCAATCCCCTTGACCGTTTGCCAAACTGTTCGCCTACAACTATCAGCACAGTGGACAAACCAAAGAAGTAGTCAAACCCTCTGGATAAAGCAAGCCGAAAGCCTTCCTTTGTCCTCTGCTCAAAAGACATGTTTTCAGCTTTATCCAAAGGCGGTAGATACGCTGCATCGACCTCTTGCTGCATAATTTGGACAAAGGTGCCAGAAGCATAAGGTGCAGGGGCCACAGCATAGACAATTTTAGCGTGCTCTTTAGCCTTAGACACATCTCCCCTGCCATTGCAGCTAGCAAAAATTCCGGTCCCGTACAACAATATCGCTAGCTCATGGGCGAATTTTTCACCGTAAGGCACCCACTTGAAGGGATATTCGCCAGACTTTCCTGAAGTATGTAGCCAGTGGGCAGGTTTTGCTGGCAGTACATCTTCTCGTTTTTCCAGAAGCTCTGGACAGTAATCCGAATACTTCGTCAGCGGTACCTCTCTGCGGAATTGTTCCAAACTGGTTGGCATAGCACCACGCATCACACTTCTTCCCAGTTCACAATTTCTTAGCAACTCCAATTGATCCTGTAACAAGCGCCGCTGGATAACCATAAACTGCTTCATGCTAAGGTCAATGTAGCCACAGCACATCTGCCACAGCTCTTCATTTCTGCCCTGCCGCAATAGATTCGAAATACTAGCCATAGAACACCTCCTACATGATAATCAATACCACTTACAGGATGCCGTCATCATTTGAACGGTATCTCTCCTCGGACTTTCTTTAGTGTCTCATACATCTGCTTGTGCACCTCCACTGACTTCATAATCACTGCCGTACGCTGGTGCCGAGCCTGTGCCTTCTGAATAGGCTGTGTTTCAGCATTCCTGCCGTTTCCCATATCTCAACCCCGAAAAGACTGCCTGCTCAGGCTGGCTTTTTTGCAAGCTAAATTGGTCACCTTTAGTAATCCGATGGGCTTCTGCCTTGACTGCATTTATTTCCTCTTCTGTGAACAACCTCCACCCTCGCCTATCCCTGTGTATGGGATCGCTTACAAGTCCGTCCCGGAGCCAACGTAATAAAGTGCTCTTGCTAATACCTATTTTTCGACAAGCTTCAGCGCTTCTATAATAGCTTTGGCCGTCTATTTCTACAGGCATAATTACATCCTTTCAACACTAGTTGACTATAGTCTAATCTGTATTCGCCATCGTGTGAATCACCAATTAGTCCTGTAATAAGGGGGTACTTTTGGATGACGGGGAAACTCATCATACCCAAGGCTATAACATACCCTGTAAGAGCTTAGGGAACCTTAAAAAGAGATGGGCGACTGTTATGGCTGGGGATAACATTACCTCAATACAAGTATTATGGTTTTGGCAAGCTGACTTATGCTGTTGTCAGGGTGCTAAAATCACTACAAGACGAGGTTTTGAAAATATGGAACCACGGTGGAAAGAGTCTTCTTACCTCAAAACCTCCACAAAGGTAATCAGACTAAGATTGATCATCAATTTCTAAACGCCTCAATAATCAATACCACTATGGCATGATTCTTATAGTTTGAGAAGTCGCCGCTTTCCAATGAGGCATCAGCGGACGTGACAGAACTAAAAATTGTGCGCGCGTAGTTTGCTTCGGTTGCAGCCTTAGAATAAAATACGAACCATGATATACATTCTAATTGGTATTTGCGGCTTCCTGTTATGCTATGCTTTTGATTGGGCAAGCCTGCGGAATTTACGAGTAGTGAAACAATTGATTGGCTTATTAGCGATCTGTCTCACGGTTTATGCCACCATCATGGTTTGTGTCATTCCCGTAAAGTTCTATCTACCATTTTTTACGCTGCCTCTCGGGGTTGGTCTTCTAGTGATTTCCTTGTGTCTGCTTATTTACTCGCTACTTATTGAGATTCCCTTTCACAATACCTATGCGAAGAAGGGAGTAGGCAATAAGCTAATAACCACCGGAACATATGCCCTGGTTCGTCATCCCGGAGTAATCTGGTTGGCTATTGTTTATCTCTCCCTAGCACTGATTTTCCCATCCACAACGTTGTTCCTCGCTGTCATCGTCTGGTTAATCATGGACATCATAATTGTCACACTACAAGACAAGGTATTATTCCCAAAGATGTTTCCTACTTACCGCGAGTACCAACTGAAAACACCTTTTCTTATTCCCACCAAGCAAAGTATATCGGCGTGCTTAAGAACAATAAACCCACGAGCCAAGTTGAGAAAATGATATAGTGGAGTGCGAATTTCATTAAGCCTCCTTGCATACTCTAAGAACGAGTTAAAGGAATATAGATCTGTTAGTAAAAGTGATATTGACAACCGCGAACATGATGGTGGCGATAAGAAGCGCCATAATAAGCGGCTAAACCATGAATTACTCACAGATAAATACCTTGTCTCAAAGCAAATATACTCTTACTTTCCATTACGTCAGATTGTTTACTGCAAGATTGTGCGTGGAGAATATAGCCACAACTTTACAGAGGGGAGTGTTATCAAACACCATAGGCCGGATAAAGTGAGCTCTTGCCAAGAGACCATCGAAATACTAGCGCTTCAGATCATCCAATAGCTGCTGAGCCGACTCCACCAGACCAGGATCATCCGACAACTCGATAAACTTCTCAAGGTCGGCTATCGCCGGGGTTTTCCGCGATAATAAGTTGTTGGCATAAGCCCTGTTATAGTATGCAATCGCAAGGTCAGGGTCCAACTCAATAGCATTATCGAAGTCAGCAATGGCCTTTTCATATTCCTCTTGCACGCCGTAGGCAATACCGCGGTTGTTGTAGGCCATAGCTAAGTTAGGGTTCAGCTCGATGGCCTTGGAACAATCAGCTATAGCTTTGTCAAAGTCACCTTGTCTGTAGTAGGCATATCCCCGATTGACATAAGCCATAGCAAGCTCCGGGTTCAGCTCAATAGCTTTATTGAACTCGATGATGGCCTCGTCATATCGGTGCTCCTCGACCAAGGCAACACCACGCTCCTCGTGCTGCACCGCTGTCTCTGATGCCGTCGGTGATGTTGTAGGCGGCGTTACTTCAGACTCATTTCCAGTCCTTGACTGGTAAATCGCCAGCACCACGATCAACACGAGCCATAATGCGCCGAACAGAATAAAATATCTTCTATTCATATCTGATACCTGACTGCTGTCAACCTAAATCAAAAGGGCGCTAGTAACCGCCATCGAACAGCGATTTTAGTGCCCTTGTTTCATATATCTTACCTTCTCCAATCCACTGTACATCGTTATCAGGCTAATTTCACTCTCGGTTCATCGATTGTAGTCTTCCCTCACACTCGTTGTCAATAGCTTTTACTCGTCGGTAGTGGGTCAGTTTGAAACCTTGACTCAGGGCTTAAATAAGTTTAGCTAAACGTAAATAGGAGAACACAGGTGAAATCCAAAGCAGACGCAGCTCAAAGATAGCCGCAACGTTGAGTGGGTTGGGGTTGCACACCTGTCTGGCTAATCACAGGTATCACAAGAGATTTGTCTTATGGCTTGGTTACTAGGAAAAAAGTACTATCGACTTTGGGACTAATGGGGGCTAGAACTTGCAATACTAAAGTACTATAATTATAAGCAAGGGTATAGGGAGCTCACGAGATTCTAGAGGAAGATATATTTCTATGGTTTGAGGTGTGTGCCTGCGATAGAATATGGCAAACGTTAAGCAAATAACAATGTGGGCATAAAGAGGGATAAATGAAAACTGAAGTTACCGAAGTCAAGCCTTCGGGCAAGTTCAGGCGAACGCCAAGAGATCGTGATGATTCTCTGGTTGCGGCGTGGCAAAGACTGACAAGTATTGCTATGAACATGAGAAAGGCCGCTATTCCAGTAGCCGCGGCTTCACTCCTGGCTTTAGCATTAGCCATATCCCCGGCGGGCTTGGTGAGCGCCTCATCGTCAGTTCCTTCTAAAACTATCTCCCTCGAAGCGCCGACAGAAGCCATTGGCAGTGGCATTGGTGGTGGTGGTGGTATTGGTAGTGGCATTGGTGGTGGCAATGCTCGTGGAGGCGGCAATGGTGGTGGTGGCGGCGGCAATGGTGGTGGCGGCGGTGGCGGCAATGCTGGCGGTGGTGGAGGCAATGCTGGCGGCAATGCTGGCGGCAATGCTGGTGCCAATGCTGGTGCCAATGCTGGCGGCAATGCTGGCGGCAATGCTGGCGGCAATGATGGTGGTGGAAGCGTGCCGCAGGGACAGGGCCCGGACGGCCAAGGACCTCCAGGCTGGCTTAGTGGAAGCGTGCCGCAGGGACAGGGCCCGGATGGAGAAGGACCTCCAGGCTGGCTTAGTGGAAGCGTGCCGCAGGGACAGGGCCCGGATGGAGAAGGACCACCAGGCTGGCTTGGTGCAAGCGTGCCGCAGGGACAAGGCCCGGACGGTCAAGGACCTCCAGGCTGGATTGGTGCAAGCGTGCCGCAGGGACAAGGCCCGGACGGTCAAGGACCTCCAGGCTGGATTGGTGGCATTGTTAGTGGCGGTGGCAATGGCAGCGGCAAGTAATCAGGTTCACATAGAAGATAGATACACGAAAAGAGTCTATTGGCTGAGTCTGGTAACTAACTTGTAGCCAGACTCAGCCAATTAAGCATTTAAAGAGGCGCAGGATCACAAGGAAGCTCTACCTATTGTAACCTCTGGTGGAGCTGAGGGGATTCGAACCCCTGACCTCCTCCGTGCAAGGGAGGCGCTCTCCCAATTGAGCTACAGCCCCATGTCTTGCGATTCATTATACTAGCAAGCCGCACACATTAACAAGCGGTTACTGATTTTATTGACTTGCAGCTGTAAAATAGCGATACTTATTAAAAGGTTAAGAAGGAGGTGAATCGTGTCGAAGAAGATGTCTGACGAGGAAATCCGCGAAATAGCCACAAAGAGAGTGCGGGCAAAGAGAGGATTTTATTCTCATCTGACTGCATACGTAATCGTCAATTTGATGCTGGTAGCCATATGGTACTTTACAGGTGCCGGCTATTTCTGGCCCATGTGGGTTATGTTGTTTTGGGGAATAGGTCTCATATTCAATGCCGTAGCAGCCTTTTCAAAACACGACATCGGTTGGGAAACAAGAGAAATAGAAAAGGAAGTTGAAAAAATCAAGAAGAGCAGCAGCTAACATAGTATATGATTAAATCAATCGCGTCCTGGAAAATAGTTGTCCTTCTTAAAAATACAGTTCAGGAGTTTACCAATGATAACTGCACGCTGCTGGCAGCATCTATTTCCTATTACCTGCTTCTATCCATGTTCCCTTTCCTGCTGGGTATAATATCACTATCCACCTTCTTCGTGGATGCACCAGCACTACAAGAACAGATATTTCAAGCCTTCAAATATTTAATTCCTGTATCACAGGATTTCATACTAAACGTCATTAATGGCGTGATCGATGAACGTGGAGCTATAGGTATTATATCCATTATCCTATTGCTTCTGGGCTGTATTGCATTCTTTAACTCGCTAAGGAAATCACTGAACACAGCCTGGGGAATTCGCAAATCCACCTCCCTCATACGAAGCCAACTGACCAATTTCGCCATGATTCTCGGTGCTGTCTTGCTATTATTTATTTCTCGTTTTATAACCATAATCCTGAATATCAGCGAAAATATAATGAGCACAGTCGCATATCAACCACTAACCAATTTAGTACTGCTACATCTTCTGGTCATTATCATCGATATTGCTCTTGCTTTCTTCGTATTCATAATTCTTTACAAATTTGTACCCGAACGCCGAATCAGATGGGGAGACGTCTGGGTCAGTGCTCTGGCAGGTGCAGTTTGCTTTGAGATAATATCAATTATATTCATGCTATATCTGGATACATTTAACCCTTATAATCTAATATACGGTTCACTGGGAGCTATCATAGCACTACTGATATGGACATACCTCGCTGCCCTTATTTTTCTCTTTTTTGCCAAAATTTCAGTAGTTAACTTAAGGATTAAAACCGGACAACAATAACAAAACATTCCCCCAAAATTGTGTTGATAAACATCTACTCAAAAGCATATGCAATTTCGGGATAGTTACACTCGTCTATTTGCAAACACTAAAACAGTTTGACAAAAACTGCTTTTGCCACTAAAGTTTCTATTTGGGTCAATTCTTATATTGAGGAGGCTTCTGATGAAGGCATCTGAAGGGCAACTTGGTCGTGTATTTGTAATTCGGCTTGAAGATGGGGATACTATTCCTGCCTGCATTGAGAGTTTCGCCGAAGAAAAGAAGATTTCGGTAGGACAGGTTATTCTGATTGGTGGCATTGGTGATGGTCAGGTTGTTGTTGGCCCACGACGCTCAGATGAGATGCCACCCGAACCAATGCTTTTCCCTCTGGACGGGGCTCATGAGGCAGTTGGTGCAGGGACGATCGCCCCTGACAGAAAGGGTAAACCAACGCTGCATATACATGCCGCACTAGGAAGGGCTGGAAAAACCACGACTGGCTGCTTAAGACCTGGTGTAACCACTTGGATGGTGGCAGAGGCAATTATATTCGAGATAGTGGGAATAGATGTATCTCGTATTCCGGACGAGGAGGCAGGTTTCGAGCTTTTACAGGTAGCCCAGACTTAGGATGACCTCTGTCGGAACAGCATTTCCTCGGCAGGTAACAAAGCGTTTCGATTTAGTCTACCGGGTTTTAGAGCCACCTTGCTTCTCACGCATGGTCAAATTAAGGATAAGAAGCACGCCACCCAGTGCAACACCGAAAAGGAATATGGCATGGAATCCGAGAGTAAAAGCCTTCGGAGGTAATGAATGAGCGGTGATACCTGCAGGCGAAATACCCTCGCCGGCGATTACTGAAAGAAAGACAAGTGTAAAAAGTGCAATGCCCATCACTGCCCCAACATTTCTCACCGTGTTAACAAGGCTATTCATTACACCTTCAGTGCCTTCGGCACTCATGCCCATGATGAGATTGAAGTTTGCCGGCATGATAAGCCCGATTCCGATTCCCTCAAGCGCCAAGGCTATGATTATATAATATAAACCTGTCCCAGCACCCATTAGAGCAAACATCAGAAATGCCGCGATCGTCACTGCAGACCCCAGGACACAAATAGGACGAGGGCCGATCCGATCGGAGAGCAAGCCGGCAATCGGACCGCAAACCATCATGAAAATGGCAGGCACAAGCAATATAAGCCCTGCGATATTGGTAGCAAAACCTTTTTCAAGCTCCAGATAGAAGGGGAAGGCATACCACGACCCCTGACCCACTAGAAGAACAACAAGCGCAACGGTGATTGCCATGGTGAAATTCCCATCCCGGAAAAGGCTGAGATCGATTAGAGGGAACCGACTTCTTTTTTCGTTAAAAATGAAACCAGCCCATGTTACCAGGGAAACGATGACACTTATAAGGATGAGCCAAGACAGCCATCCAATATTATTGCCCATATTCAAGAAGAAAATAAGGCTGACAAGGGCAACAAGTAGAAGTGATGCTCCGGATATATCGAACTTACCTTTGCCGAATTCCCCCATATCTTTGGGCAGGACAGCAACGCCGAGTATTATAGCGATGATACCTACTGGTACATTGATAAAGAATATCCAGTGCCAGCTATAGAACTGGCAAATAAGACCACCGAGAGGTGTACCGGCAGCAAGCCCCACCGCTGCGAAGGTGATAAGTACGCCGAAAGCAGTGCCTCTAATTTTCTCTGGCAAGTATCTAACCACCATTGCTCCACCGATCGCTTGCAACATCGCAGCTCCAATCCCCTGAATAACACGAAAGCCGATGAGTAGATATATAGTTGAAGACAGGCCACATAACAGTGAACCAAGGGTGAAAATAGCGAACCCTGCAAGATAAATCCTCTTATAACCACGGATATCTGCAACCCTGCCAAACGTGATAAGTGTACCCGAAAGAACTAGCAAATATGCCATTGCCACCCAGGAAACAGTCGCCACATCACACTGGAAATGCTTTGAAATTGTAGGAAGGGATATATTAACGATAGTCGCATCGAGCGCCCCCATAAAGGAGGCAAGCGAAATTAAGATCAGAATAAGCCACTGATGTGGACTCTCTTTTAAATGATTAGTCGACTTCATGAAAAGCAAGCCGAAAGACAAAACGAGAGGCAGCTGAAACTGCCTGGTTGAAACAATATAGACCAATAACCATAATTATGCAATCGCCATGAAACTGGTGCACAGAAAAACACCTCCACAATATCATGCGGATAATCAGCTTATTGAATCAGAAGGTATAAGCAATGCGCAACTTTTACTATACATAGTCTAGGTGTGACCTTGGTTTTACCAGGCTCAGGTTGACAAGCGATGAAAACCCACATTATCATACCTAGAGTACCTATGTATATTTTCTCGGTGAACGTCAGCACCGTAAATTCACCGGAGCTGTGTTAATTGTCGCGCATAAATGAGATAGCAGATGCTGCTTTTGCTAACGTGCTGGCTATTTGCCTCTACTTGCTCTTTCACTCCATTTACGACATAAAGTTGATGGGATTAAGCAATTACACGGCTTCTCCATCCACAATAATAGCCATTAACCACAAACGTGACCTTGATGCTCTCATTGTGGCACCAACACTTCATTTACGAAAGACAGCTTTCAATGATAAGCTCCGCATGCACTTCATTGCTAGGGATGATCTTTTCTATCCAGGATACCTTACTGCCCATTTTCCTGTTTTCGGGATTATGGGTGGAATCATTCATCGTATAAACCTTGCGCCTGTTATGAAGGCACTCCGAGCTCATCCCATCAGTCACCTAGTACGCAACAGAATCGGCTTTCTTATGCGTGAGATAATCCAAATCAAGGGTAACCTATGCCTAAAACACGTGGTTAATCCATCAGGTCTAGATATGTTTGCCAACCTTTTGGGCATGCAAAATAGCAATTCTCTCGGTGACATAACCGTATCCGATTTCTTGGGTTACCCGTTCTGCAAATTACACCAGCAAACTACTGATACAGACATCTTGCAGAATGGGCTATCTCAGACTATCAGGAACAAAACACTGATGGGAATTAACCAACAGCTTGGTACTTTCGCACAAATCCTTGACGAAGGTGGCACATGTATGTTTGCTCCAGAAGGCCAGCTTTCCCCTGACGGTCGTTTTGGGCCAGTAAAAAGTGGCCTGTACCGGCTTATTTCAATGACAACCGGTAACATCAAGGTCCTTCCCGTCAACACTACATACGACTTTATGACGCAGGGCCGTATGAGGGTTTATGTAACTATTGGCCCAGAGATAGCTGATTTGAGGGAATGGAATAAGACTGAGTTGGAGCAACAGATTCAGAAGAATATAGTCAATTTAGGCCCGGTTACTCTAGGACAGTTAGGCAGCGAAGCCATTCTCGGAATGCTAAATGATGGATATACTACATTTCAAGAGCAAGAATTGGTTGATATCCTCTCTACAAGGATAGAAAAGCTGAATTCTGTAGGTGTACGCCTCGATAAAAGGATGGTGAACGAAAAATCTATGCGTGCGCGGGTCCGTGATTTTCTAAACTACTGTGTGAGCAAAAATATAATAAGCCCAAGTGAGGATGGCAGCTCATACCTTGTTAGACCCATTATGGAGAATGATACACGTGGTAAATTCCACCAGAACCCTTTGCGATATAGCGCGAATGAACTAAAAAGCCACTTGGAATTCTACTCAACATATAAGACTGATACATAGGTAGATATGACCAGGGCTAATTACGGCAATGGTCATATTCCAAGAAATTGAATGAACAAAGAAAACGAATCCAACGCTAGCACTGGTTTACCCAAACGTTTTGGCGGTTACGACTACATAAAGATCACCATCTTTGGCCTTGGTGCCAATGCAATATGGCAGTGTCTGCATATAGTAATAATTCCGCTACTTGTTCTGAATTTCGTAGTTGAATCTCAAAAGAACACATATCTTGGCTTGCTAACCTTCTGTGGTCTCTTTTTAGCCATGATAACCCAACCCATTATGGGGGCTATAAGCGACCGATATGGCTTCACGTGGGGAAGAAGGCGACCTTACGTTTTATACGGTGGAATTGCTGCCTTATTATTGCTGCCCGGCATCGGCTTTGCTCAAAGCTATATTACCTTACTGCTTATCTACTGTTTTTTCCAGATTGCCCTGAACGCTGCTTATGTTCCATATCAAGCATTTATCCCAGATATGGTAGCCGAGAAAAAGCGGGGGCTGGCTTCAGGAGTTAAAGGCCTAATGGAGATGTTGGGAATAGTAATTTTCATCTATCCTATTTCCTTGCTAATGGACCGTTATTTGTTAAACCAAGAGGGAATCTGGCTGGGCAGTTCCCTGGGACTACTCACCCTACTACTACTTGTGACAATGCTGCTTACAGTACTGCTTATCAAAGAAAAGCCGGGTAAATTGAATGGTCATAATTCCCTGGCGACTACGCTGCTGCAGACCTTTAAGATTGACGTATCCAGAAATCGCTCATTTATCTGGTTTATAATATCCAGACTTCTCGTCTTTGTTGCTTTTACCACATTACAGCAGTTCGCCCTAAATTTTCTCATGGATGTTACGGGTGTTGCCAACCCTGCCGAGGCCACTGCCCAATTCTCAGTACTGGGTGTTGTCGGCATTATACTATCAATTTGGCCTGCCGGATATATAGCAGATAAAATCGGCCGCAAGCCGGTTACAATGACTGCCTGCCTTTTTGGCGCAGTAGGCATTGCAATGATCTATCTATCACAGAACTTGAGCACTATTTTAGTCGCCAGTGGAATTATCGGTATAGCAGTCGGTTCATTCTATAGTGCCAACTGGGCCTTAGCTACTGACCTCGTGCCAAAGAATGAAGAGGCACGCTACCTGGGGCTAGTAAACATCGCTACTGCCGGTGGTGCAACTGTTGCACGCCTTATTGGACCCGTTATTGACATCCTAAACAGCCGTGCGGCTGGATGGGGTTATAGAGTTATGCTGATTTCATGTATCTTCTATCTAACTGCTGGGGCGCTCCTGATGTTGAAGGTAAGGAGTAAAAACGAGTCTTAGGTAGCACTTCAACATAAAAATCTGAGTGATTGTGCAACGATTAGCTATGTTTTGCAAACCTTTGCAAACAGTGGTGGGCGGTACTGGACTTGAACCGGTGACCTCTGCGATGTCAACGCAGCGCTCTAACCACTGAGCTAACCGCCCTTAATTGCCGCATTTTATCAG
>Ga0209427_10008017_pt1 | contig 11911 bp, 9 predicted proteins | sample DeeMarSWOR136_30_FD_187465 | JGI IMG/M metagenome (GOLD analysis project Ga0209427, IMG submission 187465) | Marine sediment microbial communities from White Oak River estuary, North Carolina - WOR-1-36_30 (SPAdes) (version 2) | ecosystem: Environmental > Aquatic > Marine > Intertidal zone >... | reverse complement strand
CAAAAAATTTATTATATATAAATGCTTTTTTTGCAATTGACGGGTATATAATTGTTAAATTTACCCGAATGTTTCATTAGGTTTTTTCAATGGTAAAAGGAACTGTTAAATGGTTTTCAGCCAAAAAAGGCTATGGTTTTGTAACCCAAGACGATGGTGGTGATGTTTTTGTTCACTATTCTGCCATTCAAGGAGATGAAAATGATTTTAAAACTATTTTCGAAGGGGATATAGTTGAATTTGATATTATCGAAGGAGATAAAGGCCCCCAAGCATCTAACCTTAAGATAATAGAGAAAGCACCACGTCCAAATTTTAAACCACGAGGACGCTATTAATTAAAAACATGATAATTAAAAAAGTGTCAAAAAAATAAGTAAGAATAAAGGAATGATCAAAGGAAATAGAATCTTTTAAAGAAAGAATAGTCTTTTTTATGGCTTCTAGTTTTACTTGATTTTTCCGGTTTTTTTTTTTATTTCTTTTTATTAATTATCTTTTCATAATGTAAAATTATTTATTTTTAAAATATTATTATTGAAATTGAGATGGTTACCCTTTTTCAATCATTTGGAAATTTTGCCACTGGGCAAGCTTCTTATAGGGCTTTAGTTTCAAAAAAATCCAGAGGAAAAATTGTTTTAACAGAGAAAGGGTTTTCTTTTAAATCAGATAAGGATGGAATTTTATTCCAATTAAAAGTGGAAGACATTGAAAATTTTTATTTAAGAAAAAGGTTCAAATTACCCACCATTGAGTTGCTTAGTAACCAAGGAATTTATTATTCATTTTATCCTCATAAGAAGGAGAATAGTTCTTATACTACCTCAAAAAAAATTACTGAAGAATTATTTAGAGAATTAACTAGATTAACTTTTAAAGGAGAACAACCAATTTTATTTGAAGCTAAAGGACTTTTTTGGAAAGCGAATCTAACAAATCAAAAACCAAACCTATTAAAAGGGGTAATATTTTTAACTGAAGATTATCTCTCCTTTAAACCTTTCAAATTAGAAACTGTTCATCAGGTAAAAGTGAAAGATATTAACCACATATTTAACGGAGTTACTAAATCAAGTCCTGATGTGAAAATCCAAACTATTCAAGATGAAATTTATTCCTACGTAACACTTAAAAAACACCTAGGAACATATTCAAAAGATAAAGCAAAAACAATCAAACTCTATAATTTAATTAATCAGGCTAAAGAATATAAAGTAGCAGAACAACTTCAAATTGAAGCGGAAGAAAAAAGGCGTATAGAAAAAATTATTGAGATGTTTAAGGTTTCCAACAGACTAAAACTTAATATGGTGCGAATTGCGTTAGAAATGGAAGAGAAAGATTTTACTATGAAGGTATTTGAATGGGCTAAAAAGTATAATTTCGTGATTGATGGGGATAATTTGATTGTAAATTATGAGACAATGCCCACTTTCCTTAATGATTTATCTGGGGATAAGCATAATAAACCGTTTTTTAATACAAAAGTAAAGTGCTTTTATTGTGGAAAATTAATAGAATTTATGGCAAAGATCTGTCCCTATTGTGGTAAGGAAAACAAATAATCCTGTATTAAACTAAATTTCTACTTTAAATTTTCGCAGGGAATTTACTTGCATAATATTGAACCGGAAAATCATTTTTGCAAGTAGTAGATCTAACATATCAATTTAGGAATTTCATTTTCCCAATTTTCATCGGTTAAAATAAAATTGAAATTTTACTCCCCCATTTCATTTGATAGATTATGATTAAAAATAACTTTATTTTACAATGATTTTATAGCTTGGTTTTTTAATTATTAATAATTTCTTTTTTTTTTAATAAACTATTTAAATACAAAGAACCTAATGATATTAGTAAAATTACAATAAACTTAATTGTTGAGGGAGAATGTAAAAATGATGTATAATAATATGGAGGATCTCATTTCGGACTTAGAAAATAAGACAATTTATCTCTCAGATCAAATAGTTCAATTGCAATCTCAAATTCTTAATTATCAGAAGATTATAGAGGAAAAAGACAATAAATTAAAAGACTTAATTTATGAAAATGCTAAATTGAAAGCTAAATTGCAAAATTTAGATTATTCAGCAAGCCCTCCGATCACACTAAATCAACCAACAACCCCAATAGGTCTTTCAGCTCCAAAAACAACCACATATTATGCTTCTGATGGAGATTTTGCAATGACAAAGAGACAATGTCCTAATTGTGGAGCCGCAGGATTTGCTATTAAAGAGGTAGAAGATAGAACAAAATTACTTAGCTATGTTCCCAGAAGAATATACGCTAAAAAAAGAGTTTGTACTAAATGTAGGTATGAGTTTTAATATTTATTGACCTAATTTCTATCCCTTTCATATTATAGTTTTATAAGTATTATTTAGATGAAAAATATTAAGAGATTTAGGCTATTTTTAATTTAATATTTAATTAAATATTAAACAGAAGCTCAATTAAAAGTTCTATTATTTACATTAATTAAATAAATTAATCTTAAAAGATTAAATAAAATAAGGTATCTTTTATATTATCTACAAATAATAATTTATAGATGATTCAGAATGAGAAGATTTGCTAGTATTGATTTTTTACGTGGTATAGCGATTGTCCTAATGCTCTTTTTACATGTAATTCTTCATGTGCTGGATATAGATGCCTATTTAAACCAAATCAATGATATAGCTTTAATTAATCTTATTGCGTTTATAATCTTGCCTTTTTTGGGAGGATTAGCGGGTTTTTTTCTAATGGTTTCGGCCATCGGAAATATGATAAGTATGTATCGGCATCTACAGGCTGGTAAAAGCGTAAAAGCTCTAATTATAAGGCAAATTATGGGGGGTGTCTTGCTTCTAATTTTTGCAATGCTTGCAGAGAGTGTGTTTGGAATTCATGGTGCAATTGCTAATTTAGCTCAATCTTTAGATAATCTTGCTGATTGGAATTGGGAAGTAATATTGTATCGTAGTTACCATTTTGAAACAATCCACACAATTGCTTGGGCAATTATACTGAATGGTATCGTGCAGGGTATTCTTTCAAGGAATGGTGGTTGGAAGAATGCTAAAAGACTTATAACAATCTATGCTTTTTTAGCAGCGGTGATACTAGTTCTTACCCCTATAATGTGGGGAGTAGTGGATCTAATTATCCCTGATTATCCATTTGCTACTAATCCACTTACGGGAAAATCTGTACAATATCCATATCTGGGGATTTCTGAATGGTGGGAGTTTATTACGCTTTTCTTTTTCAATGCTATTGCGGGGAAAGAAGAACCAATGTTTCCCTATTTAGCTGTGTCCTTTATTGGTTCCATAGTGGGGATAATGTTGGCTCAGGAAAGAAAGGAAGTACACCTAAATTTTCCTAAAAGAATGATGCAAATAGGATTTCTAGCATTTATTATTGGAGCTATTGGTCTTGTTGTTAATCTTATTGTAATGATGGATACAAGCGGTATTGATGCTACACTTAACATGTATAAAGGTCTCGCATTCCATCGAAATTGGGTCCCCGAAAATGGCGTACCGTTCTTGGGGTGGCTTTTCCAATTTTTATGTTTAAACGGAACAGCTCTCTGTCTCATAATGGTAGTTGTACGTGTAGTCGAATTTAGAGGAAGAGGTAAACAGTTCGCCGATAAAACAAGGTTTATTCGCCGATTTGGATTTGTTGCTTTTACAGTATATAGTATCCAGTTTGTTTATTATATCGTCCATTATTTTATCTCCTCATTATTTTATGGTGAAGCTTACAAGAAACTCGATTGGGGTGGAACATTTTTTACGATGGGAATTGTTTTTTTACTCTTTTGGGCAATACTGATTCTCTGGGAAAAAGTTAAATTTACAGGGAGTTTTGAGTGGAGCATTGGTACAATAGCGGCTTTAGTTATCCCAGCTAGAAAAGTAAAGGTAAAATGGTGGAAAGCGGGACAATTAAATGTCGAAGAAGCATTCTATAATGCAGAGTGGTTAAATATTGTAGAGAAAGATGAGATCTCACATGAAACACAAACAGATTCAAAATTGGTGTCTAAATTATCTTGGTTTGGATTTATATTCGTTCCTATCTCAATTATAACTTACATAATTGCTAGAAACTCTGTCAGAACCGAAAAAGCGAATAAATTCAATAAAAGAGCAAGGATAGTTGCTCTTGCGGGAATTATATTTTTTTTAATATGGTTAATTCTCTCCTTGTTCCTTAGTTTAAGCGATCTTGGGATTTCTTTATAGAAAAATTAACCACTAATTTTTTTTTTTTATTTCGATTAAATTTACCTTCTTTAAAAAATCAAACATGATCTTCAATTTTATTTGGTAAAGTTTCCTTTACCATCATGAAGAATGGGATTGCTCCAATTAAAAATATAGGAACAAATATAAAAATCCATTTAATTCCGAAGGCATCAGCAATTAAACCACCAAAAATTGCTCCTGGAATCTGCGATACAGTATTAATGATGTTAAGTATACCAATAAATTGTCCTCTTTTACTTTCAGGCAAGAGATCGTGTTGCCAAGCATTTAGTGGAATGAGAATACCAATAAGTGCGATTAAAATTAATATCACAGCAATTATATAAATTATAGAATTAATGACTGTATTTGGAAAGAAAAAGGGGATTATAACAAAACCTATAGAAGATACTAAAATTATAGGGGTTAAAAACCTTTTTCTTCCATATTTATCAGCAATCTTTCCTAGAAATAACATTAAAATTAATGAAACTGGTAAAATAATGCTCATTCCTAATATAAGTCCTAATGTAGGTAATCCCAAACTAAAAAAATAATTAAAAGCGAAAGGTAAAATCATTCTAATACCAATATTAAAAATAGTTAATGCTATGATGATTAGAAAGAGATCTTTATTCGCTCTTAATTCTTCATATTGGAAACTTTCTTTTAAATCCTCAAAAAATCTTTTTTTTGGGGGTAATTCTGAAATAGGTTTCTCTTTTATCAATAAAAATCCGAGAATTGATACAATAATTAGAAAAAAACCTCCAAATGCGAGTGAGATGATATAACCATTTTGTGAAATAATTGAACCATTCCCTGTTTGAATTGTATAAAACTCGTTTATTAATAATGTTAACCCTACAGGTAGCACTGTTCCTATTAAAGTAAAAATCTGTACGATTCCATTAGCTCTTCCACGATGCTCTATTTCAATTAAATCGGGTATTAGAACGCGTTGTGCCGTGTAAAACGCATTAGAAGCGATTCCAATAATTATTGAATCTAAAATAAAACACCATATAAAGTTTGGTGAGAACGCAAATAAAAACATGGATAAACCAGCAATTATTCCAAAGAGTAAAAAGGGTCTCCTCCGACCATATTTTGAACGAGTATTATCACTAAGAATTCCAAATACTAAAATAAATACAAGCCCAAAAGTAGCACTGACGCTTACCATGATGGATATATAAATATAATCTAAATCTAAAATATGCTCAAGATAAGTATTAAAAAAAGATGCTTCATAAAAACCAAATATGGCTGCACCGGCAGAAATGATTCCAATGAGAGAAACCAAAAATAGAAAGGATTGTTTCCTAAGCTTTGAATTTTTTTCCATAAGTTCACTTCGTTTTACGTTTTCGAATATTTAAGTTACTAAAATTCAGGATTTTAAAATTTCTCAATTAATTCTTTCTTCCCACTACCTGAAGATTTATATAAAGCAGAAATCATTCTTAAGACTTTAGAACTTTCTTCTACTGTATTAAAGTAAGGTTTATCATTAAGCACCCATCTCCTAAATGCTTTTATAGATCTGCCCATATCAGAGAATCCTAATGTATTCTTCTTTATTTTGAACTTTTTAACTCCTTTCCATTTTAGTTTTGACAAAGGCCAAGGTCCCTTATAATGACATCTCCCTTTTTTTCCAAAAACCTCTAATTCTACTCTTTCACCCAAGATTCCAATTGAAGGTTTAATAAACATTGAATCATTAATTTGGGCATAACAACCGCTCTCAAATTCTATAATTCCAAACCCAATATCCTCTACCTCTGAATTCTTGAATTTTAAATTATCTATTTTGCCCATCACCGAAATTGGTTCTCCTAAAGCCCATAACATTATATCCATAATATGTGAACCATGGATTAAAAGAGTACCACCCCCCGCGGATTGCTTTTTCGATCTCCAAAGACCCTGTTCAAAATAGGACTGATCTCTGCTGAAATACACATTACAATTAGCATAATAAATTTCTCCTAAATGATTATTTTGAAGAGCTGAAGCTAATCGATAACACTTCTGATCATATCTATAATTGTAATTGAATCCAAGCTTCAATTCTTTATACTTTTCATCTAATTGATATATATCACGAGCTTCCTGTATTGAAATTGCGACTGGTTTTTCACAGAAAATGTGCTTTCCCATCTTAAATGCTTGTTCAATCATAGGTTTATGGAGATAATGAGGGGTTGCTATATAAATTATGTCAATATCTTCATCCTGATACATTTTTTCAATATCCGTATAAGCATGTTTTTTTCTAGCAACTTTTATAGCTTTGGATATATCTAAATCTGCGGCAGCTTCAATTTTGATATTTTTAATCAATTTCGATTCTATTTTAAATCTACTTGCTATCCACCCGCAACCTATTACTCCTACTTTTAATAATTTCTTATTTTCGATCTTCTCTCACCTATATTAAAGAAAAAAATGAAAAATTCTTTATTAAAGGTTCTCTAATTATTAAATAATGAATCTAAACCCTAAAAAAATGGTATCTAAGAGGAAATTTTTACTTTATTTGATAATCATTATTATTTTTATCATTTCCTTCTGGAAAATTATAATATCTAGTATTTGTGGAAGTATTATTATCTTTTTTGTATATATTCTTCATTTCTTGCTTACAAATTATCTTCCCGTAAGCATTTTAACCATTTTATTTATATATTATATGACTTTTAGATTAAAGATTCTCCTTAAGAAAAAAGAACGTAATATATCAAAATTTGGTTTTATTTTCCTTATCTTAATTATACCTATATTTAGTATTCCTACTTATAGTCAAACTATTAAAATTAGCTATCAAGAAAATTGGAATCCGACAATGATAACAGAATTAAATCGTACAATTAATTTATTTGACAATTTTAATGCTACTCCAGAATTCAGGCTAAGACAAGATGAATATTTAAACTACAGCAAATTTAGTGAGGGCTTAGACGCACAATCTGCACGAGTGTTTTTAGGATTAGCAGTAAACGAGGAAACAATAGAGAATTCGCTTGAGGATATCATCATTTTTGATGATGGGATGGATTTTAGATTGAATTCTCTCTTACGCCTTATATATCTAGATCTCAATAGTAGTGTTTTAGGTTCCACGATAAGAAGGAAGGTTATTGATGCAATTGGGAATGCAAAATATTGGTATACTGAACCCAATGAAGATAATGCAATTTTTTGGACAGAAAATCACCAAATCCTTTTCCATACCGCAGAATTACTTGCTGGACAACTCTTTCCAAATGATAGTTTCGTGAATTCAGGTATGACTGGTAAGGAACACATTATTCATGCAACAGCTCTTATTCTTAGATGGATGGATTGGCGAGCGAAATTTGGATTTACCGAATGGCATTCTAATACTTACTTTTCCTTAGATATTGCAGCTTTAGTCAACCTTGTGGACTTTGCGAATAATACTGAGATCGTATATAAAGCAGCTATGTTGTTAGATATTATTGCTTTTGATTTTGCTAATAATTATTACAGAGGTAATTACGCTACAACTCATGGTCGCGCTTATGATCGCACAAAGGTTGGAGAGAGTCTAATTAATCCTTCTTCTAATGATGGAACTTCTGAAGCTGCTTGGATAATGCTTGGTTTAGGGCAACATGATCCTAATGATAATTCCGATAGAGCTGCTGTCGCTCTAGCTACAAGTATGTATTATGCTCCGCCTCCAATCTTAGAAGATATAGCAAATAATGCTAGTTTATATAATGAACATAGAGAACGAAATAGTATATACCTCACTGAAGGCCCAAACTATAATGTGAGTTATACTGAAGATGATTTAATGTATTGGTGGTCAATGTCAGCCCCTCTTGCTCCTCAAATCATTGATGTTACTTATAAAGAAGTGAAAAAATATAACTTAAAGACAGATTTAATTTATGGTCCTCAAATTCTTTCAGACTTTTTAAAAATATCTTCATTTCTGCATGGTTTATCTTTAAATGGATATAGTAACGCACTCAAATTGATCACCGAAGGAGTATGTTTACAAGCATCTAACACTTATACATACCGAACACCATATTACCAACTTTCTGGTGCTCAGGATCATATGAAAGGGACAAATGGTATGCAAGAACATATTTGGCAAGCAACAATAGATAAAAATGCGTTTGTCTATACAAATTCACCAGGAGGTCTTACAAAAGATTTTGAACAAGAATTTGTAGGAGGATGGAAACCAAGAGCTACCTTCTATAAAAATGTTGGGGTGATTCAATATGACCGAGCAACTATGCCTTTAGAAGCAGAATTCCTTCTATATTTACTAAATCTCTTTTCAGGTTCAAAATTTTATTTACATGCTTATTTTCCTCGTTGGGCGTTTGATGAAGTAGAAAACCACGACAAATGGACTTTTGGTAAAAAAGGAGATGGATATATCGCTCTCTTTTCTTACATGCCTGCTCGATGGGTATCAGATTATGAACTTCGTGTAAAAGGTTTTAAAAACTTATGGATAGTAGAAATGGGGAGTCTAGAGGAGTATGGCTCATTTGATAACTTTGTATCAATAATTCAACAATCTGATATCGAAATAACTCCACAACAGTTAGGGTACGATATTCATTATACTTCACCTTCTCAAGGTGTTGTTACTGTTTCCTGGGATGATCCTATGCAAGTTGATGGAAATACTATTAATCTTGGTCCATATCCTCGCTTTGATAATGTCTACTGTTATCAGGAGTTCGGTATTACAAGAACCATTATAAATTTAGGAAATCAGAGTTTAGAATTGAACTTTTTAAATAGTTCAAGAAGATATCAAAATTTAAATTAAAAACAGATTAAGTAATAGGAAAGGGACTAACATTTGAAACTCAGAAAGTATATGAAAACTGTTAAACCGAGCATAAAAGGAAGCATAATGGTTTTAATCGGCATTTTAAACTCTCGCCAAGGAATTGGAATTGAAATTTTCACGAATAATCTTATTTTAGGTCCAATAGCTTATTTTTTTCTGTCATTATGTGGTTTAATTGTCATAAGGATAATCCAAAATTTAAATAACTCATCTAAAAACTCTCAATTGCCTGTAAAACAACTAAAAGTATTAGCCGGAGTCACTTTCTTTATTGGTTTTATCATAACAATTATTGATTTAGTTAATGCTATAATTATCTATTATTTTAATATTCTCATAATAGTTTTTATTGCTTTCATTGGTATTTTATGGTCATTTTTAGGCTTGTACGCTACTATGAAAAAAGATTTTAATTCCGTGGCTAATATTACTATTACAACTCTCACTTTTTCAATAGGGTTGATATACGGGGCGTTATTAAATACAGTAATAATTCCATTATATGTTTTATATTTTTTTTTAACAATTTCTTTTTTACAAGCATCCCGGGAGTTAGTAAAAGGTTTTAATAAAAAAGAGAGAGATTTTAGTTTTATTTTAATAAATAAAATTGAGGAGAGAAATAAAATCTTAAAATTTTCTTTTTTACTTCAAATTTTATCTATCTTATTTTTAATATTCCCTATTTTCACAGAGATTAGCTACTTAAAGCTATACTTCTTTCTGTTAGTAATATTTATATCAATTATTGGTTTAGCATCATTCTTAACCTTGAAAAGTATTCTAAAGAATGAAATATTTGAAAGATTAAGTGCACTTTTAAAGATGGGCATCCTAATTGAATTTATTATTTTCTTTCTATTGGGTACTTAAATTTCCTAAAAAGCTGCTAAGAACTACTTATTAACTGGAAGTTTAAGTGATTTTAGCAAGGGGTTAAAAAAATCCTCATCAAAGTTTAATATTCCTAAAAGATCTTTGAAATACTTATGAACGAACTTTTTCAGTTCTGAATAATAAAAATCTTTATCGACTCCATTATAATTCCCCTGAGATTTAATATCATTCAATTTTAAAGGTTTTAATTTTTGTAAAATCAATTCTAATACCAACTGAATGAATGCTCCTTGAATAAGCATCTCATCATCTTCAGTTAAATCGTAATTATCATTAACTGTTATACTTTTGATGGCATAAGCTTTTAATAGTAGATTCTGTACGGATTCTGGCAATTTTAGGGAGTGAATTTTGTGAGTTATCTCTTGTTCATCAGGATCCTCTATAAATTTTTCACTAAATTTCTCAAAATTAGAAAAAAATCGAATTAAGAATTTGAATGAATCAATTTGTTCCTCTTGTTTCCATGATTTATACAAATCCCCCCACAAGGACAAATTCAAATCATCTAATGAGTCTTTTATTTTATTTTGAGTAGTTTCTTCTAATTCCTTGCTATAATACACGCTGTCTTTAAAAGGCTTTTCTAGAGTGTAAAAATTGTAGATATAAGTTTGATCTTGCTCTTTAAACTCGTTTTTGTGAAACATTCTCCTTAAATTTTCTTCTATGGAATATTTTGTAGGTTGTGCTAATTCTTTCTTGCCTATTTCTGCGGCAAATCTAATGATGTAGCTGCATTTGGGACAACTTGTTATCCATGATCGCCTAATAACATTGGAAGGTTTGAGGTCAGAATTAGTATGTTTACTTAGATGTAATTTTGTTCCATTAGATGGAAAGTCAAGCTCATATTTTATTTTCTCTAAGTGAAAAAAATTTGGAACAAACTTTAGATTACACATCGGGCATTTGATCTTTCCAATGTTGTTATTTGCTTTTTTCGGCAGAACCTCTCACCTTATTAGGTTGATCTTTTATATACAAATAAGCTTTAAGCTTTACATATATTAAAAAGTATCGATGCATAAAAGAGGGTATTTATTTGAAAAGGGATTTTATATCGAATCTGGACCTTCTTTACCACTTCAATAAAGTTATACTTTTTAAAGTTTAATTTTAGAAACCTCTAATAGCAACTTGTTGTTTTATTCACTTCTTACAAAACAAATTTTATCAATCTACCATCACATTTTTAAAATTAGTTATCCTTATTTATAATATAAACATGGATGTGGATGCTATGAGGAAAATTACTTATTTATTAAAATCAATTAAAAATATAATGATTATTGCATCCACAATTATTATTAGTTAAATTCTTCTCTTCATGAAGCGGATTCTCGTAGCATTTATTCCACATCCTGCTTCTTGAATAATGGAGTAGTGATTAAGGTTTAAGAATTCAAATATGTTTATTTTATGTTTTTAAATCAAGTAATATAAATAATGAAATAGGCCCCAATATAGTGTTAAATATGTCTTATAATGAAAAAGAAATAGAGCTTATCCATTTTTGGAATAATCATCAGATTTTTGAAAAGAGTGTTGAGCAAAGACCGGAGAATAATCCTTATGTATTCTATGATGGCCCTCCATTCGCAACAGGATTACCTCATTATGGTCATATTTTAAGTTTAGTTACAAAAGATGTGTTTCCTAGATATTGGACTATGAAAGGGTACCGTTGCGAGAGGAGATGGGGTTGGGATTGCCATGGACTCCCAATTGAAAGCATTTGTGAAAAATCTCTAAATATAAGAAAGAAGAATGAAATATTCGAGATGGGACTTTCACATTTCAATGAGTTTTGCCGTTCAAAAGTTTTATGGTATACTAGTGAATGGAAAAAGACTGTTGAACGAATGGGTAAATGGATTGAATTTGATAATTCGTATAAAAC
>Ga0209427_10008016_pt1 | contig 11913 bp, 9 predicted proteins | sample DeeMarSWOR136_30_FD_187465 | JGI IMG/M metagenome (GOLD analysis project Ga0209427, IMG submission 187465) | Marine sediment microbial communities from White Oak River estuary, North Carolina - WOR-1-36_30 (SPAdes) (version 2) | ecosystem: Environmental > Aquatic > Marine > Intertidal zone >... | reverse complement strand
TAACGGACGCTGCTGACAGACCTATCAGCGGCTACGACCTGACCGCCGATATCGAAGAGTACCTGACAAAGAAACCCGCCTAGTCAATCAACCTATTTCTTGTCTTTTTCCTCGCTTGGCTTGGTGAGGATTTCGTCCACCAGGCCGTACTCCACCGCCTGCTGTGGGTCGAGGTAGAAATCGCGGTCGATATCATGGGTTATCTTGTCCATAGGTTGGCCGGTGTGCTCAACGAGGATGTTGCGGAGGATTTCCTGAAGCCTCATTATCTCTCGGGCAGCTATCTCGATATCGGCCGCCTGCCCCTGAGCACCACCGGCCGCCTGGTGCAGGTGAACGGTGGCATGGGGTAAAGCATAACGCTTCCCTTTGGCTCCGGCACACAGCAGAATCGTTCCCATGCTAGCCGCCAGCCCAACACAGGTAGTGGAGACATCGGGACGTATCATCTGCATGGTATCATAGATAGCCAGTCCGGCACTGATAATGCCGCCGGGACAATGAATGTAAAGGCTGATATCTTTGTCGGGATCCTCCCTTTCCAGGTAGAGCAACTGGGCCATAACCACGTTGGCCACCTGGTCGTTTATCGGCATGCCCAGTATAACGATACGCTCTCGCAGTAAGAGTGAGTATATATCAAAGGCACGCTCCCCCCTGGCCCCACTCTCAATCACCATCGGGATTACATTCATCGGATAGTCGTTCATTTCTCTTCCTCCTTAAGTGGTGTTTCGGCTTCCGCCGAACCCTTAGCTATTTCTACAATCCGCTGCACCGTCTTCCGGGAAAGTAGCGGTCGCTGAAACGATTCGCGAGCCTGTGGAGTGTTCAAGACTTTTCCCAGCTCTTCTCTCCTGTCCTCAGCGGCACCCTCAACCATAGCAGCAATCTCGGTATCAATATCGCTATCGCTAACCTCTATCTTCTCCTCCTCAGAAACCTTGCCAAGTATCAGGCCCCGTGTGACCCTCTTCTCCGCTATCGGACGCACCTCCTCACGTACTTCCTCTTCTGTCTTGTTCATAGCCCTGAGATACTGCTCCATGGTCAACCCCTGCATCTGCAAGCGCCGCGCCTGCTCATCGAGCAGCTCCTGTATCTCTACTTCCACCATAATTGGAGGGTACTCCACTTCACTGATGCTCGTCACGACCTCAATTGCCCGCTCTTCAAAATCCTGCCTCGCCCGGTCTTCAGCCCTGGTTTTAAGGTCAGTATCGGTTTTCTCACGAAGAGCCTTGACATCCTTAAACTCGGCATCAACCTGAGCAGCAAACTCATCGGTTACCTCAGGAAGGTTCTCCTGCTTTATTTCGGTGACCATCACCTTGAACGAAGCTTCTTTGCCGACAACCTCTTCCCTTGAATAATCGGCAGGAAATTGTATCTGGAATTCCTTCTCCTCGTCCTTATTCATCCCCACCAGCTGTTCGGCAAAGCCCGGAGCCGGAGATGCCGACTCCCCGATGACCTGGTACTGCGCCCCGTTTTGGTTGATTAATGGCTCGCCTTCAATTGTGCTCTCTACATTCAGGGTCACCATGTCACCCAGCTCTACGGGGCGCTCCACCGGCTCCCAGGTGGCATGCTGATGACGCAGCTGTTCCACAACGGCGTCGACCATCTCCTCGGTAACCCCCACCGGTTCCGGCTCAAGACGTATTTGATGATAGTCGCCCAGCTTGACCACCGGTCTTAGCGGAACCACCGCCTTGAAGATTACCGGCTCGGTCTGCACAACTTCTATCCGTGGTCGGGCGATAGCCTCAATCGCCTGCTCCTCCAGGGCCTTTTCATACGCCTGAGGGACCAGCTCCTCAAGCATGTCATTGAACAACGTCTCTTTACCTACATGGCGCTCCAGTACCGCACGTGAGGCTTTCCCCTTACGGAAACCGGGGACATTCACCCGTTTCACCAGCTTCTTATAGGCCTTCTCTGTGGACTCCTCAACCTCGGACAGGTCCATCTCAATCGTCAGAAAGGCCTGACCGTTCTCGGTTTTTTCATGGGTAACTTTCACTATTCAACCATCCAAGACTTTATTCATCACGCAATCGCAGGTGCAGTTCTGCAAGTTGCTTTTCATCCACAGGCGAGGGTGCATCCAGCATCAGGTCGACCGCACTCTGGTTCTTGGGAAAGGCAATAACCTCCCGGATGGTCTCCTCCCCGGCAAGCAGCATCACAATACGGTCAATGCCCGGGGCAATACCCCCATGGGGTGGTGGCCCGTAGTGGAAAGCCTCGAGTATCGTGCCGAACCGCTGCTGTATCTCCTCATCACTGTAGCCCAGCAGACTGAATATCTTGTGCTGTAACTCACTGTCATGAATCCTGATGCTGCCGCTCGCTAGCTCATAGCCATTACAAACGATATCGTAGTGCTTTGAGCGCACCTTCTCCGGAGCAGTATCCAGCAGTGGGATATACTCGTCCTTCGGGGCCGTGAACGGGTGGTGTTCCGAGTCCCACCTCCCTAGCTCCTCATCCCATCTTAGCAACGGGAAGTCCTGTATAAAAGCAAACGCAAGCGTGTTTGGGTCAGCCAGTTCAAGTCTTTTTGCCATCTCGAACCGCAGTTCACTGAGTACCCTGTTAACCACCTTCGGTTCAGCAGCAACAATGAGTAAAAGGTCGCCCATGCTGGCACCGAAGCGTTCCGCAATCTCCTTGACCTGTTCCAGTGTCAAATACTTGGCAGCCACTGACTTCACCATATCCAGCGTCAGGCCATCCAGACTGCCCGGCGTATCACCAAGAGCGACTGTCAGCAGACCTCGAGCACCGAGCGCCTGCGCCATTTTATTCAGCTCATCAAGCTGGTGCCTGCTATAGCCGGCACAGCCGGGAACACAAATACCTTTGACCTTGCCTCCAGAAGCAACCGTGTCGCGGAAAACAGCAAACTCCGATTCAGCTACGATATCAGACAGGTCTCCGAGTTCCATGCCAAAACGCAGGTCCACATGGTCGGTGCCAAACCGTGCCATGGCATCGTCATAGGTAACACGCGGGAAAGGTGTTATCACCTTCATTTCAGGCTTGACCGCCACGACCAGCACCGTGAAAAGCTCCTCCATCAAGTCGAAGATATCGTCCTCGGTGACGAAGCTCATCTCCAGGTCTAGCTGGGTATGCTCCGGCTGACGGTCTGCCCTGGTATCCTCATCACGAAAACAGTGAGCTATCTGAAAATACTTCTCGACACCGGCCACCATCAGGAGCTGTTTTAGCTGCTGTGGTGATTGAGGTAAAGCATAGAACTTCCCAGGGTGAACCCGGCTGGGCACCAGGTAGTCGCGGGCACCCTCCGGTGTGCTCTTAATCATGACCGGGGTCTCTATCTCAAGGAAACCCCGGGCATCAAGGAAATCCCGAATAAACTTGACCACACGGTGCCGGAGGGTCAGGTTCCTCAGCATCCGGGGGCGGCGCAGGTCGAGGTAGCGGTACCTGAGACGCAGGCTTTCTTCTACTTCGACCTCCTGGTTAATATAGAAGGGGGGTGTCTCCGAGATGCTCAGTATCGTACATTCTTCAGCGATGACTTCAATCTCGCCGGTAGCCAATTGCAGGTTCTCCGTTCCAGGTGGACGAAGTGCCACTTCGCCGCTTACGTTAAGCACATACTCGCTCCGCACCTGACTGGCCGTCTCGTGGCAGGACGGTGCTACCTCAGGATTGAAGACCACCTGTGATACACCTTCACGGTCACGAAGGTCGATAAATATCAGCCCGCCGTGGTCACGACGGCGGTCTACCCAACCGGCCAGTGTCACCCTCTTCCCGACATCACCCTTCCGGAGCTCGCCACAACTATGACTCTTCAGCAATAAATCCCCTCCTGCACAACGTACGTACTCAAGCTAAGTATAGCTTAGGCAGTAGGTACCCTTCAACCTAAACTGGACAGCAGCGATACTACCAGTACAGCCGACTCTTCCGGTCGGCTGCGCTCATCTGCCCGGTCCAGAGTTTTATCACTATGCTAGATGTACCTGCCTACCGAACTGGCGACTACCCGCAACTCGTCCATTAACGAGGTAAAGTGGGTTGGCGTCAACGACTGTAGGCCGTCCACCAGGGCTTCCTCTGGATTGGGATGGACCTCAATCAGCAGCCCATCGGCACCGGCAGCGATTGCTGCCCGGGCTATCGCCGGCACCAGAGCGTAGTGACCGGCGGCATGGCTGGGGTCAACAATCACCGGCAGATGGCTGGACCTCTTAAGGACCGGAATCGCGGAGATGTCCAGTGAAAAACGGGTACTGTCTTCAAACGTCCTGATGCCCCGCTCGCAGAGAATAACCTTGTCGTTACCCTCAGCCAGTACATAATCGGCCGCCGTGAGCCACTCGGTAATCGTACAGGAGAATCCCCGTTTCAGCACAGTCGGCCGATGGCTCTTGCCAACCTCCGTCAGCAGAGCGTAGTTCTGCATATTGCGGGAGCCAACTTGGAGAATGTCCGCCGAGCCAGCCACCAAATCTACCTCGTGAGGGTCAACCACCTCGGTGACAACCGGCAGACCCAACTTCTCCCTCGCCTTCGCCAGTAACTCCAGTCCGGCTTCCTCTAGTCCCTGAAAGCTGAATGGAGAAGTCCGCGGTTTGAAGGCCCCGCCACGCAAGATGCTGGCCCCGGCCTTCTTCACCGCCTTTGCTGCCTCCATAAGCTGCTCCTCGCTCTCCACAGCACAAGGCCCGGCCATAACGACAACACGCTTACCCCCTACCTCCACCCCATCAATTGAGACAATGCTGTCTCTCTCCCTAAATTCGCGGGATGCCAGCTTGTAGGGCTTCATGATTCGGGTAACGCTCTCCACCTCTGGAAGCACAGCGAATACATCAGTTGATAGCTGCCCGGTATTGCCTCCCAAAATAGCCACCACTGTCTTATCGGTGCCAAGGTTCAACTGGACATCAAATCCCAGTGACCTTGCCCTTTCGACAACAGTGTCTACCGCCTCTTTACCCGCACCTGTTTTCATCTCAACAATCATCGTACCTTATCCCGCCTCTTGAACAAGAAATCCGGCAACCTAGAGGCTGCCAATCAGATTATGACACACTACCCCTCTTTTCTCAATCCTGTTTTAAGGGGGCCATATTTCGCCGTCGATTGGTGTATAATACCTACAGATGTAAGAAGAGGAGAGTATGTACTACTTCGCCTACGCCAGTAATCTGAGTCGGAAACAGATGAAGGAACGCTGCCCCGACAGCAAACCTCTATTCCGGGCCGTACTGCCCAATTACAGGCTGATATTCACCGGCTGGTCCAGGCAGTGGCGTGGCGGCTATGCCAGTATCAAGCCTTTCCAGGGTGAGAAGGTCGTCGGGGCAGTCTACGATGTCTCTGAGCAGTGTCTCCAGCGACTTGACCGATACGAAAACGCTCCTGCAGTCTATAACCGAGTAAACGTGCTGGTAATCAACGAGGACGGGGAAGCGGTCAGGGCAATCGCCTATGCCAAACGGGAGCAGTCCGAAGAGACCCCACCCTCACGTGAGTACCTAGCAACAATACAGCAGGGTTATAGGGACTGGGAAATCACCTAACGAGGCTGAGTATCTCATGAAACGCGTCCTCAATATCGCCCACCGGGGCTTTACCAGGCAGTTTCCGGATAATACACTGGAAGCCTTTGAAGCCGCCATCGGCATACCCGTCGACGGTATCGAGTGCGACATCCATGAAACAGCCGACAACGGGTTCATCGTATTCCATGACAACGCAATACTTGGCCGTGACATCAGCCAGATGACACTTAGTGAGGTCCAAGATATCAAACTGGAAGGGAAGTACCTCATACCGACGCTGGAGCAGACCCTGGAACTATGTCAGGGGAAGACACTGCTGAATATAGAGGTAAAAAGGGTATCATCACTGGACAGGTTCCTGAGTTCAGTCCGAGCTTATCTTCAGCCAGAGGAGGTTGTCCTGACCTCCTTCAATCAGGACATCGTTATCGAACTGGCCCGCCTTGTCCCTGAGATTCAGAGGGGTATCCTCACTGCCTTCGAAATCAAAGAACCAGTAGAATTGGCACGGTCAGTTAGCTCTGACATGGTAGTAGCAAGATTCCCGCATGTAAATACTGAGCTATTGGAGCAGACCCGCAACGCAGGCCTTCTGGTATTCATCTGGGGCTGTGTTGACATGAATCAAGTACGTACTGCCCTAGCGATGGACGTTGACGGTGTTATTACCGATTTCCCGGACGAGGTACACGAAGAACTGGCCCGCCTAACTGGTGACTAGACAACTCTAAAGGCATCCACCATCCTACCTGCACACAGCCGCAAAGAAATCGGCCACCTTCTGAGTCAGCTCCGCCTCAAATCCCCACCAGAAATGGTCAGCTCCGATTACCGTCTGGTACTCTTCAGAATTACGGGCTGCCTTGGCGAGCTGCTGAAACTGCTCCAGCCGTATTACCGAGTCACTACCACCCACGATGACGAGCTTCGGCTGCGAGTATTTCTCCAGTTGCTGCCAGCCCGACTCCGTCAGGGCCGGTGACACCAGCGTCAGGTAACGAACGCGCTCGTCTTCCAGGGCAACCGGTAGGGCAACACTACCACCGAAGGAATAGCCTGCCAGCCCGACCTTTTCAGGATTTATGTTCTCCGCTGATGCCACAAAGTCCAGAGCCGCTTTAACATCATCTCGCTCGGCAACCCCACCACCGAACTGACCACCACTCCCCTCCACACCACGGAAGTTGAACCGAAGCGCCGCTATTCCCTGCCTCCCAAGCACTTCACAGATAGCCACCACGACGTTATTATGCATATTCCCGCCATAGAGAGAGTGCGGGTGGCAGACAACCACCACTGGGAAAGGCCCATCACCCTGGGGCAGGTGCCACTCACCTTCTAGGGTAATCTCTCCACAGCGGAACTCGACACGGCTACTATTCACTTTATTACTCGCTTTCCTGACTCGTTGTTTCTTACCCGGCCTCCATGTGTTGAGTCGGGCCACAACCTGTTTCTCATACCCCTGGTCGCCGGGCTGATAGAACTTCTTTCCCTGAAGTGAATCAGGCAGGTTCTGCTGCCCGACGAAATGCCCTTCATAATCGTGGGCATACTTGTACCCCTTGCCGTAGCCGACCTGTCTCATCAATGGTGTTACCGCATTGCGCAGGTGCAGCGGTACCGGGTCATTGGAGCCTTCTTTTACCTCAGCCTGCACCTCAGAGTAGGCCCGGTACAGGGAGTTACTCTTGGGAGATGTCGCCAGATAGACCGCCGCCTCGGCCAGAGCCAGGTTTCCCTCAGGCAAACCAATAAAGTGGACAGCCTGTTGAGCAGCCATGGCCACCACCAGTGCCTGCGGGTCGGCCATACCAACATCCTCCGAGGCAAAACGTACCAGACGACGGGCCACATAGAGAGGGTCCTCCCCCGCCTCCAGCATCCTCCCCAGCCAGTACAGAGCGGCGTCCGGGTCAGAGCCGCGCATCGACTTATGCAACGCCGATATCAGGTCGAAATGCTCCTCGCCGGCCTTGTCATAGCGCAGCATCCGTTTCTGGGCGGCGTCCTCGACAATCGGCAGGGTAACATGGCGCTTACCGCTGCGGTCAGGCGGAGCTGTCAGTACAGCCAGCTCCACTGTGTTGAGTGCAATTCGGGCATCGTGGCTCGACATCATTATCAGGTGGGCCATTGCCTCATCGTCAACCTCGACATCCAGTTGACCAAGCCCGCGGTCGCTATCACCCAGAGCCTTTAGAATGATGATACGTATCTCATCGTCAGTCAGCGGATTCAGTACCAGCACCCGGCACCGCGACAACAAAGGGGCATTGACCTCGAAGGAGGGGTTCTCAGTGGTGGCACCAATCAGGGTAACCGTGCCATCCTCGACAAAAGGCAGGACAGCGTCCTGCTGGGCCTTGTTGAAGCGGTGTATCTCATCGATAAACAGGATAGTCTTCTGCTGGTGGAGACTGAGGCGCTCCCTGGCCTCCTGTATTATGCGCCGTAAATCAGCCACCCCAGCACTAACGGCACTCACCGAACTGAAGTGTGAATCGGTGGTATTGGCGATGACGAAGGCCAGCGTCGTTTTGCCACTGCCCGGTGGCCCCCACAGGATGACCGACGGAATCTGCCCGCTTTCGATGGCATTTCTGATGACATGCCCCTCCCCCACGAGGTGCTCCTGCCCAACAAAGGCATCGAGGGTAGCCGGCCTCATCCGGGCCGCCAGGGGTGCCCCTTTGCTCATCTGTTCTTCGCGCTGACGGTCAAACATATCCATGATACTGTATCTACCTGCCCCCCGTATCCCTCTGTGGAACAGATAATCGGACTCCTATTATACCATTCTTGACAGAGTTGGCCACATGACTTGGTGCATCATAATATGTGATAACAGAACAGGATTTCTTGACAGGAGTAGCCCGCCTAGATAAATATGTAATAATGGCAAGATAAGTAAATCGTGGAAAAAGACCTGGATTGGAAGTACTGAGACTATGGAACAGGCGTTATCCGGAATAAAGGTACTCGAATACTGTAGCTTTGTTAGTGGCCCCTACTGCAGCAAGCTCCTCGCCGACCTCGGTGCGGAGGTGATAAAGGTTGAAGAACCCGGTACCGGCGATGCAGCACGTCATAGAGGCCCCTTCCCCAATGACAGCCCCGACCCCGAACAAAGCAGCTTATTTCTCTACCTCAACACCAGCAAGCTGGGCATTACCCTGAATCTGAGAAGTCCCGCTGCTAAAAAGGTCTTTAAGGAACTGGTGAAAAACACTGATGCCCTGATAGAAGATACTTCCCCTAGCACCATGAAAGACCTCGGACTGGGCTACGATGTTCTGAAGGAGGTCAACCCCTCACTTGTCATGACCTCGATAACGCCCTACGGGCAAACAGGCCCGTATCGGGGATACAGGGCTCACCATCTCAATATCTACCATTCTAGCGGGCAGGCCCGGTTCTCTTATAGCATGAGTCAAGATTCCGCTCTGCCTCCGGTTAAGGGTGGTGGCTTCCTGGGTGACTATGACGCCGGGCTCAGTGGGGCTGTGGCCACACTGGCAGCACTCTTCAAACACATCCTCGGCGGCCCTGGCCAGCACATAGACGTATCAAGGCAGGAAGCACTCATCTCACTGGACAGGATAGACATCGGTAGCTTCACCAACGACATCTCAATGGTCGAGCGGCGAAGAGGCATGCTCGGTGGCCTTATGCGATGTAAAGACGGCTATGTAGTTGTCCTCGCCCCCCAGCAGCACCAGTGGGAAGCCATGATGAACATGATGGGTAACCCGGAGTGGTCTAAGGGTGAGAAGTGCAAGGACGAGTTTGCCCGCAGTGAGCACGCCAGCGAGCTTCAACCACTCATCAATGAGTGGATGCTCCAGCGCACCAAGAAGGAGATATACCACCTCGGTCAGAGCTTTGGCTGCCCGGCAGCACCGGTCAATTCAACCGCCGATGTCTTCAAATCGCCACAGATGAAAGAGCGGGGGTTCTTTGCTGACATTGTCCACTCTAGAGCAGGTAGGCTCAGCTACCCATCGGCTTCGTATAAACTTTCGGAGACCCCCTGGCAGGCAAACCGTGCCGCCCCACTCTTGGGTGAGCATAATCAAGAAATCTATTGCGGGCGACTGGGTCTCTCCGACCAAGAACTGGCGGAAATGAAAGCATCAGGCGTTATCTAGGACAGAAAGGTCATGAATATGGAAGAGTACCCTCTTGATGGAATAAGAATAGTCGACTTTACCTGGGCATGGGCCGGGCCCTACGCCAACCTCTTACTGGCACTCCTGGGGGCCGAGGTTATAAAAGTGGAGAGCCTTAAACGACTCGACCACACCCGGCTCCGCTCCCTGATGACCGGACCTACCATGGGCAGCCCGGACCAGTCGACTGTTTTCAACGACATTAACCTGAACAAGCTCAGCCTTACCCTCAACCTGACCAAGCCCAGGGCCATCGAAGTTGCGAAGGAACTGGTCAAAAAGGCCGATGTAGTAATCCAGAACATGCGTCCCGGGGTGATGGACAGGCTGGGTCTCGGCTACGAAGCCCTTAGAGAAATCAAGCCTGACATTATCATGCTGTCATCGTCAGCGCTGGGCTCAACCGGGCCGGAGGGAAACTATTCCGGTTATGCCCCGACCTTTGCCGCCATGGGCGGAATGGCCTATATTTCAGGTTACCCCGATAAGGAACCCAGTACGCTCAGCGGCGCTATCGATACCAGGGTGGGAACAACCTCAGCCTTCGCCATACTGGCCGCCCTGATTTACCGCCAGCGTACCGGTAAGGGACAGAACATCGACCTTTCGTCGTCAGAGGCTATCAGTTGCCTCATGGGCGAGGCGTTCCTTGACTACTCCATGAATCAAAGAGTCAAGGAACGCGATGGTAACGATGATGACGTTATGGCCCCGCACGGCTGCTATCCATGCCAGGGTGAAAACTGCTGGGTAACTATCGCGGTATCGACCGAGGACGAATGGCAGGCATTCTGTAAAGCCCTTGGCTCTCCCGACTGGACCGAGGATAGCCGGTTTGCCGATGCCCCGAGTCGCCAGCAGAACCGCGACGAATTACACCGGTTACTCTCCGGGTGGACGATAAAACATACCGACTACGAGGTGACTGAAGTCCTGCAAGGCGCCGGCGTGGCTGCCATCCCCACCCTCAGAGGCGATATGGTCTCCAAAGACCCCCACATCAAAGAACGGGGCCTGTTCGAAGAGATAGAGCACCCTGAGCTGGGAAAGAGGTTGGTGGTAGGCCCACCCTGGAGATTGTCCACCACCCCGGCAAAAGCCCCCCGCCCGGCACCGCTGATAGGTGAGCATAACCAGTATGTGCTCGGCGAGCTATTGGGCATGGCACAGAGCGAAATCGACCGGCTAATCGAAGAGCAGGTGGTATATTAAGCTATATCATCCAGCCGCTGGTGCAGCCTGACCATCGCCAGCGTGTCCAGCTTACAGTACTCGAGCAGGTTCCTCTTCGTGGTTTCCGGGTCCGGGTCTTTACCCAGGGCCATGTAGGCAAAGGCCGCTGAAGCCGAGTCGCCATCACCTATGGCTAGGTCATCGTAGGACATCTCCGGTACAAGAACAGGAATCAAATCAATATCCGTTATCTCAAAGATATCGCTGGTCATCTCTGAAGCCATAACAGGGTAAGTCCGCTTCACCGAAGTGCTACCACAAAAGTCCGGGTGGTAATAATTCCGCCTGATAATTGCCTCCAGGTCCACAATACGGTCTGTCAAATCTAATAATCTGTCGGAAAGGTCGGGGAACAGCCTCGCCAGGCTATTAATAACAGCCTTTTCAAAATTGGAGTATGCGATAATGCTGCCCTCTTCTCCCAGGTCGCTGATGAGGTTTTGCGCAAGTTCCTCCCGGCAGTCCCTGACCGGGTCAGCCAGGTATTCAAAGTGACCGTCAATAACACCGACCTCAGGGCACCTGTGTATCGAGTATTGAGTAGGAATCTGGGTATAGGGCGCGATATCAGGGTACAGTGGAATCGCCGTCATCACCGTCTCGAAATCGAGATAGTACGCCGGCCACTTTATTGTTGATAGCTCGTCTCTCAGTCCTTCACCGATGAAGGTCTCATTTCTCCGCACGCAGTCGGTCACCCTGGCCTGGTATTCAGTCAGGGAGAATCCCTCGGGTATATCCTCGACACGGTTGATTCCGAGCGCCAACAGCGCATCAAACCTCGCCTCATTCAGCCGCGGCAGGTTAAAGAGGTGGTTTTTAATATCCTTCCCCACACACTCCCCGAAAAGCTCACACTGGCGGCAGTCGTAGATTAGTTGTGGTTCCGGCATTATCGGTGCCCTGGTAATCTCCTCGATTTCCTGCCAGACTGGCTCTAGCTCCTCGACCCTTTG
>Ga0209427_10008013_pt1 | contig 11914 bp, 12 predicted proteins | sample DeeMarSWOR136_30_FD_187465 | JGI IMG/M metagenome (GOLD analysis project Ga0209427, IMG submission 187465) | Marine sediment microbial communities from White Oak River estuary, North Carolina - WOR-1-36_30 (SPAdes) (version 2) | ecosystem: Environmental > Aquatic > Marine > Intertidal zone >... | reverse complement strand
GGTTCTCTTGGTCGAGGAAAAGATCAGCCATCTCCTCAAAAGGGATAGCTTGCTGACAGGCGTAGATTCTCAAAGCGAAGAGCGGTGCAATGCCATCCAGGATCTCTCTCTGGAGCTGCTCAGGCAGCCAATGATTGAGGATCTCGCGCACCTCTTCGAAGGAGCCGTAGTGGTCCTCACTGATGGGGGTGGCCCATGTCTGGAAGATGCAGTAGTCGTGCCCCCGGAGGAGTTTGAGGTACACCTCGTATACCTCATCCACCGCCGTGCGAGCGATCAGGCTCGTCTCATCCTGGTGCACTGTCTCCGCCCGCACGAGGCCTATCAAGTCCTCCAGTTCGCGATTGGCCTGCTCCTCCTCTATCTCTTCGTAGACAAAGCCCTTGAGCTGGATGCAGGTGGGGGTGTGAACTTCGAGCATCTGATCATTTTTCCATCTTGTCGAGGACCGTTCTCGTGGCCTTCTGGAGGCTATTGAACTGTTCGATGGTCTTTTCCGAGCCGGAGGGGGTGAATCCTCTCATCGTCTGTTTGCCCATCAGTAGCGTCAAGAAGTCATCTACCCCTTTGTCCAGCGCCTCGCCATCCTGGTTGAGACAGGCTTGTTCCACTTGCTCCAACACCTGCCTTCCTTCCTCGCCATACCGATCTATCACTTCGGGATTACTCTCAATGTAGCACATCAAGGCGTTGAACTGCTCGAGCTTGTTCATGTTAACTCCCTTATGCTCTCTAGGGTAGGCCCACTTTGGCCCTGACTTCGGCCATGGTTTCCTGAGCTATGACTGTGGCTCTGCTGGCACCATCTTTGAGAATGTCCCACACCAGCGCGGGATCGCTGGCGAATTCAGCTCGACGGGCCTGGAAGGGAGCCAGGCGAGCCGCCAGGTTGCGAGCCAAAGCCCGTTTGCAGTCCACGCACCCTATGTCTGCACTGCGGCACTGGGTATTGATCTCCTCAACCTCTTCGGGGGAGAAGAAGCCATGGAAAGCGTAGACGTTGCAAACCTCCGGGCGGCCCGGATCGGTGCGGTATTTGCGCTGGGGATCGGTGACCATGGTCATCACTCGTTCTTGTATCTCTTCGGGAGAGGCAGCCAGTTCGATGTGGTTGTTCAAAGACTTGCTCATCTTGTTCACCCCATCCACGCCCATCACGCGGGGGAAAGCTGTCAGCTTGATATAGGGCTCGATGATCTTACAAACCTCAGGCTCCAAACAGGGGTAATTCGCGGCATTACGGATGCCTCTGCCCAGAAGCGCATCTGCGACGATCTGGGCTACCTCAACCGCCACATTCACCTGCGCCTCTTCCGTAGAGGCCCCTAAATGAGGTGTTATAATGACATTATCAACCTGCAAAAGCGGATTATCTGCTGCAAGGGGTTCTTTTTCAAAGACATCCAGGGCAGCCCCTGCAACCTTGCCTTCTTTGATGGCCTCAACCAGCGCTAACTCATCAATAATTCCTCCGCGGGCGCAATTGACCACGCGCACACCTTTCTTCATCATGGCAAATTCTTTAGTGGATAGCATATGTTTTGTCTCTTCGGTCAGAGGCGTATGCACCGTGATGTAATCGGCATTCTCTAGAACTTCTTTTAATTCCACTAATTCCACGCCGATACCCTGCGCCACCTCCCGGGACAAAAACGGATCAAAAGCCAGCACCTTCATGCCGAATGACAGAGCACGCCTGGCCACCTCTGAGCCTATCCTTCCTAACCCCATGATCCCCAGGATCTTCCCATAAAGCTCGACACCCATAAATTTAGAGCGCTTCCATTCCCCCTTTTTTGTGGAAACAACCGCCTGCGGAATATTCCTGGAAAGGGCTAAAATCATGCTCATGGTGTGTTCTGCCGTCGAAATCGTATTGCCGGCAGGCGTATTCATAACAATAATGCCTTTTTGCGTGGCAGCCTCTAAATCAACGTTATCCAGACCAACACCAGCGCGGCCGATGACCTTTAACTTTACAGCCTGCGAAAGGATGTCTCTGGTCACTTTCGTGGCACTGCGGACCACCAAGCCATCATAATCCTTTATAGACTCCTTCAAGGCATCGGGTTTTAAGTCCGTCTTGACATCCACCTGGAATTCTTTGCGGTCTTTAAGAATTTTGAGACCTTCTTCTGAAAGAGGATCACTGACGAATATCTTGATCATCTAAAACCTCCATTCATTTCAAAAAGACTTCCTCCGCGGCCTTGACACCGGCGCCTAAGGAAAATTTATACCCCATTTGAAACAACACTTTTTCTAAACAAGAGATGCCCAAAATGATATCGAACTCTTCAATATAACCCATGTGGGCGATCCTGAAAAGCTTCCCTTTCATTTCCGACTGTCCGCCTGCAATGGTCACCCCATAGGCGTCCCGCATGGTCTTGACCAGCTTTTCTCCGTCTATACCCTGAGGGACTTTGACAGCGGTAACCACATCAGAAGCCGCAAGAGGTGCGAACAATTCCAGGCCTAACGCCTTGATAGCCGAGCGTGTGGCCTGCGCCATCTTGCGGTGACGCGCAAAAATATTCTCCAAGCCATCCTGCCTTATCATCTTGAGAGCTTCATTCAGAGCAATAACTAGACCAATGGCCGGGGTAAAAGGCGTATCTGTCTTATCATACGCTTTTCTAGCAGTTCTTAAATCAAAATAGTAACGAGGTGACTTTGACGACTCTACGAATTTCCATGCCTTGGGGCTGACAGATAAAAATCCCAGGCCCGGAGGAAGCATGAGCCCTTTCTGGGAACCCGAGACAACCACATCGCAAAACCAGCCATCTGTCTTTAAGTCAATGGCTCCCAAGCCGCTGATGGCATCCACAATAAGTACGGCAGGCGTATCTTTTACCAATTTTCCGATGGCCTCAATATCATTGACGACACCCGTCGAGGTCTCGCACAAGGTCACGAACACGGCTTTAATCTTGGGGTTGGCTTTTAATCTTTTCTCTATCTCTTTCGGATCTACGCTTACGCCCCACACAACATCCAGTACCTCTGTCTGGATGCCGTAGGCCCGACAGAGTTCAGTCCACCTCTCTCCGAACTTTCCGCCCTGGACACATAAGGCGGTATCGCCGGAAGATAAAAGGTTAGCAACAGAAGCCTCCATAGCCCCTGTCCCTGAGGAAGCCAATATAAAGACATCATTCCTGGTTTGAAAAACAGCCTTTAAGCCCTCGGAAACCTCTTTGAGGACAGCCTGAAACTGCGGGGTGCGGTGATGGATGATGGGTCTGCTCAGTGCCTCACAGACTTGCGGGGGTAGAGGCGTCGGGCCCGGTGTTAACAGGTAATTTTTACGCATATACTTCCTCCGATTTTCGTTTTGTTCGTCAGTATCGTTTAGTCCGTTAATATCGTTAAGCGAAAATAACGACATTAACTACAATAACGAAATTAACAAAATGCTATTTTTTCTTTTCTTGAACAATGACTTCATCGATAAGGCCATAGGCCTTGGACTCGACAGCTGACATAAAATAATCTCTATCTGTATCTTTTTGAATCTTTTCTAAAGGCTGCCCAGTATGAGATGCCAGAATCTCGTTGATCTTGTCGCGCATGTTGAGAATCTCCTTGGCATGCCGGGATATGTCTTCAGCAGCCCCCTGGATACCGCCCCAGGGTTGATGGATCATAATCCTGGAATTAGGCAAAGCGTGGCGTTTACCTTTTGTGCCTGCACACAAAAGCAGCGCGCCCATGCTGGAGGCTTGGCCCACGCAATAGGTGGCCACATCACATTTCACGAACTGCATGGTGTCGTAAATAGCTAACCCTGCTGTCACAGCGCCGCCCGGTGAATTGATGTAAACGTTGATATCTTTATTCACATCCTCCATCTGTAAAAAAAGCATTTGGGCGATGACGAGGTTAGCGACATAATCATCAACGGGTGTTCCGATAAAAACGATGCGGTCTTTTAATAAGCGTGAATAGATGTCATAGGCGCGCTCGTAGCCTCTCGAGGTCTGCTCGATGACCATAGGAACCAACAACTGATTTTTCATACTCATTTAGCACCTCCAAATTTAAATCCCAAATCCAAATAATACCAATACTACCAAACAAATCCAAAATCCCAAATCCAAATGTTAAGTTTTTGGATTTTGAAATTTGGATTTATTTTGGATTTGGTAGTATTTGGATTTTGGATTTATCCATTTAATCTCCTACATTCCAGTCAGCTTCTCTCAACAAAAACTCAACCACGCTACGGCTCATGTGGTCGTTTAAAGGAATATTTTCCTTCTTGGCTATAGCGGCCAGGACTAGATACACCCTCACCTGCTTCTCGGCTGCAGGCCTTAGTTCCTTGGATAAGGCATCTTCCTGCTCCTCAATCTTTTCGCGGGCAAGACCCTTCATCGCCAGATTGACTTTGGACTGCCTTACCAAGTCCTGCAAGTGACGGTTTACCATAGATGCGGGGGTTTTAAAATTTAAATCCTTAAGCAGATGTTCAATCAGGGCATTCTCGACCCTCTCACGCTCAACACTATCTTTCTGCAGAAAAATCTGTTTTTCTACGGCCTTTTCTAATCCCGCGAGGTTCGGATAACCCAGACTCTTGGCTAAGGAATCGTCTGCAACATCCCTGTTTCTAGATTCCTTTAAAGAATCTAGGGTTCGCTTGATCTCATCTGCTTCCACGCGGATCTCCTTTGAGTTCACCTTGATGCCTTTATAATCCTTGACCTCTATCTCAGGGCTTATCTCAAACTTTGCTTTAAAGACTAGCCTTTCCCGCTCCAGCTTGACGTCGGAAATCTCAGGGTAATCCACGACATTCAACCCTTCTTTCTGAATCGCCTCGTAATAGATATCCGGGACCAATTCCTTAATTACCTGCTCATGGGCACGGGAACCATAATGCTTTTCCAGAATATCCCTGGGCGCATGACCAGGACGAAAACCCGCTACCTTTGCTTCTTTAGAGATTCTCGTAAAGACATCTTCAAATTTATTCTTGACGATGTCCCCGCTAACCTCAACGTTCATTTCTCTTATCGTAGCGTCTATTTTTTTGATCTCGGTCTTCATCTTTAACTTCCCTTATGTCAAACTGTCGTTTACGAATTATTACATCCTGAATTTCTCACCTAAATAGATCTGGCGTGCCTTGGGGTCATTGATCAACTCATGGGCTGTCCCCGAAATGATGATCCGGCCCTCGGCAATCAAGTAGGCCCTATCCGTTATAGAAAGGGTCTCTCTGACGTTATGGTCCGTCAGGAGAATCCCCAATCCTCTTGCCTTTAATTCCTTGATGATCTCCTGTGCCTCATTGACCACGATGGGGTCTATGCCGGAAAAAGGCTCGTCCAGTAAAAGAAAAGATGGGTTTGTCACCAGGGCGCGCGTAATCTCCAGGCGCCTCCTTTCCCCTCCCGATAAAGTGTAGGCCTTGGATTTTGCCAGATGCGCGATATTCAATTCCTCAAGTAAATTCTTTAGTCGGCGTCTTCTTTCCGCCTTGCCGATAGGCAAAGTCTCCAGAACCGCTGTGATGTTTTCTTCCACGGTGAGTTTGCGGAATGTCGATGGCTCCTGAGACAGATACCCGATGCCGAAGCGCGCACGCTCATGAATGGGTAAACCCGTTATATCCGTGTTATCGAAAACGATCTTTCCTGACTGAGGGGGTACAATCCCCACAATCATGTAGAAAGTCGTGGTCTTTCCAGCACCATTTGGACCCAAGAGTCCCACGATCTCTCCGCGCTTAACCAGAATATCCACGCCATTAACGACACTACGGCCGTTATAAGATTTGGATAACCCTTTAGTTTCCAGAAGGTGCATCCTTAAAATCCTCCTCAGAATATATAACTAACTTTGGTTTGCCGCTTAGCGTTATTTTTTTATCCAGCGCCGTATAGATGGCTTCCTCACTATAAGAAACATTGAGACCCCGCACAATCTTAACGTGCCCCTTAGATACGATGCGTTCGATCCTATTGGCCGCAACCAAAGACTTCTTTTCTTTATTTTCGGTTGCCGCCTGCCCCATCGAGAAAAAGACATCCATGGTATCGCTAAAGATGGTGATATCCTGTTTCTCTACTTTCACGTTATTGCGGAATACAGCCACATTCTTTTCGTAATCGATCTCCAGCGGACCGTCGCAGGTGATAATAATCTTCTCTCCCCCGGATGAATCTGCTGATTTCTTATCGGAGGCCGGGCTTATGTCCAACCGCACGTCCTTTTCTAAGGCGATCCTTTTCAGGTTCGGTTCTGCGTGGGCGCCAGAGGCTTGAGCCTGCAGATTATCCCTTTGTATATCGACTGGATTGTCCGTCGATATCAACTGATTCTTCCTGTCCCAATCCAATGAATCCGTCAGGAGCCTGGCCCCTGTGGAGGTGGCGATCACCACATTCTGTTCCAAATGAACGCGTCCGTCCGCTTTATTAAGATCGCCCCTTTCCGCTGTCAAGCGCACATCCTCCTCTTTTCCGTAGAGGTTACCTACCACATCACGGAGCTTGACGACCTCTCCCAGAATATCGGCGGTCTTTCCTGAAATATCCCAACTTTTTTTGCCTTTCTCTCCGTAGCCGGAGAGGGAAAAATCTTGAATTTGCTGATCCGGTTCCTGGGAAAATACGAGGTCCTGAATTCCAAAAATGAATACAGTGAAAAATAAAAGAAAAAAAATACCTGTGAATATCTTAAAGACCATAGGAGCGTAACACTTCTTCCCATTTCCCTTGTGACTTAAGGATCAACTCAGCCACCTCACGCACAGCCCCCCGACCTCCTGATCGGACGGTGATGTAGGAAGCGACCTGTTTGATCTCGGGTGCGGCGTTAAACACCGCAACGGGAAAGCCCACGCGTTTCATCAGGCACAGATCCACTAAATCATCACCGACAAAACAGACCTCCTGGATTTTCACCCTGTACTTCTTTAATATCTTATCCAAAACAAGGGTCTTCGGCGTGATGTTCGCAAAAACCTCCTCCACCCTCATGTCGCGGGCGCGAGGGGGGATGCTCCGGGAACTCTTCGCCGTGATCAGGACAGTCTTGATCCCCGCCTTACTGAGGATGTAAACCCCCAGGCCATCATGGACATCAAAAAATTTCATATCCCGGCCATGGGAATCGTAAATGATCCTTCCGTCTGTGAGAACTCCATCCACATCCAGTAACAGTAATTTGATTTTCCTGGCTTTTTCCCTCAGGGTATCGACGAAAGATTCTCTGGAAATCTGTTCTTGTTCCATTCTAAACTAAGCCCGCCCTTAAGAGATCCTGCACGTCCAATAAGCCGACGGGGTGCCTCTGTTTATCCACCACCGGGACTTCATCAATCTTTTTCTGTTGCAGGATACGCATAGCCTCAGCCGCCAGCATACCTTTAGGGACCACCGTCGGATTATTGGTCATCACCTCTTTGATCTTGCGCTTAGGCAGATTCGCATCCGTCTCCAGGTGCCGGCGCAGATCCCCATCAGTAAAGATGCCTTTTAAGCGCCCTCTGCCATCAACAACCGTCGCTGAGCCAGCCCGCGCCTGTGTGATCTTTAACAAAACCTGAGAAACCTTTTTATCCTCGTGGACCACGCAGTTCAGGGAACCTGTACGCATAATATCCTCTACCTTTAAAAGCAGGCGTTTACCCAGAATTCCGCCAGGATGGAAAAAAGCGAAATCCTTTTCTTTAAAACCCTTCAGCTCTAACAGACAAATGGCCAGCGCATCCGTCATGGCTAATGTGGCGGTGGTAGAGGCCGTAGGTGCCAGGCCCAGAGGACAAGCCTCTCTCTTTACGGATACATCCAGGACCACATTGCTATACTTCGCTAAGATAGAATGCAGATTGCCCGTAAGGGCAATGATTTTCGAACCAATCTTTTTCAATAAAGGCAAGAGTTGTTTCATCTCTTCTCCCTCACCGCTGTTGGAGATAATCACGACGGCGTCGTCGCAGGTGACCTTTCCCAGGTCTCCGTGGATTGCCTCAGCTGTATGGAGAAATAAACTGGGAGTGCCGGTAGAGGCAAGTGTCGCGGAAAACTTCTGGGCGATGATGCCCGTCTTACCCATGCCGCTCACCACCACTCTTCCCTTAATTTTTAAGATCAAATCCAGGACCTTTTCAAAATTCTCACCCACCCTTGCCTTTAAGCCTCTAATCGCATAGGCCTCGGTATCTAAAACCTCTCTTGCCCTCTTGATAACACTCTTCTTCATCTTGATTTGCCCCTTAAAGCCTTCTCAATGCTTCTGACCTGCTTTAAAAGTGTCTCTAGACTCTTTAGGTCTATCATATTAGGCCCATCACAACAGGCCTTATCAGGCTCAGGGTGCACCTCCAGAAATAATCCGTCGCAGCCGAATCCCACGGCCGCGCGACTTAAGCCCTCTACAAATTCTCTCTGTCCGCCACTCACCCTGCCCCCTGCACCAGGCAACTGCACGCTATGGGTCGCGTCATAAATAACAGGATAACCCAACTTGCGCATGATCTTAAGGCTCCTGAGATCCGAAACCAGATTGTTATATCCGAAACACGCACCCCGCTCCGTAATCAAAATGGATTTATTGCCGGTTGACTCTACTTTCTTAATGAGTGGCCCCATATCCTCAGGGGCTAGGAATTGCCCTTTTTTTATATTGATGACTCTTCCGGTCTTAGCCGCGGCCACCACCAAATCTGTCTGACGGCATAAAAAGGCTGGAATCTGGATGATATCCAGAATCTGGGATGCCTCGGCAACCTCACGCTGACAGTGAACGTCGCTTAAAATGGGAACTTTTATTTTTTGCTTGACCTCAGTTAAGATATCCAATCCCTTTTTTAATCCCGGGCCGCGGAAAGAATCCCCAGAAAGCCTGTTGGCCTTGTCAAAACTGGATTTAAAGATAAAGGGAATCTTACATTTTACGGCTATCTCCTTTATTCTCTTTGCCGTTTCCAGGCAAAGTCTCTCTGATTCAATAACACAGGGGCCCGCTATCAGAACCAGAGGATTTTTATCGCCGATCGTTATAGAACCTACATTTACTTGTCTCATCTTAAGCACCAAATCACAAGCACCAAATTACAAATAAATTTCAAATTCCAAATTCCAAACTTATAAGTTTTCGGTCATTGGGATTTTGGATTTGGGATTTGTTTGGGATTTGGGATTTGGAAATTGGGATTTTCCAGAAGCTCTTTTACCTTCTCCAAATCTTCCGGCGTATCTACGCCGATCGAATCGTATTTTGTCTCGATGACCTTTATGCGGAAACCCTCTTCCAGAGCCCTCAATTGCTCCAGGCGCTCGGTTTTTTCCAAATTAGACACTGGCAAATTTTTATAAATGAATAAGAAGTCCTTTGTGTAGCCGTAAAGGCCTATATGTTTATAGAAAAGAGGTTTTTCTTTCTTTGATACTTGTGCATAAAAAGGTATGGCCGACCTTGAGAAATAAAGGGCGAAGCGATTCTTGTCCGTCACCACCTTGACCACGTGAGGATCAAGGAGAGCCTCCTGATCTTCAATTTGTTTGATGACCGTTGCCATCTGGAGAGTGTTATCCTCCAGTAATGTACGGGCTAGATTATCGATCATCGTAGGATGGATCAACGGCTCATCTGCCTGAATATTGATGACGATTTTTACGTCCATGGGGTTGATGACCTCACAGATCCTATCTGTCCCAGAGACGTGTCCCCTGGCTGTCATGGCGACCTTAGCGCCGAATCCGGAAGCTACCTCAGCCACCCGTTCGTCATCGCAGGCAATAATCAAATCTTCCAAGGTCAAGGCCTGCCTGGCACGTTCCCAAACATGCTGGATCATGGGTTTGCCGCAAATATCTGCCAGGACCTTCCCTTCGAATCTCGTCGATGAGTATCTCGCCGGAATAATGCCGACTACATCCATATTTCCTCGCTTTCGCTCGTCAAAATTCCAAATCCCAAATTCCAAATTCCAAATAATAACCAGACAATTTAATCATAATTCTGGATTCTTTCCCATAATTCCTTTGCCGTGATAACAGCCGTCCCCACTTTTCCTACCACGATCCCTGCGGCAAAATTCGCTAAAGCAGCAGCCTCCTGCGGCGTTGCCCCGCAACAAAGCGCCAAAGTAAACGTGGCTATCGTCGTGTCTCCGGCTCCGGAAACATCAAAGACCTCCTGCACAACCGTCGGGATATGCTGGTTGGAGCCATCCTTTAAAAAAAGCCACATCCCCTGTTCTCCGAGGGTGACAAGAAGCGTCTGGAGCTTAAGATGGCGTAAGATCGCCTGGCCTGCAGTCTTTATGTCTTTAGCAGTAACCAGGCCGTCATCATAAACCTTGAATTGATTCTTCCTGTCTTTCATCTTGAGATACCGGATAGCGTTTTCTGCCTCTTTGCGGTTCGGGGTGATTGAGGTCGCTCCCTTATAGGCCTGGAGATTCTCTTCTTTCGGATCCACGGTGATAATCTTCTTTTTTTGCCGGGCCAAGGGGATAATTTCCTTTAACAAAGACTTATCAATGACGCCCTTGCCATAGTCCTCGACGATGATGGCGTCAAACTTCGTTATATTCTTGTGCATAAAATCCATTAATCGGAGGCGAAGTTCCCTGCCGATAGGATGAACATGCTCCCAATCGATCCTGACCACCTGCTGATGCCGGGCAAAAACCCTGCTTTTTAAAGTCGTGTGCCTTCCCTGTTCAACAAATATGGCCTTGGTCTCGATACCGCTTTTATGCAAGGAAGATAGCATGATGTCCCGGTTATGGTCTGGACCCAATACGCCCGCAAGACTAACCTTAGCGCCGAGGCTGCGTAAATTGTTGGCCACGTTAGCCGCTCCTCCAGGCACATAGGTTTTTTTATTCGCCCAGATCACGGGAACAGGTGCCTCTGGAGAAATCCTTTCCACATTGCCCCAGATATATTCGTCCAGGATCAAATCACCGACTACCAGAACGCGTGCTTTTTTAAAGTTCTGGATGATGTTTTGAAGTTTTGATTTCATGGTCGGTTTTTGTCTTATTTAGTCCAGGGGTCCAGGTTTCTAGATTTTACTATGAACTACGAACTCCGAACTACGAACTATTATATGCGCTCTATGATGGCCTGCGCTAATAAAGGAAGCATAATCTCGTGGTGGCCTATGACATAATAACCTTTACCGCTGGACATCACGGGCCTTAAACATATATTTTGCTGCGGTCTATAATGATAGACCATGTCGAAATTAGCTGTGGTAAAATCCCCTACAGGATACCTTAGATTACGGGCTAAGTTCAACGCCTTCAAAAACACCTCTGGCAGCACCACGGCAGAACCGAAATTAATGAGCACGCCACCGCGGTTCAAACCGCAAATCTGCTCTACGAGCAGATGGAAATCCCGCAAAGAGCCCTCCCCTGTCGTTCCTGCATCAAAAGAAGGATGTTGATGGATGACATCGGTCCCTATAGCCACAAATACACAGACAGGGACCTTATGTTTATAAGCATGATAGAGAAGGCTGGAATCCTTAAAGGTGAGTCTCGCAGAATGTATCTTTCTGGCAAGGGAATCTCCCAGTCCCAATCCCTCATTCACTCCCTCCTTTATCGCTCGATTAATAAAATCCGCGGGTTCCCTGGCCATGCCAAAGCTCCCCGTTTTAAGGCTTTCTCCTACATCCTCGGATGTGCGACCCTGCAAAGCAATTTCAAAATCATGGATGATACCGGCGCCATTTAGACAAATGCAGGTAAAAACTTTCTTTCTGATAAGCTCATTTAAAACCGGGTTCAGGCCGCATTTGATAACGTGAGCCCCAGCCATGAAAATGACTGACCGTTTCTTTTTTCTGGCAGAGACCACCGCATCCACGATGGCACGAATCTCTTTGCCTTTTAATATGTTCGGTAAAGAGCGATAAAACCCAAGAAAACTCACTT
>Ga0209427_10008012_pt1 | contig 11914 bp, 12 predicted proteins | sample DeeMarSWOR136_30_FD_187465 | JGI IMG/M metagenome (GOLD analysis project Ga0209427, IMG submission 187465) | Marine sediment microbial communities from White Oak River estuary, North Carolina - WOR-1-36_30 (SPAdes) (version 2) | ecosystem: Environmental > Aquatic > Marine > Intertidal zone >... | reverse complement strand
TACTACTAGGAACGTTCATTATAGCACCAGCGTTGGTGATGTTCTCAACCGCTGTACTAGTTGTATCGACACTAGCATTTGCAGGAATAGGTTTAGCTTTCTATGTCATGCAGAGACATTTTAGAATTTAACCTAAAATCTTTTTTTCATTTTTTTGAAAGTACCAAAAATCTCTAGAATTTTTTCCTATTTAATTTAAAAATATCGATCATCAACCATCGATACGCCTAAATTTGAGCATCCTTTATTAACCTCGACGTTATTATATGCAACCCAATAATATGCTATGGGCTTCATAGCAATAGAAAGAATCTATAAAGATTGCTTTCTACAAAAATTTGAGGTATTCCACTTTTGCCTAAGAAGAGAAAATCTGGAGGAAGAAGTAAAGGAGGCAAAGGAAAAAGCGGTTTAGTACAGTGTACTAACTGTGGTATGATGATCCCTAGAGATAAAGCCAAGCGAGTACGAGCTAGGCCTTCACTTGTTGATTCAGCACTTTATAAAGAGCTAAAATCCACTGGGGCCTACATAGCTAAGCAAGATATCTACAAATTTTATTGTGTCTCTTGTGCTGTTCACTTTGGCGTAGTAAAGGTAAGATCTCGGGACGAAAGAAGAAAATTCGGCTAAAAGATATCAATTATTCAGATGAATCTAGATTCTATTTTTTAGTCAACAATGTCTTTCTATGAAAGTATAGAATTCTATGGACTACAGTTATACAGGTCAGAATAGATATCAAGATTATTCCGTAATCTATACGTCTTAGAAAACTCGCCACCACGATTATTATGAGCCTTTCCGGTCTTTCGGCGAAACCGATGCCCTGAAGTTCAACTTTTTCTCCTTCTGCTCTTGCTCTAGTATAACTTACCATCATTGATAGAGAAAGCGCTGCAAGACCCCAATTTAGACTGCATAGATTACTTATAATTAAGCTTGAGTAGATCAAGATTTCACCAAATCTGTCAGCTATTGAATCAATAAAAGCACCGAATTTTGTAACTTTACCATATAGTCTGGCGATGGCTCCATCAATTGCATCAAATCCACCAGATATCAATAGAAGTAATGGTGCGATAATATAGATTACAAGAGCGTTTGTCCCATAATAGTAAGTGAGTGCAGAAATTGTAGCAAAAAAAAGGCTTAGAAATGTAGCGCCCAAAGGGGACAATCCAGCTTTATGAAAAAGTCGTGCTAATAAATTGAAATAACCAGACATCTTCTTCTTGAATAATCCTAACAAAATTCATTTCCCAGCTATTGATTGAGTTTAAAATCTTATCAAGCACTAAGATAATCATTTATAGATAATTCATAAGGAAACAGGTAAAATCTTAATATTTATTTCTAAAGGTAAATTAAAAAGCTACTGAAATCCACTTAAATCAATTGAGGAAGTTTTAATGGGCAAGATATCCAAGGGTGCTGAATGCAGTGTTGAAAAATGTAAAGAAAATGCCATCAAATCCATTTCTGCTGAAAAAATAAAAAAAACTGATCTCAAAATCAAGGAAGAAAGGAGAGCGTACCTCTGTAGAGAGCACTATAAGGAATTCAAGAAAAAATCAAAAAAAGATAGAACTATTGAGAAATGGAGATTGGGAAGTAGGGGTATATAGTAGTTGAGAGTGCTTTTAATACATACAGATCATTTTGAGTATCATACTAAAGATAAAGCGATTAAGAACCCAGAGCAGATAACTCAAGATAACAAGGAAGCTACTATGGATGAAGCCCTAATCGCCTTTTGCACTATAGAGAAGGATGATGAAAAAAATCCAAAAGAGATCTCCAAAAGAGCTTCAGACTCCATTAAAGAAGTGGCTGAGCTCGTAAAAACAAAGAATATCATGATTTATCCTTATGCGCATCTTTCGAGTAATTTAGGATCAGCAGATATTGCTATTCCACTTCTTGAAGATCTTGAGAAAGAATTGCAGGATGGGGGGTATATTGTAAAGCGAAGCCCATTTGGATATTATAAGAAATTCAATATGGCCTGTAAAGGGCATCCGCTTTCAGAGCTCTCTAGGAATATTGTTGCTGAAAAAAAGGAAAAGAAGACTAAACCAATAAAGACCACTTACAAGGTTCTAAAAACCGATGGTAAGGTGGTCAGCCCAGAAGAATATTCCCAAAAGCCGGATAACGAGGAATTCAACGCTCTTGTTATGAAGGAGGCCTTGAAAAAAGAATTACCAGGTGGAGAGCCCAAATTTTTAGAATTTTGTAAGAAATTTGGCATAGAATGGGAACCTCACTCAGATGTTGGTCATATGAGGTATGGTCCTGAAGGAGCGCTGATCTTTGACTTAATCGGTGATTATGCTTGGAGTATTGCAAATTCTTTGGGTTTTCCTATACTCCAAGTAAAAGGAACGAATATGTTCGATTTAGCGACTCGCCCGGTAAAGGAACATGCTGATTTATTTGGGGATAGACTTTATGCTTTAGAGGTAGAGGGCAAAGAACTTGTTCTAAGATATGCAGCATGTCACCAACAGTTCTCTTCAGTGAAGGACTGGACATTGAGCTACAGACAGCTTCCATTCGGAACCTTTGAAATTGCTGACAGCTACAGATTAGAACAGAGTGGGGAATTGCTGCTCTGTTTTAGAGTAAGAAAACTTCACATGCCTGATCTGCATATTTATTGCAGTGATCTTGATAATTCCAAGAATGTTTCCATTAAAACACATGAAAAGATATACAATGAGATAAAGAAGCTAGGTCGCGATTATGTTTCCATCTATAATACAACTGAGACTTTCTTTAATGAGCATAGGGATTTCTTTGAAGAATTGTTAAAAATCGAGGCAAAACCGATTCTTCTTAATTTTGTACCTGATGGAGTTTATTATTGGTTACTAAATGTTGAGTATGCTATAATCGATAAATTAAATAGGCCAAGAGAAATTGCAACTTTTCAAATAGATGTCGGCAATGCAAAAAGGTTTGATATCTCTTTCACCTCACAAGATGGGAGTAAGATATACCCTGTTATAATTCACACGGCGTTAATTGGAACTATTGAGAGATACCTTTACACGCTTTTTGATAGCGCTGTTTTCGATGAGCATAAGGGAAAAAAGCCCATGCTTCCGATATGGCTTTCCCCGACACAAGTTAGGATATTACCTATGTCCAAGGATTTTCTAAAGAAATCTGAGGAAATTAGGCACACTATTGAAAAAGCAGGTATAAGGGTTGATATTGATGACAGAGAAGAAACCCTGGAAAAAAGGGTAAGAGATGCAGAAGTCAAATGGGTTCCTTACATAATTATCATTGGACAGAAAGAAATTGATAGCAATAACCTCTCAGTTAGGGTGAGAAGTAAGAAGAAAAGCGAGCAAATTGATACAGACGGGCTTATAAAGCAAGTTAAAGCTGAAATCGATGGCTATCCTTTTAGAGATTTGACTATCCCGAGGTTGGTGAGTAAAAGACCTGGCTATAGGTAAGCTTGTATAAAGCATATCTGGAAATTTTCTCTAAATATGAAAATTTTATATTTTAATAAGTGAAATAGAGCTATTCAACTATCGAGGAGAAATAATATGGGCAAAGATCAACTTTATGGAGGATTAATATTAGCAGCATCACTTATTATTACTATACTTTATATTGCAGCATTCTTCTCTGAATTTGTTTCATCGATATTCCCGGCTTGGCCAGATTGGCTAAGTTGGTGGGCAGTAGCTATACCAGTCTTTCTCTTTGTGTTAGCAGCGCTTGTCATATGTATGTGGATTGGATGGACAATGCTAACAACTCCGCCACCAGCTCCGCTTGAAGACATTGAGGCCTAATCTAAAAAATATTATTCAGAGATTTAGCTAGAATTTCAAATATTCTAGGATTACCTTCATTTATTTATTTTTGGAATTGTTAGATTACCGTAGGGAATTACTAGCCCTTTATAGTTGCCTCCAATAGATCTCTTAGCCATTTTCAAGGCATCGTTGGCTGATTCTGCTGATTTAAATCCAAAAACATTTCTCACATAGTAATCTGGCATAACTGAAACCAAAATGATTCTAGCTCTTTGATTTAGTTCGCTAAGAAAGTGGGCTTTTTCATAACCTAATTTAAAATCCTTTTTTGCTTTCTTAAGAAGGTCCGAATTTTTTATATTTCTAGCCTTTTTCATATAATCATAAAAAGCAGAGTTCCCATATCCTTCCATACATTCGGATACTAGAATCAAGACACTTCCTTTCTTTATTATTTCATAAATATTATACAGAACATCACAAGCATCATACAGATTATTATCGAACAAATCCCCTCCGGGGCTGGCTATTATGACTTCTGAAGTCTTATCAATTTCAATCTTATACAGATTCTCGATGAATTTGGTTCTTTTTCTTAGTACCTCATTGGGTTTGCCTAAAAAGGCTTCAAATAGATTCATTTTTGTATCTGGTATAAGGTTCACTGCATAATCCACTTTGGCTAGGTCCATAGCCTCCCTAGAATCTTCGTATGCAGGATTTCCTTTTAATTTTCCAGGTCTAGAATCTGGATGCAAAGATAATTTAGCATTAAACAATGCCGTCTCAGTGCTTGAAAGACCTGGCAGAATTAAAGTTTCGATTCCAGAATACCCAGTCATGAAATGAGGGCGTACTTGACTTATACAGATCTTGAAACTAGAGTTCATGAATTTTCTATTCAAATGAATTTTGTTCCCATGACTGGTGCTTCCAACTTCAGTAAGCTCACTAGAATTAGGATCATGATTCAGGACGCTGATATGGCCCAAATCATGTTCCTTTAATAGCAAGCTTATGCTCTTATCCATGCTCGTTTTTTGATTTTGATTATTTGCTAAGATTACGGAAACGTTACTCTGCTTTATGTCAGAATTTCCTATTTCTTTGATAATTGGGATTAAGGAAAATAGAAGCGGACTGAAATTTTCTACGCATATGACTATGCTATCATTTTGATCAACTAATTCGCCAAGTTTTCTCAGATCTTTTCTGTTTTCAAGTTTATTTTCAGATTCAATATCTGAACCATCAGCTCTAACATTTCTGGGTTTAACCTCAGCTGCAAGGTTTTCTATTTCAATACTCATAGGTACTTGAGTATTTCCATATGGTATCCAAATTTCTACCAATATTTTTTGCATCCTTATAGCTAGGGCTTGTAACTTGTTCTAATTAGAAAGAGAAGTTTACCTAGGAAATTATTAAGTGTATTTAATACATTATGTTAATAGAGGTATATTGGATCAAATTGTCTTTAGAAAAAATTGAAAAGCTAGAGACAGAATTAAGTAATATCTTAATAAGAACCGGAGCCATTAAATTCGGTTTCTTTAAGCTAACTAGCGGCAAGCTCAGTCCATATTATATTGATTTAAGGACTATCCCTAGCTCTCCAAGTGCATTTAAAACAGTTGTTTCGATATATTTGGCTTTGATTAAGAATAAAATTGGTCTAGATAGTTTTGATCGGATTGGTTGTGTGCCAATCGCCAGCATTGCTTTTGCTTCTGTAATTGCATTCAATTTGGATAAGCCGCTTTTATGTGTGAGAAAGGAACTGAAGAAACACGGAAGGCAAAAGAAGGTAGAAGGCATACTTGAGCCAGGAGATAAGGTTCTTCTTATTGATGACCTGATCACTACAGGAAAGAGCATGATTGAGGCAGTAAATTCAATTCGTGGCGAAGGGGGCATTGTGGATAAAGGATTGGTATTGATAGACAGGCAAGAAGGCGGAATTAAGAAAATGAAAGAAATTGATGTAACCGTCCATACCTTCACAAAGATTTCAGATCTAGCCAAAAGATTATTCCATATCGGCATTCTAGACGAGGATAAATTAGAGGATATTATAAAACAAATAAAAGAACAAGAAGAGAATCCTTAATCTGAATTAAGAGAATAATCGCTCTTTCATATTACTTCATCTATCGGTCTAAATAACAAAATCTCTACTATTTCTTCTTCATCTATTCCTTCTCTATCCTCTGGAATAATCAAAAATCCGTTTGCCCTGATCATGCTTGAAATAATTCCAGAACCAGTGGATCTTACTGGATAGGCTATAAATTCGCCATCAGATTTCTCAACACGAACCCTGACGTAATTTTTTTCCCCTAAAGACGAAGTAATTCTACGTGTCAATTTCGCTCTAATAACGGGCGTTGGATCTTCAAAAATTCCCATCATCTTTATAAGAATGGGCTTCACCAGTGCTTCAAATCCAATCATGGCAGCAACTGGGTATCCAGATAAAGAAGCTATGAATTTGTTCTTTAAAATTGCCAAACCTGTAGGTTTTCCTGGTCTAATAGATATACCATGAATTAAGGTCTGTGGTTTATCGATGGAGTTGATTGCATCCAGTGTTAGATCTGTATCGCCAACTGAAGTTCCACCTGTAACGATAATCAGATCACCCTTAGCCATGCCGTCTTCAATTTTTAATTTTATTTCGTCAAGATCATCTTTTGCAATTCCTAAGTCAATCACTTCTGCTCCCAAGACTCTAGCCATGGATGAAATAATTATCCTGTTAACATCTATCGTTCTGCCTAAGGTGTCCTCACTTCCAGGTGGGATCAATTCGCTTCCTGTTGAAAGCAACGCAATTTTTGGTTTCTTCAATACCTCAACTTTTGTTAATCCAAGAGCAACGAGCATTCCCAAATCTTGAGGTTTTAACCTGGTTCCTTTTTTTAATATCAGCTCTCCAGATTTAACATCCTCTCCAGATTGTGATACATTCTGACCGGGAGCTACAGATGCATGAATCTCAATTTTTTCATTATCGATAATATTTGTATATTCAACCATTAAAACTGCATTTGCTCCTTTAGGAATCCTTGATCCTGTATATAGCAGTACAGCTTCTCCATCTTTTACTTCCGTCGTATCTATATCGCCAGTTTTAACTTGACCTGCCTTTCTAAGTATCAGTGGATTTATCAATGAGGCTCCAAATGTATTCTCAGCAACAAGCGCATATCCATCAACTGCAGATTTATCATATTGTGGGATTTCTTTGGGTGATTTCAAGTTCTCTACTAGAATCCTTCCAAGAGCTTCCTCAATTGGGACAACTTCACTAGTCAATTCTGGAAATTCTATTTTGTCGAGTATCTTTTTTACAGCTTTTTCTATTTTCAATGTCTGTTTGATTGCTTTGATCTTGGTGTTATTCATTTAGAATTACCTGAAAATTATTGTTCAAGTACTTTGAATTAACTCAATCATATTTCCTTCTGCATCTGTATAGAATATCAGTTTTGTACTTCCATCTTTTGACCCCAGCTCAGCTACTTTTTTGGCCCCTTTTTTCTTCAATTTATCTACTATTTTATTTAGATTCTTTACCCTTATGGAAAGATGATTTAATCCCCTTCCACCGCAGAGCTTTGCAACTAGATCTTGGTTCTCTTCAATTTCCTTTTTATCTGAATTTTTAGTTAAAGGCTCTATAAGTTCAATTTTCAAATTATCGGTTTGAAGTAGGGCATAAGTTATCCCTAATTCAGATTTTTGCTTTTTTTTCAAGAGAGAAAAACTAAAAACATCGGAGTAGAAATCTATGGCTTTATCCAAATTTTCAACAGTTATAGCCACATGTTCTAGCGATACCATAGATTTCCAAATTCCTTACTATTTTTGAGGCTCGATTATTACTTTCAAAGAGTCTTTGGGATTTGCAACTAGCTGGAAGCCTTTTGCTATATCGTTTAAACCGAATCTATGAGTTATCATCTCTTTCACACGAATGTTTCTAGAACGAATCAATTCCAAGGCTACTAAATGGTCGGCAGGGCTACCCGCATATGTAGATGTTATGGTCGCTTCCGTTTTCCAAAAGATCTCATTTAAGGGAAAAGGAATGTTTATACCCGGTTTAGTAGTAGCAAAAAGAAGTATTACTCCACCCCGTCCAACCGATTTCAATGATTGAGTGATCGCCGACTCTGCTCCTGTACAGATTATTACCCTATCAGCCAACAATCCATCGTTAGCTTCACGCAATTTTTCAGGTAAGTCTTCTGATGCATGAATTGTAAAATCTGCTCCGAATTTTAAGGCCAATTCAAGTCTAGATTCATTGATATCTGTGGCGATTATCTTACCAGCTCCCATACTTCTTGCCAGTTGTATATGAAGCAAACCAGCGATCCCGCTTCCAACAACAAGCACGTTAAGTCCGGGTTCCATTTGTGCCATATTTTGACCTCTAACAACACATGCTAATGGCTCTACAAAGGTTCCTTCTTCGAATGACACTTTGTCCGGAAGCGGATATACTCCCCTATCTACATTTATTGTCGGAAGTCGAATATATTCAGCAAAACCCCCAGGATCAAAGTTAGTCTTGCGAATAGTCTCGCACATTGTATGATGTCCTGTTAGACAATAGTGGCATGTATTACAAGGCACATGGTGAGACGCTGTTATCCTCTGCCCTTTCTCGTAACGTTCTACACCTTCCCCGACTTTGACTATTTCCCCAGCAATTTCATGGCCCAATATCAATGGTACTTTGTCGATCCGGTACCATTCCATTACATCGCTTCCACAGATACCAGAAGCATCGACACGTAGAAGGAGCTCCCCTGGTCCAATCTCAGGCACAGGAACTTCCTTAATTCTAATATCTCGATTACTGTAATAAACTGCAACCCTCAAACGAGGATCCTCATTATAATGATTCTCTGGACTAATTCAAATTGTATTATTTGTACTACAAGATTATGAATTGAGAGCTTATTTTTTCTCTTTTTTTAGTTTGTTAAATAGCTCATTGGCTTCTTTTGCGGTTGCATTTTCATGAACTATTGCTCTTATAGCTTTTATCATAGGAATAGGATAGTCATGTTGCCAGATATTTCTCCCCATATCTACACCTACCGCTCCCTTCTCCAGAGCTTCATAAACGAGCTTAAAGACATCGAAATCAGTTTCAAGTTTTGGGCCCCCAGCAATGACTATTGGAACTGGGCAACCACCAGTAACTTTCTCAAAGTCGTCACAATAATATGTCTTCACAATGCTTGTACCCAATTCAGCTGCGATCCTGCAGCATAATGCCAAGTAGCGTGCTTCTCTCTTCTCCAATTCCTTACCGACTGCTGTAACTGCTATCACCGGCATTCCATAATCTTGGGCCTCGTCAATAAGCTTGGCAAGGCAAGTTAATGTCTGATGCTCATATTCTGAACCCACATAAATAGAGAACGCAACAGCAGAAACATTGAGCCGTAAGGCTTCCTTCATAGATGTTATGATCTCTTCATTTTCAAGTGTCCCTACAATGCTATTACCGCCAGAAACCCTGAGAACTACTGGTGTGTCAAATTTCGGAGAGATAGATGAGCGGAGCGCACCCCTTGTGAGCATAAAAGCATCAGCATATGGAAGAAGAGGTTCTATTGTCTTTTTAGGATTCTCAAGTCTAAAAGTCGGACCTTGAAAATACCCGTGGTCAACAGCCAGCATAACTGTACGACCATCAGATTTAATTATTCTAGATAATCGATTCGATAAACCCCAATCCATTAAAATCCCCCTTCAAACGTTCTTAATTTCAATTCTATAAAAATTTAGTGTGGTATGATAAATTTAAGTCCCTTTCGTTACTGCATATTATAATTACTAAAATTCAATACCCTCACGAGCCCTAAGACCCTTGTCGTAAGGATGTTTAATTTTTTTCATTTCTGTCACTAAATCTGCTAATTCCATCAACTTCGGATCTGCGTCTCTGCCAGTAATTACCAATTCAATATTTCCTGGCTTATTCTTGAGAAGATTAATTACATCTTCAAGTTTAAGTAAACCTAATTTTATTGCTTGAGTTAGCTCATCTAGAATTACTATATCATATTTATTGCCTAGAATAGATTCTTTTGAGTGTGAAAAGGCCTTCTTGGCTTCCAAATAATCTTCTTCAGTCGGTTTCGATAGAATAAATTTTCCTGTTCCATAAGAAGCAAATTCAAAGCTATCTGCGTCTTTTAAAAGAGATGCGCTCCCCTCATCTATTTCACTATTCTTTAAGAATTGTATGAAGCAGACTTTAAGACCCCTACCTAGAGCTCTGGTAGCAAGTCCTATTGCAGCTGTAGTCTTCCCCTTTCCATCGCCTGTATATATTTGGATAATTCCTTCCCTCAGTTGTGGCATATAAATCCAGATCTCCGATTAAGTGCTTCATTACTAGATATAATTACCAAGAAAAAATAATAGTTTCTGAAGCGCGTGCTATTCAAAAAAAAATAGAACGTGCTTAAGAAAGCATGTAATCAGTTTCGACATTTTTTCCGGATAGCTAATATTGATGAAGCTAAAACCGCAGAAATCATCATTACCAAATATGGTGCAAGGATGGCCAGTTTATTTACCGGAATAAAGAATCCACCTACTGCTGGTTCTGGTGGCGGAGGCGGTCTAGCAATTGCTGGATCGACCAAATGATCTTCTACCTCGCCGTTACTTGCTTCACCAGTAACGCTGTTAACTTCATTCTCATCATAACCTATGCGGAACCTTGCATAGGTGTTTCCAGGTTTGGCTAGGTTTGGAACTCCAAAAGTGAAAGTATGCGTGCCTGTAGTTGTAATTTGTTGACCTACTATATTCTCTAATGCATCGTCCCAATCTCCGTCTTGGTTCCAATCAATCCAACCATACACATAAGCTGGATTATTACCGTCTACACTGCCGCTTACGATTATTTGCAATGATCCTGTTCCTCCTGCTAAGAATGGTAGACTTGGAAAGATAACACCATCCTCATCATCTGGAGTGCCAGTTATATCGTCCCCATCAGCATTGGGCGTAGGCTGTCCATCCACTTCTGTATCAACAGTTGCGCCCATCCAGACACCACCAGGTATATGACGAGCCCCGTCATTAGCTAGTAACGTATGATAAGAATCAGGCGCATCGCCAAAATCTATGTAAATTGCCACATCATCACACACTGGACCATCGGATACTGTACCTTCCTCTGCATATACATCTGCACAGTTCTCAGCCCTATCTGCAGGTGGTGTAGGAGCGGTGGCAGTGAAGGTGAGTGTTATGGTTATGCTCTCTGAAGGATCGAAAGTTCCACCCGTCGCATTGGTTTCTATATTGTCCCAGAATATGGTTCCTGCTCCCTCATTTACAGTTCCAGTGATGCTTGCAGACACAAAATCTAGATAGACTGTCTCGAAGGTATCGGAAACATCCACATCAGTAAGAGTGGTGTCACCAGTGTTGGTGATCACGATATCGAAGGTCACTGTGGAGCCTACAGTTGTTGGATCCGATGAAGTTAATGACTTGGTGATCTCGATACCCGGTTTCTTATTTGTGAAGGTAACAGTGACCCATTCTCCTGGAGCTACATCTAATATTGAGGTGTTTCCATTGGAAGATGAACCGCCACTTGGATCCACAATGTTTATGTTCGTAAGATCCCATCCGCTTGGAACTATCTCTGTAACGTTGTATATTCCAGGGGTCACATTAATGAAGTCCCGAGAGTCGGGATATGTACCATCAGAATTATCATCGAGGATGAATGGGGTTGATAGATTACCATTAAAAGTGAAGGTCTGTGAATCATCATATGGAATTGCGTCCTTAATGACTGTAATATTACCATCTTTTTCATTTGTGAAGGTAACAGTGACCGATTCTCCTGCGGCTACATCTAATAAAGCACGATGTTGAACAATATTAAATGATGAACCGCCACTTGGATCCACAATGTTTATGTTCGTAAGATCCCATCCGCTTGGGACTATCTCTGTAACGTTGTATATTCCAGAACTTACATTAAAGTCCTGAGAGTCTGGATAAGTTCCATCTGTATTGTCATCTAGGATAAATGGTGTGGATAGATTACCATCGAAAGTGAAGGTCTGTAGATC